>FUFK010037387.1_pt1 | contig 187218 bp, 190 predicted proteins | sample 1021851 | NCBI WGS metagenome assembly FUFK01 (sample SAMEA51879418, study PRJEB19060) | metagenome | reverse complement strand
CGTCACGTGATAATGCTAAATCATGTTAAAAAATATTAAATAACAGCAAACTGCTTCAAAGAAAGGGCTGGAAGGGGAAGATCATGGGCACAGTCTCCGAGGACAACCAGATTTCCAACAGAGTCGACGAGAAGACCACGTCACGCAGACCGCACCTGCGGGTCGTCGCGGGTCACCTGGCCGCGGCACAAACGAAACCCGCATCGAGTCGGCAGCTCGCCCTACCGCTCCAGTGGCATGCCGGGGGAATCCCTGCGCACCCGTCCACACCTGACTATTTGCGCGTCGTCCCGGACGAGGACGAANGGGAGGAATTAGCGGCTCTCGGGAAAGGCCGTCCGCACCCCGTCGCGTGGGCCGCGCAAATGTCTCGGGCAATCTTTGAGGTTGCCTTGGGAGAGCGACCAGCTACTCAACTCCGCAAACACATTGCACCCGACCAGCTCACCACTTTGGCGATCCGAGGGACTGCTTATGCCCGACACCCCGCGGCGCGGTCGGCAACGGGTATGACGCGATTGAGAAAGATCCGTGCTGTCCGCTGTTGTCTGGTNGCACCCGGAACGATCGAAGCATCTGCCGTCGTCGTCGGCGCGGCACGATCGCATGCAGTTGCCCTGCGGATGGAGTCTCGGCCCGGAACCTGGCTGGTCACANCCNNCNANNTNNGNTGAGAACGGTTCAGCGACGCTTCTTCTTTTTNGAAGCATTCTTGCGATTGCTCCGCTCCGCGCGGCGCCGTTCAGCACGAGATGCGCTCGGGTCCACCTCCACGATGCCATCCTCGTCAGCATCCATCTCTCCATGCATGATTCCGCCGGATTCATCGGGCGCGGAGTACTCCATATGGTCAGGTCTAGAGGGGTCCAAACCTGCAGCCTCAATCGTCGGGCCTTCTTGTGCTTCCTGTGACTGCGTAGCTCCAGCAGAAACCGCGGCCGCTATTGCAGCTCCCGCCTCGCTCTCGCTCGCATCGGACAGCACCTCGATCTGCTCCGCGACTTCCGGCGTGACCTCGGGCTTGACCTCGACCTCGACATTGAAGGCGTAACCGACCGTTTCCTCCTTGATGCCATCCATCATGGCGGTGAAGAGGTCGAATCCTTCACGCTGATATTCCACCAAGGGATCGCGTTGCGCCATGGCCCTGAGGCCGATGCCATCGCGGAGGTAATCCATCTCATACAGGTGCTCACGCCATTTGCGATCGAGCACGGTCAAGATGACTTTGCGCTCCAATTCCCGGGTGACGTCTTCCCCGAGTTCTGCTTCCCGTCGACCGTAGGCTGCTTGCGCGTCATCGACGAGGGCCTCCGCGAGGAAGTCCGAACTGATTCCGGCGCGGCCGCCACCCGAATCCTCTTCTACCTGCTCAACGGTCACCGACACCGGATACAACTGCTCAAGAGCCGACCACAGTTGCTCAAAATCCCAATCTTCGGGGTAACCCTCGGCCGTGGCCTGCGATACGTAGCTGTTGACCGTGTCGTCGATGAAGGAGCGAATCTGGTCTTCGATGTCTTCGCCGTGGAGCACTCTCTTGCGCTCTCCGTAGATGACCAGGCGCTGGCGGTTGAGGACGTCGTCGTACTTTAGAACATCCTTGCGAATTTCGAAGTTCTGCGATTCGACCTGCGACTGCGCAGATCGGATCGCGTTCGTCACCATCTTGGCTTCGATCGGTACGTCATCAGGGACGTTGAAGCGACGCAAGAAGGAATCGACCATGTCGGCCTTGAACAGGCGCATCAGATCGTCTTCCAGCGAAAGGTAGAACTGAGACTCACCAGGGTCGCCCTGCCGACCCGAGCGGCCACGCAGCTGGTTGTCGATACGTCGAGATTCATGGCGCTCGGTGGCCAGAACATAGAGCCCGCCGAGCTCAATCACTTCGTCGTGCTCAGCCTGGACAGCCTCCTGGGCGCTTGCCAACGCCTCGGGCCAGGCAGCTTCGTAGGCATCGGGATCATCGACCGCTGACAAGCCCTTCTGGGCAAGTTGCGCAGACGCCATGAACTCGGGGTTCCCGCCGAGCATGATGTCCGTACCACGGCCCGCCATGTTGGTCGCCACGGTGACAGCGCCTTTGCGGCCGGCTTGAGCGACGATCGCCGCTTCACGCTCGTGGTTCTTGGCGTTGAGGACCTCGTGCGGGACACCGTTCTTCTTCAATTCATTCGACAGGTGCTCGGACTTCTCCACGCTGGTTGTTCCGATCAGGACCGGTTGACCCGTCGCGTGCCGTTCGACAACGTCTTCGACGACTGAGTCGAACTTCGCACTCGCCGTTCGGTACACCAGATCTGGCTGGTCCATACGGACCATCGGACGATTCGTCGGAATGGGGACGACTCCGAGGTCGTAGATCTGATTGAACTCCGCTGCTTCTGTCATCGCGGTACCGGTCATGCCCGACAAATTGTTGTAGAGGCGGAAGAAGTTCTGCAACGTCACGGTGGCGAGGGTCTGATTCTCTGCCTTGATCTCGACGCCTTCTTTGGCCTCGATCGCTTGGTGCAGGCCCTCGTTGTAGCGACGTCCCTTGAGAATGCGACCGGTGTGCTCGTCGACGATGACGACTCCGCCATCGAGCAGCACGTAATCACGATCCTTCTTGAACAACTCTTTCGCTCGAATCGCATTGTTGAGGAAGCCCACAAGCGGGGTATTGACCGTGTCATAGAGGTTGTCGATACCAAGCTGGTCCTCGACTTTGTCGATTGCCGCCTCAAGAACACCGATCGTGCGCTTCTTCTCGTCAACCTCGTAGTCCTCATCTCGCTTAAGAATCTGCACGATGCGAGCGAACTCCGAGTACCACGCTGTCGGTTGGTCAGCCGGACCGCTAATGATCAGCGGTGTTCGGGCCTCATCGATCAGGATCGAGTCCACTTCGTCAACAACGGCAAAATTGTGGCCTCGCTGAACCATCTCGGCTTTGGACCACGCCATATTGTCGCGGAGGTAGTCGAACCCGAACTCGTTGTTGGTCCCATACGTGATGTCCGCGGCGTACGCGGCGCGGCGTTGCGTCGGGCTCATTTGGCTGACGATGACGCCCACTTCTAAGCCCAAGAATCGGTGGATGCGCCCCATCCATTCCGAGTCACGTTCTGCCAGGTAGTCGTTGACCGTCACGACGTGGACCCCGTCCCCGGACAGCGCATTCAGGTAGGACGGGAGGGTGGCAACAAGCGTCTTTCCTTCGCCGGTGCGCATCTCTGCGATGTTGCCGAGATGCAGGGCTGCACCCCCCATGATTTGAACGTCGTAGTGACGCTGGCCCAACGTGCGCCGGGCTGCTTCACGAACGGTTGCGAACGCCTCGGGCATCAGATCGTCGAGGCTCTCCCCGTCGGCGTAGCGCGCCTTGAACTCATCGGTGAGGCCGCGCAACTCGTCGTCTGACAGAGAGGTGTAGTCCTCTTCGATGGAATTGACAGCCTTCGCGATCGATTCCAGCTTTCGAAGGGTCTTGCCTTCTCCCGCGCGCAGGATCTTGTCCAGCACTCCCACGTTGCGACCTTTCCGTCCTGCTGCGTTGCCGCGGCTCGGATTGTGGGCAACTACGTCCCACACTTGCCTGTCATGACTTTGCCGCGTAGGCCGCGGCGCCGTCACAGCATCGTAGTTGCCACTGGAAGACTGGTCCGCATGGCATCCGTCACGCCCGTCACCCTTAGCGACGGGCACGTCCAACTCGATCCCGAACCCGGCGAGGAGGACTCCATCACCTGGAGCGTCCACCGCGTGGGTGGCTCTCCCCTCCTTGGACGACTGACCCTCCGACAGGAGTCCGCGGTGCCGAATGGCGGCCCCTGGTCCCGTGCGCGGCTCTACGTCCAGGTGGATGCCCCTGTGGATTCGCCACTCGTGGCGACCTTGTCGATGGCAGTCCGATTGAGCTGCCAATGGGCCTTCTCAGCACTGGGAATCTCGGTGATCACTTGGAGGGGGCCACTGGATCCCACGCTCCGCTCGATCGTCGATGGCGGAGGTTTTCGGGTTCACCCCCTGCCACACCGAAACGCGTGGGACGGCGACAAAGGTCCCCAAGACGCCTGGTTCGCCGACGCAGTCGCCGACGATGCGCGGTCGCGGGACTTCCGCCCCCTGACCGCCCGAGAGACAAGTGTTTTGACGCTTATCGCCCGCGGGTACACCAACAGTCAGATTGCTCAATCGTTGGGGATTTCCGAAAACACCGTCAAAAACCACGTCCGAGCGATCCTGGATGCGCTCGGAGCCACATCGCGGACGGCCGCGCTTGTCATTGCCCTCCAGGCAGGCCTCGTGAGCCTGTCGTCACGCGAGTAGCAGCCCACACGTCACGACTCATCCACACTCTCCGATTTCGATCTCCCCACACATCGTTGCACGATTCACCAAGATCCCCTGAGGCTGCAATCTCGGTGCATGCATTCGCTGACGAGCACTGTCTTAGATTTGATCTTGGCCCGTGTTTGTGCCGGCTGCGGTCACCCCGGATCGATGATGTGCGACCCGTGTGCACGTCTTCTTCAGCCACGCCCCCGTCTTCGACGGGCTCTCGATGTCGGTGATCTTGTCTCAGATCTACGTGTTCCCGTGGTCTGCTCCTTGGACTACCGGGGTCCGGTTCGGCAGATGCTCAACGCCTACAAGGATGACGGGCAGCGAAGTCTCACGCCGTGGCTCGCACCCGCACTGCTCGCTTCCATTAATCACGCCCTCATCACCTGTGTCAGCACTCATCAGGTGCCCACTCTGGTTCCCGTTCCCACCCGAAAGTCGAGTCAACGCCGCCGTGGTTTCGACCATGTTGAACGTCTCAGCGCAGCCGTTACTCGATCCGGTAGCCAATGCCACACACGGCGCGTACTACGTGACACACGCAGCGATCCGGGCTCGAAGTATTTGACTGCAGAAGACCGTTCCGCGCATGTTCGCGAGGCGTTTTCCGTGAGGAGAACGCTCCCCTCACTAGGAACACCCGTCATACTGATCGACGACATCGTCACGACAGGAGCAACCGCTCGCGAGGCCACGGCAACCCTCGTGCTCGCCGGGATGAACGTCGTCGCTGTCGCCACGATCGCCGGTACGCCTTAAAGCTCGTTCAGCCCGTTCAACCCGGATAGGCAGGTGACGAGGCATTGACGCGACCGGACCACGTTCCTGACGTGTTGTCGTAGATGACACCGTCTGCTGCCGCGACCAACGTGGGGAGTCCTGGAGCTGCGGCGAGAGACACGGGCCCTTCCGGCGCACCCTGGGTGAAAAGCGATCCCCGACCGATGCTGACATCGATCACCTGCAGCGTTCCCACACTCTCACTTCCCAGAACGGCAAGCGAGTCGGCGCTCGACCAAGCAACGTCCACTACCTCTACGAGTTTTGACTCCACTCGGATGGGCTCTTGGACTTCGATTCCGACGCGGCCGGTGGGTGAGGTTCGGACGATGCGAGCCAGAAGCAGATTGGTTCGCGGACCGGACTCTACGAGCAGGGCTGCTCGCGTTCCGTCACGGGAAGGAACCGCTGCCCGTATGACGTCGCCGCTCGCCAGGCCTCCCACGTCGATCGGAAAGGAGCGCCCCGTCGGCGAATAGAGGGTCAGATTTCCCGAAAGATCAACAATCCAAAGATCATCAACGCCGTCGAACGCTACCCCCACAGGTTCCTTGACCGAAGGCAGTGAGAACAGACTCGCTTCCGGCACTAAAGCTCCCGACCACGTTTGACCCTCGACATCGATTCCCGCGATGCGCGCCCCCGATTCGGCAATCGCAATGTTGGCCAACAACGGATCCCGGGTACCCGCCTGGCCGTCTACGGGACGAGTACCGCCCTCGACAAGTTGTCGGACGCCAATCGTGGACGCTACGTACGCGGCTGCATCAGCATCCAGACCCGACGGATCAACGCTCGGCCAGGCGTCTCTCGGCTGCGGGTTCGCAACCCCAGGAACAAACAGCGGCTGGCCCGCAGCGGTCAGGTTGACCGCCTGCACGTCCGGGAGTTGCTTCAAGGTCCAGACCAATTGCTGCGAGAGCGCCTGGCGCGACGCGTCATCTGCCAACTGCGCCGATGCATCGAGATCCACCTGGGCAACACCCGCATCCACGAGAACAGCGTCGATATTCAGGTCGACTCCGTCAGGAAAGCCCGTGCGGACCGCGGGTCGAAGCCACTCGTTCGGGCCTTCCAGGAGGCGACGCACCAACGTCGTCGCCAGTCCGGGACCAACAACCGGGATCCTTCGAGAATCGGGCACCAGAATCTCGAACGACGGGTCAAAGAAGTACAGAGCATAAGAACGGAAGGCACGATCGACATCTGTCTGCGATAGGACTAAGCCATCGGGTAACTCATCGATCCGCAATCCCTCATCGGTGCTTATCAGGCGGAAGGTCGTGGAGAACTCAGCGCCCGGCTCGTCCACCCGGTAACGACCGTTCGGCCCTATAGCGCCTGCTTGCGGCGCCTCGAATTCAACATTCAATCCTGACTCTGAGAAAACCGGCGCGCCTTCATACACGACTACCTGCGATGTGGAGTCCCACTGGTCATTGGCCGGCTGAGTGAGGTACTCGCGTGCCACAGCGTGATCGTCAGCAAAGGAGGCGCTCGCGTCGAGGAAACCCTGCACAACCTCGGTGGCCGTCATATCTGGTCGTGGGGGCCGGGCGATAACTCGGATGAACTGATCGACGTTGCTCCCCGACACCTGTTCGCCCTGTTGAATCGGACCACTAGTGGGGACTTGAGCAGTGAAGGCTTGGGGCACATTTCCACACGCCGTCACCACCAGCGACGAGACCACCAAGAACAGGATCTTCCTCATCTGCGCGGTCCACCTTCACCGTCAATCGGCACCGTGAACACCAGAGAGTCTGCCGAGGAAGGGTCGTTAGCGACGCCACCCGTCGAGTGATCCCCGGGCTCTTTAAGTGATCCGCGAACGTTGGCATCATCGGAGGCATCGGCCGCGTCGTCGCTACCCGACATCTCGTCGGACAACGGGAGCACGGCGTGCGTCACGGCACCCCCGGCTTCGCGCGGAAGCGTCAGGCGGAAGCACGCTCCGATGCCTGGCTCTCCCCACGCCTCCAGCCACCCCCCGTGAAGATGTGCGTCTTCCAATGCGATCGCGAGTCCAAGGCCGGTTCCGCCTGTTGTTCGTGCTCGAGCGGGATCTGCACGCCAGAAGCGATTGAAGACCAAGCCAGCCTCGCCCGGGCGCAGGCCCACCCCGAAATCTCGGACAGTCAGACTGACTACATCTGCGTCTCCGGAAAGCTCGACCAGGACCCCCTTCTCGTTGCCGTGTTCGATGGCGTTGTCCAGCAGATTCCGAACGATTCTTTCGATGCGTCGGGCATCACACACCACATTGCACGGTCGTTCATACGAGGCAAAACGCACTCGAAGGTTGTGGCTTTGCGCCAATGGCTCAGTTCCATCGATGACACGCTGGACCAGCGTGGCCACGTCAACCGAGTCACTGTCGAGTTTCGCTGCACCCGCGTCGAATCGTGAGATCTCCAGCAGATCGCCCAGCAACGCCTCGAAGCGATCCAGTTGGTTTTGCAGCAATTCTGCCGAGCGTGCCGTCTCTGCTGTCAATGACTGACGGGACTCGAAGAGGACGTCGGCCGCCATTCGAATCGTGGTCAACGGAGTGCGCAGCTCGTGGGAAACGTCCGAGACGAATCGCTGCTGCACCCGGGAGAGTTCTTCCAATTGGGTGATCTGCGCATCGATGCTTTCGGCCATGGCGTTGAAGGAGCGAGCCAACTGATCCAGATCGTCGTCACGCCGAATGGGCAAACGCTCATTCAAGTTACCCGACGACAGTCGTTCGGCGGTTTGAGCTGCCGCGCGAACCGGCACGACGACTTGCCGCGTCACAATCCATGCGACCACGCCCAGGAGTCCGACCAGCACGAGTCCCGCAGTCAGGATCGAACTACTCACAAGGTCGAGTGTTTGCTGCTCCTGACTGAGCGGAAATAGGTAATACAGCTCATACGGACCCACCGTGGGAATACTTAAGGGAGCTCCCACGACGAAACCGGGCGATGTTCGACCGTCCAGGAAACGGATCTCGGTGAACGTCCACGACTGGCGCTGGGTCTGCGTCACCGCGTCGCGAAGCTCGAGCGGAATGCTGGAGACCGCGACGAGGTTGGTCCCTCGTTCCGGTGCCCCGATGTCGGGCAACGTCGACAGCAGCAGTACGTCGAAGGTGGCGGGTGATCCAGCACGCGTGGCCAGTGACGTCACGACAGTGTCCACCAAGCGTGATGGTGAAGGAGTGGACGGGCCCGTGTCCGCCGCGTCCAGCAGGCGCTGGGCTTCTCCCAAACCTGCCGATGCTTCGCCGACGGCACTTCGCTCCTTGGCTTCCAGCAGCCCCGTCGTGACATTCGACAGCAGAAGGAAACCCAAGGCGCCGACGACGGTGATCGAGAGAACCAGGGTCAAGCTTGCGACACGGATGAACAGCGACCGACGCCACAGACGCCGGACGGCTCGGGGGAAGAAAAGGAGGACCCGTCCCATGATCAAGTCAGGAGGAACCGGCCTTGTATCCGACTCCCCGCACAGTGAGCACGATCTCGGGGGCTTCGGGGTCGCGCTCGATCTTTGCCCGTAGGCGCTGGACGTGCACGTTGACCAATCGTGTGTCGGCCGCGTGCCGGTAGCCCCACACCTCCTGGAGTAGAGCCTCCCGAGTAAAGACTTGGCCTGGCCGCTTCGCGAGGCAGGCGAGAAGGTCGAACTCGAGTGGTGTGAGAGACAAGACGTCACTACCCCGTCGAACCGTGTGACCACCGATATCGATCGACAGGTCGCTAATCGTGAGAACTTGGGATCCGACGTCATCTGTGCGTCGAATGCGAGCCCGGATGCGGGCGACAAGTTCTTTCGGCTTAAAGGGCTTGACGATGTAATCGTCGGCCCCGGACTCCAGCCCCACGACGACGTCGATCGTGTCCGACTTTGCCGTCAGCATGACGATCGGCGTGCCCGATTCGGCGCGGATCGACCGGCAGACGTCTATTCCGTCTCGCCCCGGCAGCATCAGGTCGAGCAGAACGACATCGGGCTTCGACGCACGGAAGGCTTCAACAGCAGCATTTCCATCGGCGCAGAAAACGGGATCGAACCCCTCGCCGCGAAGGACGATTCCCAGCATCTCAGCGAGGGCAGCATCGTCATCGACGACGAGAACGCGACCCCGTGCCCGGGGGGCGCTCGAGGTACCGGAATTCTCCGTCATAGCCCTATGGTGTCATCTCGGGAACCCCGAGGAGAACAACAAGGGCAGCCGGGGTGTTATTAACCCCGTGGGCGACCATGGAAGCCCCTAGAGACCCCGTCTTCCACCGCACCCATCCGTAGACGACTCCAATGGGCAACAGGAGGAAGAATCGGACGGGCTCAAAGTGAAAAGCCGAGAATGCGACCGTCGTAATAGCGATCGTCCACACCGCTCCGACGCCACGTTTGCGCAGGGAGTTGTAGAGCATCCCGCGGAAGGCGAGCTCCTCGACGATCGGCGCCCCCACCATCACCATGATGGCGAATACCAGCAACGCCCAAAAAGGCCCCGCTTCTCGCAACTCGACAGCAATCTCACCGGCGGCTGAGGAGAAGTCCCCTGCGATGGCCTGGGTGATGACAGCGACAATGCCGGCCAAGATCAATCCCACAACTCCAGCAATGACTCCCCAGCCGACGTCGCTCCATGTCAGTCGAATGCCGAGATCAATGCGCGGCCCATTGCCCCGAAGTCGAGTGACGATCAGCGGCCAGCCGGCAAGGCCGATCCAGGGCACCACCGTCCCCACCAAGGCGGTAACGGGCAGCGGCGCATCCAGAAGCAACAAAGGAATCGCAGCCGCCAACCCAAGAACAATCGCAGCGACGATAGACATGACCGCCGAAGCGATCCCCCACTGCGGGGTGCGCAGAACCTCACCGCGCGCCGTGGCCTCCGTTACCGTCGCCGGGCACCCGGTATACGAACCGGGACGGTCTGGGCGAGCCTCCACAGATGGGTCGTGTGGTCCGTGGCTTTGTCCGTCGTTCGATCCATCGTTCCCTGGACTCATCACGAACCCATTGTGCGGGTTGCCCCCGACATTGCCGACGCTGCGTCCAACGTGAGATCGGCGAACGTTACGCGAGCACCATCGACAGTTCTGTCAGTCGCGTCGGCAGAACTCGGTACCACGTCCAGTACCCGCGCTTCTCGGTGCTGACGAGTCCAGCCCCGACGAGGACCTTCAAGTGGTGACTGACCGTCGGCTGTGACAGCCCGAGAGCGTCGGTGACATCGCACACGCACGCTTCGCAATTCGGCTTCGATCGCAGGAGCGCGAGTATCTGCAGGCGAGCGGGGTCGGCCACGGCTTTCAGCAGCCCGGCGAGTTCTTCCGCCGTCGGCCGCGAGATCGGAGCTCCAAGTCCACCCGGACAACATGCCGGACCGTTGGCCACCCGACCAGTTGCCGGGACAGTCGAACAAGCCTCGCGTCGAGTTTGCGGCGAAGTGGTGGCTACAGGCACGCCTTCATATTGACATACATCTATATGGATGACAAGGTCACGGCATGGTGCGTCGCCTCTTTGCCGAGTACCTCGGAACCGCCATGCTCGTCGCCGCCGTGGTGGGCAGCGGAATCATGGGATCCGCCCTCACCGGCGACGCTGCCGTCATCTTGATTCTCAACATGATGAGCACCGTTCTCGCTCTAGGCGTACTCATTTGGATGCTCGGGCCGATCTCCGGCGCCCACTTCAACCCAGCCGTCACCAGCGTGACGCTCGTCAAACGCGAAGTCCGGGTCCTCGAAGGCCTCAGCTACATCATTGTCCAGATACTCGGAGGGCTGTGCGGAGTCGCTCTCGCCAACATCATGTTCGACCTACCAGCTTTCGACCCCTCCACCAATGCCCGCAGCGGCTTTCCTATCTGGCTGGGAGAGGTTGTCGCAACGGCCGGCCTGATCGCCATCATTGGGATCTTGACCCGCACCGGTCGAGGGCACCTCGGCCCGCTGCTCGTTCCAGCGTGGATCGGTGCCGCCTACTTCTTCACCTCGTCGACGTCCTTCGCGAACCCTGCCGTGACGATCGGTCGATCGATGACCGATACGTTCACCGGCATCTCGCCCAGCGACGTTCTGCCCTTTATCGCCTTCCAACTCATCGGTGCCGCGATCGGATCGCTCCTCACCGATCTTCTCTACCCCCGCACCAAGCCTGAACCACTCGATCTACCCCAACCCGTTCACGAAAGAAGCTGACATGACCGATAAGCCCTCCGTCCTCTTCGTCTGCGTGCACAACGCTGGCCGGTCGCAGATGGCAGCGGCCTACCTGGCGCACCTGTCGGGTGGTGACATTGAGGTTCGCTCCGCTGGTTCAGCCCCCGGGGAACGCGTGAATCCAGCCGCCGTGGAAGCAATGGCCGAAGAAGGCATCGACATCAGCGCTCAGACCCCGAAGGTGCTCACCACCGACGCGGTTCAGGCCTCCGACGTTGTCATCACCATGGGATGCGGGGACACCTGCCCGGTCTTTCCGGGCAAGCGCTACGAGGACTGGGAACTCGACGATCCGGCCGGCAAAGGCGTGGACTCGGTTCGACCTATCCGAGACGAGATCAAGACACGAGTCCAAGCGCTGATAGACGAACTGTTGCCCACCTAAAACCGTCACCTAGGCTCGCGTGCGTGCCGATCATCGACCTGAACGCAGACGTCGGCGAGGAATGCGGCGACGACGCAACCCTCCTGAATGTCGTCACATCGGCGAACGTCGCAGCTGGAGGTCACGCGGGTGGAGATGAGGTTTTGCGCGCAACCGTCGAGCAATGCGCTCGTCGAGACGTCGCCGTTGGGGCACACCCCTCGTACCCGGACCGAGCAAATTTCGGTCGTCTATCGATGAAGGGTGAGTGCGACGCCACCCACCTGACCGAGGTTCTTCGACACCAGATCCGTGCGGTGGCGACAGCCTGCTCGGCTGCAGGAACCTCGCTCACTCACGTCAAAGCACACGGAGCGCTTTACCACGATGCCGCCAGCGACGATGCCATCGCCGAATCCTTCATCGCTGCAGTCACGAAAGTTTCCACCGAAATCGGAGCCGATCTCTACGTCACCGGGGCGGCGGGGTCGCGCCTGCAGGACGTTGCCGAGGCGTCCAGCATTCGCTTTGTCGCTGAGGCCTTCGTCGATCGGGCCTACAACACCGACGGAACTCTGGTGCCCCGGTCTATGGCGGGAGCCGTGCACGACGACCTACCGGTGGCGGTGTCCCAAGCTCTCAGCATCGCGCTCAACCAACAGGTCGACACGATCGATGGCACCGCCATCGACCTGGCTGCCCGAACACTGTGTGTGCACTCAGACTCCCCCGAGGCCGCAGCGATGGCGCGAGCAGTTCGCACAGAGCTCATCGCCCACGGGGTCCTCATTGCGCCCATCGCTGATGGCGACGTGTAGGTCGGTGTCGTGATCCGGATGACATCGTGACCGCGCACGAAACCGCGTGGTTCGGCGACCGTGCTGTCCTTATCGACGTTGCGTCGCCACTCGATCGCGAGTCGGTCGCGACAATCGTGATGCGAGCACTGCCCGAGACCGTCGTCCGTCGAGGCATCTCGTCGCTGATGGTCGAAGTGCTCAGTCCGGACGTCAACCTCGAAGCCGACGTTCGACGCGTCCTCGCCTCCGTCGACGAATCACCGAAAGNATCGCAAGCACCGCAGACCTCAAAGGCGCCCGCAGCGGATGCGATCACCACGATCGACGTGGCCTACGACGGACCCGATCTCTTCCCTACCGCGACCTTCTTTGGTATCTCCGACACCGAATTAGTCCAGGCACACACCTCGCAGCGGTGGCGCGTGGCACTGATGGGCTTCGCTCCAGGTTTCGGCTACCTCGAACCGATCGAGGCTCCCGTCCTGCCCTGGTCCTCCCTGCCGAGACGCGCGACACCGAGAGCGACGGTTCCCGCGGGCAGCGTGGCCCTCGCCGCCGGCATGAGCGCCATCTACCCAACGTCCTCGCCCGGTGGGTGGCACCTCATCGGCACCAGCCGGTGCACATTTTTCGATCCGGACAACGACAGTCGACCGACCTTGCTCGTACCCGGTGCCACCGTGCGCTTTGCTGCGATCGACCACGAGCCCACGCCGTGAACCCCTCACCCGCGGATGAGCCCATCGCCACCATCGCCACCATCGCCACCATCGACACCGTCGGGCTCGCCACCGTTCAAGATGCAGGTCGAGAGGGATTCACCGACGTCGGCGTCCCCCGGTCGGGCGCATGGCATCGAGCACGACATCGTCTCGCTCACGCACTCGTCCACGGCACCCTTGACGGCCCTCATCCAACGCTGGAAATCCTCGCTTCCGACGTGACACTCACCATTCACCAGAGGCAAACGTTGGCACTGGTCGGCCCGGCAGAGCTGACTGTGGATGGTCATCGGGCGCCACATGCCGTGGCGGTCGATGTCTCGCCCGCAACAACGGTGACCATTCATCACCGAGGACCCGGACCGGCGTACGTGGCACTGTCCGATTGGCAACCCCGCACCATTCTGAAATCCGCGGCAACCGACTCCTTCTCCCACCTTGGTGGCCCAAAGGGAGATGGCTCGCCACTATCTCCCGGTGACGTGCTCATGGGCTCCGCCCGCACACAGGATGATCGCGTTGGGTGCTTCGTGCGTACCGAGGAGACGGCACCGAGCGAGATAGCGGTGGTAGCCTTCGATCAAGAGAAAGCCGAACTGCTGTGCGCGGGAGCCTGGCAGGTCGATGCCTGCGCACGTTCGGGGCTGCGTCTGAGCGGCCCACGCATCCCCGCATCGGATCCGATCCCGAGCATGCCTGTCATGCCCGGTGCCATCCAACTTCTCGACGATGGCACGGTCATCGTCCTCGGCCCCGACGGCGGCCTCACCGGCGGCTACCCAGTCATCGGAGTCATCGCGAGCGCCCATCTGGACTTCATGGCGGACCTCATCGTTGCGGCGACCGTCGCGTTCACGTCGATATCCACGCGGTCGGCAATCGAGGCATTCGCTGCGCGCGAGGAATGGTTGGCCCGATCGCTGGTCAACCCCCACGACCTGCCTTAGCCGGCCCCGGTCGGATAACCCACCTGCCTACACAAACGTCGGGGCCGCACCGTGGTGCGGCCCCGACGTGGGAGGTTGTGCGGTCGAAGTTGACCTAGTAGCGGTAGTGGTCCGGCTTGTATGGCCCGGCAACGTCCACACCGAGGTACTCCGCCTGCTGCTTGTTCAANTCNGTCAGGCGCACGCCGAGCGCATCGAGGTGCAGNNGCGCCACCTTCTCGTCGAGGTGCTTGGGCAGCGTGTACACACCGATCGGGTATTCGTCACGCTTGGTGAACAGTTCGATCTGGGCGAGCACCTGGTTCGTGAACGAATTGCTCATCACGAACGACGGGTGTCCGGTGGCGTTACCGAGGTTCAGCAAGCGCCCCTCGGACAGCACGATGATGCTGCGGCCTTCGGCGAAGGTCCATTCGTCAACCTGTGGCTTGATCGTCTTGCGCGTGACGCCCGGCAGAGCAGCGAGGCCCGCCATGTCGATCTCGTTGTCGAAGTGCCCGATGTTGCCGACGATTGCCTGGTGCTTCATCTTCTGCATGTCGTCGGCGGTGATGACATCGAAGCAGCCCGTGGCCGTGATGAAGATGTCCGCCTCACCGACCACGTCTTCGAGTCTTGCCACCTGGTAGCCGTCCATGGCGGCCTGGAGAGCGCAGATGGGGTCGACCTCGGTAACGATCACGCGAGCGCCCTGGCCCCGCAAGGAGTCCGCAGAACCTTTACCGACGTCGCCGTAGCCGAACACCACGGCGACCTTGCCGCCGATGAGCGTGTCGGTTGCTCGGTTGATGCCATCGACCAACGAGTGGCGGCAGCCGTACTTGTTATCGAACTTGCTCTTGGTGACCGAGTCGTTGACGTTGATGGCCGGGAACAGAAGCGAGCCGTCACGCTGCATGTCGTACAAACGCAAGACACCCGTGGTGGTTTCCTCCGTCACTCCCGTGATCCCGGCAGCGATCTTCGTGAAACGGTCGGGCGAGTTCGCGAGCGATTCCCGCAGCGTGTGCAGGATGACCCGGTACTCCTCGGAGTCACTCTCGTCACTCGAGGGAACGACACCGGCCTTCTCGAATTCCGCACCCTTGTGCACGAGCAGCGTGGCGTCTCCTCCGTCGTCGAGGATCATGTTCGGACCACCCTCGGGCCAGTCGAGCACCTGCTCGGTGCACCACCAGTACTCCTCGAGTGTCTCGCCCTTCCAGGCGTACACGGGGATCCCCTGCGGGTCCTCTGGCGAACCGTTCGGGCCCACGACAACCGCGGCCGCGGCATGGTCCTGGGTAGAGAAGATGTTGCAGGACGCCCAGCGAACGTCGGCGCCGAGTGCCGTTAGCGTCTCGATCAGAACCGCTGTCTGAATGGTCATGTGGAGCGATCCGGTGATGCGTGCTCCGGAGAGCGGCTTGGAATCGCCGTATTCTTCGCGCATCGCAATCAGCCCGGGCATTTCATGCTCGGCCAGGCGAATCTCGTCGCGTCCGAACTCCGCGAGGGATAGATCGGCAATCTTGTAGTCAGGGGTGCCGTCAGCTTTGGTCAGGGTCATTCTTTCTCCGTTTGTCGATGTTGCTTTTTCGGTGCTCACGACAGCGGGTCATACTTCGAATGCCACGCCGACGGGAGCGTCTCGACGGGAACCAGGGCTCCGGACCATCGGCGACGCCCCAAGTTTGCCACGACTCGCCCGTGACCGCGCGTCGGGACTCGCTTAGGGGGTGGCGGGAGCAATCACGGCTACCGCCATGCCTTGCGTGGACACGACGGCGTCGGGCTCTCCCGCGGTCACCACCACTCCCCGCCCTTGGGTGGCCGTACGCGTCTGTCCGCCTACTGCCACGTCGACGTCCCCGGCGATTGCCACCACGAGCCGGTACTCCCCCGTCGCCAACGGTGAGGATCCGGCAGTGACCACTTCCAGCTGAAAATCAGCCCCTACCGGAGCGATCGATGTCGAGCCGTGAATGAACTGCGGGTCCGTGTCGAAATCAAGAATGTCCAGGGCACGATCAACGAACACCGGCTTATTGGTCAGTCCAAGTCGAAGCACATTGTCCGAACTCGTCATGACCTCAAAGCCGATTCCTCGCACGTAGCTGTGCGGAATGCCCGGAGCCAGATACACCGCATCGCCCGGCAGCAAGGTGACGAAATCCAGTAGTGGCGTCATCAGCACGCCGATGTCCGCGGGAAAGTCTGCTGCGGCGTTCCGGTAGGCCGCGATCTCCGATTCGCTCATCACCCGCGTCATGGACCCCGCATCGTTCGCTCGATCGATTGCTTCGGGAAGTTGACCTACCAGTGCTTGCGCGTGTGACTGCTGCTCATGGATCAACTGGATTGCGGCCACCCGATCATCGGCGTGGAGAGCCGCCGCGGCCAAAGCCATGCCGTCGACGCGCTCGAGTATTTCCGCCGCATCGGAAGCCGGGCGCCATCCAACGAATGCATCGAACGGTTCGAGGGCAACCAGAACTTCGGCCTTCTCGTAGGCATCGGCCAGGACGGCCGGGCCTGCGATCTGCTGCTCGTCCCACATGCGCTTCGCGTCGCGGGCGTTCGGATGCACCTGCACGGACAGTGGTCGACCCGCGGCGAGGATCTTCGCGAGGACGGGGGCCTGTTCTCGGGTCAGGTGATCGGCGAGAGTTTCGGTCGGGTCAGCGGTGTTGCCTTCGAGGACCGCCGCATCCATCGGTGATGGTCCGCTCGGGTGCACGCCGAACCACAGCTCCGCCTGCGGGGCGCCGGTGGACACCTGCGTCCACGGCGTCAGGCCGTCGAGGATTCCCCAGTCGTAATCCTTGACGTCACCTCGAATCGAGAACATCACGCGGAAGTGGAGCCCGACTCGTTGAGGTCCCCGGCGGCCTGGTCCATCAGCATGACCGGGATCCCATCTCGCACCGGGAAGCGTCGGGAGCACTTCGAACACANGATCTCNGATGCTTCTTCATCGGCCTCGACCGCGGCGTGCTTCTCGCACGGGCAGGCCAGCACGTCCCACAAATGCGGAGACAAGCCCAGCGGGGAGTTCGGGTACTGACTCACGTCGCTTCACCCCTCATCAGTGCGAGAACTTCATCCCGCAATGTTTCCATCGTTGCCGTCTCGCGTGCCTCGACATTCAGGCGCAACAACGGCTCCGTGTTGCTTGGCCGGACGTTGAACCACCACTGGCCACCATCGACGGTCAGCCCGTCCATGTGATCGGTGGTGACGTCGTCGTGGCCTGCGAAAGTGGTCTCGATCAGATCCATCATCGCCGACTGATCCTCGACCGGGGTATTGATCTCCCCCGACGCCACATAGCGTTCGAACTCGGTCAGCAGCGAAGAGATAGTCGTACCTTNCGGTGTGGACCCGAGTGCGGCAAGCGTGTGCATCGCCGCGAGCATTCCCGAGTCAGCTCGCCAGAAGTCACGGAAATAGAAATGGCCCGAGTGCTCACCGCCGAAAACGGCGTCTGTTTCAGCCATCGTCGCCTTGATGAAGGAGTGACCCACGCGTGTCTTCACCGCTGAACCACCACACTCGGAAACGACTTCCGGAACGGCCTTCGAAGTGATCAGGTTGTGAATGACCGTCGAACCCGGACTGCGCTGTAATTCCCTCGCGGCGATCAGTGCCGTCAAAGTCGACGGGCTGACAATGCGACCGCCTTCGTCGACAACGAAGCATCGGTCAGCATCACCGTCGAACGCCAATCCAATATCGGCGCCGGTGCTACGGACTCGAGCTTGAATGTCGATCAGATTGGCTGGCTCGATCGGATTGGCCTCATGGTTGGGGAAAGTCCCATCGAGCTCGAAATACATGCGATCGATCGACAGCGGCAAGGCCGGAAGGCCAGCGTCCTCACCCAGAACCGCAGGCACGGTGTAACCGGCCATTCCGTTCCCCGCGTCCACGACGACCGTGAGGGGACGAATATCCGAGAGGTCGACGAGTTCACGAAGGTAGCCGGCGTAATCGGCGAGCGTGTCTCGCGATTGAGCTTCACCCATCGTCTCGTCGGATTCTGGGACGCCGGAGCGAATCATCTGCTTGATGTCGGCAAGCCCCGTGTCCTGGCCCACTGGTGCGGCGCCCACGCGACACAGTTTGATGCCGTTGTACTCGGCCGGATTGTGGCTCGCCGTGAACATGGCTCCTGGTAGCCCCAGCGACCCCGACGCGAAATACAAGCCGTCGGTACTACACAACCCGATGAGAATCACATCGCAGCCTTGCTCGCGGACGCCGTCAGCGAAGCTCGCCACCAGGTCGGGACCGGACGGACGCATGTCATGACCGACGCACACCGCTCCTGGACCACCGTATGCTGTCGCCACTCCCAGGACGCGGACAAATGCGGCCCCGACGTCATGAGCGAGCGCCTCATCTAACTGATCTGGATAAATCCCCCGGACGTCGTAGGCCTTGATGATCGAGTCGAGATCGCGCACGACGGAAGGCTATCGGCGAACCCACAGCCACACCCGGGTGGCGGGCTTGCGGACCTGCGGTCTTACTAGAGGCCTTCGTGGTCAAAGGGCTTGTCTCCAACGTCCGGAGTCGACGTAAGGAAGGGACGGGCCTCGTCGTAGCGCTCAGCCGCAGCGTCGACGTGCCCGACGCCTGTGAAGTCGTGGCCGCCTTCGGAGCCCTCGGATCCCTCGAAGCCTCCGGAGCGCTGGGCGTCCCGGGCGTCCGGCGAATCCTGCGCGTGCTGACGTACCGTAGCCGTCGGCGTGAAGTCCGTGTGTGCCACTTCGGGAACCACACGCAGATGACCACGGCGGCCGTGCGTCGCGTCCACGGCGGCGTCGCCACTGTCCGTACCGCCTGCCGTCAGCGCATCCAGCGTCTCGAACCGAGGCTTGGCCGCCTCTCGGACTGCGTCGGCGAGGGCTTGCAGATCGTCGCTGCTTGGTTTCAGCGCGTCAGGATCCGGCGTGATGCGCACAACCTCCCAGCCCCGGGGAGCCGTCAAACGGTCACTGTGCATTTGACACAGGTCGTAGCAGTGCGGTTCGGCATACGTCGCAAGCGGACCGACGACTGCCGTGGAGTCGGCGTATACATAGGTGAGGGTGGAGACCGCCGGCTGAGCGCAGGACGGCTTAGAGCAGCGGCGACGACTCACGTCCGGCACGCTAGCGGTCAGATCCTCATCACTGGTGTAGCCGCGCCGCCTTCCGGAGAAACGCCACACGGTGAGCGTGTACGGGGAACGTTCGTGCACCGCGAGCAGGCGCGCGGACGTTGGTATTCGCGGCCGGCGTCAGCGGCCGACCACCGCGACGTCCGCAACAGCCTGAGGCACGGGCACCCGCACCCGCAGCGGCTTCCATGGATAGCCGGTGATCAAGTCACCGAACTGAGAGCGCTCCTTCACCCGGTGCGCCGCCAGAATCGGCCCGGATCCTGGGACGGGCGTAATCACGCCTGTGAACCAGTCGACATCTGTTGGAGGTTCGAAGGTGACCACCCGCACCTCACCCGCGGGTATTGACACCCGCACCGGTTCGGTCTCCTCGGCAATGGTTGTTCCCCCGCGGAAGGGAAGCATCGTGACGTCTACCTCCACCGAGGTTGCCGGGGCGGCGATCTGTAACTTCACATCGGTCGCATTCCGCACCGGAAGCCCACTCACCGCCGAGGGACCGACGAAAGGCTGAGCGCCGGCGGTGAAGGACGCTTCGTTTTGCACATTGCGCCCACCAAAGAACTGCCGCATTCCCACAACGATCGGCTGATCCGACGTCAACTGAAGCGCCGCCGGGAGAACCCCGTTCGGGTAGGGCGGTAACGCAGGCGTCATATCCAACGTCGTGACCGCGCCCGCAGGAACGGTGACGCTGCCACGATCGAACGGCTGGTAGCTCCCGTCCTGAGCGAGGACGCGAATATCCACGATCGCGTCGCTGTCCGTCGTCGACACTACCGACAGCACCCTCGCCCCGTCACCGGCCAAGATTCCGGGCAGGTAGACGTTCGTCGCCGGTTCGGCAGCGGCAGGGATCCAATCGGTTCCGATCGCGTCTAACCCGCTGCGCTGCTCATCGTCGACCGACGCCCCCACGCGACCCGCCCGCGCGATCACATGGAAGGCGGTGCCATTGATCCCGGGGGCCACCTCATCGAGGCGAACGATGATCCGGTCTTGGCCCGGGACGACCAGTCCCCGCGTCGTCGGTGTCTCGATCTCTCCATCCGGGCCGTGAATGATCACATCCACGATCGCCGACGTGACATCCGGATTCACCAACACGACACGCGTCACACGCCCGGCAACAGCGCCACCCCCCACGAACCAGAAATCCGATCCGGCCGGGGCGCACGCGGTGCTCGCCATCCCTCGACCACGACCGCTGGGGTCGCGCCCCCATTGATCGGCGATCAGGCCTGGCGCCAGCGCTCCCTCACCGTAGGCCTCGACTGCGGGCAATTCGATTCCGAATGCCTCGATCTGGCCCTGTTCGCCCGGTGCCTTCAGGTTGGAGCCTGCCGATTCCGCGCCCGGAAGGGTGCGCAGCCCCGCCTCGCCGTCGCCCTCTTGCCCGGGCTGGCCGGGAATGACAGCTCCCGTGACTCGAACGCCCAGATTTCCGCCCGTCCCCGGTTCCGGACACAACAACACGCTCGATCGAATGGGTTCGGCGATCGTCGTCCGGCTCACCGATTCATCGGAGTCGGCCCCGACGAGGAAACCGACGCCGACGATGCTGGCGATTATGGCGAGAACAAGCAGCGGGGGCACCCACCGAGGCTGGCGTCCATCCGCGGTGCTGGTGACCGTGGTCATGGGTTCACCCCCGTCGATTCGTCGCCCGCGTCGTTACTCGCGTCCTTCGTCATCCCGTTCCCATCATGCGAGTCCTCGAGCGCAGCGCCCTGCGTTGTCGGTCGCGTCGTCGGTCGCGTCGACGTGGACCCGGCCGGCCCCATGGAATCGATTGGATCCGCGGCCGCAGTCGCCACCTGCGTCAGGTCGAGAAAGTGGGGCACCTCGGGAGCATCCGGTCGGTCTGGGTCATCGGGGTCATCGGGGTCAGGATCAAGAACCCGACGCTCGGGCAGTGTGAGAACAATAAGCGCGAGAATGACGATGGCCTGGAAGATGAGCCACCCACGCCGAAGAGAGTCATCAAAAGACGCCACGACCGTGGATGTCGCTTTCTCCACCGGAACAACGAAGGCCGCCGCCCAATTCAGTGGCTCGGGAAGTGCGGCCCGGGCCAGAGCTTGGCCATCGATGGACGCTGACCACTGCGTTGTCGATGTCACGCCCAACCACAGAACCCGCGAGCCAGGGTCGACGTCCACAGCCTCGGGAAGCGCGCCGTCGAGGTACGGGTCGGTCCCGATGTCGCCGGGTTGAGCAATGTCGAGAGCCATCGGAAGGAACTCACCCGACGCGCTGTCGATATCGAAGACTTGCGCTCGCGACGTGACACCGCTGATGCGCCACAGCACCTCCCCTTCCGCGCGAGCAAGTCGACGTAATCCCGGCTCGGAGTCGAGTGCCGGGACGATCGAACGCGAAGACTTCGCCGCGAGGGTGACGTATCGAACGCCGTACGAGCGCAGCGCGTCTACTTCCCCGCCGCCGCGACCAGACGCCAACGCCGAAACGAAGTCGTCGATCGGCTCCCACACCTCCGGTTCAGGCATCGTCTCGGCCGATCCCAACGTCAGGGCCGATCCGCCGATGAGCATGTAGCGGACCTCCCCTTGACCGTTATCGGTCAAGACCAACGTTCGCGGGGCTTGCGGACCGTCGGCCTCGGCTGCCACGAATGCCGGCACATCCAGACGCGGTGCCCGCTGGACAACGTCATCGTTCGCGGGGATCCACCAGACGGCCGCAGCGACCGGCGTCAGCGCGGCTGCGACGAGTCCGATAGCGGCCAGTGGCTGTCCGAGCGTGAAACTCTGCCCCGCGAAGCGTTGTCGCAGACCGTCGAAAGCGATTCCGCACGCGGCAATCATTGCCAGGCCCATCACCAGCGTCATCGGTCCGGGCCACGGCTGCGCGCGGACTTCTGCCCCGGGGGGAAGAACGGTGATCGTGGACTGGACTACGCCTATCGCCAACGCGAGTATCACCACCACCCACCACGCACGCACGTAGCTCGCCGTGTCGCGTCGGAACAACGCGAGGAACGCCGCGAAAACGAGTCCAGCGGTCACCAGCAGCGGGTTCATCCCCGGTCCGCCGGGATGCAGCAGCAGCACATCGATGGGCCGCAGGTTGGGGTCGATGATCCCCGGGATGTTCAGTCCTGGCTCGACGAAGAAAAGTGCCGGATTGGTGATCAGGTGCACCGTCCAGGGCATCAGGACGAGCAACGGCACAATGATCGCGATGGCGAACCGTGTGATGATCGCCCACGCATCGGGTCCCCAACGACGGATGGCCACAATCGAGGCGATCACTGCGCAGCCGAGAGCCACCACCCAGACCGCCGGGGTGGCGGCAAGGATCACGGACATCAACAAAGCCGTCCCCGCCGCTCGACGAATGGTGCCTGTGCGACGCGACAGACGAAAACCAGAGCGAATCGCGAACGGCAAAGCGATAGCGGTGATTAACGTCCCGACGCGCCCCTGCGCGAACGCGCCGGTCATCGCCGGCAACAGCGCGTACGTGACGGCCATCCACGCCCGGATCACCTTGCTCGTCAGCATTCCCCGCGTCGCGACGTAGGCGCTCCAGCCGGCAATGGGCGCAGCAAGAAGTACGAGCACGTTCATCGCCCAGTCGGGATTGCCGAACAGCACCGTGGCCACGACCCCGACCACGATGAGGAACGGTGCCGAGGGTGTGTGCGACCCGGGGCCGACGTCATGCCAGGCGCGCGTGTAGGACGCCCAGACATCGCGGGCTCCTTCGGGGACGGGAAGAAGTGCACCGCCTTGAAGCACGCCTTCGCCCCACCACAGCCCACGGGTCGCGATGGCGGCCACGACCAACAAAGCCATGGTCGCGACAACGCCAGGAGCCAGGAGAATACGGCGAAGAACTCCAGAGGAGTCGTCCGGCAGGTACGCGGCCTCGTCGTCAATCGGTCCAGATTCCAGGGCNCTGACACTCGACGGGCCGGTCGCCGAACTCGTGGTCAGTAGCCCCCCGACGGTCTCGCCGAGGTCCCGCAACTGGTCGACCGTGGTCGGCCGCAGTGATCGGGCTACCGATGCCGGTTCGACGCTCGATCGGGAGACCAGTGATCGAGATGCCCTCAGACGGCGAGGTTTCGCCAGCACCGCGAATTGTGCGCTCACTTCATCCCGTGCAGCCGCCAAGTCCTTGCCGACGAGATAGGTCAGCGCTCGGATGGCGCTGCCAATCAGCAGGCGTAAGGCAACAAAGAACATCCCGACCGTCGTGGCGTGGGTCAACAGCACCCGAATGGCGGCTTCGCGGTCCGCCCGGTGCTGACGGGCATCGCCGTCGCGGACCTGACGACGGTCATACGCCGACGTCTCTCGGTGGTGAAGGACAGCGTCCGCCGCCACCAGCACCCGACCACCGGCACGGTGAACCCGCCAGCAAAAGTCCACGTCATCGCGATACAAGGGCAGGTGAGGGTCGAAGCCGGCGAGCTCCTCCCAGACGTCCTGTCTGATCAGCATTCCTGCGGAACTGACGGCCAGGACATCACGAACACCGTCGTGCTGCCCCTGGTCGTGTTCGCGTTGCTCNAGTCCCGTCACGCGCCGCCCGTCACCGTCGATGCTGACCCCGACTTCGAGGAGGAGTCGGCGGTCGTGCCAGCCGAGAATCTTCGGGCCGAGGACATCGGCTGACGGGTGCTCGTCCGCCGCCTGCAACAACCGCTCCAGGCACGTGAGGTCGGGCGCACTGTCGTCGTGCAGGAGCCATACCCATCGGACGACGTCGTCGGGCAACGCTGGTTGCCGGGCAGCGACCGACGCGAAGCCCGCCGCGGCGGCCGACCCGAAACCGTCGTTGACCTCACGCTCGACGACAGCGTCGGCTCCTAGTGACTCCCGAAGCACAGCCGGGCTCGAATCCTGTGAGGCGTTGTCGACACCGATAACCGAGTTCACCGGGCGTGTTTGGCGAGCGAGCGTGGTCAAGACCGCTGGCAGCCAGACCTCTCCATCGTGGCTGACGACGATGGCGGTGACGAAGTGCTCGCGGGATGGGAGCCCGGTGTCAAGGATCAGACTGTCGGTGAAGGCATCCCACTCCGAATCACCGCCGGGTTCACCGAATACATCGTCACCGGCGACGCCAGGGGAAGCGGGCTCGGTCACCAGGTCAGAGTACGGCCCACCAGCGGTGGAATCAGACGGCGCGCTTCTTCAACCGGCGGCGTTCCCGCTCGGACAGGCCGCCCCAGATGCCAAACCGCTCGTCGTTGGCGAGCGCGTACTCCAGGCAGTCGTTGCGCACATCGCACGACAGGCAGACCCGCTTGGCTTCCCGCGTGCTGCCGCCCTTTTCCGGGAAGAAAGCTTCGGGATCGGTCTGTGCGCACAGCGCCTGCTCTTGCCAGGCGAGTTCTTCGACGTCGGACAGTGGAAGGAGCGCCAACTCCGCGATCGTTCCTCGCTCGGACACGCAGGATCCTCCTCGACCCCCGGCTCACGCTCTAGTGAACGCGCTTACGGGGTGTATTACAGGGGTGTAGTTCGTCTTCGTCAAGCCCGACGCTGACATTGGTGATCTTTTTGCCCCATATGCCCTTTTCATGGACCCAAAACCACCGTTAATCGGGTAATCCCGTGGGCCCGTCTCCCGGATCTCCCTCAGAGGGCAAACGACGCCCCAATGGTTGGATGCACGGATGCGCATCACTGCTCTCGCCGGGGGGATCGGTGGCGCGCGCTTCCTTCGTGGACTTCGTCACCACATTCAGCGGGCCGCCAACGATTCTGTTGCGGGCGAAGCAGTCGACTCCGAGTTCACCGAGATAACCGTGATCGGGAACACCGGGGACGACATCTGGATCCACGGGCTGCGGGTGTGCCCCGATCTGGACACCGTGATGTACACCCTCGGAGAGGGAATCGACCCCGGGCGTGGCTGGGGCCGCCTCGACGAAACCTTCCGCGCCAAGGAGGAACTCACCGCGTACGGGGTCGAGCCCACATGGTTCGGGCTCGGTGACCGAGATATCGGGACGCATCTGGTGAGAACGACAAGCCTTAACGCGGGCTACCCGCTCTCCCGCGTGACCGAGGCACTGTGCGAACGCTGGCAACCCGGAGTCCACCTCATTCCCATGACCGACGACCGCGCCGAGACGCACGTCATCGTCGATGATCCCGACAANCCGGGGACGGACACCGCTCTGCACTTTCAAGAGTGGTGGATTCGCTATCGGGCATCACTACCGGCGCGCCGGTTCGTCATCGTGGGAATCGAAGAGGCGACACCGGCTCCGGGAGTCGTGGATGCTCTGCGCAACGCCGATGTCATCGTCCTTCCTCCAAGTAATCCGATCGTCTCGATCGGAACGATCCTCGCGGTGCCCGGACTAGCGGACGAGATTCGCGCGGCCAAGGCCCCCGTCGTCGGCGTCAGCCCCATCATCTCCGGCGCCCCGGTCCGAGGCATGGCCGATGCATGTCTTCGAGCCAGCGGCATCGAGACCAGCGCCGCAGCCGTGGCTCAGCACTACGGCGCTCGCCCGAGTGGCGGCCTGCTGGACGGCTGGCTTGTGGACACCTCCGACGCCGCTTCGACACCGGTCATCGAGGAGGCGGGTATCACTGCTCGGGCTGTTCCGTTACTGATGACCGATCTCGACGCGACGGCCGCCATGGCTGCCGAGACGTTGGACCTTGCTTCTCGCCTGCGCTCGACTCACTGATCGCTGGTTCAATGCCTTCCATGGACACCGCGACCGCTTTCACCTCCGATGGCGCGAGCGATCACTGGGTACCCGTCTCGCCGCGACTCGTCACGGCTCGCCGCATCGTCCTTGTCGTGACGCTGGTACCCATGACCGCGATCGTGCTCGGAGTCCTGACGCTGCTGGGAGTGATCGCCTGGGTGTCCGTGGTGATCGCTGTCGCTGCACTGATCGGTCTGCTGTGGGGGTGGTGGCTCATCGGCCGACGGGTGCGCTCGTATGCCTACTGCGAACGAGGCGATGACCTTCTGGTCTCCAGTGGAATCCTGTTCCGACGTCTCGTCATCGTTCCCTACGGCCGCATGCAACTCGTTGACGTCAAGGCTGGGCCGATCGATCGGGCACTCGGGGTCACGACCGTTCAACTCCACACGGCGGCTGCCACCACCGACGCATCCATTCCTGGACTCGAACCGCAGGTCGCCGCCGATCTCAGAGACCGCCTGGCACGACTGGGCGAAACCCGATCGGCCGGACTGTGACACCCCGATGACCGATCCGGCACGCCACACCCAGCACCCGGACAAGTCACCCGCGCACGAAGGAGTCGATTCCAGTTCCAGCGTGCCGGCCAGTTCCATCGGTGACGACCTTGGACTCGGCATCACCGTCCCCGGCAGCCGCCTCATCGACGCTGAAGGGCACCGCAAGGTGCACCCGATCTCACCGCTCGTCCACGCGGTAGCGGTCTTTCCCGCACTCGCCGGTATCGCCTTCGCCGTCGGCATTCAACGCATCAACACGCTAGCCGGGCGCCTCGACGACATCATCGGCATGGCATGGATGCCACCCATCGCGCTCGCCATCGTTGTTTTCGCCGTCATCGCCTTCCTCCTGAGTGCTCTCGTCGCAGTGCTGAACTACTTCCAGTGGCGGGCGCTCAGCTTCTGGTTCGACGACGACGGTGACTTTCGAATGCAATCAGGAGTGCTGTTTCGCCAACAACGACGCGTTCAACTCTCCCGAATCCAAACCGTGGACGTGACGCAACCATTCGCCGCTCGACTGTTCTCCATGGCCGTGGTCGTTATCGAAGTGGCCGGGCAGGACGACTCACGGGTTCGACTCAAGTACGTGACCCTCGACGACGCTCGTGAGATCCGACGAGAGGTCCTCGCACGATCGGCAGGACTCTCGGCCACGACCGCTGAAGCACCGCAGAGCGACATAGCCCGGGTGTCCGGCCGTCACTTGGCCGTGTCGCTGGCACTTCGTATGACAACGGCCGGTCTACTCCTGCTCACCGTGATCATCATCGTCACCAGCTATCTCACCGGAGGCTGGGGTGCTATCGGCGTGGCCGTCGTGACCGGAGGTATTCCCCTGGTTCTCGTCGTGGCGGAATTCATTCGCTACTACGGGTTCACCGTCGCGCAATCTCCCGATGGACTCCGCCTGCGTTACGGATTGCTGCGCACCGAATCGCGGACCGTGCCTCCCGGCCGCGTCCAGGCCATCGAATACGTCGAGCCCTTGCTGTGGCGGAGGCAGCGATGGACACGCATTCGCGTCACGATCGCCGGCGTGGGCTCGGAATCCTCNGGCTCCGGAAGCCAGCGCAGCGACACCGTGCTCATTCCCGTCTCCAAGATGGACGCCGCCCAAGACATCGTTTCGCGGGTGCTGCCCGATCTGCGGGCTTCTTCGATCACCTGGGTAGGTGCGCCGCGTCGCGCCTGGTGGCGATCGCCCATTCAGTGGCGGAATCTTGCCGTCGGGTGGGACGCACACAGTTTCGCGATCCGACGAGGGCGGATCACGCGTCGGACAGCACTCGTGCCGCACGCACGCACCCAATCGGTCCGCTGGACGCAAGGGCCATGGGAGCGAGTCCTCGATCTGGCTTCCGTGCACGTCGACACGACTCCGGGCCCGGTGTCCGTCTCGGGCCTTCATCTGGACGCCTCCGCCACCCGCACCGTCGCTCACCTCCAGGCCGCGGCAGCAGACCGGGGACGCCGGACCGACACCTCACTTCACTGGGCTGCCTCATGACCTCCACCTTCACCGTTCTCCCGGTGCCCCTCAATCACCTGTTCTCCCCCGGTGACGACATCAACTCCATCGTCACCGAGGCCCTGGCCACCATCCGGTGGCCCGATGAATCCACCGGTATCAGTGACGGGGACATCATCGTTGTCACCAGCAAGGTGGTGGCTAAAGCCGAAGGCCGTGTGGTCGAGGCAGCATCGCGCGAGTCGGTCATCGATCAACAGGCCGAGCGAATCGTCGCCGTGAAAAACACTCCGCGTGGNNTCACCAAGATCGTTCAAACCTCACACGGCTTGGTGCTCGCGGCGGCCGGCGTCGATGCCAGCAACACCGACCAAGGAACGGTGGTCCTCCTTCCCGTCGATTCCGATGCCAGCGCCCGACAACTGAGAGATCACGTGATCGATCGGACGGGCGTTACCGTGGGCGTCATCATCACCGACACGATGGGCCGTCCCTGGCGGCTAGGAGTGACCGACGTTGCCATCGGATCCAGTGGCGTTCACGTGCTCGACGACTACACCGGCCGCCAAGATGATTTCGGAAACACGCTCGAGATGACGGTCGTCGCGATCGCCGACGAGATCGCATCCGCAGTCGACTTGGCCACCGGAAAACTCGACAACGCGCCCGTAGCTCTCCTTCGCGGGCTCTCCCATCTGGTGATCGAAGACGACGGCCCTGCCGCCAAGGACATCGTGCGCCCCCTCGAGGAGGACCTCTTCTCCCTCGGCACTCGGGAGGCGATGCAGGCCGGAGCGCGCGCAGCGGTTTCGGCCCGACGCACCATTCGCTCCTTCACCGACGATCCCGTCGACTCATCCGCCCTCCATCGAGCCCTCGAGGATGCCGTGCTAGCTCCCGCACCGCATCACAGTGAGCCCTTCGGCTTCATCATTCTGCGACGTGACAACCCGACTCATCACCGCAGGAGAATCGAACTCCTCGACGCGATGCGCAGCGCGTGGGAACACGACCTGACGACCATCGACGGTAGGTCCGAGGACGAGGTCGAGCGCCGTGTCGCGCGCGGCAACATCCTTCGAACAGCACCCGTCGTGGTTGTTCCGTTCATCGATCTCGCCACAGGGGCGCACACCTACCCGGATGATCGTCGCAACGCTGCGGAACGCGACCTGTTCATGGTTGCCGGTGGAGCGTGCGTGGAGAACCTCCTGATTCGACTCGCCGCCGAGGGCCTGGGGTCAGCGTGGATCTCCTCCACACTCTTCGCCCCGCAGATCGTCCGCGAACATTTCGGTCTCGGAGACCGGGTTATCCCATTGGGAGCAGTAGCCGTCGGGGTTCCCGCGCAACCGGCCAAAGATCGACCCCCGCGCAAGGCCGAGGACTACATCATCCCCGTCGACTGACGTCGCGCACTACGCGTCAGACGAGTACCGAATCGCGAGATCCGGTATCGCCACCTGCGGCCACACGCGCGCACCCTCGCGGATTTCGTTGCGCGCGCCGACGACGGCACNATCGCCGACGACGACGCCGTCGAGCGAACACCCCTCACCGATACGGGCTCCGCGCCCGATGATGCAGCCACGAATCTCGCTCCCCTCGCCCACGATGGCCTCATCAAAAACGACCGAGCCATCGACAACCGAGCCCGCAGAAACAACGGCATTGGCACCGATCGTCGAGCCGCCCCGCACATCGGCGGACGCCGCAACATCGGCACCGTCGAGCACGAGCGCCTCACCGGTGTTGGCAACCGCGGGAGACGGTGCAAAGCCGCGAACGAGATCGCAACTGCCTTGCACGAACGCCAGCGGTGTGCCGAGATCGAGCCAGTAGCCGCGATCAACTACTCCGCGCACCACGGCGTTGTGTGCCAACAGACCCGGAAAGGTCTCACGCTCGACCGACACCACCCGACCCGCGGGGATCTGCTCGATGATCGAACGGGTGAAGACGTAGCACCCGGCATTGATCAGGTCGGTGACGATCTCTTCCGGCGTCGACGGCTTCTCCAGAAAAGCCTCGACTCGACCGTCGCCATCGATCGGAACAAGGCCGTACGCGCGCGGGTCCTCTACCGGGGTTAGGTACAACGTGACATCACTAGAGGTCTCCACGTGCGAGCGCACGAGTGCATCGATGTCCAGACCACTGAGGATGTCTCCGTTAAAGATGACAATGGGATCATCGGGTCCGGACTCCAGGTGCGACAAAGCGTGTCGAATCGCGCCACCGGTGCCGAGTGGCTCCTCCTCCGTCGCGATCACGATGTCGATTCCGAGGTCCACACCTTCCACGAACTCCGCGAAGACCTCGGCCCGATAACTCGTCGCCAGGACGATGCGTTCGATTCCCGCATCGCGGGCACGGGTGATCTGGTGCACCGTGAAAGGGACTCCCGCGACCGGCAGCATGGGTTTGGGCGTGTTCACCGTCAACGGTCGCAGGCGGGTTCCTTGGCCTCCTACGAGCAGCACGGCTTCGGTCATCGGGCAAGGGTGCCACACTCAGTCACCGTCTCTGGCCGGACAATGAAGCCATGTCCTCGACGGCCACCGACATCCGCTCCGCTGTTTGCGCGCGCACCGACCCCGCCCAGCCCTACGTGACGTATCTCGGATCCGACGGGCGGATGGAGCTGTCCGGAGCATCGGTCATCAATGCAGCCGCAAAGATCGCCAACGCGCTCACCTCGGAATTCGATTGCGATCCGGGGCAACAGGTGGCCCTTCACCTTCCGTGGCATTGGCAGCGGGTCACCTGGCTGCTGGGGATTTGGTCGGCGGGATGCGTGGTTGTTCCTCAGGGCGGCGCAGATTGCGATCTGCTCGTCGCAGGGCCGCAGCAAGCTCCGGATCTCACGGGCAACGTGATCGTGGTGTCCATGCACCCCTTCGGCTTGCCCCTGGGCCCCGACGACACGGCGGCGCTTCCGCCCGGAGCACAGGACGCGACGATCGCGGTGCGGGCCCAGCCCGATCAGCAGGTCTTCATCGACGACTACTCCGATGCCCTCGCGCTCGACGGCCACACGCAACGTCAGTTGCTCGAACGCGCCCGCGATCTTGCCCGTCCACTCGCAGGTGTAACTCGACTTGGACTGCACCCCGACGATTCCCAGTGGTGGCTTCCCGCACTATGGCCGGCGGTGACGGGTGGATCAGTGATTCTCGGGCAGTCCGGCGACGACGGTTTCGGCTCCGAACCGGTGGACGCGGTTCTCTAGCCAGAAACGTTCACCGTCACATCTTGGCTTGCCCCGGCGGCCTGCTTCTTGGCGACGACGAGAATTCGGTAGGTATAGGTGGCTCCGGCTGGCGCCGCCTTCTTGATCCGGAACACCACCCGGCCGCCCTTCTTCGTCGTGCTGCGCTGCACGGTTCGCCACTCACCGTCGACGAACGCCTGTCGCCACACCGTCAAGCCCTTGCGTTTGGGTCGCACCTTCGCCTTGATGGCGAAGGGCTTTCCGGCGGGGACATCCATCACCGAAGGGGTGATCAAGGCGACCGAGCGCGGTTTGACGCTGGGAACAACGGACACCCGGAAGACATCCCCCACGCCGATGGGCTGCTTCTTGCGCACCACGACAACCCGATATTCCTGAGTCGTGTTGGGCGGCCACGCCTCCGGAACGCGGTAGCGAACCTTGCCGCTGCTGCGTGTTCGCTTCTTCTTGAACGTGACCCACTCGCCGTCGACCATGCGTTGGAACCACACGCGCAGTCCTTTGCGCTCCGGGGACACCTGAGCGCGGATAGTGAACGGCTTCAACGCCCGGACCTCGCGATCGGCTGGCGTCAACATGGTTACCTGACGTTCGTAGTTGACGACCGGTTGTTCCACTGGAGCTTGCGTGGGAGGTGTTTGCGCCGGTGGTGCCTGCGGCACCGAGATCGGCACGCCGGCACGACCATCGATGGCATTGATGTACGAGGACTTCAGACCCAAAGCGTTGCGAACCTGATTGCCGCTCTTCGTCACCGTTGTTCCGTCAACAAGGGTCGCCTGGACGGTCTTCGCAACGCCACTCGGGTCGCGAGCGATCACATCGACCTGCTGCACCGCAGCCGCGGCGAAGGCTTGGGCCATACGCGCCTGATCAACCGTCACCGTCCACGATCGATTCGGGTTGTCTTCACTCAAGGACCACGGGTCGGCCACCGATCGGACGTACGGCAGATCACCACCCCACTGGTCGACGCTTGCCTGCGTAGCGCCGCCGCTGGACGAGGAGTAGAAGGCGCGGATCGGCTGACCCTCGTACAAGATCGCCATCCCCGTCGTCGGGGACGTGTGCGTTGCGTTCACGGCAGCGACCCAGCGTTCACCCATCGCACCCGACTGCTTGGACCACCCCGAGAACACCTGATCGGAGTACGGCCCGCGCCCATCGTCAACGTGACAATCACAGGCTTTGCGTGGACCGGCCGCGATGGCCGATAGCGCGTACGTTCGGGCGGCGAGCACCTGCGCCTGAAGGGCCGCATCCGGCCACGAGCTGCTGACCTCGGAAATTCCGTACAGGTACTCCTCGTGCAGGCGCAGCGAATTGACAACGTTCAGGCGCGTGCGGCTCGGATTCGACGTCGGCAGGATCTCGATGGTCCCGTAGCGATAACGATGACCAGCCGAGTTGAACGAGCCGTTCTTCGCTACGACGTTCGCCAAACCCGACCAGGTGAGTGACACCGACGGGAAGATTCCCAACTCCTGGCGTACTCCGCCGACGACCTTGGCCGCTACCACTGCACCTGCGTCGCCGGTGAACGCGAAACTTTCCCCCGGTGCTGCTGTGACGATCGTTCCCGACAGGTTCGCCTGGAGGGTGCCGTCACCTTCGACGGCTTCGCCGCGCGTGCGAATGTGCTTCTTCTTGAACTCCAGATTGACGCGAACCGCCATGTCGTCTGGAACGGGCGTGACGTTCGTGCCCTGGTAGTAGTGAGTCACGATCGACGACGCATCCATGCCGGCTTTCGCCATGGCCAGCGAGCCGTACTGGCTCATCCCGACACCATGTCCGAACCCGGCGCCCGCGAGGGTGAACGACGCAGGTGGCGGCGTGGGGTTCGCCGACGTCAGCGAGGCGCCGAGGGTCGACGCGACCAGGGCGGTAGCGGCGACGCAGACGGTGAACAGCGCCGAGCGCGTCCTGCGCGCCGTTGGGCCTGCCGTTCTCACGATCGGTGTCCTTCCCGGGGAGGTGCCGAGCCATGGGAGGCCTGCGGCGACACATTGCAGTTTCGGCTCAAGCCTCACACGACCCATTGGTCGCACTCGTCACCGGCACGCCCGAAAATCGGAACCCTCCGTCCCCCTGGTGCGTCGCACAAAGGCAGACCCGAAGCCTGCGTACCATGACGGAACTCGCCACCCGGCGAGCTCACGCCCCAACTCCCCACAGGAAGGCGACCGGTGTCCTCTCGCAGCGCAGTACGCCTGGGGTCGACCATCGCGGCCGGAGTGGTCGCGGGGGCGGTCCTGGTGACAACTGTGATCGGCGCTGGGGTCACGTCCGTCATGGGCCAACTCGAGGGGAACATCACCGCACTCGACGTCTCCGATCAGACCGGCACCACGGTGACCGAGGACAAGTCCATCGTGGTCGACGAGGACACCGGTGAAACCTCGGCTTTCACGATGGTGGTGATGGGCAGCGACTCTCGCAAGGGCAAAGGGAACAAGGGCTACGGCAGCTTGAAGAAGTTCGGCGACATCGAGCGCAGCGACACCACCATGATCTTCCACGTCAACGCTGACCGCTCGCAGGCCATCGGCGTCAGCATCCCCCGAGACACCTTGATGATGCTGCCGGACTGCACCAAAGACGGGACGACCGTCGACGGCTACGAGGGGCGCTTCAACGAGGCCATGGTCAATGGAGGTCCGGGGTGCGTGTTGAAGGCCGTGGAGTCGCTCAGCGGATTGGCGATCGACAACTTCATGGTGGTCGACTTCGCTGCCTTCAAGCGAATCACCGAGGCGATCGGGGGCGTGGAAATCTGCTTGCAGGACGATGTCAACGATCCTCTGAGCGGACTCAAGTTGGACAAGGGCCTGCACACCGTCAATGGTGAGGAGGCTCTCGCGTTCGTTCGAGCACGGAAGACGTTGGGAGACGGATCGGATACTTCACGCATCCGGCGTCAACAGGCTTTTCTGTCGTCCATGGCTCGCAAAGTTCTCAGCAGCGACATCCTTCTCAACCCAGCATCCCTTCTCGGTGTTCTGAACGCCGCCACCGAGTCTTTGACCACCGATCCACAACTGGCGAACATTGAGAATCTGCGCGATCTCGCCTTCAGCATGAAGAATCTGCGGCCGAAAGACATCACCTTCACCACCATGCCGTGGAAGCAGTCCGGTGACGGATCGACAGTCGTCGTGGCGAAGAAGCGTGCGGCGCCGCTGTGGAGCGCCATCGCCAACGACACCCCCTGGCCGCCCAAGGCCAACAAGGATCAGCCCCTGTTGAAGGCGGCGCCGCAGGATGTGCGAGTCGAGATCATCAACGCCACCGGACAAAAGGGCACCGGGAAGCAGGCGAAAAGGGCTCTCACCAGCGAAGGCTTCACCGTGGTGAACGTCAAGAAGATCAAAGCCGAACGCATCGACGAATACCCCGCCGAGGACACCATCTGGTTCGACCCCGAGTGGGACGTCTCGGCCAAGACGTTGATCTACAGCACCGGCATCGAGAACACCGAGACCGTCGAGGGTCAAGGAGGGACGATGCGCCTGATCATCACCGAACCTTTGACATCCGCCCGATCGGTATCCATCGCCGAGGCAACGAAAGACCTCAGCGCCAACGTCAACACCGGCGACGAGAACTTCTGCGCTTCCTAGCCCCGAACACGCAGCTCTTCACCACCGAGTCGACACTTTTCGCCGTCGCGCGTCAAACGACGGGGGGCCGACCAGCCCGCGTGAGACGCCAAGCGGTCCGCCACTTCATCGGACGCCGCTGCGCAGGAGCCTTACGCACTCCTTCGGACAGTCCGGAGAACCACATCCGTAAAGCATCGCGGTCGCGGGTGCGGGCCAGCGTCAGGCCGATCCAACTACCCACGTACAACGGCTCGAGAACCACGGGCAGATTTCGTCGTGCGAGCCACACCCGATTGCGTGCATTCATTCGGTAGAACTCTTCGTGCCGGAGGGGATTGATGACCGGATGATGAACCACGACGTCGCCGGCGTACCAGCACGTATAGCCGGCATCCCAGACCCTCCACACCAGGTCAATTCCTTCGTGTCCGTAGAAGAACTCCGCCGGCCAGCCGCCCGCGGCCTCGAACGCGCCTCGACGAACCGCCGTGGCTCCCTCCCACAAAGTGGTCGCCGATCCTGATCGAGTCCGGTCACCGACGAACATGCGGGGCACCCAACGCCCCGGCGGCTGTTTCCCCTCTGGATCTTCCACTCGAGGCTGAACGAGACCGAGTTGTGGATCAGACTCGAATCGCCCCTTCAGGGAGGCGAGGAAGAACGGGTCGGGCAGAAATGCGTCATCGTCCAAGAAGAACAACAGATCGCCCTGGACGTGGTCGACTCCGGCATTACGGCCCGCGGGTATTCCCTGGTTCTCTGCAAGCCCCACGGCCTTCACGCCGTCGGGAAGCCCCACGGGTTGCCACGAGTTACCCACGACAACGATGTCCACTTCGACGTCACGTTGGCCCAGCAGCGAGCGCAGTGCACGATCTAGTTCCCTCGGTCGCTGCCCCATGGTCAGCAGCACCACCCCGAAATCCGACATCACGCACGCAACTTGCTGGAGGAAAGAATCGCGACAAGGTGCCCCAGGACGGTGACAACTCCCAGGATGACGAGAGCGGCTACCAAGAATTGAGTACCCGCGAGGTCACCGGTGAATGCATCAACCACTCCCGCGAGGAGAGCCAACAAGGTCAATTCCACGGAGTGGTACGCCCGGTAAAAGGGGAAGAGTCGTGCGACGGATCGCAGACGCCGAAGCCCCGACGACTGTGGTGTGCCAACGCCCGCGACATCCGACAACTTCGGTAGACCGTTGTAGGCACGCGACACGTGCACCATGTCATTGAGTGCTTTGTTCCACAAGACCAATACCGCGAGCACCGCACCGATGAACGCCCATGAGTTCTGCGACCATCCGGCTTCCGGGAACCCGGCAGCCCGCAGTCCGAGCGCGATGGGGATTAAGCCCTCTGTCACGTAGTGACCCACCCGATCGAGAAAGACACCCGTGGGTGAGGACGTGTTGCGCCAGCGCGCAACCTCACCGTCACAGCAATCCAGCAGCATCTGCATCTGACCCAAAATGGCCGCGAGCAGCACACCGGGGAGCCCAGGAATCAGCAGTGCAGCAGCCGTTCCGATGCCGGTCAGGATCATCAAGAACGTGACACCGTTCGCAGAGATGGGCGTTGTCACGAGGAGTCGGGTCAGGTACGGCGACACTCGGCGCAGGTAGACATCGGCAACCCAGTGTTCGGAGTTCGCTCGCATCCGAACCGCATCCGGCTGGCAGACGTCGCGGATCTCACTAATCGTCGGACGAGCCGGACGCTGCACGCGATCCTCGCTCATCTCTTGCTCCTCAACCATTGAATCGATGCCACAACACCGAACACGAGTCCAAACCACACGAGCAGTGCCCCGCTCAGCGCGTCAATGAGACTAGTCGCAGCGGCGATCGCCACGATGCCAAGTCGGCCCTCCCAGCCCAAACCCATGTATGTCAGCCACCGCGGCGCCGCCGACCCTTGCAGTGATCGGTACAAGTTGTCGTAGTGGTGGTACGCCACGAAGAAGAGCAACCAGAAGGTGGCGGCCGACAGGCCGACCGTGCTGATAGCCATGATCCACGCGATGCCGCCTAGTTCCACCGCCCGAAGGACAGGTGGCACACCCCAGCCGAACCGGCCGTCCAGGCGCGGCCGGATGCCCGGAATAAGCTGGGCGAGCCCGGCGGCCACGGGTCCTGCATCGAGTTGAGCCCGCAGGACGTCGACACCGTCTGCTGCTGAGCGTCCTGACCATGTCAGTGAGCGCACGATGCGACCAATCGCCACGTAGGTGAGCGCAACGCCGCCGGCAATGAGCAATCCGATGAGTGCCCATTTGGGTCCGGCCACAACGCTGAGGACACTCAACAGCAGCCAACGCTCGCCGATCGGCATGTGCAGGATCTTCTTCATCCACCGGATCGCGGATCGTCGGTTCACGCGCGCCGAAACCTGCACAGCCCCGGCGAGGCGCCCTTCACCTTCGGGCAAGGGATCGGACGGATCGCGAATATCGGCGCGCGGCGCCTGCGCCTCACGTGTCTTCTGAATTCGCGCGAAGTCGTAATCCGACATGTGCCGGGAGGTCTGCAGAACGATTAGAGCAATGGCGACCCACCACACGTCATCGCCATTGCGCCCGGCACCGATGGCAAGTCCTGCATAGACCGCAAACTCCTTCACGCGGTCGGTGGCTGCATCCAGCCATGCCCCGAGGGAACTGAATCGACCTGTGGCTCGGGCAACTTCGCCGTCGACGCAATCGATCACCAAGCTCAGTTGCAGCAACACCGCGCCCGCGAGCACCCACACCCAAGAACCAGTCGCGAACGATGCCGCCGCCGCTAAGCCCACGATGAGAGAAACGATGGTGATGGCGTTCGGGGTCCAGCCAGCACGAATGGCCATCCGGGTCAGAGGTTTGGACGCTCGACGGACCACCATGGTCGAGTAGAAGCCATCGTCCGCTCGATTAGCCAAGAGTCCTCGGATGCGCTCATCTGATTCAGATTCGATCGCGCTGGCCACGTCGTCATTGCCGCTTCCCCGTGCCCAGGGAACATCCACGATATCGGTTGCCCGCACCGTCACTCCGTGGCGGACCAATGCAACGAGCAGAGCATCGAATGCTTGGTCTTCTCCAACAGTCACTTCTCCTGATGCACACGCCTGGCATAGGTCATCGATCGCGGCCGCTGCCTGGGAAGCATCCGATGGCGCGATGACGAGCGCACCAACACTGTCGTGGCTCGGGAAACGAACATCATGGAAGGACGAGCCCGCACTCACCACCGTGTGATGGCGCACGGTCATCAATCCCTCAGGGTCCGGCGTCACCAGAGCCGTCGTCGGTGCACGGCCATCGTCTGCGATGGGCGCAAGCGCCACTCGCGGCACCATCAAGTCGCCGGCAACGACCACCGTTCGCGCAGAGCGACGCACGATGCGGGACAACTCCGCAAACTGGGCGATGACCGTGCCTTCTGGTTGCAGCAAGAATGCACCTTCGAGGCCGAAAAGTTGCCCGTTCGCGGTGGGGGTTGGCGCAGGCCCGAGCACAACCGTGACCGCATCCACGGGAGTCTGGGTCACGAGTCCGACTTATCGAGCAGCGAACGGACTCCATCCTTGCGCACCTGCCGCCACGTGCGCCCGGCCAACTCGCGACTGCTCGGATCCTCACGACTCGCATCAATCACCGCGGCAACGGCAGCGACCGCCGCATCGATCGGCATCTGGTCCGGTGACGAGGCGGGCTCCGGAGAGGACGGGGCGCGCACTCCGAGGGCTTCGAGGTTCCCGAACACCTCGACCCCGAGCGAAGCGATCGTCTCCACAGATATCGCGCCCTGCACCGCCGCTGCATCCAGAGCCCAATCCGGGGTCACCAGTCGCGGCTCATCGGGGCCGGGATCGCGTCCCTCGACCATGCGCAGCGCGACGCCGCGCCGGACCAAGCGGACGTAGTCCGTCCACTGCATCTGCTTCTTTACGCGCTTGTTGAGTCGCACGAGGAGTTCGGCTTCCGCGGCGGTCATCGAGCGGTTACTCGTCAGATCCATCCGCGACACCAAGATCTCGTCCGGCACCCCCATCATCTGGGCGAAAGCTCGAAATTGGGCGCTCCTATCGACGTCCTCGAGGACAAGAACCCTGATATTCGCCGCTCCGACGGCGTTGGCCCATCGTGTGATGACCGCACCGTGATCATGGCGACGCCAAAAAGTCGGCGAGATTTTGGATGATCCCGGCTCGGCGAAAACATCCTCAAGCCACTTCTCGTACGGGGTGGTCAATCCGTACTTCAGGTACTGCTGCCATGAACTCGGAAGCAACGCGCCGAGATTTCGCAGCGTGACGACCACGGTCACCTTGTCCGATCCACCGAGAGCTTCGACAGTTTCGATCGCCTTGTCCGGCGGGGCTTCGCAGAAGAACTCACTGCTGATGACAACTCGGCCATCGTGGTTGGCGGTCCGACGTACCAGAGTGTCGAAGTGTCGACGATCCATGACCGCNCCGCCGCGGCTGTTCCACCCCCATGGCCGGCCCAGCAACGCCAAGGCCGCTCGATGTTGTGCTTGCAACTTTCCTGGATATCGAATGCCGTGCGCCGCTAGGTCCTCTCGGGCATCGGCGAGCGCCGCTTGGATCGCCGTCGTACCGGTTTTGTGGACTCCGATGTGGAGCAACACCGAGTCCTTTGCCAACTCCGGCACATCGGGAAGCATCCGCGCCTGCGACATATCCGGCAGCCTAGTTGCCTTCGCTGCGGGACCCGCTGTATCGATTCAGGGCGTGCCTTCTGCTGCCCCATCACCGTCACGAGCCTCTTTGCGTGCAGCCCGCATCGCCGCCAGTGCCTCGGGAACCGTGGTGTCCGCCTCGAGACGCCCGTCAGCGATGTACAGCGCCCGGTCGCAGAACCGCTGAAATTGCTTCGGGCTGTCCGAAGACAACAGGAAGGTCGCACCGTTTTCGCGCAACTTGTCGACATGCGTCCAGCACTGCTGCCGAAAGCCTTTCTCCCCCACCACGAGCGTTTGATCGATGGCATACGCATCAGCATCCACGGACATGGCGATCGACCACGCGAGTTTCTGTCGAACAGTCGGTGGGGCGGCATTCATGTAACGCCCTAGCATCTTTGACACCCCTGCCTGTTCGGCAATGCCCGGTAATGCCTCGTCGATGTGCTCCGGGGCCATACCCAACAGTCCGCCGACGATGAAGATGTTCTGGCGCACGGTGTAGAACCGCTGCAAGGCGCGCGCCACCTCGATCATCGGAACGATGCGACGCCCTCGGCGCACCTGACCCTCATCTGGCCGGAGCGTTCCCGCGGCGAGTCGAAGAAGAGCCTGCCGGCCCGGCCCCTTCGGCCCGATGATCGCTACCGACTCACCAGGTTGAATGGAAAACGAGACATTGCGGAGAACCTCTAACTCCTCACGTCGCACCTCGCCCGCGATGCGGCGAAGTCGCTGACGCCGGCCGGCACCCTTGCGGCGGCGCCGACGTGGCATTCGCATGGTCACGCTGTCGAATTCGACGACGGAATCCAGGCCCGCAGTGATGGCAACTCGTGACATCTCAGACCTCCTTCAAGATTCTCGGCTCCAGCTTTCGGAACACCAGAACGCCGGCGACGAAGATAACCAGACACAGAGTCAAGGAAATTCCGTATCCCGTCGCCGTCGACGCTTCTTCTGGCCACCACCCGACTCGATACAGACCCAGGACGCCGACCAACGGATTCAACGACGCAATGAACTGAGCACTTTCGGGAATATTCGAGACCGAGTACAACACCGGCGACAGATAGAACATGGCCCGCAGCACGATCCGAACCAAGCGTGCGACGTCCGGGAAGACCACCGCTGCCGCAGCGATGAGCAGTGACAGTCCGTACATCAACAAGAACTGCACCACGATTGCCACCGGGAACATGACGATCCAAGGACCGGGAAGGAATCCTGTCAGTGCGATTCCCAGCAAGATGACCGGGAGAGAGAAGATGAATTCGATGAGCGAGACGAGCATCGCTCGCACCACCCACAAATGCGTGGGCAACGTGCTTATCCGCAGTTGCGCTCCTGTGCGACGCCAGATCCTCGTCGACGCACCGATGCCGGTGCTGAACCACCACCACGGCAAGATCGCGACCGACAAGAAGAGCAGGTAAGGCTGAAGACCCAAGGCCCGCGCTCCCAGCAGGACCGAGAAGACCAACCACAAGACCAGCGACATGCCCAAGGGCTCGAGAAGCGTCCACAGGTAGCCCAAGCGAAAGCGCGTGTACTTCTTCTGGAGGTCCCGTAGGACCAACATTCGAAGCACCTGACGGTGCTCCCAGATTGAACGCACGGCGATTACGATAGGCCAACTGTGTCTGCCTCCTCATCCAGCGACTCTTGGTTGCGCCGCCAGAGCAAGCGCGCCGCGCGCAGTCTTGCCCGCCGGATGCGGGATTTCGGACAAGTCGAGCCGGCTGGTTTCGACCTCGCAGACGTGCCGAGCGCCGATATCGCCCTGTACTTCCCCGACGGTCCGCCCAAGCTTTATCAGCTCACGCAGTGGCTTCCCGTCTTCGAAGGCAACAACGATGTCACGACGATCGTGATCGTCCGTCAAGTGGACGCATTCAACGCACTTCTCGGCACGACGCCACTGCGGGTCATCTTGGTGCCCCAATATGAGGACCTGATGGCTCTGCTCGACCGGGCGAACTTCGGAGCCGTGGTCTACGTCAACAACGGGTGGACGAATTTTCAAGCGCTGTCCTTCCAGCGCGCCGTTCACATCCATGTCAATCACGGTGAGAGCGACAAGATCTGCATGGTGAGCAACCAGGCAAAGGCGTACGACAAAGTCTTCGTCGCGGGACAAGCGGCGATCGATCGTCACGAGGCGGCCCTGGCCTGGTTCGACCAGTCGCACTTGGTTCGTGTCGGACGCCCGCAACTCGATCTCGAGGTAAACCCGGCTCTACCCCTGACCGAACGGACCACCATCACCTACGCGCCGACGTGGGAGGGTGAGGATGAAGCCAACAACTACTCCTCCGTCGACGTCTACGGCGTGCAGATCATCCAGGCAATGGCGGATCACCCTCAATCGCGGATTGTCTACAAACCCCACCCCCGGGTGGCGGATTCCGACGATCCGGCGATTCGTTCCCAACACCGAGCCATCGTCGCCGCTGTCAACGAAGCAGCATCCCATGATCCAGCCGCAGGCCACTGCGTTCTCGAAGGTGCCGACATGCTCGCGGTCATTCGCAGCACAGACGTATTGATCGCGGATGTCTCCTCGGTCACCCTCGACTTTCTGTATCTCAAGCCCGGAGCCCCGCTCGTCATCACCGACCGACGCACGGATCGATCCGGCCTTCTGACTGAGTCGCCCGTGGCATCGGTATGTCACGTCGTGGATGCAGACTCCATCGATCAGCTGTCCGACGACCTACGTGCTGTCGTCACCGCCAGTGGCAATGCCTCGCGCCGCTCCATGCGTGACCACTACTTCGACGGCCTGGAACCCGGGGAGAGCACAGAGCGATTCTGGGCCGAACTGGACTCGGCGATTCGAGAGCACGATCAGGCCCTGCAATCATTGAGCCGCATTCGCACCGTGAGCGATGGGACGGCAACATGATTCAGGCGGTGATTCTCGCGGCCGGCATGGGGACGCGCCTCGGACGACCGTTCCCCAAGCCACTCACCCCGTTAAGTGATGGGCGCACGATCATGGAGCAGCAAATCGACAATCTGCGGCAGGTATTCGGGGCCGATGTGCGCATCACCACCGTGGTTGGCTTCAAGCTCGATCTCATTCTCGAAGCCTTTCCCGATGTCACCTACATCTACAACGAGGCCTACGACCAAACGAACACCAATCGCAGCCTGTTGAAGGCTCTTCGACTCTCGACAGACGGTGGGGTCCTATGGATGAACGGAGATGTTGTCTTCGATCCACAAGTACTCAAAAAGGTCAGCGATCTGATGGAAGCGGACACGTCCTTCATCTGCGTCGACACTGCGGTGGTAGGCGACGAGGAGGTCAAGTACACGGTCGATGACGACGGGTACGTCGACGAACTCTCCAAACAAGTGGTCAACGCACGCGGAGAAGCGGTCGGCATCAATTTCGTCAGTGCCAGCGACAAGCCGACTCTCATCGACCGACTATCCGAGTGCTCTGACGCTGACTACTTCGAGCGCGGCATCGAACTCGCCATCAGCCACGATTCTATGCGTGTCATACCCGTGGATATCGGTGAGTTCTTCGCCGTCGAGGTCGATTTCGAAGAAGATCTCACCCGCGCCAACGAGTACCTCTAGCGCATCGCTCGAGCGATCAGACGCTCCCACCGGTCCATGACAAGCGGTAACCGGTAGTCACTCATCGCGCTTCGGGCGCGAGTTCGCACAGACTCGCGCCACGCATCATCAATCATCGCTCGATCGAGACATCGCGCGAGGGCTCGGGAGTCCTCGCGGACAGACAACATTCCCCAATCTCCGATGAGTTGTCGAACACCACTCGAACAATCGGTGGCAACGACCGGCACTTCATAGGCCTGCGCCTCGGCGATCACCAACGGCAGACCTTCGGTCCGAGAGGGGACGACCAAAAGATCAGCGCCGGACAAGACGCTCTCTGGGTCGTCAGTTGTTTCCTGCCATTCGATCCGGTCTTCGCCGGCGAGATCAACCGATTGGGCGTGCAGCCGGTCGCGGTCTGGTCCATCGCCCACGATCTGGAGTTTCCATCCCGGGTGAGCATCCGCCACCAGACTCCAGGCGTCGATGAGCACGTCGACGCCCTTCTCGGGTGAGAGTCGACCGAGATAGAGCAGCGTTCCCCCGCGATCCGATGGCGTACCGGTCTCTCGGGCAGCGAGAGATTCCGGCCACACTGCGACGGGATTGGGCATCGTGACAACGTTGTTCAGGCCAGCACGCGTGAAGGCGGCGCCGTCCTCGTTGGTTAAGGAGGTGAATACCGGAACCGTGCGATAGGCGCGAAGGATCCTGTCCAGATCCCGCCCAGAAGCCGCCGCGGCGTAAGCACCGTGGTACTGGCCGACGACGATCCAACGATCTCGAACGTCGGGGCTCACCGCGGCAAGGGCGTCCGCGAGAATCTCCATGGCCCACACCTGCGCGGTGATGATGACCGCACGCCCACTGTCCTGCGTCTTGAGAATGTCCGCCATACCCGCGACCGCTTCCCTGCGTAACTGAGCACGGATCCTCTCGGTCTGTGTGGATTTCTTGGGCCACGTCTGGGGCATCAAAACCCGAGTTTCGTACTCGCCGCGGAACGGATGGGCTGGCTCGAAGGGGGTAACCCCGACAACGAGAATCTCGTGACCGCGTGCACCAAACCCGTCAGCGAGGACTCGCACCACCTTCTGCGCTCCCCCGAGTTCATCGATGTTGTTCGCGCACAAAACGATTCGAGTCATCGGCTTGCCGCCAACACTGCGCGTACAGCATCGATGAGGTCGGCTGTGGTTTCCACCACGTCGTAGCCGTCGGGCAGGTTGGGAAGGAGGTAACGGCCGGCGCCAGCGTCCGGACGAAAGACGAGCGACGGTCCGGCAGTGTCGATCAAGGACGGATCGTCGGTGATGATCAACTCAGCTGCATCGAGTACCTCGCTGAGATGCATCGCTCGCGCATCCCGAACCGATCCCCAGACCCGGGTCGGCACCGCCTCATCAATCTCGCCGGCAACCAGGAGATAGCAGGTCATAGCCATGTTCTGATCCCACAGGGTCAGATCGAGCGGCCAACTCCGCGGCCCTTCGGCCGAGGATGCGGGGAGGTACGCCACGATCGGTCGCGAGCACTCGAGGTCCGTGAGCCCGGGCAGCAGAGCCTGGCGAGCCCGAGAGAGTTCGCTGCCCGATCCCGGGAATCGGCGGCGAGCCGCATGTCCGGCTCGCCGTCCCCACGCAGCAGGCCCCCAGGCGCGCCGAGCAGGTCGCCAACTCACGGACGCTCGCTCACCGGGCAGCAGTTGGGCGCCCGCCGGTCGGTCGGCATAGGCGATACTCGGGATCGGCACGAAGACGTCGTCGACGTTTACCTCCGGGGCCCTCAGGGCCGTGGTGTTGACACTCGCGCCCCGGCGAAGGCGTAAGCCAAGCGAACCCCTATCTGGCTTCATCAACGGTCGGCGAATGTGCGCCGTTAGTGGACCGGAGCCGCGCCATCGGATCGAACCCACCACACCCGATGCGTCTCGTTGCAGCGGGAGCGAAGCGATCACCGTGCCCAGCCGATCGGACCACACCAGATGCGCCTCCACATCACCCTGCAGATCGGACGCGAAATCCACGGTGTCCACCACGACGGACACGCGCGAGCGAGACACCGAGATCTCCCGTAGTTCGTGGAAGTAGCGGCGAACCGAAAAGGGAATGTCCAGCAGGTTCAGGTGTGAGACATCCAGCCATTCACCGGCACTGCGATTCAGCACCGACTCCCCCGATCCAGTCGCCCACAATTCGCGCTGGTCATCACCGGAGCCTTCCCGGACGACGATGGTGTCGACGACCGATGCCCAGCGCTCCCAACGCATGGCACGCCGCAGCAGGTCGAGATCACCCGTCAGCAAGCCGTAGAAAGCAACGCGCAGAGCCGGGCGGATGAAGTCGAAGGCACGCGGATCAACGTTTCGGGCGTACTCGCGGAATTCGCCGGCCGCTTCCTCGGCAGCCTGAGGATGCGGATTCTCTCCGATCGCCGACAGATACAGGTATCCCTCGTGGCGAAGAAACTTGATGCTCTTAGCCAACCGCAGTTCGTCGGAGGAATCTCGCAGCAGAACGTCCATCCGCCTGTTGATCTCCACGCGATCGCGCACGTTGCGCATCTGCATGCGACCTTGCGTGATGGATGCATCCTCGGCTTTGCGGTCGACGTTCCAGGTGTAGACGGCGGCCTGGACAACACCAATACGCTCCGCGGAAAGAAAACACTGCAGAGTGAACACCTGATCCTCGAAGAGCAGGCCGTCGGGGAACTGAATGTCCTGTTCGTGGAGGAAGGAGCGTCGATAGATCTTGTTGACACTGATGGTGTCGTACAGCAATTCCGGCTCCTGCTCGAGACTGGAGATCAATCGGTCAGCGGCATGGAGTTCTGGTCGCCACCTCTTGTCTCGATCGCGGGCCACGTCGTGGCGGATAGCCGTTCCGCAGACGACATCCGCGTTCCAGTCTTCGGCTGCTCGTAGCAACGTGGCGCATGCATGCATGTCGTATTCATCGTCGGAGTCGCAGAACATCACCCAGGGTGCACGGGCCAGCCGCAGACCGTCGTTTCGTGGAGCGCTACACCCACCCGAGTTCTCCGAACGAGTGAGGAGGCGAATCCGGGAGTCGTTGACGGCAACGGACTCGACGTACTCGGCGGTCCCATCCGTCGACGCATCGTCAACGACGATGATTTCGATGCTGCGCAACGTTTGTCGACGAATCGAGTCGAGTGCCCGCCCGATTCGTCCGACATCGTTGAAGCCGATGAGGACGACACTGACGAGAGGCTCGTCGCTCATCGGACACCCTTGAATTCCCGCACAGACTTGATGAGAACACCTGCCCGTGCATCGAAGGAGTGTTCTGTCGCGATGGTCCTCGCTGTCTCCATACGGCGATCGCGACTCGGGAAAGTGTCGTCGACGGGTGCGTGCAGGATGTCGACCAGGTGGTCCTCATCGGTAAACACGACAACGGTGTCACCGAAAACATCCTCCAGGCCGGCAGCGTTGTCGCTCATCACACGCGCTCCCGTGGCTACTGCGTCGAAAAGGCGATTGCTGAGAAACCCGTCGGCCGCCATCTCCGGATGATGGTCGTTCAACACGATTCCCGCGCCCGCGTACGCCGCGGGTAGGTCGTCATTGTCGAGAAATTCTCCCGAGATCCGACCGACGTCGATGAACTCTTCCCACCCCACGCCGTAAACAGACAACTCGTCTGCACGATCAGAGGCGAGCGCGCCGCGGACGCCAGGACGGAACTGCCCGCGCGTCGAGCCAACGAACAGCAGCGCCGCTCCCGAGTCAGGTAGCGCAGCATCCGGTGAGAACCGATCGGGGGCCGTTGCTTGCAGAAGAGGCGTCGAGGGCACTCCGCCGGGCAACGTCCACGTCTGGCTCGCGACGAAGACCATGTCATAAGCGCGAGCTTCGGCTTCGGTGACGAGCTCCGGGTGGGAAATCACCCACAAGATCCACACGCCACTTCGCCGCGGTGGCGGCTCGACGCCTCTGAGTCCACGAAGGACGACGACCACATCATCGTTCGACCGTGGTGGTTGGTTTGCTCCCGAGCGGGGCACTACCGAGACCTGTTGCCCGTGACGTCGCAACGCTGCCGCTATGTCTCGTGCAAACCAGGTGTCGCCCCACTGCTCGCCCGCTTCACCTTTTGGTGCCGACGTGATGATCGTCCAGCGGTAGGAATCCGACCCAGAGCCGGATAGTCGATCCTTGATGGCTCGCAGCACCCGCATCAGCGACCAGCTCCCCCACGCAAGAACCCGGCACCCCAGGCCCCATGCATCGTGGCGAACACCGCAGGCAACCGTCGCAACAGCGAGGCGTTTGCCGACTGCGAGGCGACCGAGGCGGAAGCCACCAGGTTGCCCACGGCATAGACCGTTGCCGGGGCCACACCCGCGATGACCAGGCCGCTGCGGCCTGTCACTACTCCGACAATGCAGACCCCCAACCCACCGGCAACGGCGGCGACGGTCACCGGTGCGGCGAGATATCTGAGCGAGAGTGTCTCGGGGTGGCGGCGAGCCACTTCGCGGCGCCACCGCCCGTAGCCGAAATATTGACGTGCGAGAGCTTTGATCGAGTTACGTGGTCGGTAGGTCACGGTGAGGTCGGGCGTGAAATACACGATCCCTCCGGAATCGCGAATGCGCAGATTCATTTCCCAGTCCTGCGCTCTCTCCATCGTCTCGTCGTATCCACCGACGCGTTCGAGTGCCGCGCGGCGAAAGCACCCGAGGTAGACAGTCAAGGCAGGGCCTTCGTGTCCACCCACGTGGAACGATGCTCCACCGACACCGAACCGCGACGTCATTGCTGCCGCCACCGCTTGTTCGAAGGGATCTGTTCCCTCTGCGGCCATTACTCCGCCGACGTTGTCCGCTCCCGTGCGCTCCAGCACCGCAACGGCTGTGGAGACGTAATCCGACGGGATCAGGGCGTGACCGTCGACCCGGACGACAACCTCGCCAGCCGAAGCGCCGATGGCGGCATTCAATCCCGCAGGCGTGGACCCACTCGGGTTGTCCACCACATGTACCTGGGTGAACTCCGTTGCGAGCGAGGAAGCAACGCGTGCGGTGTCGTCACGACTCGGGCCCACGGCGAGGACTACCTCGAGATCCCCCTGGTAGTCCTGGTCGAGTATGCGCCGCACCGAAGCACCAAGGTGCCGCTCCTCGTTCACCACGGGCATGACGACGCTGACGCTCGGTACTGGTGTCGTCACGTCGCGGACTCCGCGGTTCCCAGGGCGTGTGAGCGAAGCAAGCCCGGATACGTTGCCGTCGTCTTGGTCAGGAAATGACTCTCATTCACCTGGGACGTGTTCGCTGAACCGTCCGCCGCACTACGAACGTAGGTGTAGCCGAGGCCATGCGTCCGATACACCAGACCGCCCGCGTCGAGCACGCGATCGAGCAGCGCCCGATCGACGGACTTGGGTACCGGTCGCCAACCTCCCACCTGGGCGAGGTCACCGGCGGAGATGAGCATGGTTCCGCCCGCGACAAACTTCGCGAACCGCTCGGCCGGGTAGGTCGGACGAAACACGGTGGTGTCCGCGTGGGTCAGGTAGATCCAGTCCAGGGCTTTGCCAACGATCTGGGCACCGGAGTACATCCGAGCAAGAACGAGATCCCAGATGTGCGTCGCCGAGTAGAAATCGTCATCATCCATCTTGGCCAGGAGTTCTCCCTCGGCCCGTGCGCTCGCGGCCGCGAGAGCGTGGCCCAGGGTCTGCTCGGGTGAGACACCCATGACCACCAGGTCGCCGCTCCACCCAGCGAGGGACTGGTGAACATTCGGGGTGTGGTGGGAGACGAAGTCATCGTCGCCGTGCAACACCACGATCACCTGAAGGTTCGGGTAGTCCTGGGCCCGCACCATCGAGAGTGCGTGCGCCAATCGGTCCGAACGATGAGAGGACAGCAAGATGCTCACGGTCGGCCACGGCGCAACCGCCGGCCACGGAGAGTGATGGCGCAGTGCATTCCGGCGACCGGTCACCGAGGCTTGCTGCCACGCCAGAAAATCGCCAGGTTCCGGGAGTTCGTCGGCGGACTCAGCCAACACCACGCCACACGCGGCAAGTTGTGTTCGCACATTCAGCGGCACGCTCGACGCATCGGTCACCGCCGAGATCGAACGCAGAGGCTTCACGTCTGTCGTGGTGATCCCATCGCCGTAGCGGTCGAGAATCTCCGCTGCGCTGCAGACGTCGCTGATCACATCGCTACGCCGGCCGTGCGGGCGGTGNATCGACGGGTCCACCAGGACNTCGTGTTCGCCCCAGGAGTTCGCNCCGACGCGAACAACGATGTCCGCGTTGTCGTCGTCGACCACCGCATCGGTCGGAGCCAGCAGCACGTCGGTGCGCCGAACGTGAGGGTCGGTGTCGCGTTCGATGACAACGTCGCGCACGTGCTCGGCGAGCATGCCGTTAGCCGGGACCCCGGGCAACCAACTCGGAGCCGGGAAGCCAGACACCGTCGGTTCAAGCATCCGCACCATCGCGGACACCACCACCCCCGCGTCGCGCGGTTCGCGAAGGACAAGAGAAGCGTGAACGCCGTTTTTCTTGGTCCGCAGAGAAACGTCCTGCGCTCCTGCGATGCCCGGGTCCCCTGTCCACCCCATGTGCGGGCGACGCCAGGTGTCCACTTCCACCTCGACGGCACTGACCGGCTCGGTGCCGATGGCAGCGGTCACCAAGGCTCGCAGGGCGCCCATATGGTCGGCACGCACGCTCCAGCGCGCTCCCGCCTCCGCCGACGCGCCGGCGCGTCGGCGTACTCGGGTTCCCGGCACTGAGGGACTTGCCATGCAGCAAGAGTAGAGGCGCTCTCGCTACGCTCGTGGCATGCCGCAAGAGCGACCTCCCGCTGCTACCCCCGTTCTGTCGGTCATCGGCACCGGCTACCTCGGTGCCACCCACGCAGCATGCATGGCAGAACTCGGATTCACCGTCATCGGCGTGGACGTCGATCCCGACAAAGTGGCCTCCCTGAGTGCCGGAGTCGTGCCCTTCTTCGAGCCGGATCTCGATGATTTGCTGAAGCGAAACATCGACGCCGGCCGGCTACGTTTCACCACCAGTTTCGCCGAGGCCGGTGAGGCAGCCGATGTCCACTTCATCTGCGTGGGCACTCCTCAGCAACCGGGTGCCTACGCAGCGGACATGTCGCAGGTGTTCGGATCGATATCGGCCCTTGCTCCCCACGTGTCGAGCACCGACGTAATCGTCGGCAAATCAACCGTCCCGGTCGGAACCGCTGACGAGATCGTCGATCAACTCAAGAACACGGCAGCGAGCGGGGTCGACGTGGTGTGGAACCCGGAATTCCTGCGTGAGGGCTTCGCTGTGCAGGACACACTGAAACCCGACCGACTGGTCGTCGGCCTGGCGAGCGAGCGAGCCGAGCAGGTCATGCGCAGTGTGTACGCACCACTGATTGCTGACGGCGTCCCCTTCCTCGTCACCGACTTCCCCACAGCAGAGCTCGTCAAGGTCGCGGCGAATTCCTTTCTGGCCACCAAGATCTCGTTCATCAATGCGATGGCCGAGGTGTGTGAGGCGGCGGGGGCCGACGTCACCATGCTCGCCACCGCCATCGGCTACGACCCACGCATCGGCAACCGCTTCCTGTCCGCCGGTTTGGGCTTCGGGGGTGGCTGCCTACCGAAAGACATCCGGGCGTTCATGGCGAGGGCTGGCGAACTCGGAGCCGAAGAGGCCCTGACGTTCCTGCGCGAGGTAGATCAGATCAACCTGCGTCGGCGCGAACACACCGTGGACCTTGCCCGCAAGACCCTCGGAGGAGATCTGCGGGGCAAGGTCGTCACCATGCTCGGCGCGACCTTCAAGCCCGATAGCGACGACGTGCGAGACTCCCCGGCCCTCGATGTTGCTGTAGCGATCTACAACGCGGGAGCACACGTGCGCGTCCACGACCCGAAAGGGTTGCCCAACGCAGAACGCGTCTATCCGCACATGGATTACCGCAGCGACCTCGACGATGCTGCGACCGGCAGCGACCTTCTGATCCTGGGCACCGAGTGGCGCGAATACCGAGATCTCGATCCGGCCTCCTTGATCGACAAGGTCCGCAATGCCGTGATCATCGACGGACGCAACGTCCTGGATCCGCACCTGTGGCGCAGTGCCGGATGGACCTACCGCGCACTCGGCCGTCCCACTGCATGACCGGGAGCCTGGCGACCGACGATCAGATTCGAGATCTGCTCACCGACAGTCGCCTGTGGTTCGTCGTGGGCCTGGGCGACAACCCCGGGCGACCGGCCTACGGAATGGCTCGCTTTCTACTTGATCTCGGCAAGACCGTGGTCCCGATTCATCCGCGGGTCGAAACAGTGCACCAGAACGAGGGCTTCGCGTCGATCGTAGACGCGAGTCGTGTCCATGGCCCTCCCGACGTCGTCGATGTCTTCATTCGATCCGATCGGGCTGGTGAGTTTGCCGATGACGCCATCGATGTCGGTGCCGCAGCTGTGTGGTTCCAATTGAATGTCATCGACGTGGACGCAGCGCAACGCGTGATGGACTCTGGAATGCTCATGGTGATGGATCGCTGCCCAGCGATCGACTATCCGCGACTGGTTACCTAGCGCTCGCGTCGGATCTTCTCGCCCTTTTCGCGTGCGGCCGCATTCAGTTCCCCTTGAAATTCCTCCATGCGGTCCACCAGGGACTCATCGGCGATCCCGAGCATGCGCACCGCCAAGAGCCCGGCGTTTCGCGCGCCACCCACGGCAACAGTGGCGACGGGAACCCCCGACGGCATCTGGACGATCGACAACAGCGAGTCCATCCCGTCCAGTGGCGTCGCATTGACCGGAACTCCGATGACCGGCACCGGGGATACGGACGCAAGCATCCCCGGCAGATGGGCGGCTCCACCGGCGCCGGCGATGATGATGCGCAGTCCACGAGATCGAGCTGACTTTCCGTACTCGAACATCTCCTCCGGCATGCGATGGGCGGAGACAACGTCGACCCGATGGGCGACATCGAACTCATCGAGGGCCGTCGAGGCCGCCTCCATCGTCGCCCAGTCCGAGTCGCTGCCCATGCAGATGCCCACACGGGCGTCGTCCGACCTATTCATTGATCGCCCCGCTGAAGTAGTCAGCGGCATGACGAGCACGAAGCAACAGGCTCTGCGGATCACTTCCGACAGCGGTCACGTGACCGATTTTACGGCCAGGGCGAACCTCCTTGCCGTACAGATGAACTTTCACTCCGGGATCGCGGGCGAACACGTGCCGGTACGCCGAGTACAGGTCACCCACGTCGCCGCTGAGGATATTGACCATCACCGCGGCTGGTTCGCGCGCGTTCGGTGAGCCCAACGGCAGGTCCAGCACCGCACGGAGGTGATTCTCGAATTGACTGGTGATGGCACCCTCGATGGTCCAATGACCGGAATTGTGCGGTCGCATAGCCAACTCGTTGACAAAGATCTCATGTCCCGTGTCGAACATCTCCACGGCCAGCATGCCGGTGACGTCCAACGCCCCTGCGATGTCAAGCGCGATCCGCTGCGCCTCCACCGCCCTGTCCGGATCCAAGCCAGGAGCCGGCGCGACGACCTCGCTGCAGATTCCTTCGGTTTGAACGGTCCGCACAACGGGATAAGCGGCGGTCTGACCACTCGGGGAGCGCGCTACCTGCGCCGATAGTTCCTGCGTGAAGGGAACCGCCGCCTCCGCGAGCCACACAGCTCCCGGCGGGAGGGGCTCCGACATGACCGCGTCAAGGTGACTTGCGCTTTCCACCCGCCACACACCTTTGCCGTCGTATCCCCCACGGGAGATTTTCACGATGAAGGGGTAACCCACTGTTTCGGCGAAATCCTGCGCGTGCGCCGGAGACTCAACGATGCGCCAGGCGGGCACCGGCGCCCCGACCCCTTCAAGGGTTCGGCGCATGATGGCTTTGTCTTGGGCATTAATCAGCGCACGGGGCCCCGGCCGCACGGCGACTCCTCGAGCTTCCAACTTCTCCAGAATCGGCCCGGGAACGTGCTCGTGATCGAACGTGACCACATCACATCCGTCGGCAAATGCCAGGACAGCGTGCTCGTCATCGTGCGCCCCTAGGGCGACGTCGGACACCACCTGGGCGGCCGATTCCTGTCGCGACGTTGCCAAGACCCGAAAGTCGATTCCCAGTGCCGCCGCGGGTGCTGCGCTCATGCGCGCCAATTGACCTCCACCGACCATGCCTACGCGCGGTCGATCATTGGAAGTCACGCGCCCCAATCTAGCCGTCTGCGACCGGCGCGTCGGTCACGTCATCGGTGGGAGCGGATCATCGCCTACTGCGCCATCACGCCGACGCGAATCATCGAGTTCGTGGAGTTCGTAGACCTTGCGTTGGATGTCTTGAACGTTCGGAACGTCATTGATGGCGAGGTCTCCGTCATCACTTGCTGACTCGATTTCCAGTGCGCCGTAGTTGAGGATGCGCCCGAGCACGCTGATGTGGAACGACACATTGTTGACCTTGTTCAGCGGCATATCGCGACCCTGCTTGGTGATGAGTCCGCGCCGAACGATGATGCGCCGAGAGGTAAAAACGTATTGCGTCGTCATCCACCGACCGAAAGGCACCAGCACACGCCAGATGGTGATCACGACGACGGCGATCCCGATCACCCAGCGCAGCCAACTAACCGAAATGGAGAAGAACAGCCAGGAGGCGACGAACACTTCGATGATCAGCACGACCACGGGGGCGATGAGGGCCCGCCAGTGCGGCTTTAACTCGAATGCCACGGTTTCACCGGGGGCAAGAAGCTTGTCGGGGTACGTCACGTCCCTATCGTTGCATGAACCACGTCTCCGGCGACGATGATTCGCGATGATTCACCGTCATCCACGAGCAGGTGACCCTCATCGTCGACATCCAGCGCTCGACCTTCGATGCGGTTGCCACCGGGGAGATCGATCTCAACACCCGTGCCCAGGGTGCGGCAGCAGCGCCGATAATCCGCGAGAGACCGCGACCACTCGGTGATCAACCGGTTGTTCAGGGCAACCAGCAGTTCCGCCAGCAAAGTGTTGCGATCCGGGACTACCGAGTGCGCGATACGCCACGACGTCGCGCCCGGAGCTGGGAGAGACTCCTCCGCGTGATCCATGTTGATGCCGATACCGACCACGGCTCCGGCAGCAGATTCGACGCCCGGCTCACGTGCAGCAGATTCGACGAGAATCCCCGCCAATTTGCGGCCGTCGTCGGCCAGAACGTCATTCGGCCACTTCACATGCACGACGGGACCGCCGATCTGAATCGCCGCATCGACAACAGCCAAACTCGCCAGCAGCGGCAGTCGAGTCGGCTGCGGATAATCGCGAACGACGGTGCTGCTCCACAGGCCGGCCCCCGGATCGCTCACCCACGAACGACCTCGACGGCCACGACCGGCCGTTTGCTCTCCCGCGACCACACACAACCCCGTGTCCGCTCCTGACGTCAGGCTCTCCAAAGCGTCGGCATTCGTCGATCCGGTGGTCGTGACCACGTGCGGACGAGGCCACGGGCAGCCGCGGGCACGCAGAATCCCCTCGACAACGACAGGGTCAGGAAGGTCCACGGTCGGCTCCACGGGGCTAAAGTACGCACCATCATCGATTAGTGGTCGATCAATAGTCGGTCAATGGTCGGGCATGACGAAACGGTGAAGGAACGGTGAATGAGCGCAGAGCCAAGCGAGATCGCTGAACCAACCGGCGCCGAGCGCAGAACCACCGCCGGAAAGGCGGAAATTCTCAAGGCGCGTCGCACCGACGCCGCCAACAAGCGTCAAGCAGCGATCGACAAGCAGCACGCCAAGGGCAAGATGACCGCTCTGGAGCGGATCGAGGCGTTTCTCGACGAGGGTTCCTTCCAACAGATCGACGGACTGACCCGGCACCGCTCACACAACTTCGGGCAGGAGAAGAATCGTCCCTTCGGCGATGGGGTACTGACCGGCTACGGCACGGTCGACGGCCGGCCCGTGTGTGTCTTCGCGCAGGACTTCACCGTCTTCGGCGGATCCCTCGGCGAGGTTTTCGGCGAGAAGATCGTCAAGATCATGGATCTCGCGATGAAGACAGGGTGTCCGGTCATCGGTCTGAACGACTCGGGCGGCGCCCGGATTCAAGAGGGAGTCGTTTCGCTGGGTTTGTACGGGGAGATCTTCCGTCGCAATGTTCAGGCGTCCGGCGTGATCCCCCAGGTGTCCGTGATCATGGGACCGTGCGCGGGCGGGGCGGTGTATTCGCCGGCGATCACCGACTTCACGGTGATGATCGATCAGACATCACACATGTTCATCACCGGCCCCGACGTCATCAAGACCGTGACCGGCGAGGATGTTTCGTTCGAGGATCTCGGCGGAGCCCGCACCCACAACAGCACATCGGGTGTCGCCCACTACATGGCCTCCGACGAGAGCGACGGCCTGGATTACGTGCGCTCCCTGTTGTCCTACCTTCCCAGCAACAACCTGTCCGATCCCCCGGTCTTTCCCACACCGGCGCACATGGAATTCACCGACGCAGATCACGCCCTGGATTCGATCATCCCCGACTCACCGAACCAGCCGTACGACATGCATCGGATCCTCGAAACGGTGCTGGACGACGATGAATTCCTGGAAACCCAACCGCTGTTCGCACCGAACCTCATCACCGGCTTCGGTCGCATTGAGGGTCACGCCGTTGGCATCGTGGCCAATCAGCCGATGCAATACGCGGGCACGCTGGATATCGACGCCTCGGAGAAGGCGGCTCGCTTCGTTCGCACCTGTGACGCCTTCAACGTGCCCGTCTTAACCTTCGTCGACGTCCCTGGCTTCCTCCCCGGAACGGAGCAGGAGTGGAACGGCATCATTCGACGGGGAGCGAAACTGATCTATGCCTACGCGGAGGCCACGGTCCCGCTTCTCACCGTCATCACGCGCAAGGCATACGGGGGCGCGTACGACGTCATGGGCTCCAAGCACCTCGGCGCGGACATCAACCTCGCGTGGCCGACGGCCGAGATCGCGGTCATGGGTGCCCAAGGCGCGGTCAACATTCTCTACCGCAAGGAACTCGCCGCCGCCGACGATCCCGAAACTCGTCGCGCGGAGTTGATCGACGAATACACCGACACCCTCGCTAACCCCTATATCGCGGCCGAGCGTGGCTACGTGGATCGCGTAATCCTCCCGCACGAAACCCGGCTGCAATTAGTTCGAGCCTTACGTGCCCTGCGCGGTAAGCGGGCATCCGGACCACCGAAGAAGCACGGAAACATCCCGCTATGAGCGAGGGCGACGGCCCTGTCGTCGACGAAGGAGCATTCGACGTGCTCGCCGGCAACCCGACCGAGCAAGAACTCGCCGTCGTGGTGTCCGTGCTCTCGAGTCTGCCCTCAGTGCAGCCCGAGCAGCCAAACCCACCGAGCTACTGGTCGAACCGGGCAGAAATGATGCGGCGCTCCATCTATCCGGGCCACGGTGCGTGGCGAGCATCTGCTTTTCCGGACCGGCAGTAGCGGCGCACTACACAACGCACAGCGCAGCTATCAGCCGGAATCGTCCGATCGACTCGACGACATCTGGCTACCGATCAAAACGCCGGTCACGAGCACGAGCATCAGTAACGTGGCGACCGAGTTTTGGAATGCCGGCTCAAGGCCATTCCATTTCGAGTTCAGGTACATGATGAACCAATTGCCGCCCACCACAATGAAACCGAAGAAGAAGACCGTAAGCCCTGCCAGCCCACCGACGTAGGTCCATCGTTGCGCCGCGGCCCACCCCGACGTTGATCGCGCAGCCCGTAGTCCCAGCACTCCTGCGATAAGTAGGACAGCACCGGTGATCGCTTCCATCGCCATGATGCCGATGTACGACGCGGCTTGGAACCACGTGGCATCGATGAAGCGCCATTCGAATCCACTGTCGGCGGGAACCCCATCGCCACTGAGCACCCCTTGCACAAACGGCCAATTGCTGGCGTTGGGGTTTGTGGGGTTGGTGATGTTGTCGAAGGCGACAACTAGGTAGTAGCTCGCCACCATCAGGACAAAGACCGAGGTGACCAGTCGCGCCACCGGCCAGATGGACCAACGGGGTTCCCGATACGCCATCCCCGCACGGTAACGCCATGTGACACCTAGGCTCAGGGAAATGAGTGATCACGAGACTCCTCTTCGATTCGTGCTCGCGTCACGTTCACCCGCCCGACTCGCAACGCTGCGTGCCGCCGGCGTGGAGCCCGAGGTGATCGTCAGCCACGTAGACGAAGAAGCAATCGAAGGGTCCATGCCCGATGCACCGCCGGCCGAGCTCGCGCAAATCCTCGCCCGCGCCAAGGCCGAAGCAATAGCCCACGCACTCACTAGCCCAGCGATCGTGGTGGGCTGCGACTCGGTCTTCGAACTCGACGGACGCCCCTACGGCAAACCCGGAACCAGCGAGGTGGCCCGCGAACGCTGGCAGCAGATGTTCGGCAAGACCGGGATCCTGCACACCGGCCACTGCGTCATCGACACGGCAACGAACCAGCGCGCAGAAGCGACCGCCAGAACAAAGGTCACCATGGGAACGATGACATCGCAGGAGATGGACGACTATCTCGCGACCGGCGAACCCCTCGAAGTCGCGGGCGGGTTCACCCTAGATGCGCTCGGGGCACCCTTCATCGAGTCGATCCATGGCGACCCCTCAACCGTGGTGGGGATCTCCCTACCGACACTGCGACGTCTGCTCGGCGAGCTCGGGGTCGGTTGGACATCGCTATGGCGGACGTCGGAGGGCACCGGAGGTCTCCCCCGCTAGAGTCGCCGACTATGCGAAAAGTCTTGATCGCTAATCGAGGCGAAATCGCCGTGCGGGTCATTCGCGCCTGTCGCGATGAAGGCTTGACGTCTGTCGCCGTCTACGCCGACCCCGATCGAGACGCCATGCACGCGCAGATGGCAGACGAGGCATTCGCTCTTGGAGGCGAAACAGCCGCGGAGACGTACCTGGACATCGCCAAGATCGTCGATGCCGCGACGCGGTCCGGGGCGGACAGCATCCATCCCGGGTATGGCTTCTTGTCCGAGAACGCAGACTTTGCGCAGGCGGTCATCGACGCCGGCCTCACCTGGATCGGGCCACCACCGCAGGCGATTCGCGACCTCGGTGACAAGGTGTCTGCTCGACACATCGCTCAGCGTGCTGGCGCGCCGCAGGTCCCGGGCACCTCCGATCCCGTCGCCGGAGCGGACGATGTTGTTGCTTTCGCACAGAAATTCGGTCTTCCGGTCGCCATCAAGGCCGCGTTCGGCGGTGGCGGTCGAGGGTTGAAGGTGGCTCGCTCTATAGAGGAGATTCCCGAGTCGTACGACTCGGCTGTTCGCGAAGCGGTGGCTGCTTTCGGTCGCGGGGAGTGTTTTGTGGAGCGCTACCTCGATCGCCCGCGTCACGTGGAAACGCAGGTGCTCGCCGACCAGCACGGCAACGCCGTCGTGGTGTCCACACGCGACTGCTCGCTGCAACGACGACATCAAAAACTCGTCGAAGAGGCACCTGCACCCTTCCTGACCCCGCAGCAAGAAGAGTCCCTGTATGAGGCGAGCAAGGCGATCGTGAAAGAGGCCGGCTACTACGGAGCCGGAACGTGTGAGTTCCTCGTCGGCGAAGACGGCGTGATCTCCTTCCTCGAAGTCAACACCCGACTCCAAGTGGAGCACCCAGTCAGCGAAGAGGTCACCGGCATCGATCTCGTGCGAGAGCAGTTCCGCATCGCTCGAGGCGAGGTGATCGGCACCGACGACCCGGTCGTGCGCGGCCATTCGATCGAGTTTCGGGTCAACGGCGAAGATCCTGGTCGCGGCTTCCTTCCGGCCCCCGGCTCCCTGATCACGTGGAAGATGCCCAGCGGTCCGGGTGTCCGAGTCGACGCCGGCTTTCGCGCGGGAGACGTCATCGGTGGGAACTTCGACTCTTTGCTCGCCAAGCTGGTGGTGACGGGCGAGGACCGCACGCAGGCTCTGCAACGGGCACGTCGCGCTCTTGCCGAGTTCGAAGTCGAAGGCATTGCGACGGCTCTCACCTTTCACCGCGTCGTGGTGGAGGAGGACGACTTCGCCCCCGCAGACGGAAACGCCTTTCGTGTGCACACGCGCTGGATCGAAACCGAATTCGACAATCAGATTCCGGCCTACGACGCGACCACCGTCGCCGATCAAGCACCCGGGGACCGTGAGTCCGTTGTCGTCGAAGTGGATGGCAAGCGGATCGAAGTCACGCTCCCCGCAGGATTTCGCAGTCCCGCTCCTACACACGGCAGCAAGAAGGCGGCTCCTCGCCGAAAGAACGCCGCGTCGGGATCGGCGGCCACCGGGGATGCTGTGGCCGCCCCGATGCAGGGAACCATCGTCAAGGTGGAAGTGGCGGAGGGTGACGCGGTGAACGAAGGCGACCTCATCGTCGTACTCGAGGCAATGAAGATGGAGCAACCACTGACAGCGCATAAGTCGGGCACGGTCACCAGCCTCAGCGCAGACGTCGGAGCGACCGTCACGCCGGGGTCGGTCATCTGCGAATTGAAGGACTAGCCGACGCACCCCTCAGGCACGAACATCGCACGCCCGCGCTCCGTGCCTACTGCGTCAAGCGCGAGCGCAACCATTCGACGTAATCCCCCGGGGCCCCAGCCGCCGCCGCGGCATCGGCGATCGCGAAGACATGTTCGGCCGACGGCAGGCCGCCTTCGTATGCGTCGAGCGCGTATAACCAGGCGAGGCTTTGACCGTCCAGCGTGTCCACCCGCACCCGCACCTTCCGCCAGAAGCCGATCTCGACGTCTTCCCACATATCCAAACGCTGTTCGTCGAGTTCNGTGACGTTGTAGACGGCGACGAAGACGGCCGATTCGGCATCTTCAACTACCGTCGGAAGGGCGCCTCCGAACCCGAGTTCCTCACCTGCGAAGGTCAGCCGCCACCCCCGCAGCCAACCGGTGCCTTCCATCGGCGAGGCTGGCGCACGCTCGGCCATCCGAGAAGGGTCGAGGTTCACCCCGTAGGCGGCATAGAGGGCCATGGGCTCAGGGTAGGCACCCAGGCGGTCGCTGAGAAGGTCCGCGAGAGAATGGGGGCGTGTCCCAGTCATCCAGCGTGGTCATCATCGGCGATGGCCCGGGCGGATACGAAGGGGCGCTGGTCGCTCGTCAACTCGGCGCAGACGTCACGCTCGTCAGCGCCGGCCGAATCGGTGGCTCGGCCGTCCTGACCGATTGCGTCCCCAGCAAAACACTGATCGCAACGTCGGAGGCGATCGATCAAGCGGCTGCATCGGGCTACCTCGGAGTTCGCATCGACGGTAGGCCCGCCGACCGGTCGGCGTTCAGCGTCGACCTCGCCACCGTCAACGAGCGAATCCTCGAGCTCGCCCACGCGCAAAGTGCCGGCATTCGTCAACACCTCGAACAGGCCGGAGTCGACATCGTCCATGGTCGGGGCACATTGACGTCTGAGGCCACCATCGAGGTGACCAACGACGATGCATCGTGGGAAATCACCGCGGACACGATTCTCCTCGCCACCGGAGCACGCCCTCGCGTGCTTGCCGACGCTGCCCCCGACGGGGAACGCATCCTGTCGTGGGAACAGATCTACCAACTCGACGAACTTCCCGAGCACCTGATCGTAGTGGGCTCGGGAGTGACGGGGGCGGAGTTTGCCAGCGCCTTTCATGCTCTCGGAAGCACCGTCACGCTCGTCTCATCGCGTGATCGCGTTCTCCCCGGCGAAGACGTCGACGCCGCCGGTGTACTCGAAGATGTCTTCACGCGTCGTGGACTCAACGTTCGTTCGCGTTCTCGCGCCGTTGCTGCCCACCGCGTGGACGACTCCGTAATCGTGACCTTGGATGACTCGAGCACCCTTCAGGGCAGTCACGTGCTGATGGCGGTTGGTTCGCTACCCAACACTGACGACTTGAGCTTGGAATCGGCTGGCGTTTCGACCGACTCTCGGGGCTTCATCACCGTCGATCGCGTGTCACGAACAAGCGCACGGCACGTCTATGCCGCGGGAGACTGCACAGGGGTGAATATGCTGGCGTCCGTCGCCGCCATGCAGGGACGAATCGCGATGTATCACGCATTGGGTGACGCGGTCGCTCCGTTGGAGTCCACAGCGATCTCCAGCACGATCTTCACCGAACCGGAAATCGCCACGGTCGGCCTACAACAAGCAGATCTCGATAGCGGGGACTTTCGCGGCACCAGCGTTCTGTTGCCTCTTCGCACGAACGCGCGAGCGAAGATGCACGGTCATCGCGATGGTTTCGTCAAGCTCTTCGCTCGCAAAGGTTCGCACATCGTCGCGGGTGGTGTTGTGGTCGCCCCGAACGCCAGCGAACTCATTCATTCCATCACGCTCGCTGTCGACAACCGTCTGACCGTCGATCAGCTCGCGCAGGCCTTCACGGTGTATCCGAGCCTGTCCGGATCTGTTGCGGAAGCGGCCCGCCGAATGCACGCGACGCAGTAGGTTTCTCCGGTGACTGACGAGACAACGCGCGCTGCGAACGAATCCGCCCAGCAGGCGGCAGCACGCCTGAAGACACTGACCACGGTCGATAGCCACGACGTTGCGGTGATCCTGGGTTCGGGATGGGTGCCAGCGGCAGAACTACTCGGTGAGACGACCAGCGAGTTCCCGGTCACGGACCTGCCCGGCTTCGCGCCCCCCGCGGTCGAGGGTCACGCCGGCCGATTCCGCAGTATCGATGCAGACGGCACTCGAGTCCTGGCCTTCCTTGGGCGCACCCACCTCTACGAGGAACGCGGAGTGGATGCCGTCACGCACGCTGTTCGCACCGCGCACTTCTCGGGATGTCACACGGTGGTCTTGACGAACGGTTGCGGCGGCCTCGATCCAGCATGGTCACCTGGGACACCGGTCCTGATCCGCGATCACATCAACCTGACGGGTGCGAGCCCACTACACGGGGCGCACTTCGTTGACCTCACCGACCTCTACAGCGCGCGGTTGCGCACGATGTGTCGAACGATCGATCCGAGCCTTCCCGAGGGGATCTACTGCCAATTCCGTGGCCCGATGTACGAGACGCCCGCGGAAATCGGCATGGTCGCCGCGATGGGTGGAACTCTCGTCGGAATGAGCACCGCGCTAGAGGCGATCGTCGCGCGCAGTCTGGGCATGGAGATTCTCGGACTGTCACTGGTGACCAATGCCGCCGCGGGAATGACGGGTGAACCTCTCAACCACGAGGAAGTCCTCGCGGCGGGCCAGGCTGCAGCCACGCGTATGGGCGATCTTCTCGGCAAGGTCATCCGCGCCCTCTAGGACGGGACCGATCCATGGACCTCCACGACATGGCTCGAGCGTGGCTCGACCAGGACCCCGACCCCGCGACCCGCAGCGAACTCGAACGACTGATCGAGACCAACGATGTCGAGCTGGCGGACTGCTTCGCCGGGCGCCTGCACTTCGGAACGGCCGGCCTTCGGGGGCCGCTCGGCCCCGGACCCAACCGCATGAATCGGGTCGTTGTCCTTCAATCCGCCGCGGGCCTGGCTCGTTACCTGACGCAGCACTTTGCACCTGGGTGCTCCGTCGTCATCGGATACGACGCCCGACACAACTCCGATGTCTTTGCCTACGACACCGCGTCGATCATGCAGGGTGCCGGAGTGCGAGCCTTCGTGCTCCCCCGCCCGCTGCCCACCCCGGTCCTCGCATTCGCCATTCGGCACCTCGGGGCATCCGCGGGAGTGATGGTCACCGCGAGCCACAATCCGCCGCAAGACAACGGGTACAAGGTCTACCTGGAGGACGGATGCCAGATCGTTCCGCCGGTGGATAAGGAGATCGCCGCGATGATCGATTCGGTGGCCTCCTCGATGCGTGTGGATGAACTTCCGAGGAATGACGGCTGGCAGACACTCGACNAGTCNATNGTGCACAACTACNCAGAGCGCGCACTCGAGATCCTCGGCCCGGACGAAGTGGATAGGCGCGCCGACGTGGTCAGCGTCATCACTCCGATGCATGGTGTTGGTGGTCGGCTCCTTGAGCAACTATTGACCGATGCTGGCTTCGCTCCCTGCGCGCGGGTCGACGCTCAGTTCGACCCGGACCCCGACTTCTCCACGGTCGCTTTCCCGAACCCTGAGGAGCCAGGCGCGATGGACCTTGCGCTCGCAACGGCCGAGCGGGTGCGACCGGATGTGATNGTCGCGAACGACCCCGATGCGGATCGGTGCGCNATCGGGATCCCAACTCCCGGCGGCGACTACCGCATGCTGTCTGGTGACGAGGTCGGCTACGCCTTGGGGTGGTGGGCCAGCAGGCGTGATTCCAGCCGTAGCACGTTGGCGCAGTCGCTCGTCTCCGGCGGAATGCTCAAGGCCATTGCAGATTCGTCGACGTTGAACTATCAGCAAACGTTGACGGGGTTCAAATGGATCGGCCGGATCCCGACCTTGCGGTTCGGCTACGAGGAGGCGCTGGGCTATTGCGTCGATCCCGAAACCGTGCGCGACAAGGACGGAATCACCGCTGCGCTCGCGGTCGTGGACCTCATTGCTGAACTGAAAGCCGACTCCCGGTCGATTCTGGACCTCCTAGACGATCTAGCCCGTGAACACGGCCTGTACGCCACCCGGCAGGTGTCGTTGCGCGTCGCCGATCTCTCAACCATCCGCGACATCATGGATTCGCTGCGCAGTCAACCCCCCGCCACCGTGGGCGGACGGACCGTCGAGACGATCGTCGACCTTCAGCAGGGAACGGATCTTCCACCGACCGACGGTCTCGTCCTCACTCTCGCCGGGCAGGGCCGCATCATCGTGCGGCCGAGCGGAACCGAGCCCAAGATCAAGGCCTACCTGCAAGTGGTCGTGCAGGTGGGATCGAGTATCGACGACGCCCGCGAGACCGCCGAGCGTCAACTCGACGATCTAGCCGACGATGTCGGACAGTGGTTCTCCCGCGAGTAGTCGCCGCTCGTCTTCTCTCGTCCACGTCGTCGTCCGCATGAAGTCCGGAGTGGCGGCGTGTGGATACAAGATGATGCGTCCGTTCATCTTTTCGGACGCCATGGAGATCAGTAGTTCGCGAGCGTGTTCGAGGTTACCCACGCCGACCACGTAGTTCTGGCTGTCGATCTCCCCTGCCGCCAGGATGTCCAAGGTGGCTCGCATATCCCACGGATCGCCGCCACTCGTCCCAACGATCGACACCTCTCGGTAGTGGACATCAAGGGAATCCAGCGTCAATTCGTGATCGCCGCGACGCAACCCACCGAAAAGATTCATCACGCCGGCAAACGCCAAGTGCTTCATCGCCTCTTGTTGGACCTCCCGGGAACCGATGGCGACGATGACATCGTCGGCGCCGGATGGAGCGATTCGATGCAGCGTCTCCACCCAATCCTGCGGCGTGGCAATCACCATCGAGATGCCCAAGCGCTCGGCCTTCGGCGCAAGGGTTGCCTTCAGCAGATCGGTGGCCTCACCAGGCTTGGCGCAGACGACCATGTTTCTCGGGGCCTGCCGCATGGCCATCTCCACCTGCAGTCGACCCATCGTGCCGGCACCGATCACCACGCAGGTGCCGCCCGGCAGGATTCCCATGCGAGCCTCGCGTGGAGCTGACGCAGACGCCTTGAACAGGTGTACGTGCTTTTCTTGCGACTTGTGTACGCAGGAAATCGGCTCAGCCAGGGTTACCTCGAAGTGGGCCAGGTCCGGGTCCGGCAACCGCACGAGGCAATCACCGGCGCGCACCTCCTTCGGCACCAGGAAGTACTCGGCCAGCATTCCATCGAGGGTGTAGCCCACGACGGTCTTGTGCATCCCTTCTCCCGCGTTGCGGTACCGCTCGGTGTGCGTCATCGGCGCCACGTCGACGGCCGGCTGAACCGCATATCGCTCCCCTACCCGAACATCCTCGACCGCCGATCCGATATCGACCACCGTTAAGGAGCCCTCCTCGCCCAGGATCACGGGGTACTTCTCTAGATCCCATCCACCCAGCAGGCTGTGATCGCTGCCTTGCGCGATGAGCTTGAGGTTCGACGTGCACACGCCGGTGGCGTCGACTCGGCACAAGATGTCGTCCGGCCCGACGTCCGGAACGGGGATGGTTTCGATGCGAACGGCGTCCATGCCGCGTCCTGCCAAACGCACCGCACGCATGTTCTTCGGAATCTCAGCCATGGTCGACGAGTTCCGATAAGCGCATGCCGTCGACGGGGATCGCCTGACGCCAGTACTCGATGGACTCCCGCATCTTGCTCAGAATCTGATGCCGGTTCTCCGCGGTTCCGGAGAAGATCTCGAAGGACAACGAGACCGTGTCAACATCCGGTGGCATGCCATCGAGCGGCTCGGCGGAGAAACTCTCCGCAAGCGCTCGCAGCAAGGGCGCAGGGTGCACGATTCCCGTCGAGTTCGTCGCTGTGGTGAAGGGTGCATGGTGCGAGCCGGTTCCGTCGGTTTGCTGAAGGTGCATCAGCGGTGAGTACCGTCCTACGGCCCTGACCCAGGCGTACAGATCGGCATCGTCGATCCCGTCGGAGAAGTACTGCGGATTGCTGTCCATTGCGGCTACCGCTGCGTCCGCATCACCATCTGCCAGAGCCTGATACGCGCTCGGTGGTCCGAGCCAGAGGTCCGAACCTGCCCCGTCGGCCACCAGCGAGCGCACCTGTTCCTCCGTTGGCCGCAGGTACGCGCGCTGCCCTACCTGGTGACCGGTGTCGATGGTCACGTAGCAGGGCGCGTCCGCTCGTCGGTACACCTCTGCCAGGAAGTACTTCGCCTGGGCGATGGTCCACGGTGGCTGGTGCGGGCTGTACATCTGCTCGACACTGACCCGGACTCCGTGCCCTGCCGCGTACTGCGCGATGGCCGCGAGGTCATCGATGATTCGATCCGTGACCGACAGGTATTCGTCACGATCCTGGAGGACTTTTTCCGGGTAGGCGAACACGTGGAAGCCAAGCTCGGCACCCAGCTCGGCACAGTGGTCGATCGTCGGCTTGACCCATCCGTCCACGATGCGAGCTCGAACGCGCGAATCCGGGTGCCCCAGACCACTGGTGCGATACGTCTGATAGCCCGTATACACGGACGTCACCTGCACGCCGGTTTCCTTCGAGGCCTGGTGCACCTCGGCCACCCAGTCGCGCATGTACGCCGGATCGGAGTACAGGGCGTCGAACTCGTTGTCGGTGCTGGCCTGCACGTATCGCAGACCCAGATCTGCCGCGACGGCTAGCCACTCGCGGGGTTGCACCCAGCGCTTGATAGCGAAGCAGTTGTCAGCAACGAGAAACACCCTCGGGTCTGTGACATTCACGCGGAGACCACCTCGCGGTATGCGGCATAGGCCGCGTCCCACGCCTCGCCGTTCGACGGCGTGTAGTGCGTCAGATCGAACGAGCTATTGCTCATGTTGCGTGCGTCGGCGAGCGTTTCCACCACTCCAGCGGCTCGCATCTGCACTAATGCGTTGCCGACCGAGGTCGTTTCGACCGGGCCGGCAACCACCGTCAACCCGGTTGCATCCGCGATCCACTGACACAGCTGCTCGTTTTGGATGCCACCACCCACCACGTGCAGTGTCTCCAACGGCCCCCCGGACAGGCGCACCATGTCGGCGACGCGTTCTCGCAGCTTCATCACCAGACTTTCGTAGACGCAGCGAGCGACGTCTCCGAGATTCTCGGGAAGCGGTTGCCCTGTTTCGTCACAGTACGTCCGTATCTCCTGCGGCATATCGGGGACTACGCCGCCGAATCGCGGGTCATCGATATCGATGAATCGAGCGAAGGCGGGGGATCTATCCGATTCGGCGAGCACTCTCTCCCAAGGAACGTCATCGAGTTCTCGCTGCCACACCTTGCGGCACTCCTGAATGATCCACAGGCCGACGAGGTTGCGGACGACGATGGTAGTTCCGGCAACCCCTCCCTCGTTTCCGAAGCCCGCCTCTCGGACATCGGGGGTGACCAGTGGCGTGAACGATTCGAAGCCGCACACCGCCCATGTTCCGAGGCTGATGAAGGCCCATGATCCATCCGCCGATGAGGACCTGACGGGCAGACCCGCGACGGCACTCGCCGTGTCATGCGATGCGGGGAGCACAACCGGGGTTTCTGGCACGCCGAGGGCAGCGGCAACACCTTCGTCGATAGTGCCGACAATCGATCCTGGCTCGTGCAGATCAGCGAACCACCCGCCAGAAAGGCCTAGCCGGTCGATCAAGTCCCGGTCCCACTGTCGCGACTTCTGATCCACCAGCAACGACATGGTGGCGTTGGTGAACTCATTGACGCGCTTGCCGGTGAGGAAGTACACGAGCAGGTCCGGCATCATCAGGAACTGCACGCCACTGCGCGCCTCAAGTGAGTCGCCATCGACCATGGCCTTCAGTTGATACACGCTCATGATCGAGTCGAGGGGTGTGCCGGCCCGCTGGAACAACTCGTCTTCGCTGATGACGTCGTGCACGGACTGCATCGCGGCCCTGCGTGATGGGTCTCGGTACGTGTAGGGATTGCTCACCAAACGTCCGTCCTGGTCGATGAAACCGAAGTCGCAGCCCCACGTATCAATGGCGATGGATTCCAGGTCGGACGCCGCCGCGTGCAACCGTTGGATTCCTTCGCACATTCCCTGCCAAATAGACAGGACGTCCCAGTAGCTGCCGTCGGTTACCGCCACGGGTCCGTTGGCGAATCTATGAACTTCCCGAAGATCGACCGTCGCTGCGTCGGTACGGGCAAGAAGGGCTCGGCCGCCGCTCGCCCCGATGTCGAGAACGCCGAAACTGCGATGACCCGTCATGCCCTCTTCCCGAGACGTCCGGTGCCGTGGGTGACACCACGCTCTGTTCTAGCAGGCGCGCCGAGGCCGCGTCGGTGGACCCAACATCCTCGAGCCGCCCCTTTGTGGGCGACGTATTGCTCATTTGAGCAAGTATGCAACAAATGTTGACAATTGGGTGCTCGAGGCCCATCCTGGGCTCGGTATGCAGGGCGGCCCGCACGCCAGCCCGCAAACACAACACCCGGAGTGAACGTGGATTCATCGATGACCGCGGCTGTTCTGCACAGCCCCGGAGACATCCGAATCGAGAACGTCGCCCGCCCCCAACTCTCCAGTTCTCGCGACGTCCTCATCGGAGTCGAGGCCTGCGGAGTGTGTGGCTCCGACATCGGTCGCATGATGGTCAAGGGAGCGCACGCCATGCCGCTGGTCTGCGGGCACGAGTTCTCCGGCCGCGTGATCGATGCCGGCGACGACGTCACGGGTCTGAACATCGGCGACCTGATCACCGTTCCACCACTGATCCCCTGCAACGCCTGCGATCGCTGTCGCGAAGGCCAGTTCAGTTTGTGCCAGGACTACGACTACTTCGGATCCCGCCGGGACGGCGCATACACCGAAGTCGTGCTCTCTCCCGCATCGAACGTTCTCAAGGTCCCCCATGGTGTCGACCCCGTCGCCGCTGCGATGACGGATCCAGCAGCCATCGCCTTGCATGCACTCCGAAAGACCAAGCTCACCATTGGCAGCACTGCGGCAGTGGTCGGCGCCGGACCCATCGGGTTGTTCGCGATTCAATTTGCCCGACTCGCGGGGGCGACCACGATCGTCGCCCTGGACGTCAGCGACGCAAAACTGGCGATGGCTCGACAGGCTGGCGCCGATGCGGTGTTTTTCGACGCCACTGACGCGCTGGATGAGTATCCCGATGGTTTCGACGTGGTGTTCGAGAGCGCCGGAGTCAGCGTTGCCGAGAACGCAGCGGTGCGGTTGTGCGCACCCCAGGGTGACGCCGTCTTCGTGGGAATCCCCCTCACGGATGTGTCCATCTCCGTAGACAACTACTCGCACTTTCTTCGTCAGGAAATCTCCCTTCACGGCTCCTGGAACAGCTTCTCCGCTCCCTGGCCGGGAACCGAGTGGACCGACACTCTTCACCTGTTCGCATCAGGGCAACTGACGTGGCAGTTCATGGTCACGCACGATCTGCCCGTCACGGAGGTTCCTCGGATGATGCAGGCCCTCGCCGATCGCAGCGAACACTCGTCCAAAGTCATCTTCCGTCCGGTGGCGTCATGAGCATCACGCCCCTTGCACCCGAACCCGGCGATCAAGAAACGTTGATGTCCCAGGTCGCCTACCTGTACTACGAGGAGATGCTTACCCAAGAAGCGATCGCTCGTCGGCTTCAGGTGACACGGTGGAAGGTCGGCCGCTTGCTGCGTGCTGCTCGGGAGCAAGGAATCGTTGAGATTTCGATTCGCCATGTCGATTCGAGATCGGTCGAACTCGAACAAGAGATCGTCAAGCTGTTCGGTCTCGATCGAGCGTTCGTGACCGGACTCAGCTCCGCCGGCGGCAACTCGACGCTTCCTGCCGTGGCTCGAAGGGCGGCGCACCACCTGGCTGCACTGACTCCCGCGCCCCTTCTCCTGGGAACCTCCTGGGGTCGCACGATGACGGCTGTGGCAAGTGCTCTGCCCGAGGGATGGACAAGTCATGTCCACGTGGTGCAGATGAACGGCGCCTTGACTGCTGGAGTCGTCGAGGGACAGCAGAACGATCCCGCGTTTCAGATGTCACGGACCGGAGGAGGTCGCTGCACGATGCTCCCCGTGCCGGCCATCGTCGACAAGCCCGAGGTGCGCGAGGGCCTCGAGCGCGACTCCACCATCGCCAACGTGTTGTCCCTGGCGCGGCAGGCTCCCATCGCACTGTTCGGCATTGGGCTGCTGGATGAAGATTCCGTGCTCGCCACCTCGGGATACCTCGATCGCGACCAGGTCCTCAGCCTCCAGCACGCCGGCGCGGTCGGTGACGTGATCGGACGATTTCTCTCCGTCGACGGCGCGGTTGTCGATGAGCAGCTCGACTCTCGAACATTGGGGTTGTCCTTAGACGAGCTCCGCGAAAAGGACGAGCGCATCGCCGTTGCGCACGGCACGGCGAAGGTCTTTGCGACCCTCGCGGCGCTTCGCGCCGGCGTTGTCTCTACCCTCGTCGTCGACGAGGAACTAGCCCAATCCCTCGTGGAGGTGGCATAACCATGGACAACAGCACACTCACCGGCCTGCTTCACGGTCTGCCGGGAGTTGATCAGGTGGGCCTCGAAGGCCGCGCAGCCACGCTTGCCACTCGCTCCATCAAGAAGGACTCGAAGATCTGGGCCATCGACACCGCCATCTCGATGGTGGACCTGACCACGCTTGAAGGCATGGATACCGACGGCAAAGTCCGCGCCCTGTGCGCGAAGGCGCTCCACCCCGATCCCACAGATCCGACCTGCCCCGCGGTAGCGGCGGTCTGCGTGTACGGGGATCTGGTGGCGACCACGCGCGCCTGCGTCGGAGATCGAGTCCACGTGGCAGCGGTCGCCACCGCCTTTCCCAGCGGGCGGGCCAGCATGGACGTGAAACTCATGGACACCAAGCAGGCCGTGGCAGACGGCGCCGATGAGATCGACATGGTGATCGACCGCGGCGCCTTCCTCGCCGGCAACTACGCGAAAGTCTTCGAAGAGATCGTTGCCGTGAAGGAGGCGTGCGGCGATGCCCACCTGAAGGTGATCCTCGAAACCGGAGAGCTGAAGACCTACGACAACGTTCGTCGGGCCAGTTGGCTCGCCATGCACGCCGGCGCCGATTTCATCAAGACCAGCACGGGGAAGGTGTCCCCGGCGGCCACGTTGCCGGTGACCTTGCTGATGCTCGAAGCCGTTCGCGACTTCGCTGACCAGGCCGGCACTCGCATCGGGGTCAAGGCAGCCGGAGGTATCAAGACGAGCAAGGACGCCATTCGCTACCTGGTGATGGTGAACGAAACCGTGGGCGAGGACTGGCTCAACCCCGACATGTTCCGCTTCGGAGCTTCGAGCCTGCTCAACGACCTACTCATGCAACGTCAGCGCATGCGCGACGGTCACTACTCCGGCCCCGATTACGTGACGATCGACTAGACAGACCACGAGGACAACCCATGCCATTCGACTACGCCCCCGCACCGGAATCGCGTTCCATCGTGGACATCGAATCCAACTACGGACTCTTCATCGGCGGATCCTTCAGCGAACCCACCAGCGGCGAGTTCTTCAAGACCATCAATCCGGCTACCGAGGAGGTGCTCAGCGAGGTCGCCGAAGCCGGCCAGGCTGATGTGGACGCCGCCGTTGCGGCCGCCCGCCGGGCCTACGACAAGACCTGGTCCAAGATGTCCGGCAAGGACCGCGCCAAGTACATCTTCCGAATCGCCCGTCTCATCCAAGAGCGCTCTCGTGAGCTCGCGGTCCTGGAGACTTTGGACAACGGAAAACCGATTCGAGAGTCCCGGGATGCTGACCTACCGCTCGTGGCCGCGCACTTCTTCTACCACGCCGGCTGGGCCGACAAACTCGAGTTCGCCGGCTACGGGCCCGATCCGAAGTCTCTCGGCGTCGCCGCGCAGGTGATTCCGTGGAACTTCCCATTGCTGATGCTTGCCTGGAAGGTCGCCCCCGCCTTGGCCTGCGGCAATACGGTGGTGCTCAAGCCCGCGGAAACGACGCCACTCACCGCTCTCGCGTTCGCCGACATCTGTCAACAGGCCGGACTCCCACCAGGCGTCGTCAACATCATCACCGGTGCCGGCGAGACGGGGCGCATGCTCGTCGAGCACCCGGATGTGGACAAGGTTGCCTTCACCGGCTCGACCGAGGTTGGGAAAGCCATTCAGCGGGCGGTCGCTGGCACCAAGAAGAAGCTCACCCTCGAGCTCGGTGGCAAAGCAGCCAACATCGTCTTCGACGACGCTCCCATTGATCAAGCCATCGAGGGCATCGTCAACGGCATCTACTTCAACCAAGGACACGTCTGCTGCGCCGGAAGTCGGCTTCTCCTCCAGGAGTCCGTCGCCGACGAGGCGTTGGCCTCCTTGAAGCGCCGCCTGACGACCCTTCGCCTCGGAGACCCGCTCGACAAGAACACCGATATCGGGGCCATCAATTCGTCCATGCAGTTGAGCAAGATCGAGGAGCTCACCGCGTCCGGTGAAGCCGAAGGAGCCGAACGCTGGAGCCCCACCTGTGCGATCCCGGACAAGGGCTTCTGGTTCCCACCAACGGTCTTCACGAACGTCACCCAGGCTCACCGGATTGCCCGCGAGGAGATCTTCGGTCCCGTCCTGTCGGTTCTCACGTTCCGCACTCCCGAGGAGGCCGTTGCGAAAGCCAACAACACTCCCTTCGGGCTTTCGGCAGGAATCTGGACCGAGAAGGGCAGCCGCATTTTGTGGATGGCGAACCAGATGCGCGCCGGGATCGTCTGGGCCAACACCTTCAACAGATTCGATCCCACGAGCCCCTTTGGAGGCTTCAAGGAATCGGGCTTCGGTCGAGAGGGCGGAGTGCAAGGTTTGGGTGCGTACCTCAACGTGGAGGATCCATCATGAGCAGAGTCGATGTTCGCAAGACCCACAAACTCTTCATCGGAGGGGCTTTCCCGCGGAGCGAGTCGGGACGCACCTATGAGGTCACCGACTCCAGGGAGCAATTCCTGGCCAACATGGCTCTGGCCAGCAGGAAGGATGCCCGCGATGCGGTGTTGGCGGCACGCTCCGCCGTCGCCAAGTGGTCGTCCGCCACCGCCTACAACCGCGGTCAGGTTCTCTACCGGATCGCCGAGGTCATGGAAGGCCGCCGCGAGCAATTCATCTCGGAGGTGTCCGACTCCGAGGGTGTTTCGTCGAGAAAGGCGGGCGCCAGTGTTGACGCCGCGATCGACCGGTGGGTCTGGTACGCGGGCTGGGCGGACAAATACGCCCAAGTGATCGGCAACACCAATCCCGTCGCCGGACCCTTCTTCAACTTCTCCGTACCCGAGCCCACGGGAGTCGTAGCGGCGGTGGCACCGCAGGACGCCAGCGTCCTCGGCTTGGTCAGCGTCGTTGCCCCCATCATCGTTACCGGCAACGCCGTGATCGTCATGCCGAGTTCGTCCCGACCGATCCCGGCCATCACCCTCGCCGAATGCTTGGCCACTTCCGACGTTCCCGCAGGTGTGGTGAACATCCTCACGGGGGCGCCGGCGGAGGTTATGCCATGGCTGGCCGAGCACGCAGATGTCAACGCACTCGACCTCACCGGGATCGTCGACGAAGGGGTTGCGGCCGACCTTGAGCGAAGCGCGGCCGGAACGGTGAAACGTGTGCGCGGGGCCGCTCCCCACGCAGACTGGCAGGCGACCCCGAGCCTGTCTCGCATTCGGACCTTCGTCGAGGTGAAGACGGTGTGGCACCCCATGGGTGTGTGATGTTCAGGCAAGGATTGCGTTCGTGAGCATTCGACGCGCCTACGCGATCGCTGCAAGCATCACATGGTTTGGCCTGGGCTTCGGCTTGATCCTGNCGGCCTTCAACNTNTATCCGCCGGTGGATGTGCCTCCGGGTCTTTTTGGGGTGAATCCGGACGGTCTCGCGGGTCTCATCGGGCGCGTTGTCGACTACATGAGCGCCTTCACCGATCTTTCGAACATCATCGTCGCCATCGTGTTCACGATGCTTGCTCGAAACCCCGACCGGGGCGGACGCGTCTGGCACGCGGTGCGCATGGACTCACTGGTGATGATCTCGATCACCGGCCTGATCTATGCGATTGTCCTCGCGCCGGATGCACAGGTGGAAGGGCTAGAGGTCATTGGCAACACCCTCAAGCACATGATCGTGCCCGTCATGACGGTAGCTCTGTGGCTCATCGTCGGTCCACGCCGGCAAGTGACGTTCGCGTCGGTGTTCACGGCCATCGTGATTCCGATTACCTGGGCTGCCTACACGCTCATCCGAGGACACTTCATCGAGAAGTACCCGTATGACTTCGTCAATGTGGTCGCCTACGGACTTCCTGCGGTTCTGATGAACATTGCCGGGGTAGCGGCTCTGGGCATCGTGCTCGGTCTCGTCTTCTGGGCGATCGATCGCCTGCTCAGTGGGCGAGGTAGTACCTCGAACTCGGCCACTCCTGTCACGAACGAGTCCTAGCCACCGCTTGACGGGCAGCTCTGGTTGCGCTGGCGCCATAACTCCCGCCGAAAAGGATGGCGTGGACGAGCAATGGGTAGACCTGATGCAATTCGACACGTGCTTCGTAGCCGTCATTCAACGGCCACTCGTCGCAATAGGCCTCGAGTACGACGTCCAGGTAAGGCAGGCCGAAGAGCGCCAACATGGCCAGGTCAGTCTCCCGATGCCCACCATGGGCCGATGCGTCGATCAGGACACAATCATGTCGACGCCACAGAACATTGCCGCTCCATAGGTCTCCATGGAGGCGGGCGATCGGATCGGGCGGGCCGATGAGCGGCGGATCCTCGGACTCGAGGTGATCACACAACACGGCGAAGTCCTGCGCCTGAGCCGTGCTGATGGCGCCCCGTGACAGGGCCAGATCGGCCAAGGGACGAACCCGAGCTTGTGCGTAGAAGCTTCCGAAGGTCTCCCACTGCCCCGGGGGTAGCTCGAGTTCGGCGATGAAGGACCGATCTAATCCCGGGGGAAGTTCGCCGAACATCTCGGCTCCGGACCGATGCGTGCGGGCCAATTGAGCGCCGAACACCCGCGCCGCCTCCGGGCTCGGGGCAGTCGTCGCGACGAAGTCCAGCGTCAGGTGGTTACGGTCGAAGTCACGCACCCAGGGAATCGGCACTCCCTGATGCTGTTCGTGGGCCTCGCGAAGCCACCCGAGCCCAGCGGCTTCGAACGCGAATACCCCGATATCAGCGCCCGCGCGTCTTTTGACGAAGGCGCCGACGTCTTCTCTACCCCGTCGCCGCGCCACATCATCACGACCTAGTTTTTCTCACGATCCGATGACCGCCGACGCCACAAATAGATGCCCACCACTGCCGCCGTGGTGACAACAGCAACGGCGATGATCACCGGCATGGCTCGTCGGGCCTCTTCGAGAGCCTCCTCGGCTGCTTGAAGGGTTTCGTCTGCCATTCCGAGCACGGCATCGGTGTTGTCCAGAACATGGCGCACCTTGCCCAACTCGTCGCGAAACTCCTCGACTCGTACCTGCCCTTCGCTGAGAGCATCGATGNCCGACATCGCAATCACCCCTTCGTCGTCGCGAATTCAGCTTCCTTCAATGCGGCATACATTGGCTTGATGCGCGTATTGATGATGTCCAATCTTTCGTTGAAAGGGATGAAGGCGCTCTTCATGGCATTCACTGTGAGCCACTGCAGGTCATCCAAAGTCCACCCGAAAGCCTCACAGCACAATTCCATCTCACGAGACATGGACGTGCCCGACATCAAACGGTTGTCCGTGTTCAGAGTTACCCGGAAGTTGAGTCGGCGTAACAATCCGATCGGGTGGTCGGCGATGGATGCGGCGGCGCCGGTTTGCACATTGCTCGATGGACACAACTCCAGCGGAATCCTTCGGTCACGGACGTAGGCTGCGAGCCTGCCCAACTGCGGCTCGTGTGGATCGGACATGTCGATGTCATCCACGATGCGAACCCCGTGCCCGAGTCGATCTGCCCCGCACCATTGGATGGCTTCCCAAATAGACGGCAGACCGAACGCCTCGCCCGCGTGGATGGTGAAGTGTGCGTTCTCGCGACGCAGGTACTCGAACGCGTCCAGATGGCGCGTAGGCGGGAAACCGGCTTCAGCCCCTGCGATATCAAAGCCGACGACCCCGCGGTCGCGGTACTCCACCGCGAGTTCCGCGATTTCCTTGGAGTGCGTGGCTGTCCGCATCGCTGTCAGCAACACTCCGATCCGGATCCACCGACCGTCACCTATAGAGCCAGTGGTGCCTTGGTCAAAGCCGTCGAGTACCGCATCGACCACCTGTCGAAGGGACAGTCCCTGCTCCACGTGAAGTTCGGGAGCAAAGCGGACTTCGGCGTACACGACGCCGTCTGCCGCAAGGTCTTCCGCACATTCGCGAGAAACCCGCGCGAGAGCCTCGGCGCTCTGCGTGACTGCAACCGTATGCTGAAAGGTTTCCAGGTACCGCTCCAACGATCCGGAGTAAGCGGCTTCGGAGAACCAGCGCGCCAAATCGGCCGCGTCCTGACAAGGAAGATTGCGATAACCCGCAGACTCGGCCAGATCAATGACCGTTTGTGGCCGAAGCCCGCCATCCAGATGATCGTGGAGCAAGACTTTGGGGGCCTGAGCAATCGTTGCCGCAGACAAGGCGCCGGTCATGGCAGGAATGTAGCGGCCGTGGCGTAGCGGTGGTGGCATCCGCTCGCGCGCTGCATCACGACGACTCGTCGCGATGGGCATCCTCGGGGGCGAAGGCCGGGAGGCAGACGGCGACGTAGCGGGCCCCAGAGTCCGTGCGATAGCGAATACGCTCACCGGCCCGCGTGATGATCGCCTCACCGGCAACCACCGCAGAGGTCTCATCGCCGTGGTCGACGAGGAGTTCCCCCTCCAACACGACCGTGAATTCATCGAAGGCGGGAGCTTGGAAGGGCTCATCCCATCCGGCCGGTGCGACCATGTGGGCAACGGACACACCCGTGTCGCCACTGGATGCTCGACCCACGAACTCCTCGATGGTCTTTCCTCCGGGGACCGGGATCTGAGCTGGGCTGTGGATGATTTCAGGCATGAGAGATCCCTACCCTCGAGTGTTTTCGTCAAATCGCGTGATGACCAACGGGTGACGATCCATCGGCTCGCCACCGATCTCCCATGACCCCTCCAGCTCAGCGATGGCGGCCGGTAGGCGGGCTTCGTCGTCGGCGAGCAAGGTCATGATCGGCTGACCTTCCGACAACATGTCTCCTGGCTTGGCGTGTAACTGGACACCAGCGCCGTGGACGATCTCGTCCTCTTTGTGAGCCCGTCCCGCTCCTAGGCGCCAGGCAGCAACGCCGACCCCGTAGGCCTCAAGCGTGGACAAAGGCCCCGCGACAGGAGCCGTGATGACGTGCTGGTGACGCGCCACCGGGAGCGGGGCGTCGGGGTCACCGCCCTGGGCGCTGACCATGCGCCGCCAATGGTCCATTGCCCGTCCACTGGTGATCGCCTCTCGCGGGTCCGCGTCGATGCCAGCGATATCCAGCATCTCGTTGGCCAAGGCGATCACGAGCTCGATGAGATCGGAAGGGCCGCCACCGGCCAGCACCTCCAGCGACTCGGTGACTTCGATGGCGTTGCCGACGGCCAGGCCCAAAGGAACATCCATGGCGGTGATCAGTGCCCGCGTGCGCACGCCCGCATCGTTGCCGATCTCGACCATGGTGCGGGCGAGTTTCTCCGCTCGCGCGAGATCGGACATGAATGCTCCGTTGCCCGTCTTCACGTCCAGGACGAGACCGTCCGCGCCCTCGGCAATCTTCTTGCTCATGATGCTCGAGGCGATCAGCGGAATCGCCTCGACCGTTCCTGTGACATCGCGAAGCGCGTACAGCTTCTTATCGGCTGGTGCCAATCCGTCGCCGGCTGCGCAAATCACACCACCCGAGGCGCGCATGACATCCGCCATCTCCTCGTTGGACAGCAGGGCACGCCACCCGGGGATGGATTCCATCTTGTCCAAAGTGCCCCCGAAGTAGCCAAGGCCACGACCACTGAGTTGCGGAACAACCGCTCCGCACGCGGCGACGATGGGTACCAGCGGCAGCGTGACCTTGTCCCCTACTCCCCCAGTTGAGTGCTTATCCACGCTGGGGGCGTCGAAGTCCGAAAAGTTCATCCGACTGCCGGACGCGATCATCGCTTCGGTCCACCGGACGATTTCTCGCTTGTTCATGCCATTGAGCAGAATCGCCATAGCCAGCGCGCTCATCTGCTCGTCGGCGACGACGCCGCGGGTGTAGGCATCGACAACCCAGTCGATTTGTTCGTTGGAGAGCTCCCGACTATCGCGCTTGGCGATAATGATGTCGACGGGAGCGAAGGCCTCGCTCATGCGGAGTCGGCGGAACTCGGGGTCGTGTCCTCGCCACCGGCCATCAGTCGTCCAATGCGATTTCGATCTGCAACCTCACCGTCGAGCTCCGCAACGACTCGGCCGTCATACATCACCAGGATTCGATCCGATAGCCCCATCACTTCGTCAAGTTCGGCAGAGATCAACAGAACCCCAGCGCCACCGTCTCGGGCCTTGACGATCTGCGAGTGAATGAACTCGATGGAGCCGACATCCACTCCACGAGTGGGTTGGGAGGCAATAAGCAGGCGGGGGTCGGCAGCCAGTTCGCGGGCAATGACGACTTTCTGCTTGTTGCCACCGGACAGGGATTGCGCCGTGGTCTGTATCGACGGCGTACGGACGTCGTAGTCCTCAACGAGTTCCGTGGCGAGATTGTTCACGGCTTTGCTGTTGCGCACACCCTTCGACGCAAACTCCTTCTCATCGAATCGATTCAGCACCATGTTGTCGGCGATCGAGTACTGCCCGACGACGCCGTCCTTCTCCCGATCTTCCGGGACATGTCCGACGCCGAGGTCGTGCACATCATGGGGGTTGAGCCCGAGTGCGTCCGATCCGTTCATCATCACCGACGTCGCCTCGTATTTGCGCAAACCGGTCAATGCCTCGACCAGCTCGCGCTGCCCGTTGCCCTCGACACCTGCGATGCCAACAATCTCGCCAGCTTTCACCGAGAAGGAAACATCGGTGACCGCGGGCAGACCCAGACCGCCATCGACGTTGAGGCCCTGCACATCCAGTACGACGTCTCTGGGCATCGCCGGCTTCTTGTCGACCCTGAGCAGAACGCTCCGGCCCACCATCATCTGGGCCAAACCCGCTTGGTCTGTTTCGTCCGGGGTCGTGGTGCCGACAACCTCTCCTCCACGCAGCACCTCGATGGTGTCCGCGAGGGCAAGAACTTCCCGGAGTTTGTGGGTGATGAAGATGACTGCGACTCCGTTGTCTGCAAAGCCACGCATCACCTTGAGAAGCTCGTCCGTTTCTTGCGGCGTGAGAACCGCGGTTGGCTCATCCATGATCAGGATTTCTGCTTTTCGATAGAGAGCCTTCAAGATCTCCACCCGCTGCTGGGCGCCTACGGGGAGGTCTTCGACTTTGGCGTTCACATCGACCTTGAGCCCATACTCTTCGGACAGACGTGCCACCTCTGCCGTCGCCTTCTTCATGTTGACGAAAACCGACTTATGCGGTTCGTCACCGAGAATCACGTTCTCCGCCACGCTGAACACCGGCACCAATTGGAAATGCTGATGCACCATGCCAATTCCGCGGCGAATGGCGTCGCGCGGACCCTTCAACGTGATCTGCGAGCCGTTCATGAGGATCTCGCCCTCGTCTGGCTCGTATAGCCCGTAGATCATCTTGACCAAGGTCGACTTACCCGCGCCGTTTTCCCCCAACAGTCCAACGATCTGACCCTTGTGGATGGTCAGGGACACGTTGTTGTTGGCCACTACGCCGGGGAAGCGTTTGGTGATGCCGCGGGCTTCAAGAACAGGCGTTCCCGTCGGATCGTATGAAGGCATAGTTCTCCCCTATTCCTTCTCGTACGGTTTGCCGATGGCTGATGGAGGCTTCACTCGTCCAGACACGATCGCCAGCAGGACGATGGTCAGGATGTAGGGAAGCATGTTGATGAATTGCTGCGGAATATCGATGACCTCATCGGCTTGAAGTTGACTCGCGAGGCCGTTCGCAAGGCCAAAGAAGAGTGCTGCGCCGAGCGCTCCGATGGGATTCCACGCTCCGAAGATCATGATCGCCAAGGCGGTGAAGCCTCGCCCGGCNGTCAATCCTCGCTCGAANGTNCTCGCGGCTTCGATGGACAAGTACGCGCCTGCGAGGCCGGCAAGGCCGCCCGCAAGGGTGACGTTCCAGAATCGAGTGCGCTGCACATTAATACCTGAGGTGTCGGCCGATCCGGGCTTCTCGCCGACGGACCGGGTTCGCAGACCCCAGATGGTCTTGAACAACAGCACCCACAGCAAGACCGCAGTCAACAGCGCCGCGTACGTGAACAGCCCGTTGTCGAACAACACCGGTCCCACCAGCGGTATGTCCGCCAACACCGGGATACGCAGCTTTGGCGTGATTGCCGGCAGCACGTAGCCCTGGGAGTAGAAGAAAGACGTCAGACCGGTGGCGATGATGTTGATGATCACGCCCGCGATGATTTGATCCATCTTCCACGTGACGGCCCCGGTGGCAAGGAAAGCTCCCATGATCATGCCGGTGCCGACACCGATCATGGTTCCCAGAATCAGGTTCCCAGTAAGGGCGGCTCCGAAGAAGCCGGCGAACGCACTCATCAGCATCTGACCCTCGATGCCGATGTTGATGATGCCGCTGCGCTCGCAAATGATGCCGACCATGGCGGCCAGGATCAGCGGAACGGCGTATCTCAACGAGAAGGACAGCACCGAAACAGTTCGATTCTCGTCGAAGACGAAGGCAACGACGATTCCCGACAGGATGGCGATGGTGAGGGTGTAGGCGTACCGGGCTCTCATGCGCCACCCCAACCGGACGAGAANGACGCCTGCTTCATCGCNCGCTTGCGGAAGAGCATCCGACCCACGATGGGGGCGGCGACGAAGAGCAGCGTCAACGCCAAGATCACGTCAACCACCTCGGGCTCGATACCCGTTTGAAATTGCAGCGATGCCGCCCCTGCGCGCATCGTTCCNACGAGCAGAGCCGCNGGGATCGTCGCGATCGGGTTGGCGCGCGCCAACAAAGCGATGGTGATGCCGTCGAAGCCGAGCCCCGCGTTAAAGGTGGGCTCGAATCGGCCGGTGATGCCAAGGGTCTCCACCGCGCCACCCATGCCGGCCAAAGCGCCGCTGACCGCCATCGCGAGAAAGATCGTCTTCTTCACACCGATGCCGGCGTAGTTCGCGGCGCTCGGGTTGAGGCCCACCGTGTTGAAGCGGAAGCCTTGCGTTGTTCGAGCAAGAAACCAACCGAAGAAGAGCGAAACGAAGAGCGCAATTACGAAACCGGACGGAATGACACCGAACTCCGGCAAGGCCGCCGTGTCAGCAACGGGTGGGGTGCGCGTCAGCGGCTGGTCGGGCTCTTGAAGGGGCTTGCTCGCCAGGTAGTCGACCAGTGCGATCGCGACCGCGTTGAGCATGATTGTTGTGATGACTTCCGACACGCTTCTGTAGGCGCGCAGTACGCCGGCGATCGAAGCCCACGCAGCTCCGCACAAGATGCCGAAAGCGATGGCGAAGGGAAGGTGAATGATCGCCGGCATCTGGAAGTTGTAACCGGCCCAGGCCGCGCCGATGGCCCCTACGAGAAGTTGTCCCTGCGCGCCGATGTTGAACAGCCCGGTGCGCAATCCAACGGTGAAGGCAAGTCCGGTCAGGATAAGCGGGGTCGACTTCTCCATTACCGTGACCAAGCCATCGACGTCACCGAGGGCGGAGGAGAACAAGACCCAATAAGCCGTCAGGGGGTTGACTCCCTGGATGTAAATCAGCAACCCACCGACAGCCAGAGCAAGCAGCACCGACACGATCGGTGTGACGATGACCTGCGACCGTGACCAGGGGGTTTCGCGGCGCGGGTTCGGATCGGTGTATCCCAAATCGGTCTGGGCGGGATCGGTCACGGACACGAAGCCAGATCCTTCCAGGAGAAATCGACGTGGGTGAGCAAAACGGAGTTGTTCAGAGCCAATTCAGCCCCGAGAGNCAGGTTGGGGGTGGCCGAAGCCACCCCCAACCTGTCGTGCACGTTCCGCTCNGACGTTAGTTGTCCAAGCAGGCCGGGCAGCCGGTGTCGATAGAACCGTCTGCGAGTCCAGCGAGAACCTCTTCGACCGCGGCCTTGACATCGTCTGGAACGACGCTGTCGGTGTCGTGGTACGGAGCCAAGCCCGTCGGGCCGACGAAGTTGCCGCCCTCCATTTCACCGGCGACCGAGGCCTTCACCAAGGTCTCCGTTCCGAGAACGAGCTTCTTCTCCGCCGAGGTCAGCAAGCAGGGAGCTGCCTGCGGAACGGTGAAGTACTGGTCGATGTCAACGCCGATACAGAACACCGACGTTCCGGCGCCTGGGTCCTTGGCGATCTCGATCAAGCCACCGTTACCGGTCGCTCCACCAGCGGCGAAGATGACGTCCGCGCCCTGGTCGAGCTGCTTGCGCGACTCGGCCGCACCCCACTCGGGGTCACCGAAGGCGTTGTTGGGCTCGTGGTACACGAGTGTGACCTCAGCCTCGGGGTTCGCGGCAATGGCACCCGCCTTGAAGCCCTCNCCGAACAGCTTNACCGGCGGAACCGTNTCNGTNCCNAGAGCNGTTCCGATCTTGTTGGTCTGAGTCATCAGGCCGGCCAGGTAGCCAGCGGCGTAGCCCGCATGATCCTCGCGGAANACCAGNCCNGCNAGGTTNGGCACTGCCTCNCCCTGGAACTGGTCAACNCCNATGAAGTCGATGTCCGGGTACTCGTTGGCNGCCNCGATGGNNGCCTCTCCCATGAGGAAGCCNACCGTNACGATCGTGTCGTAGTTGGCTGCCGCGAACTGGCCGATGTTGTTGGCGTAGTCCTTGGGATCGACCGTCTCGATGTATTTCGCGAAGGCGCCGACCTGCTCGGCTGCCAACTGCGTGCCTTCCCATGCGGCCTGGTTGAACGACTTGTCGTCCACTTTGCCCGTGTCGGTCACCAGACCGATGCAGATGTTCTCTTCGGCTCCACAGTCGCTGTCGTCCGTGGTTGGACCGGCTGCCTCTTCCTCAGCAACCTCTTCCGCTGCCTCTTCTTGAAGTTCCTCGGCAACGTCCTCGATGTCCTGCTCTTCAGCGGTCTCTTCCACGGTCTCTTCCACGGTCTCCTCGACCGTGGCCTCCGCGGCGTCGCCATCGGAGTCGCTGCTACATCCAGCGAGCACGAGTGCCGCGGCCGCGAAGCCCGCAACCAATAGCTTGCGATGCATGCACATGCCTTTCTGTTGGGTCCTCGCCGCACACGATTGAGGGCGAGACGTCGTGGTCAGACCTTAATCGCCCGCAGCATGAAAAGGGAGAGCGGCTCAGTAATGGTGACGAGTCTCAATCAACTTGTAATACGAGCCGTTACCCATTCGTTACGGGTGTTACCCATGTGACGAGATGTGTTCAGAACGTAGCGAGTTCAGAACGTCGTTCGGGCACTCGCTGACCAACCTCCATCGACGGGGATGACGGCACCGTTGATTCCCGACGCGTGGCTGCTGAGCAGAAACGAGACCACGCCGGCGACCTCCTCCTGGCTCACCGGGCGCCCCGACGGCGCGACCTCACTCCACCAGGACCATCCCTGTGGCCAGTCTTGCTCCAAGCCCTCTCGTGCGATCAAGCCTGGAGCTACGCAGTTCGCTCGCATCCCGCGTGGTCCGATCTCGCGCGCGAGGGAGCGAGTGAAAGATTCCAACGCCGCCTTTGACGCCGCATAGTGCGCGTGGTTGGCAAAAGCCGCTGATGCCTCGACGGACGAGATGGTGACGATCGACCCTCCCGGTGCCATCACGGCCAACGCAGCGCGCGAGATGCGCGTGGCCGCAAGAAAGTTCGCCTCCCACATCGCTTGCCAATCACTATCGAGGAGTTCATCGAAGGGTTGCAGTGACTGCATCGCACTGCAGTGAACGAGCCCATCGACCCGGCCCCAACGGTTCACGACATCGTCGATCAGGCGCGTGGCGACATCCGGATCAGACGCCGCCCCGAGGTCAGCCGGAAAGGCGGCAGCTACGCCCCCCGATTGCTCGATCGAATCGACGACGTCCCTCGCTGCGTCTTCGTTCAACCGGTAATGGACGGCCACCGAAAAGCCACGTCCCGCACACATTCGCGCGATAGCGCTGCCAAGGTGCCCTGACGCACCCGTCACCACTACTACCCGACCCTGACTCACAGTCCTCACCTCATTCGACGCCTGATCGCGGACTCTGCGTCCGGCCACTGAGAGAAATCGGTCACCGCATCAGCCAACTCAAATCCGCTGAAGGGCGGCGCGAGCACGCACGTCACCAGCGTCCACTGCCCCAGGGAAACCGTGCCTTGCCAGGTGTGCGCGGGTATGCGGTGATGCGCCACCTGCCCGGCCGACGGATCGCTACCGAGGTGAACGACGTCGTGGGTTCCATCGTTGTGCAACACCACAATCTCAGCGGCCGCGCCCGCCACGAACGTCCAGGCTTCGTCTTCGACAAGGCGGTGCATGGCGCTGAAATCGGTTGGGGTCAGGAGTGCGTAGATGGCGTTCGCGTGTTCGGTTCGCCACAGCAATCGAATCCAACAACCTTCCCCGTCGAGGTATTCCAGACCGAGGGCATCGATGACCTGCTCGGCGGTCATGCCCTGAAGATTTCCCTGCGCGTCGCTGGCCACTCCTACGCACCGCCGACGTGTTCCAGTGCTTCCGCGCGGACGTCGCCAACATCCACCCGGGTCGGGCGTCGATCGGCGATGACCACATCGCCACCGACGAGCACGTCCCGAACATCGGATCTCCCCGCCGCAAACACCAACGCAGTAAACGGATCACGAAGCGGTGTCAGGTGCGGAGCCGCAGCATCGACCACGATCAGGTCCGCTTCCTTTCCAACTTCGAGACTGCCGATTCGATCCTCCATACCCAGCGCCTGCGCGCCGTGAATCGTCGCTGCGCGAACGACATCTTCCGCACTGATAGCGGCCGGGTCCTCACGCACCAGTCGAGCGAGATTCGCCGCCAGCCTCATGACCGCGAACATGTCCAGGTCGTTGCTTGACGAGCACCCGTCCGTTCCGAGACCGACTCGGATGCCCTGTTCCCGGTACCCCACGAGGTCCATCGCACCGCTGGCCAACTTCAGGTTCGACCCCGGGTTGTGCGCCACACTCGCGCCACCCGACGCAATGGATGCACGATCGTCGTCACTGAGCCGCACACAGTGCGCCAGCACGGTCCGAGCATCCAACAGGCCCGCCCGCTCCAATAACGCCGTCGGTCGGGCCCCGTGAGCCTGCACGGTCGCATCGTTCTCTTTGTCGTTCTCGGAGTTGTGCGTGTGAATCCGAGCATCCATTCCCCGTGCCAAACTGTCGATGTCGGCCAGGTGGTCGGGGTTGACGATCAACGGACTGTGCGGCATCAAGAACCTCGGCACGTACGCACCACCCAGGGAATCGAGAACCTCCGGCCATCGATGCGCAAGGTCGAGCCGCTGGGTCCATTCGAGCCCGTCGGGTCCCGGAAAATCGAAGAAGACCGGACCGATCGCGTGCCGGATTCCGACCTGGACCGCCCCCCGGTGGGCGGATTCGGGGTGGAAGTACATGTCGAGCGCCGTCGTCGTACCGCCAAGAAGAGCTTCGAGGGAGCCGAGTCGGGCACCGAGGTAGGTGCCCTCCGGCCCCATGATTCGCGCTTCCTCGGCCCACACGCGTTCGAGGAAGCCCTGTAGATCCACGTTCTCGGCGACGCCCCGCAGAAGAGCCATTGGCAGATGNGTGTGCAGGTTGATCAAGCCGGGCAGTACCAGGCAATCCGTCGCATCGATCCATCGATGCGCATCGAAGGAGTCCACGTCGCCAACAGCGACGATGCGTCCGTCGCGAACGGCGATGCCGGCTCGCTCGTGGACTGAGCCAGTGTCGTCACACGTGAGCACATAGCGAGCCCCGGTGATGACGGTGTCCACCGCTGCAGAGTTCATCAGGCCAGTAACCGGGCTGCTTCCGAGAGGATCCGCGTCACCGTCGTCGCCCCATCAGCGACAACCGCCTGCACGTCTTCGATGGTGATGGGCTCGGTGCCCTGCCCTGCAGCCGGGTTCGCGACCAGCGACAGACTCGCGTAGGGCAGGTTCTTCTCGAGTGCCAGCACGACCTCGGGGACACCCGTCATCCCCACAACAGTCACGCCCGCCAGTGCGGCGAGTCGAATTTCCGCCCGCGTTTCGAAACGTGGGCCCTCGTACGCGCCGTAGACCCCGTGATCGATTACGTCGACGCCGAGATTGTCGGCCGCCTGCTTCCACGCCGAGCGCAGCCGCGGGTGGTACGGCTCCCCCACATCCACATGGACGACGCCTTCCGGGGTGGAGCCGTCAAAGAACGTCACCGGTCGCGCTTTGGTGAAATCGATGAAGTCATCGACGATGACGAGATCGCCGGAGTCCGTTCCCACGCCACCCACCACGTTGATGGCCAGAATCTCCGAAACGCCGAGGTCGACCATCGCCTGGATGTTCGCCCGGTAGTTCACCATGTGCGGAGGCACCGAATGGTCGTATCCGTGCCGCGAGATGAACACCGTGCGCCTGTCATGCACGGTGCCGATCCGTGCTCGGGTGGGTCCGAAGGCCGTGTCCACGGTGACGTCCTCGGGATCACGAAGCTCATCGAGTGCGTAGAAGCCGGTGCCGGCAATGACTCCCAGTGCCCCCGGGGTTCCCTGTGCTTGCTGCGCCTGCTGCGCTTCCTGTCCTCCCGAACTCACGGCACGCAACCTAGCGGTGCTCGGGCAGGTCTTCGCGACCGAACCCGTCGGGCAACAGCACCGATAACGGTGTGGGACCGCCGGCGCGGTCAATGATCAGATCCGGGCCACCGTGCTCCCACAGCAACTGGCGGCACCGCCCGCACGGCAGCAGCGGACCGGGGTTGGGGCCCACGCATGCGAAGGCGACCAATCGCGCCAATTGACCCGCCGGGCTGGACTTAGCGAGCTCACTGACCAGGCCGCATTCAGCACACAGCGTGGTGCCGATCGATGCGTTCTCCACATTGCACCCAGAAACAATCCGACCATCGTTGGTGAGCGCGGCGGCCCCAACCGGATGGTCCGAATACGGCGCGTACGCGTGGTCGCGGGCGTCTTCAGCGGCTGCCCGCAGAGCGTTCCAGTCGATCTCGACGTGTGCTTCAGCCATGGCTGGACGCTACTGCTTTCTTTTCGACTAGAAGGCGTCCTTGGGCTGATACGTCCCCCACACGTCTCGCAGCGCATCCGAAACCTCACCCACGGTCGCTCGTGCTCGCAGAGCGTCCCGCATCGGATAGAGAAGGTTCTCGTCGCCTGCTGCGACGTCACGGATAACCCCGAGCAAGCGCTCCACCTCATCGTTGTCGCGATCCGCCTTCAACGCGGCCAGTCGTGCAACTTGGTCTGCTTCGATGGACATGTCCACCTGCAGCGGGTCGTAATGCTCATCGCCGTCGATGGTGTATTCGTTCACTCCCACCACCACGCGGTCTCCCGCATCGATCTCCTGCGCAACTCGATAGGCGGAATTCTCGATCTCGGACTTCTGGAAGCCCTCTTCGATCGCTGCCACCGCACCGCCCAATTCGTCGACGCGCTCGATCAACGCCATCGCAGCCTCATCGATCTCGTCGGTGAGCGACTCGACCACATACGAACCAGCGAAAGGATCGACGGTCTTGGTCACATCGGTCTCGTACGCCAGAACCTGCTGCGTGCGCAGCGCCAGCCGTGCCGCCTTCTCCGTCGGCAACGCGATGGCTTCGTCGAACGAGTTCGTGTGCAGCGATTGGGTGCCACCCAGGACCGCCGCGAGGCCCTGCACCGCGACCCGCACCAGGTTCACCTCGGGCTGCTGCGCAGTGAGTTGAACTCCAGCGGTTTGTGTGTGGAACCGCAGCATCCAGGACTTTGGGTCCTTGGCCCCGAATCGCTCCTTCATGATGCGCGCCCACATCCGCCGTGCGGCCCGGAACTTGGCCACTTCCTCGATGATCGACGTGCGAGAGACGAAGAAGAAGGCCAAACGCGGAGCGAAATCGTCGACGTCCTGGCCGGACTCCACGGCTGCTCGCACGTACTCGATCCCGTTGGCCAGCGTGAAGGCGATCTCCTGCACGGGAGTGGCTCCCGCCTCGGCCATGTGATAGCCGGAGATAGAGATCGTGTTCCATTTCGGAATCTNGGCTCGGCAGTACGTGAAGATGTCGGTAATCAGTCGCAGGCTTTGCGCCGGCGGGTAGATATAGGTGCCGCGAGCGATGTACTCCTTCAGAACGTCGTTTTGGATCGTTCCGCCGATGTCGGATGAGGAGATTCCCTTCTCCTCCGCGACCAACTGATAGAGCAGCAGCAAAATCGCCGCCGGAGAGTTGATGGTCATCGACGTCGTCACCTGGTCGAGTGGAATACCGTCGAACAAGACACGCATGTCCTCGATCGAGTCGATGGCGACCCCGACCTTGCCCACCTCGCCGTGGGCGAGGGGGTGGTCCGAGTTGTAACCCATCTGCGTGGGCAGGTCGAACGCGACGGACAAACCCATGGTTCCCGCGTTTAGCAATTGCTTGTATCGCTCGTTGGACTCGCGCGCGGTCCCGAACCCCGCATATTGCCGCATCGTCCAAGGCCGACCGGTGTACATCGACGGGTAGACCCCGCGGGTGTACGGATACTCCCCAGGCTCCGCCAACTCGGTCGCCGGATCCCAACCCTGCAGCGATGACGGGCCGTACACCGGCTTAATGGGCAGGCCGGATTCTGTTTCAGAGGCCATGCGCCTCACCCTAGGGGGCGGCACCGGGCCTCGACGCCCCCGGGACGTGAGGAATAGCACCTGATCCTGGGGCGACCCACCGCGCCGGACAGGGGAAGCGGGGCTACCATTTTCTACAGGGGTCGCCTTCTCAATGGCGCCCCTCTATCCCGTGGAAACAAGGAGGAACAGCGGTGGCCACCACGACGCCTGTCGGCACGCTCTACCGGGGCGGCGATGGCATGTGGACCTGGGTTCTGCACCGGATCACCGGCGTCTCCGTCTTCTTCTTCCTCTTCGTTCATGTCCTCGACACCGCGCTGGTGCGGGTATCCCCCGAGGCCTACGACCTCGTCATCGCGACCTACAAGACCCCGATCGTGGCCCTGCTCGAAGTCGGCCTCGTGGGAGCGGTGCTCTACCACGCTCTCAACGGCATACGAGTCATCCTCGTCGACTTCTGGTCCCGAGGGCCTCGCTACCAACGCGCGATGACCTGGGTGATCGCCGGCATCTGGCTGGTCGTGATGATCCCAGGCACGTACCGAATGTTGACCCATACCGTGGAAGCCCTTTTCGGGAGCACAGCATGACCGCGCCAACGATTGAGACCCCCCGCTCACCGCAGGGCCGGGGTCACACCGGACAACGGAGCAACTTCGAGTTGTACTCCTGGCTGTTCATGCGCATCTCAGGCCTGGTGCTGGTCTTCCTCGTCCTCGGCCACCTGTTCATCATGAACATGCTCGACGGCGGCGTCCAGCGCATCAACTTTGCCTTCGTCGCCGGCCGGTGGGCGAGCCCCTTCTGGCAATCCTGGGACTTGATCATGTTGTGGCTGGCCATGCTTCATGGCACGAACGGCATGCGCACCATCATCAACGACTACGCGGAGCGCGACCAGACGCGCTTCTGGCTCAAGATGCTGCTGTACGTCTCAGCCGCCTTCATCATTCTTCTCGGGACGCTCGTCATCTTCACCTTCGACCCGAACATCGGTTAGCGGGAGGAATCACACCACCATGCAGACCCACATCTTCGACGTCATCATCGTCGGCGCCGGGGGCGCCGGTATGCGTGCCGCCTTGGAGTCGAGCACCCGAGCCAAGACAGCGGTGCTGACCAAGCTCTACCCGACACGCTCGCACACAGGCGCGGCGCAGGGCGGTATGTGCGCGGCCCTCGCCAACGTCGAGGAAGACAACTGGGAGTGGCACACCTTCGACACCATCAAGGGTGGCGATTACCTGGTCGACCAGGACGCAGCCGAGATCATGTGCAAGGAAGCAATCGATGCTGTCCTGGATTTGGAGAAAATGGGTCTGCCGTTCAACCGGACGCCAGAAGGGCGCATCGATCAGCGTCGGTTCGGCGGTCATACGCGCAACCACGGTGAGGCCGCCGTTCGCCGCTCGTGCTACGCGGCCGACCGCACCGGCCACATGATCTTGCAGACCCTTTACCAAAACTGCATCAAGGAAGGCGTCGAATTCTTCAACGAGTTCTACGTCCTCGACATCATCTTGAACGAAGACTCCGGCGAGCCGGTCGCCGCTGGCGCGGTCGCCTACGAACTGGCGACCGGCGAGATCCACGTCTTCCGAGCCAAGTCCGTGGTCTTCGCCACCGGTGGCTACGGGAAGGTCTGGAAGACGACCTCCAACGCCCACACGCTCACCGGTGACGGGATGGGCATCATCTGGCGCAATGGGCTGCCACTGGAAGACATGGAGTTCTACCAATTCCATCCCACGGGCCTCGCCGGCCTCGGTGTTCTCCTGACCGAGGGTGCGCGCGGCGAAGGTGGGATCCTGCGCAACGCTTCCGGTGAACGTTTCATGGAGCGCTACGCACCCACGATCAAGGACCTCGCCCCCCGGGACATGGTCGCGCGGGCGATGGTGCAGGAGGTGCGCGAGGGACGCGGAGCTGGTCCGAACAAGGATTACGTTTACCTCGATCTCACCCACCTGCCTGCTGAACAGGTGGAATCCAAACTGCCTGACATCACCGAGTTCTCCCGCACCTACCTCGGCGTCGATCCGATCACCGAGCTCGTGCCGGTCTTCCCGACCGCCCACTACGCGATGGGTGGCGTTCCCACGAACGTCGACACCGAGGTTCTTCGCGACAACGAACACGTCGTCCCCGGCTTGTATGCCGCCGGCGAGGTGGCCTGCGTATCGGTGCACGGGGCCAACCGCCTAGGCACCAACTCGCTGCTCGACATCAACGTGTTCGGTCGACGCGCCGGCATCGAGGCCGCCGAGTATGCGAACTCCGTTGAGCATGCCGAGCTCCCCGACGATCCCCAGGGGGCGACCATCGCGCTGGTGGAACGTCTTCGCTCTGCGTCGGGCAGTGAGCGCACAGCCGTACTGCGCAAGGACATGCAGGACACGATGGATATGAATGCGCAGGTGTACCGCACCGAGGCCACCTTGAAGCAAGCCCTCAGCGACGTCCAAGAGCTCAAGGCTCGCTACGCGAACGTGTCCATCCAGGACAGGGGGACGCGCTACAACACCGACCTCATCGAGGCGATCGAGCTCGGCTTCCTCCTCGATCTCGCCGAGGTAACCGTCGTCAGCGCTCTGGAGCGCAAGGAATCCCGCGGAGGTCACGCCCGCGAGGATTACCCGAATCGTGACGACGTGAACTTCATGCGCCACACCATGGCGTACAAGTCCGAAGACGTCAGCGGCGAGGACTACGTGCGCCTGGACTACAAGCCGGTGACGATGACCCGGTACGAGCCGATGGAACGCAAGTACTGATGGCCGCAGTCATCGAGGAAACAGCGCCGCCGGAGGCGGACGTGCCGGTCGCCACCGACGTCACCTTCCGAATTCGCCGCTTTCTCCCCGAGCACGACTCAGACCCACACTGGGAGGACTACACCGTCGCACTGTTCCCCACGGACAGGGTTCTCACGGCTTTGGAGAACATCAAAGGAGAACTCGACGGCACGTTGAGTTTCCGCCGCTCGTGCGGTCACGGGATATGCGGCTCCGACGCTATGCGCATCAACGGCCGCAACCGGCTCGCGTGCAAGACACTGGTCAAGGATCTGGACACGGACAAGCCCATCACCGTCGAAGCCATCAAGGGCCTTTCGGTCGAAAAGGACCTGATCGTCGACATGGAGCCGTTCTTCGCGGCCTACCGCCAGGTACTCCCCTTCCTCATCCCCGAAGGCCACGAGCCGAGTCGCGAACGCCTGCAGTCGGCCGAGGACAGAGCGCGCTTCGATGACACCACCAAGTGCATCCTGTGCGCTGCATGCACCACCTCGTGCCCCGTCTACTGGACCGACGATCAGTACTTCGGGCCGGCCGCGATCGTTGCGGCACACCGCTTCATCTTCGACAGTCGAGACTCAGGCTTCGAGCAGCGCCTCGAAGTCCTGAACGATAAAGAGGGGGTGTGGCGCTGTCGCACCACCTTCAACTGCACCGATGCTTGTCCCCGCGGCATCGAGGTCACCAAGGCGATTCAGGAAGTCAAGCGGGCGCTGATCTTCCGCCGCGTCTAAACCGGCGAACGGTCCGGGTTCAGGGCCTATCCAGGGCCTGTTGATTCAGGGCCTGTTGATTCAACGCGTCCGGGTTGACTGCACCTGCCGGCAATGTGCCACCGAGGACATCAAGCACGGCCCGCGTCGCCTGCTGCGTCATGTCGGCGATCGTCCGGTGGCTCAACCCAGCGATATGCGGCGACATGATGACAGTCGGGAGTTCGCGAAGGGGTGATTCGCCGATGGGCTCTCGTCCGAACGTATCCAAACCCGCGCCGGCAAGATGGCCCGAGCGAATCGAGTCCGCGAGTGCGCTCTCATCGATGATGCCGCCGCGTGAAACGTTGACCACGAACGCGCCTGGCTTCATCGCGGCAAATTGATCGGCACCGAGCAGGCCACGGGTGCCTTCGGTCAGTGGCGCGTGCACCGTCAGGACATCACTGCGCGCCAGAAGCGTGTCAAGATCGATGAGCTCGCAGCCCTCGGGAGCGGTGTCCAGGTACGGGTCATGCACGATGACCCACGAACCGAAGGCCCTCAATCGACGGATAACCGCGCGTCCGATGGCGCCGGAACCCACCAGACCGACGGTCGCCCCGTAGAGATCACTCGGGGTCAACGTGCCCGCCCGGTCCCAGCGACCTTCACGAATGGCCGCATCGTTCTCCGATAGTCGCCGCTGCAGAGCCAGGATCATCGCCAAAGCGTGATCGGCCACCGCTTCACCATTCGCCCCCGGAGTCGTCGCGACGACGACACCGGCGGACGTGGCCGCGTCTAGATCGACAGCATCCACACCCACACCGGTGCGGGCGATCACTCGCAGATTGGGGCACGCCGCAAAAACGCTCTCGTCGAAGGGGTCCGTGCTTGCAATGACGCCTACCGCATCACCCAGGATGTCCGCGAGTTCCTTCGGTGTTCGATTGTCGGTTCTGGGATGCAAGCGGATTCCGAGCCCTGCCTGCGTCAGTAGCGCACCCGTCGTCGGCCCATCGGCCTCATACGCCGGCCACGTGACGACCACGTCACCGTTCACCATGAACCCCACAATCGCACGCGCCGATGCAGCGCGTAGCCTCACCATACGGTGTCAAGCGAGAGGTATGAGATGCGTGCGAATCCGTGGCTGGAGACCATTCGATCGGGCGGAACCGCCATCGGCGGTTGGATTTCCAATTCCTCCACCATCAACGCCGAGGTCATGGGCACCGCTGGCTTCGACTACGTCGTCATCGACACTCAGCATGGGGCGATCGACTACTCCGGGATGCTGCCGATGCTTCAGGTGCTCTCGATCGGCGCATCCACTCCCATGGTCCGCGTTCCGTCCTGCGATTTGGGCCACATCGGCAAGGCACTCGACGCCGGTGCACGAGCCGTGATTGTCCCCATGGTCAACGATCGAGCCTCCTGCGAACAGGCCTTGTCTTTCACCCGCTACGCCCCCGATGGGGAACGCAGTTACGGTCCCACCCGAGCGGTGCTGGTGGAGGGTGACGACTACTTCGACTTCGCTGGTGATCAGATCTCTGTCATTCCCATGATCGAGACCCGCGAGGCAATGAACAACNTCGACGACATCCTCAGNGCGCCCGGCATCGAAGCCATCTACGTGGGTCCGAACGACCTGTCCATCAGCCTGGGGATAAAGCCGAACACAACCGATCCTCGCCTTGATGAGGCAATGCTGGAGATTGTTGCCGGATGCCGACGCCACGGAGTTGTTCCCGGGGTCCACGCTTCGGCGGCCCTGTGCGACAAGCGCATGGATCAAGGATTCGGGATGGTCACCGTCAGCGCGGACATCGTCGCCCTACGCAAACAGGTGGGCGAGGATCTGGCTACTGCCCGCGGCACGGTGGCCCAGACGATCACCAGCACCTACTGATCACACGCGGACGCGGCAGACCGGCTCGGGCAACCCGTGGGTGCCGGGCTCGAACGCAACGAGCGAACCGGCGGGAACCGGGCCCTCCTCGGCTGGGTGCCTCCCGCCCGAACTGATCGACGTCACCACCATGGTCTCGAGATTTGGTCCGGCGAAGGCGGGCATCGAAGGCTTGTGCACCGGCAGCTCGACGCGTCGATCTAGTTTCCCCGTCGGCGTGATGCGCACCACCGACCAGCCATACACACATGCAACCCAGTAGCAGCCCTCTGCATCAATGCACGCTCCGTCGGGCTTTCCGGGCATCGAGGAGAAATCGATCAACGGACGCTGGTTGTGCGCACTCCCGGTATCGACGTCGTAATCGAATGCCCACACCACCTGCTGCGAGGTATCCGTCCAATACATGACGGAGCCGTTAGGGGCGAAGGCAAGGCCATTGGATGTGCCAACACCGTCCATGACGGCGGCGGCAGAACCATCCCGCTCGACCCGGAAGAGGTGCCCGCGTGGAAAATCTCGATCGTCGTCGGCTCTCTCATCCATCGAGCCGATCCACAACCGGCCAGCGGGGTCGGTCCGGCCATCGTTCATGCGAACGAACGGATCACTCTCCAAGGCTGCTAGTTCCACCCACTCGCCAGAATCCCGGTTGTACTCGATGATGCCCGCACCCATGCCGACGATGAAGGAAGAGTCGTCTTCGGTCATCGCGATGCACGATGGCCTGCCCGGAAGCACCCACGTCGCCGGCTCTGTGCTTCCCCACGACAACGCCTGGATGGAACAACCGTCGACATCCACCCAGTACAAGGTCGAGTCGCGCCCTGACCACACGGGTGACTCACCCAGTTTGGCTACGTGGCTCCCCAGGCCCCGAACGTCGAGGTTCACAATGTCGCGGCGACCTTCTTCAGGAACTCAACGCTTGCCTTAGCGTCCTCGATGGGCCCGGTACCCGGCGCCGGATCTTCGGTCAGGGAGCAGTCCTGCTCCAGCACGTACCAACCCTGGTATCCGCGACTTTCGAGAAACCGGATGATTCCCGCCAGATCAACATCCCCCGATCCGGCCGGGACGAACATTCCGTCGATAGTCGCTTGCCGGAAGGGAACTTCGCCGCTGCGCACCTGCTCGGCCATCTCGTTCGTGAGATCCTTGATGTGAACGTGCAGAACCCGGTCTCCGGCGTCTTTGNCCACCTGGAGGGGATCAACGCCAGACAGGAATAGGTGGCCGGCATCCACACACATCCCCACATCACACGAATTCAGCAATCGATCCACTTGATTCTGTCGCGAGATCGCCATGCCCCAGTGCGGATGCAGTGCAGTCTGCAGTCCACGCTCTTCGGTGATGTCTTGAAAGCGTCGAAGATTCCGCAGGAAGACCGCCCACTGATCATCGTCCATATCGATCTCGGTGTCATAGCCGTCGTAGTGGGAACGAGGGCCCAGGACAACATTCGACGCCCCCGCTGCGGCCAGTTGGTCGCTCGCCCGTTCGAAGTACTGCACGTCGGCGTCCATGTCCTTGTCTCGATACAAGATGGCGGGAACGAAACCGCCCACCATGGACATGTCGTAACCGGCGACGAAGTCCTTCAACTCCTGCGGATCGCTGGGCAAGAAGCCATCGGGGCCGAGCTCGGTGGCACTCAAGCCCGCTTCCCGCATTTCCGACATCACCCGGGCCGGATCCATCAGGTAGCCCCACCCAGCGGAGGCATCTGCACCCCAGGTGATGGGAGCTCCCGCGACCCGGCTCAACATGTCGCTCATAGCGGTCCCTTCACGGCTTTTCGCCCAAGATTCTGGATGTTTTCCCTTGTCCAGGGGGCACTCCAACCCCTAAGTTGGAACGTGCCAACACATAGCATGGCACAGCACCCGCTGAGTTTCGACCCCTACTTTCGATCCGCTCCTGGAGGACACCGTGGAGACCATCCGCTTGACCATGGCCCAAGCCCTCGTCCGTTGGCTCACCGCCCAAAAGACCGAGATCGACGGCCAGGTGGTCCCCCTTTTCCCGGGCGCGTTCGGCATCTTCGGTCATGGCAACGTCACGGCTCTGGCCGAGGCACTCGCCGAAGTGAAGGACGAGTTCCCCACGTGGCGAGGACACAACGAACAATCGATGGCCCTGTCCGCTGTCGCCTACGCCAAGGCCAAGCGCCGCAAGCAGATCATGGTGGCGACGTCCTCCATTGGCCCCGGGTGCACCAACATGGTCACGGCCGCCGGCGTTGCCATAACGAACCGCCTTCCCCTGTTGTTGATCAGCGGCGACACCTTCGCCCATCGGATCGTCGATCCGGTGCTCCAGCAAGTGGAGCAGTTCGGCGACCCGACGATTACCGCGGCGGACACCTTCAAGCCGGTGACTCGCTTCTGGGACCGGATCGTCAAGCCGGAACAGTTGCTGAAGTCGCTTCCTCAAGCCCTCGCTGTCATGCTCGATCCCGCCGAGTGCGGGCCGGCCTTCCTCGCTCTCCCGCAAGACGTTCAGGCCGAGGCATACGACTATCCGGCGATGTTCTTCGAGCCGCAGGTCCACTTCATCAGACGGCCGCAAGCCGATCCCCGAGAGATCTCCAACGCGGCTTCGGTCATCAACGCGGCCAAGAAGCCTCTCATCATCTCCGGCGGTGGGGTGCTGTATTCAGAGGCCGCTCCAACGCTCGGCGACTTCGCGGCAAAGCGCAACATCCCCATCGTGGAGACCTTCGCCGGCAAGGCTGCCTTCTCCGACTCCCACCCCAACTACGCAGGATCCCTGGGAATCGCGGGTGACGCGTGTTCGAACGCGGTCGCAGAAGACGCCGACGTCGTCATCGCGGTTGGCACCAAACTCCAGGACTTCACTACCGGGTCCTGGGCACTGTTCAAAGACCCCAACCTCAAGATCGTGACCATTAACACGGCCCGCTGGGACGCGACGAAACAGCACGCGACGTCTGTCATGGCCGACGCGCGCGTGTCCATCGAGCAGATCGACAGCGCCCTGGGCGATTACGCAGCATCGGCGGACTGGCTCGGCCGCGCACAGACCGAGAAGCAGGCATGGAATGCACACCTCGATGAGTGCGGCCAGGCAGTCAGCTCGCCTCCGGCCTACAACCAGGTCATTCAGCGAGTCCACCAGGTATGCGACGACTCCGACTACATCCTGTCCGCCGCAGGCGGGCTTCCCGGAGAACTCTTCGCCGGTTGGCGGGCAAAAGACCCCAATACGTTCGATTGCGAGTTCGGCTACTCCTGCATGGGTTACGAGATCGGTGGCGCCGTCGGCGCCAAGATGGCGCTTCCGGACCGCGATGTCGTGTCGTGGGTGGGAGACGGCTCGTACTTGATGATGAACAGCGACATCTACGCCAGCGTTCTGACCGGCCACAAGGTGATCTTCATCGTGTGCGACAACGAGGGCTTCGCCGTCATCAACCGGCTCCAGGTCGCCCAAGGTGGAGAGGAGTTCAACAACCTGCTGAGGACCACCAAGCACACCAACCTGGAGAAGATGGACTTCGTCGCGCACGCCGCGGCCATGGGAGCGAACGCGGAGAAGATCGAGTCTTTGGACGATATCCCCGCCGCTTACGCCCGGGCCAAAGCATCGGACAAGACCTACGTGATGGTGATCGACGTAGCTCAGTACGACTGGGTCGGTGGTGGAACCTGGTGGGAGGTCGGCGTCCCCGAGGTGAGCAACCGAGCCGAAGTTCGCGCAGCCCGTGCTTCCTACGAGGCAGAGTCCAAGCATCAACGTCCCGGCGTCTAGCGGTGGCCCTCTACCCGGAGTTCGACGGCAAGGTCCTGGTGGCGACGGGTGGCGCATCGCTGATCGTCGAGGCTCTGGCACGTCAATTCGTCGCCAACGGAGGCTCTGTCGTTCTCGGCGATCTCACCACCGACCACGCGCACGACGTTCTCTCCGACGTGGGCGAAGCCGGGCGCTTCGTGCGGACCGACGTGACGTCAGATTCAGATCTCGACGCGCTTCTTGCTACCGCCGTCGAAGAATTTGGCGGGGTGGATTTCGCGGTCAGCGCCCACACGATCTTCGGGTGCGGGTACCTGGAGACAACACGCCAGCAGTGGCACACATCGCTGGATGTGAACGTCGCGAGCTCGGCAATGTTCATCGAGAAGGCCGTGCCGTTGATGCAGGCGCGCGGTGCCGGAGCAGCGGTCCTCGTGACATCTATCTCGGGTAAGGCATCGCAACCGAATCGCATCGTTTATCCCGTGACGAAAGCCGCACTCCTGGGCTTGAGTCGAAATATGGCTCAAGCCCTCGCACCCCTCGGCATTCGCTTGAACAGCGTGTCGCCAGGCTGGACATGGAGTCGCAACATCGAAGCGCGCTACGGCAGCCGCGAGTACGCGGATGACTTCGCCGGGGAATTCCACGCGATACGACGAATGGCCGAGCCCGAGGAAATCGCCGACGCGATCTGTTATCTCTGTTCCGACGGTGCGTCATTCGTCACCGGAAGCGACTTCGCGGTCGACGGTGGTTACAGCGCCATGGGCCCGGAAGCCCTCGGCCAGCCCTACGAAAAATTCCCCGTCATCGATTCCTAGCCACCGTAGAAGGGGCTAGAGGTCGACGGCGAAGTACTGAGTTTCCAGGAATTCGTGGATCCCATCGAAGCCGCCTTCGCGCCCGAGTCCGGATTCCTTCATTCCGCCGAACGAGGCGGCCGGATCAGAGGCGATGCCGCGGTTGATGGCGACCATTCCGGATTCCATCTGCCGCGCCACCTTGATGCCTTCGCCGGCGTCCTTGGCGAACACGTAGGAAATCAGTCCGTACTCGGTGTCGTTGGCCATGCGTATTCCGTCGGCAGGATCCTCGAAGGTCACAATGGGAGCCACCGGGCCGAAGATCTCATTCCGCGTGAGCGTCGAACCGTGCTCGACCCCCCGCACGATGTATGGAGCGATAAACGCACCGTCACTCGGCGCATCGCCCGCCATCGTCGGCGTCGTCCCTTCGGACTCGGCCGCCTGCACGAATTCCAGAATCTTGTCTCGCTCCTTGACCGACACCATGGCACCAAGATCGTTCGACTGATCGACACCCGGTCCGATTTTCAAGCCTCGAAGAGCCGCCTCGAAGTTGGTCGCGAATTCGTCCGCGAGGGACGCGTGAATGTAGAACCGATTGGCGGCCGTGCACGCGGAGCCGCCGTTGCGCATCTTCGCCACCATTGCCCCCTCGACGGCCGCGTCGACGTCGGCTCCTTCCAGAACCAAGAAGGGGGCATTGCCGCCGAGTTCCATCGATGAGGGAAGCACCCGCTGGGCGGTCTGCTCCAAGAGCAGCTTGCCGACGTAGGTGGAACCGGTAAAGGACAACGTTGCGACGCGCGGATCGGAGAGGATGGCCTCGGACACCGGCCCGGACGTGGACGTGGTGATCACATTGACGACACCTGCGGGCGCGCCGGCTCGCTCAAGAACGTCGGCTACCCACAGAGCCGTCAAGGGGGTCTCTTGCGCGGGCTTGAGAATGGACGTGCACCCTGCCGCCATCGCCGGAGCAAGTTTGCGTGTCGCCATCGCTGCGGGAAAGTTCCACGGAGTGATCAGGTAGGCGACTCCCATAGGGCGGTAGTCGGTGATGATGGTCTTGTCGCCCGACGGGCTATACCGGAAGTCACCCTGAACGTGGGCGGCCTCTTCGGAGAACCACCGGAAGAATTCCGCCGCGTAGGTGGCCTCTCCCATCGCGTCTTTCCAAGCCTTGCCGTTCTCGAGGGAGATCAGTCGGGCACAGTCCTCGATTTCCGCCGTCATGATCTCGAAGGCTTTGCGCAGGATCTCGGCCCGGAAGCGCGATGAGGTTGAACCCCAGTCGGCGAACGCATCGTGCGCAGCCTGGACCGCCTGCACGCCCTCGGCAGGCGAGGCATCCCCGATCTCCGCCAACGTGCCGAGGGTCGCCGGGTTCACCACATCAAGATGAGTAGCGGTCGTGAGCCAATCGCCACCGATCAAGAGGCCAGTGGGAGTGCGCTCAGGCAGGCTGATGGTCATGACGGTCCTTTCCGGCATTAGGTGGGTGAAGGCTAGCGCCGCCGGGGCTCCCGCAGTAGCCCTTATCGGCCACAAGGACTGTGACACCCACCACGGTGCAGCCTCGAGTGGGTGTGGGGTGCTGGCCACACGCGGACGTACCATGGCGCAGTTATGACTCCCCTCTCGCGGCGAGGAATCGCTGCCGTTGTCGGCGTGGCTATCGGCGTGCTCCCGGCCGTGACTCCATCAGCAATGGCTGCGGATCCGACTCCCGTCCCGGCTCCCCTCGTCGACATCGGTGACGACACGGCGAGCCCGTCGGCTTCCCCCTCAGCCTCCCCAACGTCCTCTCCCACGTCGTCACTTCCGTCGTCGCCGTCGGAAAACTCCACACAGCCAAACCCCACACTGTCGCCTGCCTCGGACGTGCTGGGCGGTAGCCAACTCGGCAAGCGGGGTGCGGTAGCGGATCTCAGTGCCGGCGCCGCCAAGCTGCCACAGGTCAAGGCGCGCACCTGGCTGCTCGCGGATGCGACCACCGGCGAGGTCCTCGCAGCAAAGAACCCACACAAGACTCGCCGGCCTGCGAGCACGCTGAAGACGCTCACGGCATTGACCCTGCTACCGCAGTTGGAGCCCGACGCCACGTGGATCGGCACCGCGCGAGCCCAAAACACCTACGGCAGCAAGGCGGGGATCCGGATTGGTCGTGAGTACACGATCGATGAACTGTTCGCCGGGCTGCTGCTTCCCAGCGGCAACGACGCGGCGATCGCCCTCGCCCAAGCTCACTCGACGGTCAGCACCACTGTGGCCGAGATGAACCAGGTGGCTCGCGATCTGCAGGCCTACAACACCACGGCAAAGAACCCCAGCGGCCTGGACGCCAAGGGTCAGTTCTCCACCGCGTACGACCTCGCCCTGATCGGTCGAGCCGCAATCGCCCGCGACGATTTCTTGACATACGCCGGCGCCAAGAGCGCCGAGTTCCCCAACCCGCGCAACCCAAAAAAGAACGGAAAAGAACGAAAGCCCGTCACCATCTATAACCAAAACGATTTGGTGATGGAGAACTATCGTGGAGCCATCGGGGTAAAGACCGGGTACACCAGCCAAGCAGGCCGAACCTTCATTGGAGCCGCCCAACGCGGCAACACCACGTTGATCGTCAGCCTGATGGGCATCCGGGAACCGAGCGACGAAGCGGCCCGCAAACTGTTGAATTGGGGCTTCAAGAACCGAGGGCAGATCGTCCCCATCGGTGAACTTGTTCCGCCTTTGTCCGCCATGGAAGCTACGGTGGTGGAGGAGACGGTCGTGCNGGCCGCACCGACTCCGGTGGCCACCACCGTGCGCGGGTCGGCACCGCAGNAGATCGCAGCNGAGACCGAGTTGTCGTCGCTCTCNCCNACNTCGTGGGGATGGTTGACGGTCTTCACGATCGCCCTTGTTCTGGCTCTGGTCAGCCTGATCCGGCGAATCATGGCTCGTCGACAGCGCCGAATCCTGACCTGACCTCACACCAACGCCATCCGATTGGCGCGCGTCAATCGCCGACGAATCCGACCTTCTTGTACACCGCCTCCAATGTGGATGCGGCCGCGGCGCGTGCTTTTTCTGCACCGAGGTGAACGATCCTCGTGAGCTCCCCGGGATCATCGAGAAACTCACGTGTCCGGGCTCGAACCGGGCCCACCGCATCAAGGACGATCTGGGCTGTTTCGGTCTTCAGATCGCCATACCCCTTGTCTGCGTAGCCCTCGACTATTCGATCCATATCGCTACCGGTGAGCGCCTGCTGCAACGTCAAGAGATTCGACACACCCGGCTTCGTCTCCGGATCGAACCGGATATCTCGATCGGAGTCGGTTACCGCGGACTTGATCTTCTTGACATTCACGGAGTCCTCGTCGAGGAGAAAGACGCATCCCGATGGGCTGGACTTGCTCATCTTGGCGGTCGGATCCTGCAGATCGACGATCTTCGCTGTCTCCTTGACGATCATGGCCTCGGGAACCGTGAGCGTCTCCCCGAAACGCGCATTGAAGCGCTGAGCGAGGTTGCGGGTCAGTTCCAGGTGCTGCCGCTGATCGTCACCCACGGGAACCGCATTCGCCTGGTAGATCAAGATGTCGGCTGCCTGCAGGATCGGGTAGGTGAACAGTCCCACCGTGGAGCGGTCTGCTCCACCCTTCGCGCTCTTGTCCTTGAACTGGGTCATCCGGCCGGCCTCTCCGAAACCCGTGATGCATTCGAGAACCCAGGACAGCTGACTGTGGGCGGGCACCTGACTTTGCACGAAGATCGTGGCGCGATCGGGATCAAGGCCGACCGCCAACAGTTGAGCAAAAGAGGCCAGGGTCCGTTGCCGAAGAAGTTCCGGATCGTGCTCCACGGTGATGGCGTGTTGATCGACCACGCAATAGAAGGCGTCATGAGTCTCTTGGAGGCGCACCCACTCACGCAACGCTCCTAGGTAATTGCCGATGTGGAAGGAATCAGCGGTCGGCTGAATACCTGACAGCACCCGAGGGCGTGAATCGCTCGTCATGCGATCAGTCTTCCAAATCCGAGTCGGATTTGGCGACCGGCGTTGCCGGCTGCACGCTGGTCACGCTTACCCGGGAGATGCGCCGTCCATCGAGTTCGACGACGCGAAACTCGTTGTCACCCTCGACCACGGTGTCGCCGACGACCGGTAGCCGCGTCAACGCGGCAACGAGAAATCCAGCGACAGTTTCGTACGGCCCATCGGGGAGAACGACGCCGGTCTCGTCTTCGAAGTCTTCGAGGTTCAACAGGCCATCGACCACGACCTGCCCGAGAACCCTCGGCTGCCGTGGCATGGCATCGACGTCGTATTCGTCCTTGATGTCGCCGATGAGCTCCTCGACGAGGTCTTCCATCGTGACAATGCCCGCTGTTCCACCGTATTCGTCCTGAACGATGGCTAAATGGTGTCGATCTCGCCGCATCTCCGTCAACGTCTCGAGGACAACTTTGCTGCCCGGGAAGGCGACGACCGGTCGGCACATCTGCGATACGTACTCTCCCCGATTTGACGCGTCGGGGTCGAGGATGTCGCGAATGTGGACGAAGCCGACGACGTCGTCCGCTGATCCGCGAATCACCGGGTACCGCGAGTGGGGTTGGTCGACGACCCTTCGCACCGCATCGGCCACCGGAATGCGTGAGTCGAGAAAGTCGACCTCCGTGCGAGGGAGCATCACTTCCCGCAATTCGCGCTCGCCCGCCTCGAAGACGTCATCGATGAGATTGCGCTCGTCCTCGCTCAATTCCTCGTGCCCAGCGACGAGATCGCGCAGCTCTTCTCCGCTGATCGATTCTTTGCCTGCCGTGGGATCGATGCCGAAAATGCGAACGATCAGGTTGGTGGAGAACGACAGAGCGACGATGAACGGGCGGAACAGCCGCGCGATGAAGTCGATCGGAGCTGCCGCGAAGAGGGCGACCTTCTCCACACGCTGCAGGGCGATGCGCTTGGGCACCAGTTCGCCGAGAACAAGGGAGAGGTAGGCGACGAGAACGGTGATGACAACGAACGCCAAGGTCTGAGCGACGCCCTCGGCTAGACCGGCCGAGATCAACGGCTGGGCCAATTCCGGTGCGATCTGGGCGGCACCAAAGCCCGCAGAGACGAAGCCGGCAAGAGTGACGCCGACTTGCACCGCCGCCAGAAATCGGTTCGGGTCTGCCGTCAGGGAGGCAAGGCGCCGGCCGCGCCGAGAGGACTCTGCGAGTCGTTGGATTTGGTTTTCTCGCAGTGACACCAGTGCGAGTTCGGCCGCAGCGAAGAAGCCTCCGAGCAGGACGAAGAACAAAACGACGAGGACATTGATCCAGATTTGGTTCACTCGGTCGCGCTACTCCTTCGATGTCACCCAGGCGGCTCCGCTTCGAAGCGGACCCGCAGGACAAGACTAGGGTCTGCTGCGTGACGGCACCGGACCAACGGGAGCATTTCGTCGACCGGTTGGCTCTGACGCCCATCGACAGGGACATCTTCACCGGCATCTGCCATTCAGGAGCACCCCTGCGGGCCTACGGCGGACAGATAGCCGCGCAAGCTCTGATGGCGGCGGGTCGCACGGTCGAGGAGTCTGATCGTCGGGTGCATTCCCTGCACGGGTACTTCCTTCGACCAGGGCGCACCAAGGACACGATCACTTACCTCGTGGACAGACCCCGAGACGGTCGTTCCTTCTCGACACGAATCGTGCGCGCCGTGCAACACGGCGAAACCATCTTCATGATGACGTCATCGTTTTCCGTGGTCGACCCCGGACCCCATCATCAATTCGTCATGCCGCCGGCCGTGGACCCGGGTGCGGCGCGCAATGTCGACATCGCGGCTCGGGCGATCCCCCAGGGAGCCTCACCGGCCGATTACGACTTTCCCGATCGCGCACTCATCGAGATGAGGACGCTGGCCGCCGACGGCCCACTGCACTTGGACGGTGGGAAGTACGAACGGATGGCGTGGGTTCGAGTCACCGAACCCATGCCCGACGATCCCCTTGTGCAAGCCTGCGCGCTAACGTATCTGTCCGACCTCAGCATGGTCACCACGGCCACCAGTCCGCATCGCGACGAGCGGGAGAATCTGCAAATCGCGTCAATCGACCACGCCATGTGGTTCCACGCTCCGGTCGACACCCACGAGTGGCTCTTGTTCGACCAAGACACTCCGACAGCGAGCGGCGGTCACGGGCTCGCCCGAGGTCTCTTCTACGACGAGCGCGGTGTCCTGGTCGCGTCTGTGGTCCAAGAAGGACTGATGCGACACAAGCGCGGCCACAACGCTGCGGCGGACGTGCGCAAGCCCTAGGCCATCGCCTTCTGCAGGTTCTCGTCGATCGAGCTCAAGAACTCCTGCGTCGTCTGCCACGCCTGATCCGGTCCGATCAGCAACGCCAAATCCTTCGTCATCTTGCCCTCTTCNACGGTTTGAATGCAGACGCGTTCGAGCGTGCGAGCGAACTCGCTGACTGCGGGTGTTCCGTCGAGCTTCCCCCGATGTTCCAAACCTCGTGTCCACGCGAAGATGGACGCGATCGGGTTGGTCGAGGTCGGCTTGCCCTGCTGATGCTGACGGTAGTGCCGGGTCACCGTTCCATGAGCGGCTTCCGCTTCGACCGTCCTGCCGTCCGGCGTCATCAGCACCGAGGTCATCAACCCCAGGGATCCGAAGCCTTGCGCCACGGTGTCGGACTGAACATCGCCGTCGTAGTTCTTGCAGGCCCAGACGTACCCGCCTTCCCACTTCAACGCGGCCGCCACCATGTCGTCGATGAGGCGGTGTTCGTACGTGATGCCCGCCTTCTCGAAATCTTCCGCAAACTCCGCCGCGAAGACCTCCGCAAACAGATCCTTGAACCGTCCGTCGTACGCCTTGAGGATGGTGTTCTTGGTGGACATGTAGACGGGGTAATTGCGGGCCAGGCCGTACCGGAAAGACGCGCGCGCGAAGTCCCGGATGGACTCGTCGAGGTTGTACATGCCCATGGCGACGCCACCGGCAGGAAAGTCGAACACGTTGAACTCTATCGGCTCGGAGCCGTCCGAGGGAGTGAAAGTCATGGTCAACGTTCCGGCGGTCTCGACCTTGAAGTCGGTTGCCCGGTACTGATCACCGAACGCATGGCGGCCAACGATGATCGGCTTGGTCCAGGTGGGAACCAGTCGCGGGATGTTGTCGATGATGATCGGCTCACGGAAGATGACGCCGCCCAGAATGTTGCGGATAGTGCCGTTCGGCGACCGCCACATCTTCTTCAGGCCAAACTCCTCAACGCGNGCCTCATCGGGAGTGATCGTCGCGCACTTCACACCAACCCCGTGTTCTTGGATGGCATGAGCAGCATCGATCGTGACCTGATCATCGGTCTCATCGCGATACTCGACACTCAAGTCGTAGTACTTCAGATCGACATCGAGGTATTTCAGGATCAATTCGTCTTTGATGAACTGCCAGATGATGCGGGTCATCTCGTCGCCGTCGAGCTCGACGACGGGGTTTCCCACCTTGATCTTGGACATGGTTTTCCTCACAGATCCTTCACGTCGGCCTGCTTGGCCTTGACTGCCTCGTATGCCTCGACCAGTAGCGCCTTTTCGCTCTCTGTCAGGGGAGTTTCCACTACCTTGCGCACACCTTCTTTGCCGAGTTCTGCTTCGACTCCTAGGTACGCACCCGAAAGCCCATATTCGCCGTCCACCCACGCACATACCGGCATGACGGCCCCTGAATCTTCGTGCACCGCGCGAGCCATCCGGGCGGCCGCAGCGGATGGGGCGTAGTACGCCGATCCGGTTTTCAGAAGGCCGACGATCTCCGCGCCACCGTTGCGGGTGCGCTCCACGAGTTCATCGACCTTCTCGGCGGAGACCAAGTCGGTCAGCGGCTTGCCGTCCACCGAACACACCGATGCCACCGGCACCATCGTGTCGCCATGGGAGCCGAGCGTCAGCGTCGTGACCGACCCGACCGGAACGCCGAGTTCTTCGGCGACGAAATGGGTGAAGCGAGCGGTATCNAGCATTCCGGCCTGACCCAGCACTCGCTGGTGCGGAAAACCGGTCACGATGTGGGCCAACGCAGTCATCTCATCGAGTGGATTAGCAACGTTAATGACGACGCAATCGGGCGCATACCGGGCGACGTTCTCGGCGACTTGCCGCATGATGGCGGCGTTCGTTTCGATCAGGTCCATGCGGCTCATCCCGGGCTTGCGCGGTAACCCNGCGGTGATGACCACGATCGACGAATCNGCAATGGCTTCGTAGCCCTCGCCCGAGGGTCCCGTTGTCTGACCGACGATTGTGGTTTCGAAGCCTTCCACCCAGCGAGATTGGTTCATGTCCAAGGCAAGCCCCTCGGCCTTGCCCTCCACGACATCGGTCAGCACGACCGTCTCGAAGATGTCGTATTCCGCTAGTCGTAGCGCCGTTGTCGAGCCGTAGAAACCGGCTCCCACNACGGTCACCTTGCCACTGCGAGCCATTGCGCACCCTTCACGTCCAGGGGGAAGAAATCTTGACGTCAAGATACCTGCCCAGGCGGGCACCGGACTCAGCGGGGAGGTGGTACCCAGAAGGCGAAAAGGGCGAGCAGCGCCCCCAGGACGCCGAGCACCAGCACGTCGACTTTCCGCGATCGGACGACAAGCAGCCCGGCTTCACGCTCGGGCAGGAAAAGCCGCAGGAACGCCGCCAGCAGGACACTGCCGGCGAGAACAACCGAACCTCGACGGAAATAGTCCAGGCCCACCAGGACGAGGGCCACCGCCACTCCACACAGCACCACGATGATCGGCCACTGCCTCCACCACCGGGGGGCGTGCAGTTCCCGNACGTTNTCTNANCCTGGTGACGACATACNGCGATCNACTAACCCGCTGCNCGTTCAGCGGTCTCGACAATGTTGGCCAGCAGCATCGCTCGCGTCATGGGGCCGGTGCCACCCGGCATGGGGGCGACCCATCCGGCGACCTCGAGGACATCCGCCGCGACGTCTCCGGTGAGACCTGCGTCGGTTCGGGTGATTCCGACATCAAGCACAGCAGCTCCCGGCTTGACCGCCTGCGCATGGACCATGCCCGGCACCCCGGCGGCGGCCACCACGATGTCGGCGCGCGAGATTTCGGCGTCGATGTCACGCGTTCCGGTGTGGCACAAAGTGACGGTCGCGTTCTCGCTTCGCCGGGTCAGTAGCAGCCCCAAGGGTCGACCGACCGTTACCCCGCGCCCGATCACAACAGCATGGGAGCCGTTGATCGGGACGTCGTACGCGCGCAGAAGCTCGACGATGCCACGAGGTGTGCACGGCAACGGAGCATCGACTCCGAGCACCAGCCGACCGAGATTCATCGGGTGCAGGCCGTCGGCGTCTTTGGCCGGGTCCATCGACTCCAGAACACGGTTCGCGTCCAGGTGCGACGGTAGCGGCAACTGGACGATGTAGCCGGTGACGGCAGGATCTGCGTTCAGATCGCGAACATGCTCCTCGAGCTGCTCCTGGGTGGTNTNCGCAGGGAGATCGACGCGGATGGACGCGATGCCCACCTCGGCGCAATCCCTGTGCTTTCCGCCGACATACGCATGCGACCCCGCGTCGTCACCAACGAGCACTGTTGCCAATCCGGGACCGACTCCGCGTTCACTCAGCGCCGCAACCCGAACAGCGAGGTCCTTCTTGACCGCCGCTGCGGTCGCCTTGCCGTCCAGAATTGTCGCGGTCACACCCTCATCTTGGCAGGGCCACGACGGTTGATGCCATCAGCCGCACGGACACCTAGTGCAGAACCATGCCTCCGTCAATCATGATCAATTGGCCGGTCATGTAGTCGGAATCCGAACTGGCGAGGAAGCTCGCTGTTCCGAGAACGTCCTCGGGATACGAGTAACGCTTCATCAAGATCATGTCCTCGGCGAGCGAGTCCATCGACTCACCTTCCTTCTCGAACATGCCGATCTCGACCAGATCCTTGTCCAGTTGCTCCCACAATTCGGTACGGACGACACCCGGGCCGTAGCCGTTCACGGTGATGTTGTGCCCGACGAGGGCTTTGGCTCCGCCCTTGATCAGCCCAAGGACAGCGTGCTTGGACATCGAGTATGGGATGACGTCCAGGAACGCTTCGCGGGAAAGAATCGACCCAACATTGATGATCTTGTAGACGTAGTCGCGCGTCCCTTGGTCGATCATCTGTTGCGCCGCCCACTTCATGACGTTGAACTTGCCCCAGGCGTTCACACCCATGATGAAGTCGTAGTTGTCTTTCGGAGTGTTCGGGAAGATCGTCGGCTTGTTGACCCCGGCGTTGTTCAGCANGAGGTTGATTTCTCCGAACTCGGCGACAACGTGAGCGACCGCAGCCTTGGCCTGCTCCTCACTCGTCACATCCAACGAGAAATGAGTTGCGCTGCCCCCGGCGGCGCGAATCTCCTCGGCAACCGAGGCGATGCCCTCCTCATTGATGTCGGCAACGCACACTTCGGCTCCCAATGAAGCCCAATCCTTTGCGATTGCGGCGCCCATTCCCTGGGCACCCCCTGTGATCAGGGCTTTCCTACCTGCTAGACGATCAGACGACATACCGACGATTCCTTTCTGCGCTCCGGCTCGAGGCTCGGGCTGACTACACGTGGTCCCGAAGACTACGGCATCGTTCTGTGTGAGAGAACGAATTTTCCGGATGTTTGTCCTAAGCCCCCACGGGTCAGAACGAGGCTCTAGACGGCCCCAGTATTCTCGCGCTCAGGAGGCAAGAATGGTTTCGGAAATTCCACCGCCGGACGACACCCAGTCCGAATGGACCATCGTCGGTGAGCGAATCAGGGTCGCTCGCGAGTCGTCGGGGATCAGTGTGCGCGAGCTTGCGCGGCGCATCGGCGTATCGCCGAGCCACGTGTCCAACGTGGAGCGGGGGTTGGCGTCCTTCAGCGTGCGCGCCCTCTACAGCGTGGTGAGTCATTTGGACATCAGCATGGACAGCCTGTTCGAGGACGCCAAATGGGGGGCCTCCCAAGAGAATGCCCCCCTGCTCGAGGCGGTTCCCGACGCGCCGCCGGCACCAAGGACGCGCCTCGATGGATCCGGCATCGTGCTGCGCAGGGGGGAGCGACCCACCATCCACCTCGGGAATCGCCGCTGGGAGCGCCTCACCAGCAGCTCGCCACTGCGCGAAGCCGAATTTCTCGAAGTGCACTATGCCCCTGGGGCGGATAAAGAAGAGCTCCCCGACTTCCTGCACCATCAGTCGCGCGAGTGGGGAACCGTCATCCAAGGTCACCTCAACGTTCAAGTGGGATATGACGAAGCCGTCCTGTCACCGGGCGACTCGATCTCCTTCGCGTCGAACGTGCCCCACCGCTTCTGGAACGAGTCCGACGAAGAGGTCATCGCGATCTGGTTCGTCCTCGATGAGGGGACGCTGGACAAGACTCATTCTGACGAATCGGATAATTCACGCTTGTTCGGGGCGCCCCGCCACATGTAGTTACCGCACTGTTATGTAGAAGATAACGTTTTGGGAAAGTTTCCGCGATCCTGGTTGATTGGCTTGTGCGGGAAACGTACGTTCCGGCTAACTGTTTTTTGTCATGGACACTCAGGAGTCGCGTGTGACCCCCACGAGTTCGGCCGATATCGCTATCTCCGCCAGCGGCATCTCCAAGCGATTCGGCGGTGCCCTGGCCGTGGACGACGTATCCCTGCGGATCGCGCCCGGTGAGATTCATTCGATCGTTGGCGAGAACGGTGCCGGGAAATCGACGCTAATGCGCGTCATGGCCGGGATCATCGAATCCGATAGCGGATCGGTCGAGGTTTTCGGAACGCCGGTAGCCCCAGGCACTCGAGCTGCGATCGACGCTGGCATCGCCCTGGTCCACCAGGAACTCAGTTTGGTTCCGGAGATGACCGTCGCAGAGAACATCCTCTTGGGCGCTTTCCCCACACGCTTCGGTTTCACCCGCTACAAGGACCTGAAAGAGATCGCTGCCAACGCGCTGGCAGAAATCGGCGTTTCGGTAGACCTCGATGAGCGAGTGTCCCGCCTCTCGGTCGCGCTCCGGCAATTCGTGGAAATCGCCCGTGCGGTTGCTCGCCAACCCAAAGTCCTGATTCTCGACGAGCCCACAGCCACGCTCACACCCGCAGAGACCGACTACCTGCTGCGCATGCTGTCGCGTCTCGCCGAGAGCGGCATGGCGATCGCCTACATCTCCCACAGGATTCCTGAGGTTTTCGAGATCTCCTCGAACGTGACCATTCTGCGAGACGGGCGTCAGGTCCTTACCTCACCGATAGCGAACCTCACTCCGCAAGAAGTCATCGACAACATGGTTGGCCGGGAATTGAAGGAAGACCTGCAGACCCATCGCGATGCGACACCGGGCGAGGTCGTGCTGCGGGCCACCGACATCGAAGCTCCCCGCGTCAACTCGGTCAGCCTCGAAGTTAGAGCCGGCGAGATCGTGGGCCTTGGCGGACTTGTCGGCGCCGGACGATCCGAACTTGTGCGCGCGATCATCGGTGCAGACAACCGGACGGCCGGCCGCGTAACCCTCACGCGGAACGGCCGCAGCGCCACACTTTCGAGCTACACGTCAGCCGTTCGCAACGGCGTCGGCTACGTCCCCGAAGAGCGCCGCACCGACGGCCTCGCCCTGATCATGACCGTGTCGGACAACATCCGACTTCCCAACCGGCAACACCTGTCTCGCTTTGGCATAAAGGTTCCACGAAAGATCGCGGAGTTCGCACAAGAACTCGCCGACAAAGTGGGGCTGCGGCCGCCGGAGATCGAGCGGGAAGCGGGGCAATACAGCGGCGGCAACCAGCAAAAGGTCGTCTTGGCAAAGTGGCTCGGGCGTCGACCAGACTTCATGGTTCTTGATGAGCCGACGCGAGGCGTCGACGTTGGTGCGAAAGCGGAAATCCATCGCCTCGTCAAGGAGATGGCCGACAACGGCACCGCGGTTCTCGTGGTCAGTTCCGATCTACCGGAACTTCTCGAAATGTCCGACGTCATCCACGTCATGAGGGACGGACGCATTAACGGATCTCTGACACGCGAGGACGCGACGGAGCAGTCGGTTATGTCTCTCGCCGCCGGCGAGACAGAGGCGGTTGCGTGATGGCTCAGCAAACAGCGTCCTCAGCGGCAGAGGCATCGACGGAAAGTGAATCCACACGACTCGCCGGGATCCTCACCTGGATGTCTCAAAATGGCATCTTCATCTTCACTGCAATCCTCATTCTGTTCGCGCTGATCTTCGTCGACGGGTTCGGCTCCCTGATGAACATCACCGACGTCTTCCATCGGGCAGCTCCCATCGGGATTGTCGCGGTGGGCATGACGTTCGTCGTGATCAGCGGCAACTACCTCGACCTGTCGGTCGTCGCCCAGGTGGCAACGGCGGGCGTCATCTTGATTGCGGTCAGTAACAATTACGGACTCTTCCCAGCCATCCTCGCCGCGCTGGCAGCGGCCATGCTCTTCGCCCTGGTCAACGGCACTGCTGTGGGAATCTTCAAGGCGAACGCGGTCATCGTGACGTTGGCCACGACCTTCATCGGGCTCGGACTATTGCGATTGTTCTCCGGAGGTTCGATCTTCTTCGGACCACCGGATGGCCCGATCAGGACATTCGGCCTCGGCAAGATCGGACCGATTCCGTACTCGGCCATCGTCCTGATCATCATGACGATCGTCCTCGGACTGCTGTTGAACCGGACCAACTTCGGCTTCCTCGTTCGCTCCTTCGGCGTGAATGAGTCGGCGACCCGCCTCGGTGGCTCTAACACGGCTCTGGTCATCATCGGAGCCTTCCTGGTGACCGCCGTCGCTGCAATGATCGCGGGCTTCGTCCTCGCCGCTTTCTCCAACACTGCGGTCTCGAATGACGGGGTCGGGTACGAGTTCCGGGCTCTCGCAGCGATCATCGTCGGTGGCACGAGCGTGTTCGGTGGCCGAGGCAGCGTCTATCGAACGTTCCTCGGGGTGATCTTCGTCAGCGTTCTGACCAACATCCTGGTCCTGTCCGGGATCAGCTTCGGATATCAGCAGGTGGCACTCGGCTTGTTGATCGTGCTCGCCGTCTCCTTGGATGCCCTCGCACGCAAGGTGGCCCAGCGATGAGTGGCACCATTTCTCTGAGCGCCGACGAGTCGACGGGCACGTGGGGTCGCATTCGCAGGACTGCTTCGCGACGCACCGAGGGACGCGGCATCGTGCTGCTCACCTTCATCATCATCGTGGTCGCTCTTCTCGAGCCACTCGCCTTGACCGCCTACGACGTCACGCTGGGCCGCATTGCCCTGATCGGCATCGTCGCTCTGGGTCTGACCGCGGTCATCTTGATGGGTGAGTTGGATCTGAGTGTGGCCAGCACGTTGGCCGTCTCCGGTGTCATCATGGCGAGCGTCCCCGACCTTGCGCTGGGAATCGTCGCGGCCCTGGTGGCCGGACTCCTAGTCGGTGTCATCAACGCCTTCTTCGTTGCGGTGATCGGCATCAACTCCTTTATCGCAACACTCGGAACACTCTTCGCGCTGCGCGGACTAGCCTTCGTTCTTTCCAATGAGGCCCCCGTCAGCCTGGCAAACAAAGACGCCGGAATCGCCTTCGGCCAACCGCTTATCGGCCCTCTCACACCGCGAATCCTGATCTTCGTTCTGGTATTCATCGCCATTCAAATTTTTGTCTCACGAGTGAAGATGGGCCGCGAGTTCTTCGCCGTCGGCGGCAACCGTCAAGCAGCACGGGATGCAGGCATACCGGTCAACAAGAGGATCTTCACCGGATTCATGATCTCCGGCTTTGTCGCGGCCCTCGCCGGCGTGATCAACACCCTCGAACGCACAACAGCCGATCCCACCGCCGGTTCAACCGTCCTGCTCGCCAGTTTCGCCGCAGCGATCATCGGCGGCAACTACCTGAAGGGTGGTCGAGGATCGATCGTCGGGACACTCATCGGCGCCGCATCTCTCGGGATTCTGCAGGTAGCGCTGACCATCTCGGGCGTCCAGGTACCTATTCAGCAGATCTACATCGGTGTCATCTTGCTGATCGCGGTGACCACCGACCCCACCAGTCTTCGTGCGGTTCGCGGGAGTCTTCGGACCTTGCGTCAGAGTCGCATGAAAACCCCGGATGGCTAGCGCTCTCCGGACCCCTGCCACCGCCGGTGGCTGACCAGAAGAAATCAACGAAAAGAGGCAAGAAAATGCGAAGGTCTCGCGTTACGTTTGCAGCCAGCGTGCTCGCTGCTGCGGCGCTTACTCTGGCCGCCTGCGGAGGGTCTGACGACTCCAGCAGTGCGGACTCCGGAAGCGACGACACTGCGTCGGAGGAAGTCGTCGAAGATGACGCTGCCGATGACGCTGCCGATGAGGCTGCCGATGACGCTGCCGATGACGCTGCCGATGAGGCTGCCGATGCCGGTAGTGAAACCTACGAGGTGTATGCGCTGCTCCCGCAGGGCAACGACCAGCCGTACGGCACCACGTACCTGCCCCCGATGGAGGCTAAGGCTGCTGAGCTCGGCATCAACCTGACCATCACCAACTCTGAGTACGACGCTGACAAGCAAGCCAGCGAGTGCGAGGTCGCGGTTGCTGCACAGCCCGACGGCATCATCCTGTGGCCGGCGGTGGCGGATTCCATTCGCCCGTGCCTCCAGGCTGCCAACGATGCCGGCATCCCGGTATGGATCACCAACGCCGACGTCAATCCTGAGGACACGGACCTCACCTACGGCTACTCCGGCACCGACAGCTACGGCCAGGGTGCTGCTTCCGCCGAGATGTTCTGTGAGTTCGCTGATGGCAAGGAAATCGGAGCCATTCAGGTCAACGGCCTCACCGGTAACTCCGTGGCGACGCTGCGCGGAAACGGCTTCAGCGAGACTGTTGCTGAACTGTGCCCGAACGTGACGATCCTGGCTGAGCAGCCCGGTAACTGGAACAAGGACGAGTCGCAGCTGGCTGCGTCCGAGATGCTCACCGCCAACCAGGGCAAGGTGCAGGGCATCTACGCCGCTGACGACACCATGGTGGCGGGCGCCATCGATGCGGCCAAGGCCCAGGGCTTGGACGTCGACGGCTTGATCATCACGTCGATCGGCAACACCTTCCTCGGGAACCCGCTGGTGGCGTCTGGTGAGCTCGACGGCACCGTCTTCCAGTCGTCCTCATGGGACGGGGAGAACGCTGTTGTCGGCATCTACCGTGCGATGACCGGTGACACCCAACTCGGTCGCGACGATGACGGCTCGGTGCTCTACATGCCGAACCCGGTTGTCACGATTGATAACTGGGATTCACCCGACGTAGCACCTGAGTGGTAAACCGCACTCACGTGCCGCAACCTTCACGGTAAGCGGCTGGTGGGCTGCGTGGGATATCCATCTCACGCAGCCCACCTCCCACCAGCCTCCGTGACGGCGCGTGCTCCCCAAAGAAACTTTCTCCACACCGACTCACTGAGAGAGCGCCACTGATGACTATCGCCCCCGCCAGCGAATTCGCCCAGACGTCCATTGCCGCACCCGGCATCGTCGGCGTCGATTGGGAGGAGCGCGTCGACTATGCGCGCTTGCGGGACTACCGGCTTGCCCGGGCACGTCAAGCTCTCGAAGCCAGCGACCTCGGGGCCCTCCTCGTTTTCGAGTCCTCCAACATTCGCTACCTCACCGCCACGCACATCGGAACCTGGGGCTACAACAAAACCGAACGGTGGGCGCTGCTCACCCGTACCGGCGAGCCGTGGATCTGGGACTTCGGTTCGGCGGCCAAGAATCACCGGCTGTACTCGCCGTGGCTCAAGCCCGAGCAATCCAACGGCGGAAACAACGGTCTACAAGGCGCCATCGCCCCCACATCCGGGCTGCCTCAGGGCACCGCTCAGCAGGTCGCGTCGATCCTGAAAGAAGAGGGCGTCGCGGGCATGCCGATCGGCGTCGACGTCATCGAGATGCCCATGCTTCGCGAGCTCGAGGCCGCAGGTATCACAGTCAACGACGGCCAGCAGGTCATGTTGAACGCTCGGCAGATCAAGAACAAGGACGAGATTCTGCTCCTGAGCCAGGCGGCTTCCATGGTCGATGGCGTGTATCAGGATATTTCCGAAGCACTCAAGCCCGGTGTTCGCGAGAACGACATCGTCGCCCTCGCTACCCGCCGTCTGCTGGAGATGGGGTCGGAACAGGTGGAGGCCATCAACTCCATCGCCGGCGAACGTTGTTCACCGCACCCCCACGTCTTCTCTGACCGCCTCATCCGACCCGGTGATCAGGCGTACTTCGACATCATCCACGCCTTCAACGGCTACCGAACCTGTTACTACCGCACCTTCGCCGTTGGGCGCGCGACCAGCGCCCACCGTGACGCGTACAAGAAGGCCCGTGAGCTCATCGACTCGGCGATCGCCATGGTCAAGCCCGGTGTCACCACCGACCAGATCGCCGCTCTGTGGCCTACCGCCCAAGAATTCGGCTTCTCGTCCGAGATGGAAGCTTTCGGTCTGCAATTCGGGCACGGCCTCGGGCTCGGCTTACACGAGCGCCCCGTCATCAGTCGCCTCAACTCTTTGGAGAACCCCGTCGAGATCGAACCGGGGATGGTGTTCGCTCTGGAGACGTACTGGCCAGCCAGCGACGGTCACTCTGCTGCACGAATCGAAGAAGAGCTGGTCGTCACCGAGACAGGTGCGGAATTGCTCACGCTCTTCCCCGCTGAAGAACTCTTCGTTACGAACCCGTACTAAATATTTCCGGACGGCGCACGAGTTCCTTTCTCGTTCGCCGGATGTGACCGAGTAGGTATAGCTCAGCGTCTTCGGTGTCCCGGCGCTCCAGCGCTTCCATCAACAGTCGGTGTTCTGCGTTCACGATCTGCGCCCGCCCCGACCCGGTAAGCGACATGAACGCTCGCCGGTAATGCTGTGTTGAGTTCCACAGCCGAACCACGGACAGCATCAGATGTTCATCGCTACAACCGGTGTAAGTCGCCATATGGAATTCCCGATCCAGAATCAAGAACTCCGNGACATCCACCCCTTGCTCGATTCTGCGTTGAATGTCGNAGATTTCGGCCAGGTCCGCTGAACTCAGATTGGCCATNCTTTCCGATAGCGCGAGCGGCTCGAGGCGTTCGCGCATTCGATACAAAGTCTCGACTTCACCTGGATCGAGCAATGGAACTCGCGCACCCTTGTTCGGCTCGATCTGGACCAGGCCCTCGGCAGCCACAATGCGCAATGCTTCACGAACTGGCAGACGACTTCCCCCGAGGCGTTCGGCGATATCTTCCTGGCGCAGGCGCTGTCCTGGNNNNATCGAGCCGTTCAAAATGTCATCGCGCAGCGCCTGCGCGATGCGCGAACTCGCAGCGGACTCCGTCGATGCCTCGGACATGGTCTAGGCGAAGCGCTCGGGATCGTGGTCGAACGCTTTGCCGTTGGGGTACGACACCAGCTCGAATTGCATCCCCCACGGAGCAAGGAAATACACCCAGCGTTGGCCCTCACTGGCGTTCTTGCTGACCGTAGGCTCCCCCAACACTGTGACGCCCTTGCTCTTCAGGTACTCAACCGCCGCATCGAGGTCGTCGACGTATAGGGCCACATGGTGCCCGCCGATGTCCGAATTCTTGGGGACCTGTGTTTGCTGATCGGGAGCCTCGTATTCGAAAACCTCGAAGACCGCTTGGCCGCCGAGCCGAAAGAAGTGCAGTCTGCGCATCACCGTCCGTGGGTGAACGTTCAGATGCTCGAGCATCCAGTCCGAATCCTCATGGACGAACGGACCTAGGGGATACATGTATTCGCATCCCAAGACGTTGACGAGGAAATCCTCCGCCTCGGCCAAATTGGGAACCGTGAAACCGATGTGGTCCAGGCGTTGTACACCGGGCAGGGCCATGGCTATTCCTTCCGTCGCGTCACTGAAGTATGGATCCAAAATAGCAATATTTCTCGTCAAATTGCGAAATTTAGGTTGTTATTGGATCCAATTTATGCGACCCTGCCCCTATGACTACTCGAGCCAACCTCTCCCCCGAGGCTCCTTGGATCCAAATTTCCACGACGGAAGACGATTGGGATGAGGCCGAGCCCTCCCTGCTCACCTCGATGCTTAGCCAGCTCGTTCTCATTCGGACCTTCGAAGAGGCGGCGCTGGAACTGGCTGCCGAAGGAAACATCCACGGCCCGGCTCATTCCAGCATCGGTCAGGAGGGCGGCGCGGTTGGGTCGGTGTTGCCACTGACGAGTGCCGACACCGTCAATGGTTCCCATCGGGGCCATCATCAATTCATCGCCAAGGTCCTGGCTCACGTTGCTCCCCACGGCATCGATCCACGCGAAGAGTTCGCCGCCGACATCCGTGCCGTGCTGCTCACAACCATGGCCGAGATCTGCGGGCTCGACCGGGGTTTCAGCCACGGACGCGGTGGCTCGATGCACCTGCAGTGGGAGGAAGCCGGCGCCATCGGTACCAATGCGATCGTCGGCGGTGGTGTTCCACTCGCAGCAGGTTCCGCCTGGGCCCACAAGCACGCCGACACAAGGAATGTCGCGGTCACCTATTTCGGCGACGGCGCGGCCAATATCGGATCGACGCTCGAGACGTTCAATCTCGCCGCAGCCTGGGATCTGCCGTTGTGCTTCTTCGTTGAGAACAACCTGTATGCCGTCTCGACTCACGTCTCCGAGGTCACCGGAGAGTCGCGATTGTCCGCCCGCGGCCCGGGATTTGGCATGGCAAGTTGGAAAGTCGACGGCATGGACCCGCTCGCTGTGTACCTGACCATGCAGGACGCCCTCGAGCATATGCGCAGTGGACGCGGACCCGCTTTGATCGAAGCCGACGTGTATCGCTTCTTCCACCAAAACGGGCCCTTCCCCGGAAGCGCTTTCCGCTACCGGTCTAAGGAGGAAGAGGCCGAGTGGCGAGCGCGGGATCCGATTGATCAGGTTGCCCGTCACCTGGTCCGACGTGGCATCATGAACGACGAGCAGGTCCAGACTGTCACCGCCCGGGCGAAGGATGTGATGGCCGGGATTCTGGGCGAACTGACCGAAGCCGTTCCCGGCGGTAAGCCGGACGAGCGCCGAATCAAGCAAGCAGAGTGGCCCGACCCAGCCTTTGTGGATATCGGCGTTCGCGGGGATCTCAGCGAACTCGAGGGGCTGCGCTGGTCCGATCGTGAGGACTTCTCCGGGGAAACGGCCGAGGTCAAGTTCATCGACGCCGTAGCTGGAGTGATGAATCGTCGGATGGAAACCGACGATCGCATCGTGGTTCTCGGTGAAGACATCCACCGGCTCAATGGCGGGACGAATGGCGCTACCCGTGGGCTGAAGGATCGCTTCCCCGACCGAATTCTGGGGACCCCGATCAGTGAGAACGCGTTCACGGGGCTCGGTGGCGGCATGGCGCTCGATGGTCGCTTTCGCCCGGTCATCGAGTTCATGTACGCGGACTTCATGTGGGTGGCTGCCGATCAGTTGTTCAACCAAATCGGTAAGGCCCGCCACATGTTCGGCGGCACCGGCGACGTACCCGTGGTCTTGCGTAGCAAAGTTGCTCAGGGAACCGGCTACGGCTCCCAACACTCGATGGACCCCGCCGGTGTCTTCGTCACTAACCCTGGCTGGCGAATCGTGGCACCGTCTAATCCCTTCGACTACGTGGGGCTGATGAACACCGCATTGGCCTGCAACGACCCCGTCGTCATTCTCGAGCACGTCGACCTCTACACCAGTTCCGGGATGGGTCCCGTCGAGGACTACGACTACTACCTGCCTGTCGGGAAAGCAGCCCTTCGTCGCTCCGGCGACGACGTCACCATCATCAGTTATCTCGCCATGACCAACTACGTGCTCCAAGCCATCGACGAGGTCGACTCCGTCGATGCGGACGTTATCGACCTTCGCTGGCTTGATCGCGCCAGCATCGACTGGGACACCATCGGCGAGAGCATCAAGAAGACGAACAACGTCCTCATCGCAGAGCAGGGTGCCCTTGGGACTTCCTACGGGGGGTGGCTGGCCGACGAGATTCAGCGGCGCTTCTTCGACTGGCTTGATCAACCCGTTCAACGCGTGACCGGAGGCGAGGCGTCCCCGAGCATCAGCAAGGTGCTCGAGCGCGCGGCCATCGCCCAAGATGTCGAAGTCGCCCACACTCTCCGCGAGATGCTGGAGGTGACCCATGGCTGAACTCCTTCGCATGCCCGAAGTGGCCGCCGGAGCCTCAAGCGCCGTCTTGTCCCAATGGCCGACCGGTGTCGGCGCGTCTTTTTCCACCGGCGATGTCATCGCGATCATCGAGACCGACAAGGCCGTCGTCGATGTCGAGGCGGAAGCTGATGGAACCCTCGTGCATCTGATCGCCACAGAAGGACAAGAGGTCACCATCGGTGACCCCATCGCCTTGATCGCAGCTCCGGGAGAAGATGTGGGGGACGTCGACGCGGCACTCGCCAGCCTCGGCGTCGACTCGAACTCGGACAACAGCACGGATGCTGCTCCAACGCCGGCGCCGGTTCCGGCCTCACCGGCCAACGATCCGGCGCCCGTTTCCACGGTGCCTGCCGAAACGCCTGCCGCCGAGGACACGTCAGAGGCCGCTGTTCCAACCGGTCGGCTCTTCGTCAGTCCTATCGCCCGTCGACTCGCGAAAGAAGCAGGTATCGCGCTGACCGGAATTGCAGGGACCGGACCCAACGGCCGCATCCGACGTCGCGACGTCGAAGCGGCAATTTCCGGAGCGCCATCAGGTGCCCCTGCTTCCCCGGCACCCCCTATCAGCAGTGCACCGGCCTCAGGTTTCGTGGATATCCCCCATTCGCGGCTGCGTCGCGCCATCGCCAATCGGCTTGTCGAGAGCAAGACGACGGCGCCACACTTCTACCTGCGGGGCTCAGCACAGGTCGACCGCCTCATGGCTCTGCGAGCCGAGATCAACGACGGCGAGGACGTTCGCGTCTCTGTCAACGATCTGGTCATCAAGGCAGTGGCCGCGGCGATGGTTCGAGTTCCGGCGATGAACGTGATCTGGACAGCCGACGCCATTCGACAGTTCCACACCGTCGACATGGCGGTAGCCATCGCTACCGAGTCCGGGCTGGTCACGCCGGTACTACGCAACGTTGAAGACATGTCGGTTCGCCAGATCGCCGCAACCACCAAGGACTATGCCGAGCGGGCACGCGTCGGAGGTCTGAAGCAGGCGGAACTCGAAGGGGGATCGACATCGGTCACCAACCTCGGAATGTTCGGTACCGAGGACTTCGATGCCATCATCAACCCGCCGCACGCCTCAATCCTGGCGGTCGGCGCGGCTAAAGAACAACCCATCGTGGCTGATGGACACATCACCGTGGGCTCGGTGATGAAGGTGTCGCTTTCCGTCGACCACCGGCCTGTCGACGGCGCGACGGCTGCTGAGTGGATGCGGGAGCTCATTCGTCTGTTGGAGCAGCCGGCGAAGATGCTCGCCTGATCGGCGAAGGCATCCGCACACAGGTCACGGCGTGTCTGTCGTGATCGACGATCGATTTCTCGACGTGCCCACGGCCGTCAACGCGACGGCCCCGAAAGAAAGAAGCGCGCCCGCAATGAGCGGTCCGTCAACGACGTCGAGGATGACGACGTCAAGCACCAGCGCTCCCGTTAGCTGCCCGGCCGTCACCAGAAGACTGATGGCCAATACACCTACTTTGCCCACCACCCAGGCCGTAGTGGCGATGAAGGTGGCGCCGATGATTCCTCCGAGGTAGAGCCACCACGGACCTGTGGGAAGTGGCTCGAGTGCACGCGCACCTGTCGCAGTGATCATTAGCAGGGCCAACGTCAAGATGAAACTGCCTACAGCGAAGTTCGCCCAGGCGGCAGCCATCGGTTCGCGAGAAATCGTTGTCAATCGCCCGTTGAGTGCCTGCTGAATGGCGACGCCGATGCCGGCGATGACACATAGCGCCACGGCGGGAGCGGACAGTGAGTCCTCCCCTACTCGCCCAGAGACAGCGATGCCGACGGCGACGATGCCGATCATGGAAGAAGCCATACGCACGACGGATACGGGCTGTCTGCCGCGGGGGCCGAGCCCGACGGCATCCACTATCAGCGATGCGAGGTTCTGACCCGAGACCAACGCCACCGCAAAGAGCGCTACACCGATGGTGCCCACCGCAAAACTCTGGGAAAAGATGAACAGGGCCCCGAAGACCCCTCCCATTGCCCACCACCAGGGCATAGCACCGGATCGGAGTGCGGCAAGGAGGCGGACCATTCCGAGCCGGATACGCCTCACCGCTAGCCCTACAAGGGTCAACACGGTGAGCCCGACGGCAAAAGACACTACGGACGCATGGAGGCCACTGTCCAGAATTGTCCCGAGTGAGCCGTTGGCTCGGGACTGCACTGCGGTCAGCGAGCCAGCCCCTGCGGCCGCTAACCACGGTATCCATGATCGAGCGCCACCGCTCATCGACGCAGCCCTACCNCGTTCATGCAATCAGCTATCAGTGGAAGAAGTGCCGGGTGCCGGTGGTGTACATCGTGATGCCCGCTTCCTGAGCCGCCGCGAACACCTCGTCGTCTCGTACCGAGCCCCCCGGCTGAACAACGGCCCGTACCCCGGCATCGATCAAGACCTGAAGCCCGTCCGCGAAGGGAAAGAAGGCATCCGAGGCAGCCACGGCTCCCCTCGCCCTACCGGCGGCTCGTTCAACCGCGAGTCGGGCCGAGTCCACGCGATTGACCTGCCCCATGCCGATACCGACGGCGGAACCGTCGTGCGCGAGCAAGATGGCGTTGGATTTCACCGACCGGCAGGCCGTCCAGGCGAAGTGCAGATCCCTGCGGGTATCTGCATCACCGGCGTTCCCGGCCTCAAGCGACCAATTGCTCGGATCGTCGCCCTCTGCGGACACGTCGTCGATCGACTGCACGAGCATGCCTCCGGAGATGATTCGCCCTTCCGTGCCTTCACCGGCGCCCGGACCGGCTATTCGCAAAATTCGGAGATTCTTCTTCTGCTGGAGCACGTCGAGTGCCGACGACTCGAAGTCCGGAGCGATGATGACCTCCGTGAACACGTCCGCCATCGCCTCCGCGAGTGCGCGCGAGACCGTGCGATTAACCGCGACCACTCCCCCGAAAGCCGACACCGGGTCGGTCGCAAACGCCTTTCGATACGCCTCTTCTCCGTTCTCGGCAACGGCGATGCCGCACGGGTTCGCGTGCTTGATGATGGCGACCGCTGGTTCGGAAAAGTCGAAGGCAGCACGAAGGGCGGCATCGGCGTCGACGTAGTTGTTGTAACTCATCTGCTTGCCGTGGAGTTGGGTCGCCGTTGCAACGCCCACCTGCTGAGGGTTGGCTTCGTACACCGCTGCACCCTGATGGGGATTTTCTCCGTACCTCAGCACGTCCCGCCGTGTCCACGATGCTCCCCGCCAGCGGGGGAAGTCCGGATCCTCGCCGACAGCCTCGGCCGCCATCCAGGTGGCAACGGCGATGTCGTAGGTGGCGGTGTGAGAGAACGCTTCCGCTGACAACTCCGCTCGTTGGGCCAGCGTGAAACCTCCCGAGGTGACGGCACTCAGAAGGTCCTCGTACCGGGCAGGCGACACCACGACCGCGACGTTCGCATAGTTCTTCGCTGATGCTCGCACCATGGCGGGTCCACCGATATCGATCTGTTCGACGCACTCGTCCACCGACGCCCCCGACGCCACCGTCTCGGTGAACGGGTACAGATTGACGACGACGAGTTCGAAGGGGGCGATGTCGAGAGAGTCGAGTTGGGATCGGTGATCGGCCTTGCGGATGTCGGCCAGCAATCCTCCGTGGATCTTCGGGTGCAGAGTCTTGACTCGGCCGTCGAGGCACTCGGGAAAACCCGTGATCTCTTCGACCGGCGTTACCGGGAGCCCAGCGGCGGCGATGACTCGCGCAGTGCTGCCGGTGGAGACCATCTCCACGTCGGCCGCGTGCAGGCCACGCGCTAGATCCTCCAGGCCGGTCTTGTCGTATACGGAAATGAGCGCTCGCCGAATTTCTCGGCGCCCCACATCATCGTTCACCCGAATTCCACCGTTCTTCCGTGGACCGACACTCCCTCGCGAACAATGCGACCCAGCACGTCGACGAGGAGTATTCGCTCCTGTTCCTTGATTCGCTCGTGGAGAGATTCGACCGTATCGCCGTCGTCGACGGGTACCGGACATTGAGCGATGATCGGGCCGGTATCCACACCGTCGTCGATGATGTGAATGGTGCAGCCGGTCACCTTCACGCCGCTCTCTACAGCGTCACGCACCGCATGCGCACCCGGAAAGGAGGGCAACAACGCCGGGTGGGAGTTGATGATCCGGTTCTCGAATGCCTCGATGACCGGTCCGCCCAGGACTCGCATGAATCCAGCGGTGACCACGAGGTTGCCTTCGTGAGCCTGCAGATGCTCAACCACGTCCCGGTTCCACACCTCACGGTCTTCGGCCATCGGGACGACGAAGGTGGGGACGTCAGCGGCCCGAGCTCGGGCCAACGCGGGGGCCTCCGGCTGGTCGGAGCCAACCGCGACGATGAGCCTGCGGATCTCACTGTCGAGCAGTGCCTGGAGAAGAGTGCCTGCTCCCGATGCGAGCACGACGATTCGAGGATCCGGCACTCCTTGAGCCTAGTGCGGGCCGCGCGGAGACTTGTCGATCAGTTATCCCATCACGGGATCGTCATTGAACCGTCGGTACAGGTACGCGGTGAACAGTGTCGCCAGAGGCAATGTGACCAACGTGAGAATTCCGTAGACGAGACCGCCGAGCAGTAGCACGAGTGCGTTCACGATCGTCATCAAGAACGCGGCCGGCAGGTTTTGGCGGATGAGTCGGGCGCTGGCCGTAAACGCCTCGCCGATGCGCATTCCGCGGTCCAACACGAAATACGGACCGAGTTGGAAGAAGAAGATCACCAGCAATCCCGGGATGACGCAGAGCAGAATCCCGAGGCCAGCCATCATCGCGTACAACAACTGAAAGCCCAGGTATCGACCGAGGTTGTGACCATCCAGGAGCGCATCGAAGCCGGGCTCTTGTCCCTGAGTGGACCGCAGCGCTGCGCGAATCACCCCCACGGTGACGATGACGGTGACGATGGCGAAGACGAGGGTGAGGGCGCCCGAGGTCAGGGCTCGGGTCGCAAGTTCACTCGCGCACGCCGCTTGCTGCCCTTCGGTTTGCGGGTCCGCACATTGATCGACAACGTCGTTGAGGGGGCGCAGGCTTATCTGTTGAAGGAATTGCACCGCCGTGACGACGGCCGCGAGAGCAACAAAGGCGAGCAGATTGCGGCGGAATGTGCCAAGAGACCACAACGCTGCGCTGCGCACGAGGGTGCGCGGATCTTCCCCGTTCATCAGGAATCAGCTCCCGCGATTGCGCTCGGCGACTCCGTAGACACGGACGAAAGTTTTTGAGGCTTCCGACGGGCACGAATGACACTGGTGGGTAGGGCNCCNACGACCAGCCCGACGCCTGCGAGCAGCGCGCCGGCTCCCGGATCCGGGCCGATGACGGCCAGCCGTCCGTCACCGAGAGACCCGGCGCCCAGGGACAGCAGAACGAACACCCACCCTGCTGCCAGCACCGATGCCACGAAGGCCAAGGACAGTCGCACGAGCGGGCCTTCACGGAAGGCGAACCGAGAAACGAGCAGACCGACAAGCGCCCCGGACACGATGACGAGGGCAGGTAATCCCCAACTTCCGAGGCCGGCGGTCTCCGGCACCGCCGCCAGGGGTGGGAAAGCAGGAAGAGGTGTCGCCGGGACCACCGGCACGAAGGGTGAGATGAGCACGTCAGGCCCGAGTGAAATTCCGGCACCGACGATGTAACTGACCGACCAACTCACCAGTACCGGCACGTACCCCAGACTCAGAACCAGAAGGACGAGGGCGTCGAAGGTCGTGGGGTTCAACGAGGCGAACATCTCGGTAATGGATCCGAAGGACGAGGCCACGGCCACCGTTGCCACAAAAGCTCCCATGCCCGCGAGCGCTGCGACTCCGACAAAGGACGCCCTCACGACGACGCGGACGACCATCGGCGTGCGACGCATCGAGTCGCGGATAAGCGGACTCGAGCGCCACACACCCGAGCCGACGGCAACGAAAGTAATCGCGCCGGCCATGACGAGCGCTCGACGGGCACTCGTTTGCACCTCGGGAATATCCGATACGACCGATACGCCGGCAACAAAGACCGACGAGAACACCGTCGTGAGAACCACGCTCGCGGCCAGGCTTCGACGCCGTGACGGCCGCACGACTCGGGTCAACCATCGGCCGGCTTGATGACCCAACCATCCGGGGATGATCATCAGACCCCAGGGCAGCAGCGAGTAGTCGACTCCCGACAAGCGAATCGGCACGCCGAAGGTCATCACCCACACGCTCCCGGTAATGGACACGGCGTCTTGCCACGTCCCAGCCTCTTCTACTCCTCCCCACCACGCACTCGCGACAACCAGACCAGCCACACTCAGGCCGACGACCGCGATGAAGACAGACGCGAGCAGCGAGGCCACCAGGGGCGAGCGTCCGATTCGTGAGAACGTCCGTCCGACACCCTGAGAAATTCCGCGGACGACGCGGCGGACTCTCAACAACCAGCGACCGATGGCGGCGATCAGTCGAAGATGCGGCCGCAATCGCGGTGGTTCCACCGTAGCTGCTTGACGATCGACGGTGGGGGCACTCACGGATCAAGGCTGCCAGGATCAGCGCGGATGGCCGGTGACCGCCACGCTGCCAACGCCGTCAGACTGCAGTGTTCGCGTGATGCATTAGCCGCGTGATGCATTAGCCGCGGATGACCAGCCACAAGCTCGCGAGCGCGCTCAAGGTGAGAGCGATGCGCTCGAACCAGATCTGATTCATTCGCCGAAACGCGGTGATTCCGAGCAGCGCACCGACAACCAGGGCCGGGATAAACCACAGACCGACGAGTAGGGACTCCCGCGTGATCAGGCCGAGGGGAATCACGAAGGGCAACTTGATCACGTTCAGAATGAAGAAGAACCACACGCTCGTGCCCATGAAGGTGAGCATCGGAACCCGCATCTTCACCAGATACAGGGTCATTGCCGCTCCACCGGCATTCGCGGCCATCGTGGTCACGCCCGTCAACGTCCCGTAGAACCCGGCTTCTAGCCGGCGCACGCTAGGGTCTTGATCGAGGCGTTCCAGCGCCGGGCTACGCCGGCGGTAGATCTCCAGGCCGACCGAGACCAACAGCAAGACTCCAATGACCCTTGCCACCACGCTCGTTGACGCAAAGGCGAACAAGAGCGCGGTGATGACGATGCCGGCTATCACACCGGGCACCACCTTGGCGATGAGTCGCCAATTCGCGTGCTGTCGGAAATAGAGCAGTCCGATCAGGTCGCCCAGGATCAGCAACGGTAGAGCGAACCCAGCGGCGACCGTCGGCCCTAGGGCGGCGGCGAGCATCGGGCCGCCGACCACTGCGGCGACAGGCATCGCCGTTTTCGAAAAGCCGTACAGAACGATCGCGACGCCGACGACTCCGATGAGGAGGGGGGTCCAGACTTCAGGCAAGGGCTACTCGTTGCCGCGCGAATCGGACAGGTCAGCCACCCATGACCTCGCGCATCAGACGAGCCGCTGCGCTCGGCGTGCGGCCGACTTTGACGCCTACGGCCTCGAGCGCCTCGGCTTTGGCCGAGGCGGTGCCGGCCGAGCCAGACACGATCGCCCCGGCATGGCCCATGGTCTTTCCCTCGGGTGCAGTGAAGCCGGCGACGTATCCGACGACAGGTTTGGACACGTTCTCGGCGATGAAAGCCGCCGCCCGCTCTTCCGCGTCGCCTCCGATTTCACCGATCATCACGATTGCATCGGTGTCGGGATCATCCTGAAAGGCCGCGAGGCAATCGATATGGGTGGTTCCGATGATCGGGTCGCCGCCGATACCGACACAGGTAGAGAAGCCGATATCGCGAAGCTCGTACATCATCTGGTACGTCAGCGTTCCCGACTTCGACACCAGTCCGATCCGCCCCGGCTGGGTGATATCCGCCGGGATGATCCCGGCGTTCGACTGACCCGGGCTGATGATGCCCGGACAGTTGGGGCCGATCATGCGCGTTGCGCCGGAGTTATGTGCGTACTGGAAGCACTGCGCGGTGTCGTGAACCGGGATTCCCTCGGTGATGACGACGGCCAACGGGATGCCGGCATCGACGGCCTCTTCCACAGCCCCCTTGGCGAAACGCGGAGGAACGAAGACAACCGAAACGTTCGCTCCGGTGTGTGCCATGGCGGCGGCGACGTCGTTATAGATCGGAATTCCGTCGACGTCCTGCCCCTCTTTGCCGGGCGTCACGCCCGCGACAACCGAGGCGCCACTGGCAACCATCCGTCGGGTGTGCTTGGTGCCTTCCGAGCCCGTCATTCCTTGGACGAGGATCTTGCTGTTCGAGTCAAGCCAGATAGCCATGAGGTTGCTTCCTACTTCCCTGCCGCGCGGCTTGCCGCGAGCTCTGCGACTCGACGTGCCGCGTCGTCCATGGTCTCTACCAATTCGATGAGGTCGTGCTCGGCTTCGTTGAGAATGCGCCGACCTTCTTCTGCGTTGTTGCCGTCGATCCTGCAGACGATCGGCTTGGTCACCGGCTCGCCCTTGTCTTCCAGCATGGTCATGGCGTTCACGATTCCGTTCGCCACGGCATCGCACGCGGTTATGCCACCGAAGACGTTCACAAAGACTGCTTGCACGTCCGGGTCATTGAGGACGATGTCCAGACCGTTGGCCATCACTTCCGCCGATGCACCACCACCGATGTCGAGGAAGTTCGCAGGCTCAACCCCTCCGAACTCCTCCCCCGCGTAGGAGACAACGTCCAGGGTGCTCATCACGAGCCCGGCGCCGTTGCCAATGATCCCCACCGAACCGTCGAGCTTGACGTAGTTGAGGTTCAGCTCCCCCGCGCGCAACTCGATGGGGTCCGTTCCCTCGATGTCGATGAACGCTTCGTGATGTGGATGACGAAAGGCCGCGTTCTCATCGAGAGTGACCTTGCCGTCGAGGGCGAGAACCCGGCCATCGGGGGTTTGCACCAGCGGATTGACCTCGACGAGTGTCGCGTCCTCATCCACCAGCGTCCGCCAGAGTTGGACGAGGATGTCGGCGACGTCTGCGCGGATGGGCTCCGGGAAGTGGGCGGCATCGGCGATGTCACGCGCGAGTGCGGGAGTCACTCCCTCGAGGGCGTCCACGCGGATCTTCGCGAGGGCTTCGGGTTTGGTTGCCGCCACTTCTTCGATATCCACACCACCCTCGATGCTCGCCATCGCGAGAAACGAGCGATTCGTTCTATCGAGGAGGAAAGACACGTAGTACTCCTCAGCGATGTCCGAAGCTTCAGCAACCAAGACCCGATGCACGGTGTGACCCTTGATGTCCATACCCAGGATTGCGTCGACCTTCTCGCGCGCATCCTGTGGGCTATCCGCAAGCTTCACGCCACCCGCTTTGCCTCGACCGCCGGTCTTCACCTGCGCCTTGACCACGACGGGACCACCGACCTTCGAAGCNACGGCCTCGGCTTCNGCCGGTGTCGTGCACACANCCCCTTCGGTGGTCGGTACNCCATGTCGAACGAAGAGTTCTTTGGCCTGGTATTCGTAGAGGTCCACAGTTCTCCTTGGTGCTACCGGGTTGNTGAAGCGTCGGATGCTCGAGCACGGTCATTGACCCAGTCGACAACGTCCTGGGTNGGCGTTCCTGGGGTGAAGATTCGGGCGACTCCCAGCGCCTCCAGCGTCGGAATGTCTGCCTCGGGGATGATTCCGCCACCGAAGACAACGATGTCTGTCGCGTCGTTGGCTTTCAACAGGTCCATGACCTCGGTAAACAAGGTCATGTGAGCGCCAGACAGGATGCTCATGCCGATGAAGTCCGCATCCTCGGACATGGCCGCGTCGACGACCTGCTGCGGCGTTTGGTGCAGACCGGTGTAGATGACTTCGACGCCGGCGTCCCGCAGAGCGCGGGCGATGATCTTGGCGCCTCGGTCGTGCCCGTCGAGGCCGGGCTTGGCCACCACAACCCTGATCGGTCGGGTCATCACTCACCTCCAACGCCTGTGGGCATGAGCGCGTCAGTACTCGCGCGTGGTCTGTCGACCTCGGTCGACAGCGGACACGAGCATACGCCGTGACACCCCCGTGGATTCCCGGGCCGGTGGTGGACTCGGTAGCGTCACACTCACGCGCACGAACACGAGGGGACGCGTACGCGCTGCAGTAGCGGCTCGCCAGCCGGTGCTCGCCAACACGGACGTCCTCTCTCGCTTCGAGAGGTAGCGACATGACCGATTCAACAATCTCGATCGTCGCGATCGGCGGTAGCACGAGACCTGATTCCTCCAGCGAGCGCGCGGTGCGGCTCGCCGCCCGCGGCGCCCAAGAAGCCGGTGCTCACGTGACCACCATCACCGGACGTGAACTCATGCTCCCGATCTACGACACCGAAACCTCTGATCGGACGCCGCAGGCCCTGGCTCTGGTCGAGGCCATTCGCGGAGCAGACGGCTTGTTGGTCGCTAGCCCGAGCTACCACGGCGGGGTCAGCGGCATGATGAAGAACGCGTTGGACTACATCGAAGATCTTGCAGCGCACGATCCCCCCTACCTCCACGGTCGCGCCGTCGGCTGTATCGCCGTCGCCTACGGGTGGCAGGCGACCGTCTCGACGCTGCAGCAGTTGCGACAGATCACCCACGCGCTGCGCGGCTGGCCCACACCACTGGGTGCCACCATCAACGCCGCCGATACCCGATTCGCCGAAGATGGCTCGACCTCGGACGCCGCTGCCGCCGAACAGCTGCGAACGATCGGCCAACAGGTGGTCGAATTCGCGACGATGCGCTCAACATTGACTACCTCGAGCGACATCGCGGCGGCCAGACATCTTGACGTCCCCTGACCACCGACGACTCTGCGAGAGACATAGGCTTCTGCCGTGTCCTCTAGCCCTGGTTATTCAAACGTCTTCCGCCTGATTGCGACGCCCGAACTTCACGCCTCCGGAACCATCATCTCCACCGTGGCGAGCGCCGGAGCGGTGATCACCGGCCTTGACGTTGTCGACCCAGGGCACCACTCGGTTGTTCTCGACCTTTCCTGCACGACGCTGGATTCCGGGCACGTGGAACTAGTGCGCAACAAGTTGAACCAGCTCAACGGATGCTCGGTGGAGAAGGTCAGCGACTCGACTTTCCTGATTCACCTCGGCGGCAAGATCACTATGGACCTCAAAGTGCCGCTGCGGAACCGCACCGATCTCGCCCGCGCCTACACCCCCGGTGTGGCCCGGGTCTGCATGGCCATCCACGAGAACCCGGCCGACGCTCGCAATCTGACCATCAAGCGAAACTCGGTCGCGGTGGTGACCGACGGTTCCGCTGTCCTCGGCCTGGGAGACATCGGACCCAAGGCGGCGATGCCGGTGATGGAGGGCAAAGCCGCTTTGTTCAAGAAGTTCGCCGGCGTCGACGCCTGGCCGATCTGCTTGGACACCACGGACACCGACGAGATCGTTCGAGCCGTGGAACTCATCGCTCCTGGCTTCGGGGGCGTGAACCTCGAGGACATCTCGGCTCCCCGATGCTTCGAGATCGAACGGCGCCTGCGGGAGTCTTTGGACATCCCCGTCTTCCACGACGATCAGCACGGTACGGCAGTGGTTGTTCTCGCTGCGCTGCACAACGCGCTACGTCTCGTCGAGAAGGACACATCCGACATCCGAGTCGTCATGATGGGGGCGGGCGCCGCAGGCGTCGCCGTGGCACGCCTCTTGATGGAGTCCGGCGTCCAGGACATCATCATCTTCGATTCCAAGGGTCCGCTGTATCCCAGTCGCGATCGGATGGACGAGGAACGAACAGCCCTCGCCGCCATCACCAACCCTCGCAAGCACGACGGGTCGGTGACCGAGGCCCTCGAGGGGGCGGATGTCTTCATCGGATTGAGCCAGCCCAACGTGATCACCGGCAAGGACGTCCAAGCAATGGCCGAGGACGCCATCGTTTTCGCCCTGGCGAATCCCGATCCGGAGATCGATCCCGTCATCGCCGCCAAGCACGCCACGGTGGTTGCCACCGGCCGCAGCGACTATCCGAATCAGATCAACAACGTGCTGGCCTTCCCCGGCATTTTCCGCGGACTCCTAGATGCTGGGGCCCACCGGATCACCGACGCGGCCATGATCGCCGCGGCTCACGCCATCGCATCGGTGGTCACCGATGAGGCACTATCGAGTATCTACATCGTGCCCAGCGTCTTCGACGCCAATGTCGCACCAGCCGTGGCCGATGCCGTGGTCGCCGCAACCGCCTAGACGTTCAGCCGACGATTCTCTCGCTACAACTTCTCCACCGGCGCGTAGCGCAACAGCAGTCTCTTGGTTCCCGCGGAGCCGAAATCGATCGTGGCATCGGCCTTGTCGCCGATTCCCGATGTCGAGACGACGGTGCCTAGTCCAAACTTGCTGTGCGTCACGCGGTCACCGGCCTCCAGCGACACCACCGGTCCGCCACCAACGATGCGGTCACCGAGCTTGACGGCGGCACTACTCGACGACGGTGCCGCCCCGAAGCCCCCGGAGCCAATCGGTCGGGCCACCGGCTCTTCTCGCTTCCACTCCATCAAGGCCTCGGGGATCTCATCAAGGAACCGTGAGGCCGGGTTGTACGCCGGCGTTCCCCACGCCGATCGACTCACCGCGCGCGTCAGGTAGAGGCGCTGCCGGGCCCGAGTGAGCCCGACGTAGGCCAGCCGACGCTCCTCGGCCAGCTCTCCAGGATCCCCGAGAGACCGAATGTGCGGAAAGATGCCGTCTTCCATTCCCGTGAGGAAAACCACCGGGAACTCCAAGCCTTTAGCCGTGTGCAGGGTCATCAGGGTGACGACGCCGCCGTGCGCATTGTCGTCCGGAATCTCATCCGAATCGGCAACGAGCGCAATCTGTTCGAGGAACTCCACCAGGGTGGATTCCTCATGCGCGACTGCGAACTCCTGGGCGACGGATTCGAGTTCCGCGAGGTTCTCGATTCTCGTTTCNTCTTGCGGNTCGGCNGATTGCTGCAGTTCGCTGACGTACCCGGTTTGCTCNAGNACCGCCTGAAGAACCGTCGGCGCNTCGGCACCCGATTCGCTCAGAGTTCGCANCGCATCCATCATCTCGACGAACGCNGTGATCGCATNNAGCGAGCGTGTGGCNAGGCCCGGGGCNTCNTNTGCNCGATGGAGGGCTTNGTCGAACGTTATTCGCTCGCGCTCGGCCAACTGCTCGACGGCGGCCTCTGCGCGATCTCCGATNCCTCGCTTGGGAACNTTGAGGATCCGTCGCAGGGATACCTCNTCNCCCGGGTTNGCTATCGACCGCAAATACGCNAGCGCATCCCGCACCTCACGCCGCTCATAGAAGCGCACCCCACCCACCACCTTGTAGGGCATCCCCATCCGAATGAAGATCTCCTCAACCGACCTCGACTGAGCATTTGTTCGATAGAAGACGGCCACGTCACCGGGTCGGTATCCGGCATCGTCGACCAGTCGATCGATTTCCTCGCTGACGAACGAGGCCTCATCATGTTCATCATCACCCACGTATCCGACGATCGGCTCGCCCGAACCTTCATCGGTCCACAGGCGCTTCTCCCGTCGAGATGAGTTGTGAGAGATGACGGCGTTGGCCGCACTGAGAATGTTTTGCGTCGATCGATAGTTCTGTTCCAGCAGGATCGTGGTCGCGTTCGGAAAGTCGCGCTCGAATTCCTCGATGTTGCGGATCGTCGCCCCACGGAACGCGTAGATTGATTGATCCGCGTCTCCCACCACGCACAAACCAGCCGGCGGAAGATTCGGGTCGTCACCGGTGCCGACCAATTCCCGAATCAGCACGTACTGGGCGTGATTAGTGTCCTGATACTCGTCGACGAGCACGTGACGAAAGCGTCGGCGGTAGTGCTCGGATATGTCAGGAAACAGTTGCAGCAACGCCACCGTCGACCCAATCAGGTCGTCGAAGTCAAAGGCTCCGCCTCGGGCCAACCGCCGCTGATACTCCGCGTACGCTTCCGCGATCGTTTGCTCCATGTGATTGCTCGCACGAGCTGCGTACGTCTCGTGGTCAATCAACTCGTTCTTCGCCGAGGACACGTGATTCAGGAAAGAACGCGGGGGGTATCTCTTAGGGTCGAGGTCGAGGTCCCGGATCACCATCTGCATCAGCCGCAGCGAGTCGGTTTGGTCGTAGATACTGAACGACGTCGACATGCCGAGGCGCCCAGCCTCCTTGCGGAGAATCCGAACGCACGCGCTGTGAAACGTCGATACCGTCATCGCCCGCGCTGCCGGTCCCACAAGCTCCACCACCCGCTCCCGCATTTCCGCTGCCGCCTTGTTGGTGAAGGTGATGGCCATGATCTGCCCCGGAGACGCATCACTGGTGGCGAGCAGATGCGCAATGCGCCGAGTGAGTACCCGGGTCTTGCCGGACCCCGCACCGGCGATGATCAACAGCGGCCCACCTCGATGTTCAACCGCAGCCTGCTGCGACGGATTGAGGTCATCGACCAACGACTCGGGGTTCATTACCCCCCGATCTTAGGTGCGCCATGCGACAGCACGATCGTCCAACCGACCGTCGAGCCCCGGCGCGCGCCGGCGCGCGCCGAGTCGCTAGCGACGGACGTAACCGACGATCTTGACGGTGGCTTTGGTCTTCGCGGACGCTGCAAGGGCGATCAATCCCTTGTCACCAATATCGGCGACGAGGAGGGAGGTGTGCCGGCCTTCGGCTGGAATCAACGCCGACGTCGTCCCCCGGTCCACTCCACCCACCGCGTAGGCGGCGAACCGACCAGCTTCGCCCTTGCCCTTAGTAGACACCTGCAAGATGACCGCGGTCACTTTCTTTTTCTTTTTCGGGACTCGGCCCACACCCCGTGCCTTCACCACCGCGACTTCACCCGCAGACAAGCGCCCCTTATACAGGCGCGTCGGTGGCAACCCCACTGCCTTCGTCGGCTCCGCACCGACCGCGTACCCCAGTACATCCACCCGCACCTGGACCGGGGTCTTCTTGGGGGCCTTGATTTGAACCGCGCCACCCGAGACGGGAACCACGCGCATGGTGGTGCGCGCCCCACGCTTGCGGACCTTCACTCCGGCGCTGTTGGTCTTGTCGGTGCCGACCCCGATGCGAAGTCGACCCTTGCGCTCGGCCTCGCGGGTCGTGACCGCGACCAGCGCTGTCGTCGCCTGGGCGATGACACCGTTCAAGCCCACCGTGCGCACCTCGTTCGGCTGCATCGCGCCCAGGGTCGATGACTCGTAGCCGAGCTCCGAGCCGATGCCGTAGAAGCCGTCCTCGGCGGCCTCCGGCGGTGGCGGTTGCTCGTGTGCCGGTTCCTCGGGGGCTGGTTGCTCGGGTGGGGTCGGTGCCGGAGCGACCGGGTAACCGGGGACTTCGGCGCGAGCGCCCGCCCAGGTCAAGGAGATATGAATGTGATTGCGATGGCAGTAGTTGTCGTACTTCTCCTTCGTCTTCGAGAAGCAGCCCTTCAACTCCGTCCATCCTCGATCTATCGAGTACCCACGCCAGAACCGGTCGTGCCATCCGATGTACATGATTCCCAACTGCAACGCGTTGCCGTAGGGACGGCCGCCTGCGTCAGGGCCGAGGAGCCACCCCAGGAAAGCCTCGGCGTTGGCGCGTTGTTGGGGATCGCGTACATCGACCATCCAGTCGATGGCTCTGCCTTCTTTGTGTTCGCTACGCCCGCCCCGATCGCAATCGCGCGGAATCCAGGTGTACTGATGCGCACCGTACGTCGATTTGATGATCTGTTCCAACCGGAGCGCACCGGGCTTGGGTGAGTCTTCGCAGGTTGTTTGCGGCTCGTACTCGATGGTCACCGGAACATCCGGCGGTAGCGGCGGAAGTGGTGCGGGCACCGGTGCCGCAGGAAGGCCTTCGCCCGGAACCGGGGGGCCCGCCGCGGGGCCGGTCCACGCGGTGGGTTGCCAGGTGACCTGCCCTTGGGTCGCCAGGGCCGGAGCGATCAGCGAGGAGGCCATCACCGAGGAGGCAGCAAGCACCGCTCCCACGCGCCACAGCGGCCCAGGGGCCACCCGTGAGCGCCGCTGCGGGAGGGACGCGGCAGAATGATGCGCGCTCCGGGGAAGCCGGGGAAGCATCTCCCTACTGTGTCACGAAAAGGTCACGACGAGGCACTCGGGGCGGGGTGCGTCGCATATTTCTCTCAGAAAGGTCCGTGATGCTCGAGGATTCTGAGGTGGAGCGCGCCCTCGTCGTGATGGCCCACCCAGACGATGTCGACTTCGGCGCCGCCGGAACCGTGGCCCTGTGGACCAGGGCGGGAATCTCGGTCACCTACGGCATCGTGACCGACGGCGATGCCGGTGGCTTCGACCCCGCCATCCCCCGCGCGGAGATTCCCGGGATCCGACAAAGGGAGCAACGGGCAGCCGCGGCCGTCGTCGGGGTGAGAGATGTTCACTTCCTGGGATACACGGACGGTGACGTCAACCCCTCGCAGGACCTTCGTCGGGACATCAGTCGGCTGATTCGACAGGTTCGTCCCCAGCGAATGCTCATTCAGTCGCCCGATCGGAAGTGGGAGCACATCCCCGCATCGCACCCGGACCACATGGCGGCCGGAGAGGCTGCCATCCGAGCCGTCTATCCCGATGCCCGCAACCCCTTCGCCCACCCGACGTTGCTTCAGGACGAGGGTCTTGAAGACTGGGTCGTGCCCGAAGTGTGGATGATGGCGTCACCGCAGCCGAACCACTTCGTCGATGTCACGGACTCCTTCGAGGACAAGATGCGGGCTATCGGTGCACACGCGTCACAACTACCTGCACCGGAGATCATCGAGGACAAGGTGCGCACGTGGTTGAGCGCCGCCGCGGCCGAGGCGGGGCTACCCGAGGGCCGCTTGGCCGAGGCCTTCCAGGTCGTCACGATCTCCTGACAGCGCCTCCCGGGCAGCGCCTCCCGAAGCGCCCCTCATGCTCGCTCCAGCCGGCTACCAGACGACAGCGATGACGATGGTCGCGATCGACAGCCCGCCGATCGCACCCCAGATGCCCGTCTGGGGTCGCGGCTTGCGGCTCCCGACGAACGCCAGAATCGTGATGATCACCGTGAGAATCAACTTGATGGCGATCTTGGTGTGATCCCATGCCTCCCAGCCGGTGTAGGGGGTAGCGACTCCCATCTCAGGAAGGCCGACCAAGAGCAGACCCGTCACCAACTGGGTGAGTGCTCCATGCACCATGGCGGGATTGACCCCTCTATCGGTGGACTTCATCTGGACGAGAAATCCACCAACCACGCTGGCGAGACCGATGAAATGCAGGATGAGGATGATGTCGTAGACGATGTCCATGGGACCTCCCGAGACGGCTCGTTACACCCCCTCCCATGCTAGGGGTTCGACCACCCCTTCGAGGCTGCACCGACGCCGGACCGTTGATATCGTGGGGACGCGGCGCCCGAGCGGGCACGCGCATCACCACCGATCCATGACTGGCAGAGGAGTACCCCATGGCTGAGACCAGCGACCCGTCCGCCGACGTGCTCCGCGGTATCTGGCAGCAAGACACCGCGAACCTTCAGGATCTCGACGCTGAATGCAGCCCGACCAAGGTGTGCCGGAACATGAAGGACGTCACCTTCGACGGGTACGCAGACGAGGGCGGAGACGTCAAGGCAGCCTGGCGCAACACCCTCGCCCAGGAGGGCAAACTCAGCGGAAGCAGCCTCGCCGACCTCGTCAACGGCGACCAGAACTAGCNTCGCCCGATGACCGAGGCCGAGGGTGCCGGTGGAGTCCGCGACCTGATCACCCAACTGCGGGCAGAGGACTACATCGCCGATCGAGGNCTCGCCACATCGCTGTTCCTCGCCCTTCAATTGGGTAAGCCGCTGCTTCTCGAGGGTGAAGTGGGAGTCGGCAAGACAGAGTTGGCGCGCACCGTTGCTCGGATGACCGGCCGCCAACTCATCCGACTCCAGTGCTACGAGGGCATCGACATTCACCACGCCGTCTACGAGTGGGACTACGCCCGGCAGATGCTCTACGTTCGCTCGCTGGGTGACGCGGGGGCCCACAGCACTGAGGACGATCTGTTCGGGGAACGCTTCTTGATCGAGCGACCTCTCCTGCAGGCCGTTCGAGCGGGCGATTCCTGCGTTCTGCTCATCGACGAGATCGACCGCGCGGATGACGAGTTCGAAGCGTTCCTGCTCGAACTCCTCAGCGACTTCCAGGTCACCATTCCCGAAGTGGGCACGGTCGAAGCCGAGTCTCGACCCATCGTCATCCTGACCTCGAACCGCACCCGCGAACTGCACGACGCGCTAAAGCGCCGCTGCCTCTACACCTGGATCAGCTTCCCCGAACCCGACCGAGAGATCGACATCGTGCGCTCGAGGTTGCCCGGCGTCTCGGAAAACCTCACCGCCCAGGTCGTCGCCGCGGTCAACCACCTCCGCGAAATGGACCTCGAGAAGTTGCCCGGGGTTGCCGAGACCATCGACTGGGCTCAGGGGCTCAACGCCGTCGGCGCCACGCACCTCGACGAGCAGTCCGCTCTCGAGACGCTCGGTACCGTCGTCAAGGATCGCGACGATCTCGAATACACCTCACGAAGCATTCAGGATGTCCTCTCCTGACGCTCCCACCGAGAGCGTGGACGAACTTCTCGTTGGCTTCGGCCAGGCTCTCCGGGACGCCACGATCACGGTCGGGACCGACGACGTCCTCACCTTCACCACGGCGGTTGCCGAACTCCACGTAACAGATCTCCTCGACGTCTACTGGAGCGGCCGGGCCACACTGGTCCGGCGCCGCGAACAGGTGCCGATCTACAACGAGGTATTCCAGCGGTATTTCCTGGCTTTCCATCCCGAGGCGGAAGATGCCCTGAAGAAGACGATGAAGTCTTCGTCGACGGCCGGGGCCACCCTCGAGATTCCCAACACGGAAGAGGGGCTCCCCGGAGAGTTGAGCCCGGACGAAGTCAAGTTGGGATACGTCGCGAGCACGTCGGACATCTACCGGCACAAGGCATTCGCCGATTGCTCGGACGCCGAGATGCGGCAACTTCGTCGACTCATGTCGAGGATGCGGGTGACTCCTCCGAAGAAGAAGACCCACCGCACAACGTCCACCCGCCGCCGATCCACACTCGACATGCGTCGCATAGCCCGCGATTCGATGCGTCACTTGGGAGAACCAAAAGATCTTCACTACAAGACCAGGAAACACAAGTTGCGTCCCCTCGTGTTGATCCTCGACGTCTCCGGGTCGATGGCGGACTATTCGCGCAACCTGCTGCAGTTCGCCTATTCCGCCCGACGCGTCAACGCGAAGGTCGACGTTTTCTGCTTCGGGACACGCCTCACACGAATCACCAAAGCACTCGACCGCCGGGACCCCGACGAGGCCATGCGACTGGCGGGAGAAGCCGTCCTGGACTGGGATGGTGGAACAAGAATCGGTGAGTCGATCAAGGGCTTCACCCGCCAGGCTCGGCGGGCTCGACTCGGCCGCGGGGCGATCGTGGTGGTCTGCTCCGACGGCCTGGATCGCGGGGACCCGCAGGACCTGGCCGAGGCGATGGAGAGCCTGTCGCGGATTGCCCATCGAGTCCTATGGGTGAACCCCCACAAAGCCGACGATCAGGAATGGGTGCCGGCGGCTATGGGGATGATCATCGCCGACCCCTACATTGACGAGGTGCACTCCGGGCACAACCTCGCTAGCCTCGAGCGACTGGCCAACCGACTATCGAAGGTGGGATGACGTGCGCTACAGCATCTCCTTGTATGCCGAGGGTGATCGAGAGGTCTCCTTGGAGGAAGTCGTCGAACTAGCCGACGCCGTCGCCACCCTCGAGGGAATCGCATCCGGGTACGGAACCATGGGCTACGGGGCCCAGATCGTCGTGGAAGCGGACAACTCCGACGCCGCCGTGGACGTGGCGCTCGAGAAGTTCGCGGCCGCCGTGGCGACAACGTCCCTCCCGACGTGGCCCGTCGTGAAGGCCGAGTCGGTGAGTGAGGACGACGACTACGCCGAACTCGAAGATCAAATCCCGTGATCCGACTCGGCAGCCTGGCGGGCTACTCCTTCGAAGGCCCCCGCGCCCTGGCCGGCTGGACCCCACCGGCCAAGCCGGCCGTCTACGCGGTTCTCGCTAAGTCCAATCCCGACCGCCCGCAGGAATTCTCGGTGATCTTTGTCGCGCACTCCGACGACCTGACGACGGAAGGCTTCCCCTTCCGTCATCCTCGATCGAACGCGTGGATCAAGCGCGCCGACGGCAAGTACAACCTGCACGTGGCCTGGCTGGAAGTTCCCGGGGGAACGCGGGCGCACCGCGAGCAGATATCGCACGAGTTGATCGCCATCTACGAGCCGAGCTGCAACACCGACAAATTCGACAAGGCTTGGAAGGCGGAATGGATCGGCGAGTACGAGACTCCGGTAACAACGCCCCTGACAACGGATAAGCGCCCCACGTAAGTTTCACGCGGGGCGCTGTTCCGACACTCGTCAAACCACGCAGGGTTCGACCGGCAGGGACGTCAGTCGTCCATGGAAACGCCGACTGCCTCCATCATGCGCGAGCGACGCGTACCCATGGCGGCTCGCGCGACCTTCTCAGGCACGTGCTCGTCATGTTGGAACGTCGCGCCGACCACGATTCCCTCACCCATGCCGTACAGCAGCGGAAGCGCTCCGGCGACGACACGGCCCGTCGAGTTGATGGACGTCAAGCCCGGCTCGATCGCTTCCGCGTCCTTCTTGATGTCCCAAACGAGATCGGCAGACTCCTCAAGATTGGTGGCCACCTTCTTCAACTGGGAGCTCACGATGAACAGGTAGATCGCCAGGCCCGCGATGAGCGCCACGATGTTGATGACCGACCACAGTGCTAGTGAACTCATGACCGCACCTTGTCCAATACGCGTCCGAGGAACAGGTGGTGTTCCAGGCCCTCCGCCAACACGGCCTCGACGCCGCCGGCGGTTGTTGTAATCAATTCAGTGTCGGCCGTGTTGGCCTTGGTAGCGGTCAAGGTCTCCTTGATGGCCGCCACCCGCTTGTGAATCCGATGCACGAAGATCACCAGCAACGTCAGTAGTGCGGCTACCGCGACCACGACAACGGAGCCGAGAACATTGGCGATCGTCCACAAGTTCTCCACTTGCGAGTCCATGTCAGCCTCCCAACTTTGCTCGTCCGCGCTTCAGCCCGTCGATGATGGCGAGGGCGGATGCGATGGTTTCGTTTAGTCCGGCGAGTCCGGCAGTGTTCCGCTCTGCCTGCTTCAACCCATCCAGGATGGATCCCGCCTGGTTACCGATGCGCCAGGCCAGAGCCAAGATCGACACCACCAGCACCACGACCACGAGGACTACGACGAGTCCGATGATGTAGCCGGCAAGCCAGCCGCTTTGTCCAGAGAAGTCCACGAGCCCTCCTAGATCGATTCCGCGAACGAGCGAACCGGAGCGAGGCTCGCGTTGACAGAGGTGACAACCGGCTCGACCGTCGAGGTCTTTTCCACGATGACCTGGACGCCACCATCGAGNGCATCGAGGGTGTCCGCCGTTGCTTTGAGATGGAAGATGGCCCGCAAGAGGCCGAGCGCGGCAGCAGCGACGATCAACGCCGCCACAACGAGCGTGATGATTGCATCAGTCGACATGTGCTCTCCTAACCCAGCAGCTTCGAGACGGGACCGGCGTACCGCACCGATCCATTGGCGACTTCCTTGATGACGTCGTCAGTCTTGTCGAGCAACGCCGGCGTGGTGTTGAGCTCACCAATGAGCGCGACACCCCCGTCGAGTGCGTCCTTCGATGCGCCTCGAATTCGTTCCAAGGCGCCCAGCAGGCGATTCAGCAGGGCCACCAGCACCGGGACGATGACGATGATCAGGATGAGGTTTCCGATTCCCCAGAGAGTCATGAGCGCCTCCTTACGAGCGGCTCGGGGCCGGTTGATAGGGCAGGAAGAATCGAGCGAAGACCCTCTTGACGGCCAGCGTGAAGGCCGAGAAGGCGATCGAGATGCCGCTCGCTGTCTGCGGCGCACCCACCGCCATCGGGTCTCTGCCTTCGGCGATAGCCGTCATGCGAGTCTTCATCGAATCCGCGGTCTGGTCGATGAGCACCTCGGTGAAGTCCGCCACGAGTCCGCGACCGTACTGAGCAGCGGCTCCCGAGATGGTCAGGTCGATCGCCAGATCCACACGAGTCGATCCACCGAGTGAGTTGAGCGATGCGTCCAAGACCACGCTCGCAGCTCCGCGGCCTTTCTTGTCGGCGCCAGCGCCCTCGAGAACGATGACCTTCTTCGTGTTATCGCGCGACTTGATCTTCAATTCACCCGAGAACTCCAGCTTCACCGGACCCGCCGAAATGGTGACGTCTCCCTCGTATTGATCCTCACCGACCTCCTTCGTGAGATCGGCGCCGGGGACGCACGCGGCGACGAGCGGAACGTCGTCAAAGAAGTTCCACACTTGATCGATCGGTTGATCGACCTGAAACGAATGGTTAATCAGCATGGAGCCTCCTGCTGGGTGGTGATGAATGAATCCGGATCTTTCTCGAATGCCTTGCGGCACCCCGGTGCACAGAAGTAGTAGGTGACGCCCCCGAACTCGAAGGGGCGGTTCCCGGCCACCGCGTCGACCGTCATGCCACACACGAAGTCGATCGCTGTAGTCGGCTCGACGATGTCCAGTCCGGCGAAACTAGAGGGATTAAGTTCTCCCGAGGCCCGACGCCGAACAAGATCCGCCAAGATGGATACCGCGATCTCCCGATGGCCGGTGTGACCGAGGTCGATCCCGATCGGCACCTGGACGCGCGCCAACTTGTCCGGGTCTCCACCGTGCTCGGCGAGAAACTCCCGAACCACCCGGCCCCGCTTGGCCGACGCGACGAGACCGATGAAGGCAGCTTCGGTTTCCAAAGCGAGAGCAAGCACGTCCTCATCTCCGTGACCCTGCGTCGCGATGATGACCGCGGACGACGCCGACACGAGCGCGGGCCCGAACTCGTCGGCATCGACCAGATCTCCCCGCCACCCCAGATCACGGACCAGGTCCAGCAGTGTCAGCGCCATCGGAGAGCGCCCCACGATCACCACGTGCGGCGCCGCCATCACCGGCTCGATGAAGATCTGCAGCGCCCCATCACTTTGGCAGGAGATCGGAATGGTCATGACACCCTCGGGCACGTGCATCTTCTCCAAGTCCTCGGGCTGACCTAGCCAGACCAGGGACGCACTGCCCTCCTCGAGCACCCGCCGAGCCTCGCGCAACAAGACCGGCTCGGCACACGCGCCGCCGATCCAGCCGAACAACTCGCCCTGGGCCGTGACGATGGCGCGGGAGCCGTGCTGCCCCGACGACGGTGCCTGTCGCCAGACGACCGTCGCCATGGTGAAGGACTCACCCGCCTCCACCAATTCGACAGCGCGCGCCATCACGGCCGCGCCATCGGCTGCCCGAGAACCGTTGGTCACGTCAGTCGACCCTCACCGGTGGCATTCCACTAACGTCCTGGCCGTTGCGAACAGCGTCGTAGACCCGGTTGGGCATCAACGGCATGTCCACGTTGCGCACTCCCGTGTGCTCGATAGCACTCATGACGGCGTTAACGAAGGCAGCCGGGCCGCCCACCGTCGCACACTCGCCAATACCCTTCGCACCGATCGGGTGATGCGGGCACGGAGTCACAACCTCGTGTAGTTCGAAACCGGGGGTCTCCCACGCGGTCGGGAGCAGGTAGTCGATGTAGTTCGCCCCGACGCAGTTTCCTTCCTCGTCGAAGGTGATGTACTGCATGTTGGCCATCGCGTACGCCTCCGTCAGGCCACCCATGATCTGTCCTTCGACCACCATCGGATTGATGCGAACTCCGCAATCGTCCACGGCGACAAACTTCAACACGTCCCACACGCCCGTCTCCGGATCCACCTCCACCTTGCAGATGTAGGCGGCGAACGGCCACGTCAGGTTGGGCGGGTCGTAGTAGGCGTTGTTCTCCAGGCCAGGTTCCATGCCGTCCGGCACGTTGCTGTACGCAGCGAGTGCGCAGTCCTGAATCGTGACTCCACGCTCTTCGTTGCCGCGAACGTAGAACCGACCCAACTCCCACTCGATGTCCTCCTCGGACACTTCGAGCAGGTGCGCAGCAATCTTGCGGGCCTTGGCACGGATCTTGCGAGCCACCATGGCCACTGCAGCGCCGGCGACGGGAGTCGAGCGCGAGGCGTACGTTCCCATGCCGAAGGGGGCTGTATCCGTGTCGCCTTCCTCGACAACGATGTCGTCGGCGGGGATACCCAACTCGTGAGCGACGATCTGCGCCCAGGTGGTTTCGTGACCCTGACCCTGAGTCTTGGCTCCCGTGCGCAAAATAGCTTTACCGGTCATGTGGACCCGCAATTCAGCGGAGTCGAACATCTTGATGCCGATGATGTCGTACTCGCGACTGTTGCCGGCTCCGAGCGGCTCGGTCATCGTCGAGATTCCGATACCGAGCAACTTTCCGCGCTTTCGCGCTTCCTCCTGCTCGGCCTTGAACGACGAATACCCAATGGCTTCCAAGCCCAGATCCAGACACTTGGCGTACTGACCGGAGTCGGTCAGGAACCCGAAGGCTGTCCGGTACGGGAACATGTCGTCCTTGACAAGGTTCACCCTTCTAAACTCCGCCTGGTCCATTCCCAGATCGTTCGCAGCGGCGTGAATCATCCGCTCCTGAAAGTACATCGCCTCCGTCACCCGGAACGAACACCGGTAGGCGACACCGCCGGGGGCCTTATTCGTGTAGTACCCGTCGCTCGTCAGATGCGCGGCCGGGACGTCGTAACACGCGAACGTCGAGTGCATCAGGCCGATCTTGAACTTGGTCGGTTGGGCATCGGCGAAGAAGGCCCCATGATCGGACGTGGTATGCATCCGCATTCCGAGGATCTTCCCGTCTCTGCGGAGCGCCATCTCCCCCTTCAAGTAGACGTCGCGTCCGAATCCGGTCGAGATCAAATTGCCGGACTTATCCTCAATCCATTTGACCGGACGTTCGGTGAGGATCGACGCCAGGATCGAAATGACGTAGCCGGGGTACACCGGGACCTTGTTGCCAAAACCACCGCCGAGGTCGGGGCTGATAATCCTTATCTGATGCTCCGGCAACTCCGCCACCATGGCCACCGCCGCCCGAATGATGTGCGGGGCCTGCGTGGTCATGTACACGGTCAACTTGCCCGTTGCGCGATCGTAGTCCGCGATTGAGCCACACGGCTCCAGCGGCGACGGGTGCGAGCGCGGATAGTGCAGATCCAGACTCGACACGACATCCGCCTCAGCGAAGGCCCTGTCCGTAGCCTCCTTATCCCCGATCTCCCAATCGAAGATCTTGTTGGAGTCCTGATTGACCTTGTCGTCCCGGATCAGCGGCGCACTCAAGTCCTTCGCCTGATCGGGGTTGACGATCGCCGGAAGCTGCTCGTATTCCACGATTATCTTGCTGCAGGCATCCTTGGCGATGTACGGATCGTCGGCGACAACCGCAGCGACCTCTTGACCTTGGAAGCGAACCTTGTCGGTCGCGATGACGGCCTGCGTGTCGTACGACAGGGTCGGCATCCAGGCTAAATTGCGAGCAGCCATGGTTTCGCCGGTCAGGACGAGACGGACACCGGGCACCTCCCACGCTGCGGAGGTGTCGATCGACTTGATGCGGGCGTGGGCGACCGGGCTTCGGAGAACCTCCATGTGCAGCATGGCGGGAAGCACGACATCGTCGATGTACTTGCCCTTGCCCCGAATAAACCGATTGTCCTCAACGCGGCGGCGGCTCGCCCCCATGCCGCCGATCTTCAACTCATCAAGTGCCATTACGCATCCTCTCCTCGATCGGCACGCATTTTCTCTGCGGCCCACAACACCGACTTCACAATGTTTTGATAGCCGGTGCATCGACACAAGTTGCCCGACAACGCCCACCGGACGTCGTCCTCAGTCGGATCCGGGTTTCGCTCCAGGAGAGCCTTCGAGGCCAGCATCATTCCCGGAGTGCAGTAACCGCACTGCAGGCCGTGCTCTTCCTTAAATCCCTCCTGGACTGGGTGAAGTTCGCTGGCCGAGCCCATGCCTTCCACCGTCTCCACATCGTGGCCGTCGGCTTGAACCGCGAGCATCGTGCAACTTTTTACCGGTCGACCGTCAAATAGCACTGTGCAGGCGCCGCAACTCGTCGTGTCGCAGCCAACGTGTGTTCCCGTCAGTTGCATTCCCTGACGCAAAAGATGCGCCAGCAGCAGCCGCGGCTCCACATCAACCGTGCGCTTTTCTCCGTTCACCGTCATCGTGACTCGACGCGTCGGAACGTCGTCCGTCGGTGTCTGCACCTCGTCGTACAAGCTCGTCATGTCAGGCCGCCTTCTGCTCAGTTTGGGCAAGGTTGGTAAGGATTCTCTTCACAAAGGTCTGGACGATGTGTCGCTTGTAGGCGTCCGACCCACGGTGGTCTGTGCGGGGTTCAGCGACGGCCGCAACCGCGTCGGAGGCTTGATCGATGCTGTCCTCCGTCAGTGCTTTACCCACCAGGCAGGAAATCGCCTCGTTGGCGTCGATCGTCCGACCGCCCACGCCCGCGAGGGCGCAGCCCGCCTTGCGGATAACATCGCCATCTAAGTCCAGCGATACCGCCACCGATGCCGTCGCGAAGTCCCCAACACGGCGCTCGAGCTTGAGGTAGCCTCCGCGCGGCGTACCACTGGCACCGGGGATGACGGCTTCCACTGCGACCTCGTTGTACGCGAGAGCGGTCACGAACGGCCCGAGGACGAAATCACGCATATCGATGTTGCGGCGTCCATTGGGACCCTGCGCGACGACATAACCGTCTTGCGCCAACATTGTGGCCTGCCAATCGCCTTGCGGGTCTGCATGGCAGACCGACCCCACAAATGTTCCGCGGCTGCGGACAATGGGATCAGACACCAACCCGGAAGCCGCGGCGAGAGTTGGATGAGTATCCACCAGTGTTATTGACTCTTCCAAGTCAACGTGCCGGCAGAGTGCTCCAATGTGCAAATTCCCCTCGTCGTCGATGTGGTGGTAGTCCAGACCGGGGATGTTGTTGATATCCACGATCATTGCGGGAGCCGCGAACCGGAGTTTCAGCATGGGAATTAGGCTCTGGCCACCCGACAAAACTTTCGCTTCTCCGCCGCTGCGGTCGAGGATTGCGATCGCCTCTTCCACCGACGTAGGCGACTCATAGTCGAAACGGTTGGGGTACATAGGTATTCCTTGTCAGTTTGTGTGCGTGACTTACGGGTAGGATTTCGTACTCGGGGGTTGGATGTCCTCGTTTCGGTGTGGACGCTTCAGGACTCCGTGTCGCGCACTGCGACGGGGAGCGAGTCTGCATCGGGGTCGGGCCGAGGCTCCTGATGCGGCGGCCAGGGCCCCTGCACGGGCTGCCCCGCGACCTTGAGGAAGTCGATGAACTGCGGCCAGGCCCACACGGTCGGCGAGGGACCCTCCTTCGGCGAGTCCTCCACCAGAGCGAACATGCGCGGGTTACCGCCTTCATGACCCGTGGACTCGATTGCCATGCGAACCTCTTCTCTGAAATGATTTTCACTATAAGGCCCGAGACTGGTACTCAACACCGAGATTGCGCACTCCGCAAGCCCTTACCAAAACTTTGTTCAGTCATTCACAAAGTGGCGCGTTACTGAAACGATTTGGGCGGCGATCGAAACGGCGATCTCCGCCGGAGTCGACGCGCCGATGTCAAGTCCCGCCGGACCATGGACCCGCGAAAGGTCGGTCACGTCCCGGTAGGCCAACCAGTCAGCCCGAGCCTGCTGCATCGCCCGGGAGCCCAACGCGCCGATGTAGCCAGCATCGCTGTCCAAGGCCACCTGCAGGCAACGGCTCGACGTCTCGACGTCGTGACCCATGACGACGACGGCATCCGCGCTCGACAGCCGCGTCGTTAATCCCTCGACCAAGTCCGGTCGCGTCTCGACCGCGACATCCCACCCCAGAAGGCTCACCTGGGCGATGAGTGCCTCCGCGATCGGACCGCCGCCGGCGACCACCACCGTGGTGCCGGGTACGAGCACCGTGCGCACAAGGGAATCGGTGATGTCGACCGACGGCCCGGCCGCTCCGAGTGCTGTTGCCTCCTCACCGGTCGCCGAGGCCGACGTCGTCACCGCGATCTGCGTTACGTCGTCTCCGTCGAGGACACTGTCGATGATCACGGGTTCGCGAGCCATCAGCGCCGGCCACACCTCCTCGGGGAACTGAGCAGCCGGGACCACCAGAAACTCCACGGTCGAGTCCGCCGGCAGTCCGCTCATGCTCNCTTCCCATTCCTCGACACGATGACGAACCCGACGCCCCGTCGGTAGTTGTCGCGCGGCAGCATCCGCCAAAAAGCCGGTGAACGCTCCGTTGGCGAGGACACCCAGGTGCCCTCCCCCCGGCGTGATCATCACGGCTTCCTTGCTGGCCGCGGGCGAGATCATCCAAGCGACATCTGCTCGCGTTCCTGCGCGCGCACATGCGGCAACGCTCAACGCAACGTCATACATCTGGCACTCTCCCTTCTTCGCGCCCACGCCGATCGCCTGCTCCCGTCGGCCATCAGTGCGATTACTTCCATTCGACCTATTCCCATTCGACCTATTCCCATTCGACCTATTCCCATTCGATGGTGCCCGGCGGCTTGCTCGTCACATCGAGAACCACTCGATTGACCTCCGGCACCTCGTTGGTGATGCGGGTCGAGATTCTCGCCACGGCCTCGTAGGGCAGCCGGGACCAGTCGGCCGTCATCGCATCATCGCTCGACACCGGCCGCAGAACGATGGGGTGTCCGTAGGTTCGACCGTCCCCTTGAACACCGACCGAGCGGACATCCGCGAGGAGCACCACCGGGAACTGCCACACATCCCGGTCGTACCCGGCGGTGGTCAATTCCTCGCGTGCGATCGCATCGGCGGCTCGAAGAATCTCTAGCCGTTCCTGGCTTACCGACCCGATGATGCGGATCGCCAGACCCGGACCCGGGAACGGGTGTCGCCAGACAATCTCGTCCGGCAGCCCGAGGTCGAGGCCGACCTGGCGAACTTCATCCTTGAAGAGTGTCCGCAGCGGTTCCACCAGGGTGAATTCCAGGTCGTCCGGGAGGCCACCGACGTTGTGATGGCTCTTGATGTTTGCCGTGCCCGATCCGCCACCGGATTCCACGACGTCGGGGTACAGCGTCCCCTGGACCAGAAAATCGACACTGCCGCCCGACCCCGCTTCCGCGACGACCTGGCGAGCGGCGTCTTCGAAGACGCGGATGAACTCCCGCCCGATGATCTTGCGCTTGGTCTCTGGATCCTCGACGCCCTCGAGCGCGTTCAAGAAGCGCTCCCGAGCATCCACGGTCACCAGCCGAACGTCAGTGGCGGCGACAAAATCGCGCTGCACCTGCTCGACCTCTCCCGTTCGCAGCAGGCCGTGATCGACGAAGATGCATGTCAGTTGGTCTCCGACGGCTCGCTGCACGAGAGCGGCAGCAACGGCCGAGTCGACTCCCCCCGACAGGCCGCAGACAACTCGCGAGTCCCCCACCTGGTCCCGAATTCGCGCGACCTGCTCGTCGATGATCCCGGACATCGTCCATGTTGGATCGCACTCGGCGATCTGCCACAGGAAGTGCTCAAGGATGCGCTGCCCGTGAGCGGTGTGCATGACTTCGGGATGGAACTGCACTCCGGCCATTCGACGTTCGATGTTCTCGAAAGCTGCCACCGGCGCTCCAGGACTGCTGGCCAGTACGTCGAATCCGGCCGGCGGAACGTCCACGCTGTCTCCGTGCGACATCCAGACGTTTTGCGTTTCGGGTAGGCCGCTCAGCAGAGTCCCCGAGGCGCGAACCGTCAGCGTGGTCCCGCCGTACTCGCTCCCCCCGGTGCGAGCGACCGAACCTCCAAGGCCCTGGGCCATGGCCTGGAATCCGTAGCAGATCCCGAATACCGGGACGTCCAATTCGAAGATCCGCGTGTCGAACGAGGGCGCGTGTGGCTCATACACGCTGGAAGGCCCACCACTGAGGATGACCGCGCACGGGTTCTTCGATCGAACGTCCTCCACCGATACGTAGTGGGGAACGATCTCGGAATAGACATGGGCCTCGCGAACCCTCCGCGCAATCAGCTGCGCGTACTGGGCGCCGAAATCCACCACGAGAACGGGACGGGCTCCGAGGGATTCCGTGCGACGCGACTTCTCCACTCCGCGGAGCCTACTGCGGGGAACTGAAGGCGCCGAGGGCCAGGAGCGCGCCGAGGAGCCCTCCATAGACGAGCACGCCCACGATGATCGTGACGATGATGATGACGAGGGCGAGCCGTGAGTTCCTGCGAGCCCGGGCGAGGTCGTCACGCCGCTTCCACACGCCGGTCCGCCAACTGAACACCACCGCAATCAGACCCAGGGGCAAGAAAAACAGGGCGGCCGCGATGATCGACCACACCAGATGCGTCCGTGGCTGGGCAGGGGCATCTGACGTCACGACACTGAACACTAGGCCCCTCTCGTCGCGTTTACCTCGACGCCGGGCATCTCGACGTCAGGTCGCGAGCGGGAGGCGCAGGGATCCGGGTGCGTCAGCCGGCACTATCGGACGGGCCGGCTCGGTGGGGGTGACCGGCTCGTACGTTCCGCCGAGGTCGGGCCTGGAATCCGACTCGCCTTTGTTCGGCCACAACGCCATCGCTCGTTCCGCCTGCGCGGTGATGGTCAGCGATGGGTTGACGCCCAAGTTCGCGGTGATCGTCGAGCCATCCACGATGTGCATCCCCGGATATCCGAAGACGCGGTGGTAGGCATCGACTACTCCAACATGAGCGTCGGCGCCGATCACGCACCCTCCGACGAAGTGGGCTGTGAGCGCCGCGTCGATGTTTTCGAAGACACTCGAACCGGGAGTGCCGCCGATCTTGTCCGCAACACGACGGACCACGTCCTGGGCAACCGGCATGTAGGTGGGAGCCGGTGAGGACTGATCTTGATCCGTTGTCAGCCGCCACCGTGAGAGCGGGCCGAGTCGACGCCGCTTGCCGGTCAATGTCAATGAGTTGTCGACCGGCTGCATGATCAACGAGATCACCGTGCGCTCGGACCACCGGCGGACGTCCAGCAGTTGCCGCACGATTCCCGGCTGTCGGGCCAACTCTCTGAGCCACACACGCCACCGAGGTTCTCCAGCGACAGGTGTGGTGAGAACAGACTGCAGTAACCCCATCGAGTTTGAGCCTTTGCCGTAGCGCACGGGCTCGACGTGCGTGTTGTCGTCCGGATACCAGCTCGACGTGATGGCGACTCCTTCGGTGAAATCGGCTCCGGTCACCGAGGTTGTTTGAGCCACCGCCCCAAGGATGGATTCTGAATTGGTACGCGATAGGCGGCCAAGCATCGGCGACAGGCGAGGTAACCGACCTTCGTCTTTCATTTTGTGGAGCAGTCGCTGCGTGTTGTATGTGCCTGCAGCAAACACCACGTGTTCGGCCGTGAACCACCGGCGAAGGCGATTGCCGAGCGACCCTGTGGCCCTCGTCTCGATGCGGTACCCACCGCCGGGTAACGGGTCGACGCCAATCACCGTGGTCATCGGCAGTATTCGCGCCCCGGCGAGTTCGGCCAGGTGCAGATAATTCTTAGGCAGCGTGTTCTTCGCGTTCCACCGGCAACCGGTCATGCACTCACCGCACTCGATGCACCCTGTTCGAGCGGGTCCGCGCCCCCCGAAGTACGGATCCGGGACGGTCACTCCCGGGGTGCCGAAGTAGACACCCACCGGCGTCATACGGAAGGTGTGCCCCACTCCCATGTCGTCGGCCACCTGCTTCATGACAATGTCCGAGGGCGTCATCCGAGGGTTGTCTTCGATGCCGAGCATGCGACCGGCCTGGTCGTAGTAGGGCGCGAGTTCACGAGCCCAATCCGTGATGTCGGCCCATTGCGGATCCGAAAAGAAACGACCCCCGGGGATGTACAGCGTGTTGGCATACACGAGGGATCCACCACCCACACCGGCACCAGCAAGGACGGCAACGTCCTTCATCACATGGAAACGTTGGATGCCGAACATTCCGAGCATCGGAGCCCATAGGAAACGTCGAAGATCCCACGAGGTCGAAGCGAATTCATGATCGGCGAAGCGACGACCCGCTTCGAAAACCGTCACGCGGTAGTTTTTTTCCGCAAGCCGTAGAGCGGTCACCGAGCCGCCGAAGCCGGACCCGATGACTGCGACATCGGTGTCGAAGACCACAGGGTCACTCACAGGCGCCACCATCAGCCCTCCTACTTCAATCCCAAGCTCTTCGTAAAGGCCATCACTCGGGCAAGGGTGTCACCCCATTGCTCGTCTGACCACCCGAAGGGTGGATCGAAGCCGAGCGCCCTCTGGGTCGCGATGGTTTGCGACTCCGTGTACTTCTGTAGACCTTCGTCGCCGTGACGCCTTCCCAGCCCCGACGCGCCCATGCCACCCATGGGTGCTCGCTTGCTAGCCCACGCGGCCGCGTACCCCTCGTTGATGTTGACCGTTCCCGCCCGCAGAGATCGCGCCATAGCCCGGGCAGCCCGGAAGTCTCGGCTCGCAATGGCAGCGTTCAAGCCGTACTCAGAGTCGTTGGCCCGGGCAACGGCCTCAGCGTCCGAGCCCACCGGATACACCGACACCACGGGTCCGAAGGTTTCTATACGGCAGACATCCATGTCCTCGTGCACTCCGGTGAGAATGGTGGGTTCAAAGAAGTACGGTCCGATGTCCGGTCGGGGTTGACCCCCCACGATCACGTCGGCTCCGAGTGTCACCGCGTTCTCCACGTGGGCAGCCACCCGATCACGTCGACGCTGCGATATCAGAGACCCGACATCAGCGCCCCAGCCGATCTGCGCCGACACGCGCAAAGCCTGTGTTCGACGGGCAAAGGCATCGAGAAACTCATCGACAATGGATTGATCCACGTAGATCCGCTCCATCGAGATGCACAGTTGCCCCGAATTGGAGAAGCTCGCCCGACAGGCAAGCGCCGCCGCCGCCGCGATGTCGGCGTCGCCTCGAACGATCATCGCGTTCTTTCCGCCGAGCTCCATGGAACACCCAATGAGCAACTCCCCGCATCGAGCGGCCACACGTCGACCCACCGCCGTCGATCCGGTGAACATCACGTAGTCGGATCGATCGATGACTAGCGGGCCCACAACCGATCCCTCTCCCGCCACGACGGTGAACACGCCGGGAGGAAGGCCGGCTCGCTGCAGTAGGTCGGCGATCCACAGCGCTGAGAGTGTTGTTTGCACGTCGGGCTTCACCACAACGCAATTTCCCGCCATCATCGCGGGTATCGCATCGCTGATTGCAAGCGTGAGCGGGTAGTTCCACGGGGCGATAACCCCTACGACACCGAAAGGAACTCGGCGCTCGACGACTCCCATGAGCCCCGGTAGTGCGCCGAGTCGTCGGCGCGGCCGAAGGAGCCGTCGGGCATCTCGGGCGTAGTGCCGAGCAGTGATGCACACGTCGAGGACTTCTTCATTCGCGTCTTTCCGGGCCTTACCCGTCTCTCGTTGCACCAGATCCAAAACGGCTTGACGCTCGTCCAGCAGCGCATCGTGAAATCGCAGCATGATCGCGCTGCGCACCGACACCGGGGTATCTGCCCACATCTTCTGGGCTCGGCGGGCCTCGTCAAAGACGGCATCGATGTCGTCCTCGGTGCTCGTCGGGAGCGAGTACAAGATGGCGCCGGTAAACGGCTCGACGATGTCTGTCGTGTGCCCCGAGGCAAGCAGAGAGGAAAGAGGTCGATCCGAATCCACGACGGCCCCTACGAGCTGACGACCATGTCGACGCGCTGAAACTCTTTCAGATCGGAGTACCCAGTCGTCGCCATCGCCTTTCGCAGAGCACCCACCATGTTGACGCTGCCATCGGCTCGAGTGGACGGTCCGCGCATGATCTCGTCGAAGGTTCCCACCTGATCCATCAAGTGACGCTCTCCCCGCGGCAGTTTCCTATGCCAAGCTTCCGCCCCCCAATGAGCTCCGCGACCCGGGGCATCGGTCGCCCGCGCAAAAACCGACCCGACCATCGCAGCATCGGCGCCACAAGCGAACGCCTTCACAACATCTCCGCTCGACCCCATAGATCCGTCGGCGATCACGTGAACATAGCGACCCCCAGACTCGTCGAGATAGTCGCGTCGCGCAGCCGCGACCTCCGCGACAGCCGTTGCCATGGGCACTCGCACACCAATAACGTCGGCCGTGGTGTGACTCGCTCCTCCACCGAATCCAACGAGGACACCCGCCGCACCTGTCCGCATCAGGTGCAACGCCGCCTGCCGAGTGCTACATCCACCGACGATGACCGGGGCGTCGAGATCGTGAATGAACTCCTTCAGATTCAGCTCGTTTCCATCCGAGTTCACGTGCTCGGCGGACACTGTTGTTCCACGGATGACGACGATGTCGGCGCCAGCGCCGGCCGCCAATGGCGCGAGTTCGGTCGTCCGTTGCGGTGATACCGCCACCGACACCGTGATGCCTGCCGCTTTCATCTCCCCGATGCGACGTGTAATGAGTTCGGGTTGCACGTCGTGTTCGGAGTACACGCTCTGCAGGTAGGGCGTGACCGCTGCTGGGTCCTCGGTGGCAATTCTCGCCAGCAGTGGCTCGGGGTCTTCATAGCGAGACCACAGGCCCTCGATATTCAAGGACGCGAGGGCCCCGCACCGTGCGAGCTCGATTGCACTGGTGGGAGAAACGACTGAGTCCATCGGGGCTGCGAGAAGAGGGGTTTCGAACGAGTAGGCGTCGATGTTCCACGCGGTAGAGACGTCCTCGGGATTGCGGGTCCGCCGACTCGGGGCAATCGCCACTTCATCGAACGAATACGAGCGGGCGGCAGCTCTCGAGCCGCCGATGAGTACATCGGCCATGGTTATCGCCCCGCGTAGTTGGGGGCTTCGAGCATCATCTGCACGTCGTGCGGATGGGATTCACGCAACCCGGCCGCTGTGATCTGCACGAAGCGACCACGAGAGATCAATTCCGGCATCGTTGCGGTTCCGGCGTATCCCATGGCGGCACGCAGACCTCCCACGAGTTGATGAGCAACCGCCGCCAGCGGTCCTCGATAGGCGACCATCCCCTCGATACCTTCGGGAACCAATTTGTCGTCGCTGAGAACGTCATCCTGGAAGTAGCGGTCTTTGCTGTAGGACCGCGCCTGTCCGCGCGATTGCATCGCGGCCAACGAACCCATCCCGCGGTAGGACTTGAACTGCTTGCCATTCACGAAGACCACCTCGCCCGGTGCTTCTTCGCACCCGGCGAGCAACGATCCGAGCATCACCGTGCTGGCACCGGCGACGATCGCCTTGGCGATGTCTCCCGAGTATTGGATGCCGCCGTCTCCGATCACGGGAACTCCAGCCGGAGCGCAGGCGCGATAGGCCTCGTTGATCGCCGTGATCTGCGGGACCCCAACACCAGCGACCACCCGTGTCGTGCAGATGGATCCGGGACCCACGCCAACTTTGACCCCATCGGCACCCGCATCGACGAGCGCTTGCGCGCCTTCGTACGTCGCCACGTTGCCGCCGACGATGTCGACGTGGGAATCCTTCTTCAACCGTCGAACCATCTCCAGAACAGCATGCGAATGCCCGTGCGCAGTGTCCACGACAAGAAAATCAACGCCCGCGGAAATCAGTGCGTCGGCCCGCTTCTCCGCGTCCTCACCGACACCGATGGCCGCACCCACGACCAAACGACCGTCGACGTCCTTCGTGGCATGCGGATACTTGTCGGTCTTGACGAAGTCTTTAACGGTGAACAGCCCCTGAAGCTTGTTGTCGCCGTCGACAATGGGGAGTTTCTCCACCTTGTGCCGGGCCAGCAACGCGAGTGCCTCTTCGGGGTCAATACCCACCGAAGCCGTCACCAACGGCATCCCCGTCATTGCCTCGCGCGCGGTAATCGACATGTCCTCTTCGAAGCGCATGTCACGATTGGTCACGATTCCGAGGAGGGTTCCGGAGGCGTCTACGACGGGTACTCCAGAAATTCGGTATTTCGCGCACAGGGCATCGACATCGGCAAGCGAGTCGTCGGGCCCGCACGTGATGGGATTTCCGACCATTCCCGCTTCGGAACGCTTGACGCGATCGACCTGGTTGGCCTGCTCCTCGATCGGCAGGTTCCGATGGAGTACACCCACCCCACCTTGCCGCGCCATCGCGATGGCCATTCGTGCTTCCGTGACCGTGTCCATGGCGCTGGATACCAACGGCAGGCCCACGGCGATATTTCGTGTAACGTGGCTAGCCGTGTCGACGTCGCCAGGGACGATCGTGGATTCTCCCGGGAGCAGCAGCACGTCGTCGAAAGTAAGCCCGAGCAGGGCGAATTTGGCATCGTCAGCCGCGCTCTTCACGGCCTCAGGCTACTCACATTCCTAGGGCGCGAGCCAAACGCGTCACGGTCTCGGTGAGATCGGTGGTCCGACTCACTCCCGCTGGTGTCGAGCCGCTCCAGCCGGGGCCTCCCGCCACCACGGTCGGAGCAGGACGCAGCGTCGTGAGGTCCGCCAGTATCCGTGTCTGTGCTGACCCGGTGATTTGGGCCCAGACGAAGACCGCCGCCGGCCCGGTCCGGCGAACGGACCCCAAGAGCGTTTCCTGCGGGACGCGAGCTCCCAGCACTCGGCATCCGATCCGGCGTTCGGCCAAACCGGCGGCCACAGCCCACAAAGGCAGGAAGTGGGTTTCCTCGTCCGCGCCAGCGAGCAACACGAGCCGAGCGTTTTGCGGCTCCTTCAGTTCACGAGCGCGCTCGGCGAGGACCGCGTGCACGGAATCGCTGAGAATGTGCTCGACGTCGATACTCCCGCCAGAGGTTTCCCAGCGCTGGCCAACTCCGGTAAGGACCGGCACCAACAGGTGATCCCAACTCCAGATGACACCCCGCCTCTCAATGGTGTCGCGCATGATCTGCTGGCAGGCGTACCCGTCGAGCGCGAGGGCCGCACGCGCGAGGCCGCGCGATGCAGGCGTGCCGCCCGGAATAGGAATCACCTGACCACCACCGCTGCGCAAGGGGGTGGGATCGGAGATCGGTTGAGTGGAAGTGTCGGCGGGCGAAGACGCCATCGCCAACTCGGTCACCGAGGCAAGCGCCGAGGGGTCGACGTCGACGGCGAGCGCCTCTCGGGCTGCATCTCCGGGCGGTAAGCCCGCGAGCACCAGGCGGCGCATGTGCTCAAGCCGTGTGAGGTCGACGGCCGAATAGCGGCGGTGGGCCCCCGCCCGATGCTCACTCGGCCCGAGACCATATCTGCGATCCCACGTCCGCAGAGTGGCCGGCGCCACACCCAGCCGTCGGGCTACTGCCGCAACCGTCAGACCGGGTGACGTGGATCTCTCCTGACTAACTTCTTGACTGGAACGAAGTTCGCTGACCACATCCNTATTGTCCGAGGTGTTGGCGCGTTTCGCATCTGCAGGTATAAATCACCACAAACTAGGGCATATCATAACCTAGAAACGTTTCTTAAATTATTCAACTTATTTACTTGACTAAGGTATGAAGCGATTGATATCGTTTCAAGCCTGATTAAGGAGGTACGACATGGCCGACGTTTCCAGGCTTCCAGGGCCCAATGCCGACATTTGGGATTGGCAGCTCGAAGGCTCCTGCCGGGGAGAGGATCCCGGAATCTTCTTCCACCCGGAAGGTGAGCGCGGTCCCGCCCGCGCGGCGCGCGAGTCCGCTGCCAAGGCCGTCTGCGCTTCCTGTCCCGTCATGATGCAGTGCGCAGCCCACGCTCTCGCTGTCCGCGAGCCGTACGGTGTCTGGGGCGGCCTCTCCGAAGACGACCGAGATGCCATCTATGCCGGACGTCGCGAACTCCCGCAAGCTGTCTGACACACACTCATTTACGCATCCCTCCTCACACAACGAAGGGCGCCGGTTCTCCGGCGCCCTTCGTTATTGGTCGGTTACGTAGCGTCTAGTGCGCGTGACCGTGGTGCGCGTGACCGTGACCGGCCTCGCCCTCTTCCTCTTCCGGCTTCTCGACAACAAGGGCCTCGGTGGTCAGCAGCATCGCGGCGATTGATGCAGCATTCTCAAGAGCCGACCGAGTGACCTTGACCGGGTCGATAACGCCGACGGCGATCAGATCTCCGTACTCACCGGATGAGGCATTCAGACCGTGGCCAGGCGCCATCTCTGCAACCTTCGATACGACGACGTAGCCCCGCTCCCCTGCATTCTCAGCAATCCATCGCAGGGGCTCGGCCGCTGCGCGGCGGACAACGCCGACACCGGTTGCTTCATCGCCTGTCAGCCCAAGGTCACCTTCGAGAACCGACGCTGCCTGAACCAGCGCGGTTCCTCCACCGGAGACGATGCCTTCTTCGATCGCGGCGCGGGTAGCCGAAACGGCGTCTTCGATGCGATGCTTCTTCTCTTTCAACTCCACCTCGGTGTGGCCTCCAACACGGATGACAACGACACCGCCGGCAAGTTTCGCGAGCCGCTCTTGCAACTTCTCCCGATCCCAATCTGAATCGGACGCGTCGATCTCGCGCTTGATCTGCGATACGCGATCTTCCACCGCGCCAGAGTCGCCACCACCGTCAACGATGGTTGTGTTGTCCTTCGTCACCACGATGCGACGAGCGGAGCCCAACACGTCGAGACCAACCTGATCGAGCTTCAACCCGACCTCCGGGGAAACCACCTGGGCTCCGGTCAAGATCGCGATGTCCTGCAAGATGGCTTTTCGGCGATCGCCAAAGGCTGGAGCCTTCACGGCGCAAGAGGTAAAGGTGCCGCGGATCCGGTTGACGACCAAAGTGGACAGTGCTTCGCCCTCCACGTCTTCAGCGATGATCAACAAAGGCTTGCCGGCCTCGACCACCTTCTCGAGTAGCGGCAAGATCTCGTTGACGGCGGCGATTTTGCCCTGCACCAGCAGAATGCGCGCGTCTTCGAGGACGGCCTCCATGCGATCGGCGTCGGTCACGAAGTAGGGAGAGATGTAGCCCTTGTCAAACTGCATTCCCTCGGTGAAGTCCATTTCCATTGCCGTCGTGCTGGACTCCTCCACGGAGATGACCCCGTCTTTGCCCACTTTGTCGAACGCATCGGCGATCATGCTGCCGATCTCGGAATCCTGACTGGAAATGGTCGCCACGTGTGCGATCTCTTCCTTGCCGTTGACTTCGCGGGACATTTCGACCAGCTTGTCCGTGACGGCGGCGACGGCCTGATCCATCCCGCGCTTGAGTGACATCGGGTTGGCGCCAGCAGTCACCTGCTTAAGCCCGTCGTGCACCATCGCCTGAGCCAGCACCGTCGCGGTGGTTGTCCCGTCGCCAGCGATGTCGTTTGTCTTCGTGGCGACCTCTTTGGCGAGTTGGGCGCCGAGGTTCTCGTAGGGGTCTTCCATCTCGATTTCCCGAGCGATGGTGACACCGTCATTCGTGATTGTGGGAGCACCCCACTTCTTGTCGATCACGACGTTGCGGCCCTTGGGGCCCAAGGTCACGCGGACGGCGTCAGCGAGCGCATCGACGCCGCGTTCGAGGCTGCGGCGGGCGTCCTCGTCGAATTCCAGAATCTTGACCATGTTGTTCCTTGCTTCGTGGGTTGAGTGGCGGGTGGATGAGGGGGCTAGCGGGCAGTTCGAGCGGAACGTGGGTGTTCCGGTGGAGCTGTCGGCCTGGACAAAACGTGAGCCCCAGCCCCGTGCGGGGTCCGGGGCTCACGACATGCTGATGTCCAGGTGAGACAACAGTGAATCGGAACTACTTCTCCACGATCGCGAGGACGTCGCGCGCAGAGAGAATCAAGTAATCCTCGTTGTTGTATTTCACCTCGGTGCCGCCGTACTTGCTGTAAATGACGACGTCACCAACGCTGATGTCGAGTGGGACTCGCTTGTCCCCATCCTCGTCGAAGCGGCCCGGGCCCACGGCTAGGACCTTGCCCTCTTGGGGCTTTTCCTTGGCGGTATCGGGAATGACAAGACCCGAGGCAGTTGTCTGCTCGGCGTCGAGGGTCTGGACCAGAATCCGGTCCTCAAGTGGCTTGATGGAAACCGACACAGTTGCATCCTCCGGATGAGTCGGCGGCCGCCCTTGCGGGCGGTAACGGCTAGGACAATTGGCAGTCTCACGGGGAGAGTGCCAGGTCGAAGATTACGCGTGAGTTAGCACTCTGTCAATTCGAGTGCCAAACGCGTCGGCTGTCAGGATCGCCTCGTGGAGGATGACCAGGCTGTCTCGGGACTGGTCCAATTGGCCCGCACGCCCCTGTCTGAGCGTCACGCCCTCCTCACATCGGCTCTGTCTCTGCCAACGCTGGACCCGCTCGCCGCCGTGATCACCCTTCGCCGTGACTACCCCGATCTCGACCCCAGCGTGTGCTCGGCTCTGGTCACCCAGCAGCAGCTGCTCCTCGCCGGAGCGGACAGGGGTCTTATCGACGCGACCGGCCTGTGGATGACCACGCCCGTCGGCCTCGAGCAAGCCAGCCGGCCACAGGTTGCCGTCCGTCGGGCAAGCCTGCTGGCAGCGGCCGGTGTTCGCAGCGTGGTCGATGCGACGGCTGGAATCGGCATGGACTCCCATGCCTTCGCTCGCCGTGGCATGCACGTGATCGCTGTTGAGAAGGATCCGGTGACCTCGGAAGTCTGCGCCGCCAATCTGACCGCAACCCTGTCGGAAGTCGACGCCCCTGCCAGCGTCATCAATGCCGACGCCACTGAACCAGATCTCCTCGGGTCTCTTGCCCCGCATTTGCCCGCTCCTGTTGCCGTTTTTGTCGACCCCTCACGACGGGGAAGCACCCGACCTATCGACGGGTCCCGCGCTCGCCCTGAACGGGACCCTGATCGCTGGTCTCCTCCGTGGTCCTTCGTTGATTCGCTTCGCTCGCACTTCGACTTCGTTGCAGCGAAAGCCCCGGGCTCTTTCGTCCCCTCCGCTGCGTGGGCGTGCGAATGGCTCGGCGTGAGGGACCACATTGTCGAGTGCTCTGTGTATTCCACGGCGCCGCCGGCCTTTCTCGCCACTCATCAGGCAACGCTTCTCTCCAACGTCCCCGACTCAGAGATCACCTACGCCGCTGACATGCTGCACGCGCCATCACATCCGTCATCACATCCGTCATCTGCGCAGCCACCGCCAGCGGGTCCGCTCGAGGACTACCTGGGAGAGCCACACCCAGTTTTCCGTCACTCGCTGGCAGCACTGTGCGGCACCACCGCCCATGTGGTCCACCCGGACAGTCATTGGATTACCAGTGCCCAACCGACTATCGAAGGAGTCCGCTGGTACCGACTGCTCCAGTCGGTACCGGTCACACAGGTCGCGAACGCCGCGCACGATCACGGCATCGATGCGGTCGCCATCAAGTGTCGAGAGTCACGCCGTTCGCTCTCCGATCTACGCGAGAGCATCGGACTACCCGACGGCAACCGGTACGCCGTCGTTGTGGCCGGCGGACTCAATGACGCTCTTCTCGTTGAGCGCGTTCACTAACAGACTCGACCGCATCATCCGAAGGCAACGGACGTGACGGGCATGTGAGATGTCGCCGGAAAGCCCTGCGATGAAGCGGGCACCCCCTGCCGAATCAACCTGGCGCCCAACGCGGCAACCATCGCTCCGTTGTCCGTACATAAGGACGGGCTCGGCACGCGAAGTTCGTAGCCTGCCGTCTGGGCCCGATGCTCCATCTGGGCTCGCAATCGCGAATTCGCCGCGACCCCACCTCCGAGGACGATGTGCTCGACACCGCGGGCCCGACATGCCTCGACCGTCTTCCTCGTCAGCACATCGGCCACGGCTTCTTGGAAGCTCGCCGCTATGTCGTTGACGTGTCGAGCACGCCCCTGGTCTCCGAGGCTCCCCCACAGGCGTGCCACCGCCGTCTTCAANCCGGAGAAGGAGAAATCGAAGGGGTGTTCGGGGTCGTGCATCAGTGCTCGCGGAAGTTCGTACGCCTGGNCATCGCCTTGGCTGGCGGCTCTATCGATGTGAGGGCCACCCGGGAATGGCAGACCGAGAAGACGTGCCACTTTGTCGAATGCTTCGCCCGCGGCATCGTCCAGTGTTTGCCCCAGCGGCTCAATGTCATCACCTTCCATCAGGACGAGCGACGAATGACCGCCCGAGACCAACAGCGCAATGACCGGATCCGGCAACTCCCCGTGCTCCATCTCATCCACGGCAATGTGGGCCGCGAGATGATTCACCCCGTAGAGATCAACGCCGATGCCAGCGGCTAGACCTTTGGCGGCTGCGACTCCGACCAAGAGGGCCCCCACGAGTCCAGGTCCCGCCGTGACCGCGACCGCATCGACATCTGTTACCCGGATTCCGGCCTCCGCAAGGGCGGCGTCCAGCGCGGGCCCCCACGCATCCACGTGCGCCCGACTTGCCACCTCCGGAACAACGCCACCGAAACGTGCCTGCTCGTCGACACTCGAAGCGATCACATTTGCGCACAGTCGGTCACCAATGACGATTCCTATTCCGGTCTCATCGCACGATGTTTCGACGCCCAGGACCACCGGACCGCGGGGGGACGTCATGGCGACACCTCCAGGGGTCGTAGTCGCATGATGACGGCGTCCCCACCGTCGGGGTAGTAGCGCGATCGAGTGGCGATGGCGTGAAACCCAAGCCCTTCATACATGCCGATCGCATCCTCATTGGTGGATCGGACCTCCAACATCATCGAGGTGGCGTCCCGGCGCTTAGCAACCTGCACACATGCGTCGAGCAGTTCGCGGCCTATCCTTCGCCCCCGTCGATCTGGTCGAACGGCAACCGTCTGTAGATCGCTGTCGGGTGCCAGCACAAAGACTCCTGCGTAGCCGACCACCGCGTGATCCTCATCGACCGCAACGAGGTACTCGCGGGTGGAACCGGCCAGTTCCCGCCAGAATTGATCGATGCTCCACGAGTCATCGGGGAAGCATTCGACTTCGATGTCATGCACCTGCGGGATGTCCCACCACTNGCATCGCCCGAATCCGCTCACCCATCATGACGACCCAGCCGTCGATAGGCGGGGTGACAGCGTGATGTCCGGTGCCCGCAAATACAGCGGTCGTGGGGCCAGGAGCGCTCGTGCGGGCACACCCACCGCCGAGCCGTCCGATCCGTGCGGACCCCACTCCTGGGGCACCGGGACGGGTCTGTCACCCGCGGCCAGGAGCAACGCTGCGCGGTAAGCCATCCGAGCGGGGTCCGGCTTCGTTCCGTCGATGGTGGGGACGGTGAAGTTCGCATCGTCGCGACGCGTGACCTGCGGCCCTTCCACCCGATTTCCCTTCCCGTCGTAGCGCGCCCAATAAATCTCCTGGCGCTTCGCGTCTGCCGTGACGACGAATTCACGGTCAGGATCCGAATTGCCGGCGTGACCTGTGTCGCGGTCGTCACCCCTCGACCCACCGGGCACGGACAATCCAGCGATCTCCCAGGCGATGGCATCGAGCGAACACATGCCGACGACCGGCACCGACCACGCGCGCGCCAGACCAACACCGAACGCGACGCCGACCCGAAGGCCCGAGTAGGGGCCGGGGCCTACACCGACACACACCGCCTGGGGCGCCTCTCCCGATGCTGCCGACAAGGCGCGTGCGAAGACGTCGTCGATCACTTCTACATGCCTCCGCGCTCCCTCGACGGTGACCACAGGTCCAGGACCGTGCGGGTCTGCAAAACCAACGGACGTTGCAGGCCCTGATGTGTCGATCGCGCACACTCGCATGGTCACGTCACCGCCGCCCGTATCGCGTCAAACAAGCGACGCTGGGAACCATCCGGCGCCCAGATCCGCACTGCGCGTGCTTCATCGGTTTCCGTCAACCTGACGTGTACCCGATCCAACGGGAGGGCGTCTTCGAGTCGCTCCCCCCATTCGATAACCACAACGGAGTTCTCGATGTCGACATCCAGGTCATCCCACTCACCGAGTGACGTCAACCGGTAGGCATCGACGTGCGTGAGAGGAACCAACTCTTCTTCTCGACCCAACTCCCGCGCCAGGACGAATGTCGGACTTGTCACGGCGTCACCGATACCCATTCCTCGCGCAAGGCCTTGCGTGAACGTCGTCTTTCCGGCACCGAGGTCGCCTTCCAGCACGACGATGTCTCCCGGTCGAAGAACCTGCCCGAACGCTTCACCGATGGCACGGGTGACGTCGGGAGAAGGGCTGTCCAGCAACACATCGCGTCCATCGACCGATGCCGTCATGCGACCCCTTGCCTGCTCACCAGGTCTCGGCGTACTCGCGCGATCAAGCCGTCGAGAAGTTCGTTCACTTCCACCGGTCGCTCAAGCATCACCATGTGGCCGCTGTCTCCCAGAACTGCGAACTCGGCTCCCGGTACTGCTTCGACAATTTCCTCACTCATTTCCGGCGGCGTCAGGCGATCAGCCGACCCGACGATCACCAGCAACTCGGCCTTCTGAAAGACCGGCAACGCATCGTGCTTGTCGTGCACGTGCAGAGCAGGAAGGAAATTCGCGACGACTTCCAGCGAGGTATTGGCCAGCATCTGAGCCACGAATCGGCCAGCATGATCGGACGTCGGCGAACCGAAGGAATACAGCCGCGTGATGAGTAGCCCCAGGTCGCTGTCCGACCAACCGTCGACCCAGTGCTCTCGCTCAGCCAGGAACTGCGCAATGGGTGGTGCCCACGAATGCACAATCTTGCCCAACGGGCCCGGGAGTCCGAGCGAGTTCGCTTGCACGTTTCCCGCCGTCGTGGCGACCAGGGCGACGCCACGAATGCGAGAGCCAAAGGCCTCCGGATTCTGATCGGCATACGCCATGACCGACATTCCCCCCATGGAATGGCCGATGAGAACGATGGGGCCGCTGGGTGCGATTGCGTCGATAACCGCTGCCAGATCGCGACCCAGCTGATCAATGTGGTGGGAGGCATCCGAGGCCTTCTGCGAACGTCCGTGACTGCGCTGGTCGTAAAAGACAAGCCGGGCTGAGCCCCGAAGATGTTCGCGCTGGTAATGCCACGAGTCATGGGTCAGGGCGTACCCGTGGCAGAAAATGATGGTGACGTCACTACTGACCAGGTCTTCCGGCTCGTCTACTTCCACGTGAAGAGCGGTACCGTCAGGGGTCAGGATCTCGCGCACCTCACCGCGCAGCGCACCCAGTTGCGGCTCGTCATCCGCCGAGAGTGCCGATCTGCGCACCAAAGCCCGCTCGGCGAGCACACCGACCGCGGCGCCAGCGGCCACGACTCCGAACGCAGCAGCGCCGCGACCGGCAACGCGTACAGCAGATGACAGATCCATCGGCCCTATTGTGCTCCACCGAACATTGCTCAGTCGGCTTCCACGGTCACATATTGCCGGGGGATGCGCGGCGAGATCCGCGTAACGATCTCGTAGCCGATGGTGTCGGACCATCGCGCCCAGTCGGCCGCTGTCGGTTCGCCCCGATCACCAGCACCAAACACAATCACGTCATCTCCAGGTCTACAGTCGGTCTCCGGGCCGAGGTCCACGACCATCTGGTCCATCGCGATGACTCCGAGCACCCGGCACCGTCGATCGCCGATGAGGACCTCCGCTCGTGAGGATGCTGCCCGCGGTATTCCNTCCCCGTACCCGACCGGCACGAGTCCGATCCACGTTGGTTCCGAAGCGACCCACGTACCTCCGTAGGAAACTCGCGCACCGGGATTGATGTGCTTTACGTGCGCTAAACGAGCCACCAGCGTCATCGCAGGAACCAACCCGAGCTCGGCACTCGAGCCCAATCCCTCACCGGGGCTCACGCCGTACACCGCGATTCCCGCTCGGGCAAGGTCGAACAGAGATTCGGGCTGATTCAACGTTGCCCCGCTATTCGCCAGGTGACGTATCGGCGGTTCGACCCCGAGTGACGCCAGGATGTCGCAGGCATCCCGAAAGACCTGCCGTTGCTCGGCGTTCAAAGCATCACTCGGATCATCGGCGCTGGCCAGGTGCGACCACAATCCGACGATGTCGATGACACCGTCCTGCTGAGCACGCTCCGCGGCCTGGAAAACCCGCGTCCACTCAGATCGAGCAACGCCGTTCCTGTTCAGGCCGGTATCCACCTTGATGTGTACGCGAGCGCGTCGTTCAGATTGCACAGCGGCAGCCACAACTTCTGCCAGCGTCTCTTCACTCGACACCGAAACATCAACATCGAGCTCCAGACATTCAGGCAGAGCGGGATCTCCCGGCGCCCACAACCAGGCGAGCATCCGGCCCCGATCTCCGGCCGCCCGCAACTGAACAGCCTCCGACAAAAGCGCCACACCCAACCAGTCAGCTCCATCGGCCCTCAGGGCACGGGCGACCTCGACGGCGCCGTGCCCATAGGCATCGGCCTTCACGACTCCCATCACCGGTACCCCGCACGCAGTGAGGCGTCGGTAGTTGCGGGCTATCGCCGACAGGTTCACCTGCGCGCGCGCCCGACTAAACGACACCGTCATACGCGCAACCCTTCCAGGTTTCCCGATCGAGCGGCAGCGATCGCCTCTGGAAGGCAATCGCGAACATCCGTGGCGACGATCGGGCGCTGGCGACGACCCGCGCATTGGGCGGCCACACCATGCAGCCACACCGCTGCGGTCACGACAACAAGCGGATCCTGATCCGGACGAGCAGCTAGCATTCCCGCCATCAACCCCGAGAGCACATCCCCGCTGCCCGCACACGCGAGATCGGGAACACCGGCCGTGTCGATAAAAGAGGGCCCACTCGGAGCGGTGATGGTTGTTCCCGGCCCTTTGTGAACCACGATCACACCCAGCTCGCGTGCGAGACGCTGAGGCGTCATCGATTCGCCATCGCTGCCCGCCACGAGTGCGTACTCACCAGCGTGTGGGGTGATGACCGTGGTACACCCTCGCTCTGCTCGGCGACGGCACTCAGACCTCAACTCGCTATCGGTAGCCAACGACCGCAAAGCCCCCGCATCCAGCACGACCGGGACGTCGGAGGACAAGACCATCTGCACCGTCGAGGCGTCGGACTCGGTCAACCCGGGTCCGCAGACCCATGCCCGAACCTTTGCATCAGATCGAAGGTCCGACCCGTCACAGACGACATCGGGGTAAACCGACACAACCTTTTCTGCAACACCGTCCGCCCTGTCCAGGAAACGCACCATTCCCACACCCGAATACCTGCTGCCACCGACGGTCAGGATTGCCGCACCCGGATAGACCCGGCTACCAGCAGCAACGGCAACTACCCCTCTCCGATACTTGTGATCGTTCTCCTGTGGCTTCGTCACCAGGCCAGCGACGTCTACCGGATCGATCAACCGAGCGCCAGGATCGGGAAGTTCGGGTTCAAGTCCGATGTCCACCAGGAGCACATCACCCACATGGCTGCGTCCGGGAACAAGAAAGAGCCCCGGCTTGAGGCACCCGGGGGTGACCGTGACATCAGCGTCAAAGGCGACACCGTCGACATCACCGGTATCGGCATCGACTCCGCTGGGAAGGTCCACCGCCACTCGCGCAGCACCGGAGGAATTCGCCCTCTCGACCGCATGTGCCGACGCATCGCGCAAGGCTCCCTGGGCACCGATGCCAACAATGCCGTCCACAATCAGATCGGCGTTCGCACACTCTTTCTCGAGGGTGCTGGGATCCAGATCACCGGAGACAAAACGTCCTCCTGCTGCTGTGAAGGCACGCGCACCGGCATCGTGACAGGAAGAAGCGACACGGATAGCTTTCACGGACAGCCCTCGGTGCGCCAGGTGGGCCCCTGCGAACAGCGCATCACCCCCGTTGTTACCGGAACCCACAAGGAGGACGATGTGCGCGCCCACTAGTCGGCCACGACGTTCTCGAACCTGTCGCACGCATTCGACGGCTACTGCCCGAGCAGCACGTTGCATGAGCGAGCCATCGGGGACTCGCGTCATTAGAGCGTTCTCGGCCTCACGAACAACCTCGACCGGGTAGAGCCCGCGCATCACTCCACCGTGACGGACTTCGCAAGATTTCGCGGCTGATCGACGTCGTGACCCTTGACCGTTGCCAATTCACACGCGAACACCTGCAAGGGCACCGTCGAGACGAGGGGCTGCATCAGGGTGGGAGTTTCCGGAACCCGAACAACGTGATCAGCTACCCCCACGATGGCTTCGTCGCCTTCTTCGGCGATCGCGATGACCGACGCTCCTCGGGCCCGAACTTCCTGGATGTTGGAGACGATCTTGTCGTGCAACACCGCCCGCCCCCGAGGCGAGGGCACCACCACGATCACGGGAATTCCTTCCTCGATCAATGCGATAGGGCCGTGTTTAAGTTCTCCCGCCGGAAATCCCTCTGCGTGCATGTATGCGAGCTCCTTGAGTTTCAGGGCCCCTTCGAGTGCCACGGGATAGCCCACATGCCGCCCGAGAAAAAGAACAGATGGAGAGTCTGCGAATCGGCGAGCAAGGTCCCTGATCGGTTCGACGGTATCCAGGACCAGGTCAACCTTCTGGGGCATATCACCGAGGTCGCTGAGGATCGCACGTATCTCATCTTCGAACATGGTTCCGCGCGCCTGCGCCAGATACAGACCCACCAGGTAGGAGGCAATTATTTGGGTCAAGAAGGCCTTCGTCGAAGCGACCGCGATTTCCGGCCCAGCGTAGGTGTACAACACGGCATCGGACTCTCGCGGAATCGTCGATCCCACCGTGTTGCAAATCGCCAACGTACGAGCACCCTGGGCTGTCGCGTGGCGAAGAGCCATGAGGGTGTCCATCGTTTCACCGGATTGGGAGATGGCGATGACGAGGGCATCTGGTCCGACGATCGGATCCCGGTACCGAAACTCGCTCGCCAATTCGACATCGACGGGCAGTCGTGTCCAATGCTCAATGGCGTACTTCGCCACCATGCCGGCATGAGCCGCAGTCCCGCAGGCAACCACGACGACCTTGGTGATGTCGCGCAGCACCGCGTCATCGAGCGCTGTCTCATCCAATTGAATGCGTTGCTCCGCATCGATGCGTCCACGAAGCGCGTCGGCGACGGCTTTGGGCTGTTCTGCGATTTCCTTCAGCATGAACAGGTCGTACCCACCCTTTTCCGCCGCTGAGGCGTCCCAGTCCACAACGTAGGGCTTGGCCTCGACCTGGGTGCCGGCGAAATCGCGCACCTCGACTCCATCGGCCCGCACGACAACGATCTGGTCTTGACCGAGCTCGAGTGCGNTACGTGTGTGATCAACAAACGCCGCAACGTCGCTTGCGAGAAAATTTTCACCTTCGCCCAAACCGACAACAAGCGGCGAATTCCGTCGCGCCCCTACGACCAACGACGGGTCATTCGGATCCATCGCCACGAGTGTGAAGGCACCTTCCAAGCGCGGACAGACTGACTGCATCGCCGCCGCTAGGTCCTGATCGACCTCGGGGAGAGCTCGTGCGAGCAGGTGAGCAACGATCTCGCTGTCCGTCTCCGACGACAGCATCACACCAGCCGCGATGAGCTCGTCTCTCAACGGCGCGAAGTTTTCGATGATGCCGTTGTGGATAACGGCGATCCTTCCGTCGTCACTGACATGAGGATGTGCGTTGTGGTCGGTTGGTCCTCCGTGGGTGGCCCACCGGGTGTGCCCGATACCCGTGGTGGACTGCGGGAGAGGGTCTTGGCCGATGAGGGTCTCGAGATTGACGAGCTTGCCCGCCTTCTTCCGGACCTCAAGGCGCCCCTCACTGATCACCGCCACGCCGGCAGAGTCATAACCGCGGTACTCGAGGCGACGCAGCCCGGCTACCACGACCTCCAGGGCTTGCTTCTCTCCGACGTACCCGACAATCCCGCACATGGCGGCAAGACTACGCCTGCTCCACTGACGTCAGCGGCCCACCTGAACGATGCGTTGCGCTCAGAATCCAAGGGACGGCGACCGCCCGAAGGCTTAGCCCAGGGCCAGATCCACCCGGACAACATCCGCAATGGAATCGGCCAGTCGCTGTGCTTCCTCGACACTCGGCGCTTCCACCATGACGCGTACCACCGGCTCGGTTCCCGATGGGCGCAGCAGCACTCGCCCCTTGCCCTGCAATGCCGACTCCGCCTCCTCCACCGCTCGTGTCACCGCATCACTGGAGGCCACAGCGTCCTTGTCTACTCCACTGACATTCACGAGAACCTGAGGGAGTTTGACGACGCATGACGAAAGATCCGCCAGAGAGCGACCGGCTTTCGCCATGATCGCGAGAACGTGCAAGGCCGTCAGAACTCCGTCACCTGTGGCAGCGAGGTCTGTCATCACGATGTGACCGCTCTGCTCTCCACCCAGGACGAAGCCACCAGCGTTCATTTCCTCGAGGACGTACCTGTCCCCGACCGCCGTTTCCGACACGGTGATTCCTGCGTCCTGCATGGCGATCTTGAAGCCGAGATTGGCCATCACGGTGGAGACGACCGTGCCGTGTGCCAGGGTCTGGCTCTCCTTCTTGGCTATGGCCAACATGGCGAGTATGTGATCACCATCGATGATGGATCCGTCGGCGGCTACGGCGAGGCAGCGGTCTGCGTCGCCATCGTGGGCAATCCCCACATCACCATTGCCGTCCCGAACCGCGGCGATCAGGGATTCCATGTAGGTCGACCCGCAACCGTCATTGATGTTCCAGCCATTCGGCTGCGCGTGGATAGTCGTTACTTGAGCTCCGGCACGCTCGAGTGCCCGGGGGCTCACCTCAAACGCGGCGCCATTCGCACAATCGACGACAACCCGTAGCCCATCCAATGGGGTGTCGAGAGTCCCCACAAGAAAATCCACGTAGCGATCTGCGGCACGTGAGTCATGGGTTATCCGACCAACACCTGAGCCGGTGGGTCGCTCCCACTCTTCGCCAATGCGCTGTTCGATTGCGTCTTCGATGTCATCGGCCAACTTGTGACCACCCCGGGCAAAGAACTTGATCCCGTTATCCGGCATCGGGTTGTGCGAGGCAGACAGCATGACGCCGAGATCTGCATCGAGCTCAGACGTCAGCCACGCCACCGCCGGTGTGGGCAGAACCCCGACAACCGTGACGTCGACGCCGGCGCTAGCCAGACCCGCAACAACCGCCGCTTCCAGGAACTCACCACTGGCCCGGGTGTCGCGACCAACGACCGCTAACGGTCGATGGCCGTCGAACGCACCAACATCGCCGAGCACATACGCCGCGGCGACCGCCAAGTCAACGGCGAGCTCCGCTGTGACGTCCCTGTTGGCAAGTCCGCGAACACCATCAGTGCCGAAGAGTCGGCCCACGCTTACCTCTAGCGCTTGCTGTACTGGGGCGCCTTGCGAGCCTTCTTCAGGCCGTACTTCTTGCGCTCCTTGGCCCGTGGGTCACGCGTGAGAAAGCCCGCTTTCTTCAACGACGGCCGGTTGTTCTCTTCATCGATGGAACTCAAGGCCCGCGAGATGCCCAAGCGGAGCGCTCCAGCTTGCCCCGACACGCCCCCTCCGTTGATGCGAGCGATGACATCAAAACGTCCGTCCGCACCGAGGGTGACGAAGGGTTCCTTGACCTCCTGCTGGTGAACCTTGTTCGGGAAGTATTCATCGAGCGAGCGACCATTGATGGTCCACTGCCCCGTTCCCGGTACCAGGCGGACGCGGGCGATGGCTTCCTTGCGACGACCCGTGGCAGACCCGGGCGCGGTCGTCACCTCGCGAGCAACAACGGCAGACGCCGGCGACTCGCTGGTGTACTCGGACGGAGCTTCGTCCACTTCTTCTTCTGTGATGTCGACAGTTGCCTCAGACACGGCTTCCTCTTCTTTCTATCCGCGCGGCTACTGCGCGACCTGGGAGATCTCGTACGGCTGTGGGTTTTGCGCGGCGTGCGGATGATCCGCGCCGGTGTAGACCTTCAGCTTCTTGATCTGCTGACGTCCCAACTTGTTGTGCGGGAGCATGCCCTTCACGGCCTTCTCGATGGCCCGCTGTGGGTCAGATTCGAGGAGCTCCTCGTACGACGTTGCTTTCAAGCCACCCGGATATCCAGAGTGCCGGTAAGCGATCTTCTTCTCACGCTTCGATCCGGTGAGCGCCACTTTGTCGGCATTAACCACGACCACGAAGTCGCCGGTATCGACGTGGGGTGCGAACGTCGCCTTGTGCTTCCCTCGAAGGAGCTGTGCAACGTGGGTGGCGAGGCGACCCAGGACTACGTCGGTCGCATCGATAACGTGCCAGCTGCGAGTGATGTCGCTGGCTTTCGGACTGTAGGTGCGCACGGCGCCGTCTCATCTTCTCTCGTCGGGACTGGATTCTGTGCCTCGAGCTTCGAGGCCGTACTGGATGCTTTCCGGGCATCCAGGCTGCTAATCCGCTGGAATTGGCAGCAACGCCGTAGCCTACCCGACGCCTGAAATGGCGGCCCCCACACCCCAGACGGGCGAACTTCTTCCGAGCCCGGGCGGCCAGCGCCTAGGAAAGCGTGATCCAGACCTTCCTCAGCGGCTCCGTCACCGTCCACGTGGTCTGAGCGCCCATCGGCAACAACCCCACGACACCTGGCGCCAAATCAATGCGGCCCCCGCTGTCACAGGTAACCGTCCCTCGCCCCGACAGGACAACGAACACTTCCTCGACCTCCACATCAGTGGAGACACCCACCGAGTGCTCCCAGACTCCGACTTCCATGTCACCTTCGGTGGCAAGCGCCTCTACCGCTGTGGTGACGTCGCCACTGCGGTTCTTGTCCGGACTGGCCAGGGTGTGACGGAGGGTTGGCTCCCATGCATCGAAGGATCGGATCATGGTCCGAGATTAGACGCGTCGTTCGACTTCTCGTTCCATTGATGACCGGAGCGAACGCTGCGCGTTCGCCATTGACGTTGCTCCCACTGATCAGCCGCCGGATATCCGACTTCCTCGAGAACCAGCGCGTGGGCCGGCATCACAGCAATTCCGGCATCACGTGAACGCTTCTCAAGAGCCTGGGCAGGGTATTCACGGTTCTTACGGCCCTGGCCGACGGGAATGAGCGCTCCCGCAAGACTTCGCACCATCGACCGACAAAAAGCGTCGGCCTTCACATGCATGATCGCGGTTCGAAGCCCCGAGTCCGCTGATACGAGTCTGTCCCACTTCAACTCGAGAACTTCACGAACAGAGGTTCCGTGCTCCTTCACCTTGCAATAACTAGAGAAGTCGTGTTCCCCGACGAGAGAGCGTGATGCTTCGTTCATAGCGTCGATGTCTAGTTCATCCGACAACGCCAGTTGGTATCGACGCATGAGAGGGTCAGGTCCCCGCGGATCGTCGGAAACCGTGTATGAATAGCGGCGCCATTGCGCGGAGAATCGTGCATCGAACTCTGGCGGCACGACATCCAGCTGCCTTGCCCGTATGTCATGGGGCAGGGCTCCATTGAGGTGGTCCAGCGTGAGGCGGTCGACCCTCTCAGCATCGAAGTGAACCACTTGTCCGCGTGCGTGGACGCCAGCATCCGTTCGACCGGCGCACGTGAGATCAACGTGCTCCGCTACTAGGTGATCGACGACTGATCCGAGTTCATCCTCGACGGTTCGAAGCCCCCTCTGCTTGGCCCAACCGTGAAACTCAGACCCGTCATAGGAGAGTTGTAAACGGAAACGAGTGGTCGTTCCGCGGGGGGAATCGACCACTCGTACTCCTGGAACTATCCGTTCGCGTTACTTGTCGTCGTCGGCGTCGTTTGACTCCGCGACCTCATCAGCGGCGTCCTCCGTCACGTCTTCCACCGCGTCTTCCGCGACGTCAGGGGCCGCCGCCTGCTCCTCGTCCCGCTCCTTCGCCGCACGCTTGGTGGCACCAGTCGCTTCGGCGACCACCTGCTCCAGCATCGGCTCGACAAGTTCGATGACCGCCATAGGTGCGTTGTCACCCTTACGTGGACCAATCTTCGTGATGCGCGTGTAGCCACCGGGGCGGCCGGCGTACTGCGGGCCGATCTCGGTGAACAACTCGTGTACCACCGACTTATCCCGGATCACGGTCATGACCTTTCGGCGGGCCGCCAGATCTCCGCGCTTGGCGAACGTGATCAGACGCTCGGCCAGTGGACGAAGGCGCTTGGCCTTGGCCTCGGTCGTGGTGATCTTGCCGTGCTCGAACAGGGCTGTGGCGAGGTTCGCCAGCATGAGCCGCTCGTGCGCCGGACCACCGCCGAGGCGAGGACCCTTGGTTGGCGTGGGCATGGTGTGTCTCCTTGTAGCTGTTCGGGTAGAGGGTGGCGCAGGCCGACAACGCTAGAGCTGCTCGTCCTCGGCATAGGCCGAATCGTCCACCTCAGGGGTCTCGAATACTTCGTAGTCTTCATCGGAGTCCTCGTCGGTGAAGTACACCGCTGCACCCGGATCGAACCCTGGCGGGCTGTCCTTGAGCGCCAAACCGAGCCCTGCCAACTTGACTTTCACCTCGTCGATGGACTTCTGCCCGAAGTTTCGGATATCCAGCAGGTCGGCCTCGCTGCGCGTGATTAGTTCGCCCACGGTGTGGATGCCCTCGCGCTTGAGGCAGTTGTACGACCGCACCGTCATGTCCAGCTGCTCGATCGGCGTTCCCAATTGCTCAGCGACGAAGGCGTCGGTCGGGGACGGACCGATATCGATTCCCTCCGCGTCAACGTTGAGTTCTCGTGCGAGGCCGAACAGTTCCACCAACGTGTGTCCCGCAGACGCAATAGCGTCCCGAGGCCGGATGCTTGCCTTGGTTTCGACGTCGAGGACGAGCTTGTCGAAGTCCGTGCGCTGCTCCACACGGGTGGCCTCAACCTTGTAGCTCACCTTCATGACCGGCGAGTAGATGGAGTCGACCGGAATGCGGCCGATCTCTTGGCCCGGCTGCTTGTTCATGGATGCCGGGACGTACCCGCGGCCACGCTCGACAACGAGCTCGATCTCCATCTTGCCCTTAGCGTTGAGCGATGCGATGTGGAGATCAGGGTTGTGCACCTCAACTCCCGCCGGCGGCTGGATGTCTGCTGCGGTGACGACACCGGGTCCCTGCTTCCGGAGGTACATGACCACCGGCTCGTCGTGTTCGGACGAGACAACAAGTTGCTTGAGGTTCAAAATCACCTCGGTGACGTCTTCGGTAACGCCTTCGATGGTGCTGAATTCGTGAAGAACGCTATCCACGCGCATGCTGGTGACCGCTGCACCCGGAATGGATGACAGCAAGGTACGTCGCATCGAGTTTCCGAGGGTGTAGCCGAAGCCCGGCTCAAGCGGCTCGAGGACGAAGCGCGAACGGTTATCGCTGATCGGCTCCTCGGTGAGGATGGGGCGTTGACTGATGAGCACTGTGACTGTTCCTTCCCGCGACGACCGCTATATGACGTCGCGTGTTTGACGATCCCCGGTCCGCGGCCAGACCGGGATGGTGCCTACTTGGAGTACAGCTCGACGATGAGCTGTTCTTGGACGGGGGTGTCGATGACCGCACGCTCGGGTAGAGAGTGAACGATGATCCGCATCTTGGAAGGAACTACCTCTAGCCAAGCCGGAACAGTGCGCTCACCCACCTCGGCGTGGGCGACGACAAAAGGAGTCATCTCTCGGGAAGAGGGCTTCACCTCGATGATGTCGTTCGGAGAGACGCGGAAGGACGGGATGTCGACCTTCTTGCCATTAACTGTGAAGTGTCCGTGGTTTACCAACTGGCGCGCCATGTCTCGCGACTTCGCGAAGCCAGCACGAAAAACAACATTGTCGAGCCGTGATTCCAGGATCCGCAGAAGATTGTCACCGGTCTTTCCCGACTGACGGTTGGCCTCTACGTAGTAGTTGCCGAATTGCTTCTCGAGAACCCCATACATACGTACCGCCTTTTGCTTCTCCCGAAGTTGCAGCAGGTACTCGCTCTCCTTGGAGCGTCCTCGCCCGTGCTGTCCCGGAGGGTACGGACGCTTCTCGAAAGGACACTTCGGCGAATCGCACTTGCTCCCCTTGAGGAACAACTTCATTTTCTCTCGGCGGCAGCGCTTGCAGTCTGCGTCGGTGTATCGCGCCATAGCTTTCTTTTCTCCTTATTCCTGCGCGCGATCAGACGCGGCGACGCTTCGGGGGACGAGTTCCGTTGTGGGGTACCGGCGTGACGTCGGAGATGGATCCAACTTCCAGACCGGTCGCCTGCAGTGACCGGATCGCGGTCTCTCGGCCGGAGCCGGGACCCTTGACGAACACATCGACCTTGCGCATTCCGTGCTCCATCGCACGACGGGCGGCGGACTCAGCCGCCAATTGCGCAGCGAACGGCGTGGATTTGCGGCTTCCCTTGAAGCCCACCTGCCCGGCCGATGCCCAGGCGATAACTGCACCCGTGGGATCGGTGATCGAGATGATGGTGTTGTTGAACGTGCTCTTGATGTGAGCGTGGCCGTGGGCCACATTCTTCTTTTCCTTACGGCGCACCTTCTTGGCGCCGGCAGTCTTGGGGGGCATGTCTATCTGCTTCCTTTAGCCTTCCGTGGACGGATGATCGGGTGACGGGCGTTCCAGCCGGCTAGGCCTTCTTCTTGCCGGCGACGGTCTTGCGCGGCCCCTTGCGGGTCCGGGCATTGGTGTGGGTGCGCTGACCCCGGACCGGAAGGCCCTTACGGTGACGGATGCCCTGGTAGCAACCGATCTCGACCTTGCGTCGGATGTCCGCTGCCACCTCGCGTCGAAGGTCACCTTCGACTTTCAGGTTTGCTTCGATCCAGTCGCGCAGTGCAAGGGTTTGGTCATCCGTGAGGTCTTTGGCCTTCATCTCCGGATCGATACCGGTGGCCTGCAGGGCCTTGGCTGCCTGTGAGCGGCCAACGCCGTAAATGTAGGTAAGCGCGATCGCCAGGCGCTTCTCGCGCGGCAGATCGACACCGATCAAACGTGCCATGGGGCGGTCCTATCGTTTCTCGTTCACGGGGTTTGCTGAGGGAGTCCATTCCGGTCCGCCAAGACCGGTCTTCGGCCCCGTGGCCGAAGGTGTCGTCCTCGTCTCGATGGTTACCACCGAGGGAGGGGTCGGGATTTCCCTTTGTGATGGGTGCGCGAGTTGTCTCTCCCGCTGCACCCGCTACTAGCCCTGACGCTGCTTGTGGCGCGGATTCGAACAAATCACCATGACGCGTCCGTGGCGACGAATCAGCCTGCACTTATCGCAGATCTTCTTGACGCTCGGTTGCACCTTCATGTGCTCTGTCCGTTCCCTCGCGACGCGCGTTGCGTCGACTACTTGTAGCGGTAAACGATGCGGCCGCGGGTGAGGTCATACGGTGACAACTCCACGACGACACGATCGTCCGGAAGGATCCGGATGTAGTGCATCCGCATCTTTCCACTGATATGAGCGAGCACTTCGTGCCCGTTGTCGAGCTCCACGCGGAACATCGCGTTGGGAAGGGACTCGGTGATCGTGCCCTCGAGCTCGATCGCGCCGTCCTTCTTGCCCATCTGGTGCCCTTCGCTTTTGCGAACCGGGAATTCCGGCTCACTGACCCGGTCCTCCCGCACACCACGACGCCACCGCCGTAGCGGAGGAGGTTCGAAGATGGACGGGGAAGCCCGATCTCAGCCCACAAAGTCTACGCCCCACGGCCCAGGAGGGCACACGGGGGGCAGATAGACGAAAGCGATGCCCCCTCGAGCGTCCTCAGGTGCGCTCGTGGACCTCGATCCCCTCCTGCAGGAGGCGATCTCGAGCCTGGGCATAGAGGGCCGCCAGCACTTCGGGATCGGCCGCCCGCGATGCCCACGCTCCCACGTTCACCCGGTCAGCGGGCATTTTCTCCGAGAAGTAGCGCCTCATACGGGGTCGGTCCGACAGGCCGAGAAAATCGAGCAACTCCCCGTAGCTCGCGTCTCGCTCACGAACGACGAGGTCTTCCAACGACACCGTCAGCACCCGCTCGCGAGGTATCTTCCCCAGCGAGTGGTGCGCGCGGCGCATGCGACCCTCCCACCAGGAAATCGCTGCCTGGGGCGTGGATGGACCCCATGGCTCCGCCATGACCGACGCCGCGGTGTCACGTCCATCGCGGACCATGTGCACGAAGAGAGCATCGGTTGCTACCTGGAAGATCCGATCAGCGCAGACGGCGTTCGGAGGGGATGTGTCCACCCAGAATCGTTCACTCGTCACCCCCTGAGCCTTCATCAGATCATCCAGGAACTCTCGACCAGCGCNTGCCGGGTCTGCCTTCACACTCGAGTGCAGCTTCCGGATCATCTCCTCCCGTTGCTGCGCTGACATCCCCCTGTGCAGGCCACTCGATTTTCCCAGCCGATTGGTGCGATCCCACCACTGCTTTCGCATTCGGGAATTGAATTGCCGCGCCACTCCTCCAGGAACCATCGACAAGACCTTCACCGTCAACGGTGCATCATCCGTCGGCCCAAGACACACATCCAACAGACCAGCAGAGTCCGTCACACAACGAATTTCAAGAGGCTTGCTCGCACGCACTTCCGGGTGGCAACGGAGGAGCTTCGCAAGGATCGTTGTGCCACTTCTCCCCGTGCCACCACTGAAAATTGGGCGAGCCACGGACACCGCCGACACGTTACAGACGGGTGCCTTCTAGTGACGTCAGCACCCACGGCCCGTCATCGGTAATAGCGACTGAATGCTCCCAATGTGCCGCGGCCGCGCCGTCGGAGGTCACGACGGTCCACTGATCATTGAGTACCTGAACATTGGCNGTCCCCAGCGTCACCATCGGCTCGATGGCGAGAGCCATTCCCGCCTCGAGACGGGGGCCACGGCCCGGACGCCCGTAATTCGGTACCGGCGGGTGCATGTGCATCTCAGATCCGATGCCGTGCCCTACGTACTCCTCCACGATTCCGTACCCCCCGGCACCCCGGATGCACTCCTCGACGCCGTGCCCGATGTCGGACAAGTGGCGACCGACCCGTGCCTGCGCCAGCCCGGCCCACAGCGACGACTGAGTCACCTCGGACAAAGCAGAGATGTCCTCGGCGGCATCCGGCATCACAATCGATATCGCGGCATCGCCGTGCCAGCCTTCGATGATCGCACCGCAGTCGATTGAGACGATGTCAGCGGACTCGATCACCCTCTCCCCTGGAATTCCATGGACAACTTCGTCATTAACCGACGCACAAATCACGGCCGGAAATCCGTGGTACCCGAGGAAAGATGATGTTGCTCCATGGCCGGCGATGCTCTCTCGGGCAAGGGCGTCTAAATCCGCCGTCGTCATACCCACGGCGATTTCCGACCGGATCTTCTCCAACGTCTTTGCTACAACGAGCCCGGCCTGTCGCATGAGCGCGAGTTCGTCGACCGACTTGATCTCGATCGGTTTGCCCTTACCGAACATCAGTCGCCGGAGACAACAGTCAATAGTCGCTCACTGACCTGATCGACCGTGCCCATGCCGTCGACTTTCGCCAGCAGCCCTCGATCCGAGTAAGTCTCGATCAGAGGTGCCGTCTGATCGGCATAAACCTCGAGGCGGCGGCGAAGCACATCCTCGGTGTCATCGGTTCGCCCTTGCTCCTGAGCACGCTTGACCAGCCGTGAAACAACCTCGTCGACGTCCACGGTGAGCTCGACCACAACATCGAGGTGGTGGCCGGAGGAGGTGAGCATGGCGTCGAGCTCCGCCACTTGCTCAACCGTGCGCGGGAACCCGTCGAGAAGAAAACCAGGTCGGCAATCGTCGTGGGTGAGGCGGTCGCGCACCATGGCGTTGGTGATCGAATCGGGGACGTACTCCCCGGCATCCATGAATGCCTTCGCCTGTTCCCCAAGTTCTGTTCCCTGCGCGACATTCGCCCGAAAGATGTCCCCGGTGGAGATATGTGGAACTCCGAGTCGGCCCGCAAGAACTCCCGCTTGGGTTCCTTTGCCGGCACCCGGGGGTCCCATGAAAACAAGACGCATATGCGTACCTAGCCCAGGAAGCCTTCGTAGTTCCGCTGCTGCAACTGGGATTCGATCTGCTTGACGGTGTCGAGCCCGACACCGACCATGATCAACAAGCTGGTTCCGCCGAAGATGAAGTCGCCGGCCACACCAAGACCTCCGAACGCGAAGACCGGCAGCACCGCGATCAGACCGAGGTACAGCGAGCCCGGTGCTGTCAGTCGCGTCAGGACATAGTCCAGATAGTCGGCGGTCGGCTTGCCGGCGCGAATACCCGGAATGAAGCCGCCGTACTTCTTCATGTTGTCGGCGACATCGGTCGGGTTGAAGGTGATCGAGACGTAGAAGTAGCAGAAGAAGATCACCAGTAGGAAGTAAGTGAGCAGGTACCACGTTCCTGAGCCCGTGCCGAAATTCTGTTGGACCCACTGGGCCCACGCCGCCTGGCTCCCCGTCAACTGCACGAACAGGGTCGGCAGGAACAACAGCGACGACGCGAAGATGACCGGAATGACGCCGGCCATGTTGACCTTCAGCGGGATGTACGTGGACGTGCCCCCGTACATGCGACGGCCGACCATGCGCTTGGCGTACTGCACGGGGACGCGCCGCTGGGCTTGCTCGACAAAAACGACGAAGGCAATAACCGCGAGACCGACGAGCACCGTAACCGTGAACGTGAAGGTTCCACGGCTACCGAGGATTCCCGCGAATTGGGCTGGAATGGTGGCGATGATTGCGGTGAAGATGAGGACGCTCATACCGTTGCCGACGCCGCGCTCGGTAATGAGTTCTCCGAACCACATGACGACCGCGGTACCCGCCGTCATCACGATGACCATGACGAGAATCACCCAGATGCCTTGGTTGGGAATGATGGTCTCGTTGCAGCCGCTGAACAGCGCCCCGGGAGTGCGCGCCAAAGACAAGATCGCCGTTGACTGGAGCACCGCAAGACCAATGGTCACGTAGCGCGTGTATTGGGTGATCTTGGCTTGACCGGCCTGCCCGTCCTTTTTCAAGGTTTCGAGCCGAGGAATCACCACGGTCAGCAGTTGCAAGATGATGCTGGCCGTGATGTACGGCATGATGCCGAGCGCGAAGACACTCAACTGCAAGAGTGCGCCGCCGCTGAAGAGGTTGATAAGCGCGTACACCGAGTTGTCCTGAACCACGTCAATACACCGCTGGATCGCGGCGTAGTCGACTCCCGGAGTCGGCAGGACGGCACCGAGCCGGTACAGCCCCAAGAGCCCCAGGGTGAACAGGATCTTCTTGCGAAGGTCGGGGGTCCGCAGGGCAGCCCCAAACGCACTGATGTGCATCAGGTCCTCCCCTCCTCTCGGACGCCTTCACCGGTGACGAGTGCCTGCGCACCGGCCACCTGGCCTTGCCTGTGGGGCCACTCGAGTCCGTGACTCCTGCCCCACGCTACCTACAGCTCGATCGTCGAGCCCCCGGCAGCGTCGATTTTGTCACGAGCGCTCGAGGAGAACTTGTTCGCAGTGACCGTCACTGCCACGGAGATCTCCCCCTGCCCAAGAACCTTCACGGGCTGACCAGAACGCACAGCACCCTTGGCCACTAGATCGCTTACCGTCACATCTCCCCCCTCGGGGAAGAGCTTGTTGATGGTTGCGACATTGACGACCTGGAAGTCGACCTTGTTGGGATTCTTGAATCCCTTCAACTTCGGGATGCGCATGTGCAACGGCATCTGACCGCCCTCGAAAGAAGCAGGAACGGTACCCCGGGCCTTCGTGCCCTTGGTTCCGCGACCGGCTGTCTTTCCCTTGGACCCTTCGCCGCGCCCCTTGCGGGTCTTGGGCGTGTGAGCCCCCGGTGCAGGTCGCAGGTGATGAACCTTCAGTGCCATGTCAGTCAACCTCCTCGACGTCGACCAGGTGGGACACGGTGTTCACCATTCCGCGAATCTCTGGTCGATCTTCTTTCACGACGACGTCGCCGATTCGCTTGAGACCCAGGGACCGCAGAGTGTTGCGCTGACTGCTGGTTCCACCGATCTCGGATTTGCGCTGCGTCACCTTCAACTGTGTCATCAGGAGCCCGCCCCTGCCTTGGCGCGGAGCATGGCGGCCGGCGCAACGTCTTCGAGCGGAAGGCCTCGACGTGCGGCGACAGCCTCGGGGGGCTCCAACATCTGAAGGGCGGCCACTGTTGCGTGCACGATGTTGATCGCGTTGTCGGATCCCAGTGACTTGCTCAGCACGTCATGAACTCCGGCACACTCCAAGACCGCACGAACCGGCCCTCCGGCGATAACACCCGTACCGGGAGCTGCCGGGCGGAGCATGACCACGCCCGCTGAGGCTTCGCCGGTGATCGGGTGTGGAATCGTGCCTTGAATCCGAGGGACGCGGAAGAAGTTCTTTTTCGCCTCTTCCACACCCTTCGCAATGGCGGCCGGGACTTCCTTGGCTTTGCCGTAGCCCACTCCCACCATGCCGTCACCGTCGCCAACGACAACAAGCGCGGTGAAGCTGAAGCGACGACCACCCTTGACGACCTTCGCGACACGATTGATCGAAACGACGCGCTCGAGGTGATTCGACTTCTCCTCGCGCGGCGTCCGCTCCTTGCGGTCACGGCGTTCGCCGCCTCCGCGTCGGTCGGTTCCTGACATGTTTCCCTCTTTCGCTCTCGGTCGTCTCAGAAGTCCAGGCCGGTTTCGCGCGCACCCTCGGCAAGGGCTGCGACACGACCATGGAACCGGTTTCCTCCGCGATCGAAGATAACCGTTCCAATGCCGGCGGCTTTCGCCCGCTCAGCGACCAATTGGCCGACCTTGCGAGCCTTTGCTGTCTTGTCGTCACCAAGCCCGCGCATCTCGGACTCCATCGTAGAAGCGGAGGCGAGTGTGTGACCAGCAACGTCGTCGACGACCTGAGCCGTCATGTGTCGCGCGGATCGAGTCACGACCAGCCGTGGCCGCTCCGCGGTTCCGGCAACCTTCTTGCGGACTCGAATGTGGCGACGCTTGCGCCCGACGGCAACTTTGTTGCCGGAGCCCAACTTCACGCCATATGTGCTCGTGCTCATCGCTACTTGCCCGCCTTTCCGGCCTTGCGACGGATGACTTCGTTCTCGTACCGAACACCCTTACCCTTGTAAGGCTCCGGCTTGCGCAACTTGCGAATGTTGGCCGCGGTCTCACCGACCAGTTGCTTGTCGATTCCGGTCACCGAGAAGCGGGTCGGGCTCTCCACGGCGAACGAGATGCCGTCGGGGGCCTTCACCGTGATTGAGTGGCTGTAACCCAGAGCGAACTCCAGATCCTGACCTTTGGCCGTCACCCGGTACCCGGTACCGACGATCTCGAGGGTCTTGGAGTAGCCGTCTGTCACCCCGGTGACCATGTTGCTGACGAGCGTGCGCGTGAGACCGTGAAGCGCCTTCGAAGAACTCTCATCGTTCGGACGCTGGACAACCAGGCTGCCTTCTTCCTCGGCAATGGTGATGGGATCAGCAACATCGAGGCTCAAGGATCCCTTAGGCCCGGTAACCGTCACCGATCGACCGACAATGGATGCCGTGACACCCGAAGGAACGGGGATGGGCCTCTTGCCAATACGTGACATGGCGCTCCTCCCTACCAAACGTAGGCGAGGACTTCCCCACCTACGCCCTTCTTCGAAGCCTGTCGGTCCGTCAGCAATCCGTTCGACGTCGACAAGATGGCGATGCCGAGCCCACCGAGAACCCGGGGCAACGACGTGCTCTTGGCGTACACGCGCAATCCGGGCTTCGAGACACGGCGCAACCCCGCGATCGACCTCTCACGTGAGGGGCCGTACTTGAGCTGCAACGTGAGTGTCTTGCCGACTTCAGCGTCCGCCACGTCGTAGCCGGCGATGTAGCCCTCCGACTTCAGAATCTCAGCGATATTCGCCTTGATCTTGGAGTGCGGCATCGCAACGTCCTCGTGGTACGCCGAATTGGCGTTGCGCAGACGGGCAAGCATGTCCGCGATCGGGTCTGTCATTGTCATGGCCTACCGGCCTTCCTCGCCGTGGTTTCCCCTGCTCTCGCTGAGGACCTGCGGCGTCGTTACCAACTGCTCTTCGTGACTCCGGGTAGCTCGCCCGCGTGGGCCATCTCGCGAAGGCACACGCGGCACAAGCCGAACTTGCGGTACACCGAGTGCGGGCGACCACATTTGGTGCAGCGGGTGTACGCCCGCACCTTGAACTTGGGGGTCTTGCGCTGCTTTTCGATCAACGCCTTCTTCGCCATGGCCTACGCCTCCTTGAACGGGAAGCCCAGCAGCCGAAGCAGCGCGCGCCCCTCGTCATCATTGGTTGCGGTGGTCACGACGGTGATGTCCATGCCCCGCGTGCGGTCGATCTTGTCCTGATCAATTTCGTGGAAAACCGATTGCTCGCTCAAACCGAATGTGTAGTTGCCATTCCCGTCAAACTGCTTGGGTGACAGTCCACGGAAGTCGCGAATTCGCGGGAGAGCGATCGACAGGAGACGGTCGAGGAACTCCCACATGCGATCCCCACGCAACGTCACGTGTGCACCGATCGGCTGACCCTCACGCAATTTGAACTGAGCGATCGACTTGCGCGCCTTGGTGATCTGCGGCTTCTGACCGGTGATCTCCGTGAGGTCTCGGATGGCACCCTCGATCAACTTCGAGTCCCGTGCGGCTTCACCGACGCCCATGTTCACGACGACCTTGGTGACCGTGGGGACCTGCATGATGTTCGAGTAACCGAATTCGCTTTGCAGACCCGGAACGATCTCTTCGCGGTAGCGCGCCTTCAGTCGCGCCTTGGTATCGGTGGCCATCACAGATCCTTCCCTGTGCGCTTGGAGATCCGCACGCTGCGCTCCGACTCGTAGGTGGAGCCGTCTGGGCGACGCTTCTCAACCTTCTCCTTGCGGTACCCGATGCGGGTAGGTCGGCCGTCTTCCGGATCGACAACCATGACGTTGGAGACATGAACTGGTGCCTCGGTTGTCACGATGCCGCCGGTCTTCGCGCCGCGGGCGTTTTGGCCCACCCGCGTGTGCTTCTTGATTCGGTTGACACCTTCGACGATCACCCGGTCAGAATCCGGATACACCTCGATGACCTTGCCGGTGAGTCCGCGATCCTTGCCCGAGATCACCTGGACAGTGTCGCCTTTGCGAACGTGAAGTTTGCTCATGGCTACAGCACCTCCGGGGCGAGAGAGATGATCTTCATGAACTTCTTGTCGCGCAGCTCCCGGCCGACCGGCCCGAAGATGCGTGTTCCGCGAGGCTCGTTCTCACCCTTGAGAATCACCGCAGCGTTCTCATCGAAGCGAATGTACGACCCGTCCGGGCGGCGGCGCTCTTTCCTGGTGCGGACGATGACGGCNTTGACGACCTCGCCCTTCTTGATTCCGCCGCCGGGGATGGCGTCCTTGACGGTGGCGACGATGACGTCTCCGACCCCTGCGTAACGTCGTCCTGAGCCACCGAGTACCCGGATGCACAAGATCTCCTTGGCACCGGTGTTATCGGCGACTCGCAATCGCGACTCTTGCTGGATCACTGCTTCTCTCCTGATCGTCTGCCGGTTCTCTGTTCGAGCCTGGCGGAACCCCTCCGACTGCTGTTTGCGGCCGGCTTGTCTACTTGGCCTTCTCCAAAACCTCGACCACGCGCCACCGCTTCGTGGCCGACATCGGTCGCGTCTCCATGAGCAGGACGCGGTCCCCTACACCCGCGGAGTTCTGCTCGTCGTGCGCCTTCAACTTGCTGGTGCGACGAACGACTTTCCCGTACAGCGGGTGCTTGAAGCGGTCCTCGACGGCAACGACGACGGTCTTGTTCATCTTGTCGCTGACGACGAGGCCTTCGCGGACCTTGCGGTAGCCGCGGGCTTGCGTTTGCGTGGCGCTCATGCGGCACCCTCCTCGCCGTCACCGGCATCGTCTGACATCTCGAGCATGGGAGTGATTCCGAGTTCCCGTTCCCGCATGATCGTGTAGATGCGAGCGATGTCCTTGCGGACGGCGCGAAGGCGACCGTGACTCTCCAATTGACCTGTAGCACCCTGGAATCGAAGGTTGAAGAGTTCTTCCTTCGACTCGCGGAGCTTGGTCACGAGCTCTTCTTGCGTCAGGTTGCGCAGCTCACCTGCTGCTGTACCCACTGCCATTAGTCCTCACCTGCTTCATCGCGTCGGATGATCCGACACTTCATCGGAAGTTTGTGCACCGCCCGCATCAGCGCCTCGTGCGCCAACGCTTCGTCCGGATAGGACAACTCGAACATGACGCGCCCTGGCTTGACGTTGGCTACCCACCACTCAGGGGATCCCTTTCCGGATCCCATGCGAGTCTCCGCTGGCTTCTTGGTCAACGGACGGTCCGGGTAGATGTTGATCCACACCTGACCACCACGCTTAACGTGACGGGTGATCGCAATACGGGCCGCCTCGATCTGCCGGTTTGTTACGTAGGCCGGTTCGAGAGCCTGAATGCCGTAGGTGCCGAAAGTGACGCGCGTGCCGCCCTTGGCAGCACCCGACCGCTTGGGGTGATGCTGCTTGCGGTGCTTGACCCTTCGAGGTATCAACATGATCAGCCCTCCTGTCCTGCGGGCGCTGCTTCCGCCGGTGCCGCCGACTCCTCAGTGGCAACGGTTTCTGCCGTTGCTTCTACGGTGGCGGGTGCTTCCTCGTCCCGACGACCTCGTCGCGGTCGCTCCGGTCGTGAGCGCTGGCCACTCAAACGTGCTGCCGCGGCGGCGGCTTCCCTTTCCGCCCGTGAGCCAAGCGCTTCACCCTTGTAGATCCAGACCTTGACGCCAATGCGACCGAACGTCGTCCGGGCCTCGTAGAAGCCGTAGTCGATATCGGCGCGCAGCGTGTGCAAAGGAACGCGTCCCTCGCGATAGAACTCGGTACGCGACATTTCCGCGCCACCCAAACGGCCGGACACCTGAACACGGATACCCTTGGCTCCCGCCTTCATCGCACTTTGCATCCCCTTACGCATCGCGCGCCGGAAGGACACTCGGCTCGACAGCTGCTCAGCAATGCCCTGGGCAACCAACTGGGCCTCGATCTCGGGGTTCTTCACCTCGAGGATGTTCAACTGCACCTGCTTGCCAGTCAGCTTCTCGAGGTCACCGCGGATCCTGTCCGCTTCGGCGCCGCGACGACCGATGACGATGCCGGGGCGCGCGGTATGGATATCCACCCGAACCCGTTCCCGGGTCCGCTCGATCTCGACCTTGGCGATTCCAGCTCGCTCCATGCCCTGACTCAGCAGCTTGCGAATCTTCACGTCCTCTTCGACGTAGTCGCGGTAGCGCTGACCCTTCTTGACATCGTCGGCGAACCAACGAGAGGTAAAGTCTGTGGTCACGCCCAGCCGGAAGCCGTGCGGGTTGACTTTCTGTCCCACGATCAGCCCTCTTCCTTCTTGGCGGTCGTCTTCTTCGTGGTCGTCTTCTTCGNNGTCGNCTTCTTCGNNGTCGNCTTCTTCGCGGTCGACTTCTTCGCGGTCGACTTCTTCGCGGT
>FUFK010041038.1_pt1 | contig 192128 bp, 155 predicted proteins | sample 1021851 | NCBI WGS metagenome assembly FUFK01 (sample SAMEA51879418, study PRJEB19060) | metagenome | reverse complement strand
CATTCCAACCCCAGCAAGTTATTGAAAAATCATCGAGAACTGCACAGGAATGATATGCTCCAACTGATAAGTCAACCGCTGAACGATTCTCTGGCAATGCTACGTTAGCACCAGGGGAATGCGTTGTTGAAGCACTTCCACCATCGCCATTTTGGCCAACATGGTCTCTACCCCAACACATTACACCTCCATCATCAAAAAGTACACATGTATTGGTATGTCCTCCTTCTACAGCAATTGCATTCCGATTATCTGGAATATCTATCAGTACAGGAGTGTACTGTGAGGACGTTTCTTCGAGACCATTGCCTAGTTTACCATCATGATCGCTACCCCAACACATCAATGAACCATCATCCAAAATTGCACATGTATGATGAAGACCCATGCCCACAGTTACTACGGTTCTGTTGGCAGGGAATTCTACAGGTATTGTCGGTGAGGAGTAAACATTTGTTGTACCATCTCCTGACTCGCCATTATCGTTCTGACCCCAACAGAAAAGAGGACCAGAGAATTCCAAGGCACATGTTCTACGGTATTTTGCAAAAATAGAATGGTATGTACTTCCATCAGAAGAGGATACAGGTTCAGCAGGACGTAAATGTCTATCCGAGTTACCACCGTCCCCTAGCTGCTCATTACCATCATGACCCCAACAAATAGCAGTTCCATTATCTAAAATAGAACACGAATGATAATGTCCTAAAGCAAGAACTGATACATCACTTGCAGAATTATCCTCTTCTAAGATATATTCGAAACGAATAGAGGAAACACCTTGCACGTCACTTAGATCTATCGAACATTCAATTTCTTGACCTGCATTAACAACATCAGATATACAAGAAATGTCTAGGGATTCTACTTCTTCTGCAGATGAGTAAGACATGGGCGCTAAAAGGAAAAGAAGAGAAATCAGTATAGCCAGATGACGTGCACTCATGCCTTTGACTCAGGCAATTAGGTTTCAAAACATTCGTTAGAATTAGAGGAATTGTGTAGTTTTTGCTTCGGCAAGCCTCATAAGAACGGGTTAGGTCGCGAGGCTGTCGAGGTGAGCGAATGAGTAAGGGTACTCCATCCATGGGTAAGCGCCAAAAAATTGTTCATTTCCGCTGCCGACGCTGCGGTAGGCATGCATATCACAAGCAAAAGCGTGTTTGTTCTGCCTGTGGATATGGCGCAACTGCTCGCCGACGAAAATATCGGTGGTCAAAGAGAAACCGGCTTATCGGTAGCAAGTGATTTTACTCAAGAACCATAAGGTGACTAACCAACCAGAGTCTGAGGACCCATGTGCGGCATCATAGGAATCCTCGCTCCAGAAGGGGCAGAAGTCCGACAACAACTCTATGATGGACTCCTCGTATTACAACATCGAGGTCAAGATGCCGCTGGAATAGTTACTTGCGATAAAGAGAGATTCCACCAGAGAAAATCGAATGGAATGGTCAATGATGTGTTTAGGCAACACCATATGGATACGTTAGGAGGAAAGATGGGCATAGGACATGTGCGTTATCCTACAGCTGGATCGTCTTCATCAGCAGAAGCTCAACCATTTTATACAAATTCGCCTTATGGGATGGCTCTTGCACATAATGGAAATCTTACCAATGCGAGAGAATTATTACATGAAGTAATCCACCATGATAGAAGACATGTTAACACAAATAGTGATTCTGAAATCCTTCTGAATATTCTCGCTAGCGAACTCGGACGAACACATGCGACACAAATTGATGGTGAACTATATCTTGATTGTGAAGATTTATTCGATGCAATAGAGAGGTTAAATTCGCGTGTGAATGGATCATATGCTGCAGTTAGTGTGTTATCTGGATATGGAATCTTAGCATTTCGAGACCCTTTCGGAATTAGGCCACTAATCCATGGGTCAAAGAAGGAAGACAATGGAAAAGAAACACATGTTTTCGCTTCGGAAAGTGTTGCATTAACAGCTTTAGGATGTGAAATCATTGGAGATGTAGGTCCGGGAGAAGCAGTATTTGTCGACGAAAATGGTCGAGTTAGGAGGAGGACATGTCATCCATCTCCCGTAATGAATCCCTGCATATTTGAGCAAGTTTACTTCGCAAGACCGGATTCTGTGATTGATGGCATTTCAGTGTATGAGTCAAGAATCAAGATGGGAGAGAAATTAGCAAATCGTATCATGAAAGAAAGACCAGATCATGGAATCGATGTAGTAATGCCAATCCCAGATAGTGGAAGGATATCTGCTATGGAAGTAGCGAGGACACTTGGATTAGAATATAGAGAAGGTTTCGTTAAAAATAGATATGTAGGAAGAACCTTCATCATGCCAGGGCAAGCAATACGGCAAGATAGTGTAAGGAAAAAATTGAATCCAATACCCCATGAATTTGCAGGAAAAAGAGTTCTCTTGGTAGACGATAGCATAGTTAGAGGGAACACATCGAAAAAAATTGTACAATTGGCAAGGGACGTGGGTGCAAAAGAGGTATTCTTTGCTAGTGCGGCACCTCCTGTTCTACATCCAAATGTGTATGGAATTGACATGCCTGCCAAAGAAGAGTACATTGCCCATAATCAAACAAATGAGGAAATAACTCAGGCTATTGGAGCGGATTGGCTAATTTATCAATCTCTAGAAGACCTTGAAGAGGCTGTCATTGAAGCAGGAAAGGGAGTTGTAACTCAATTTGATTCCTCATGCTTTACCGGAGAATATGTATGTGGCACAATTTCTGCTGAATACTTGTCATCAGTAGGAATGGCTAGAAGTGATGAAGCAAAAATAAATAAAAATTCTACAGATGAGACCATTGAAATTCATAACAAAGAATAATGTGGATTATACATATAATGGGCAGCGCTAAAGCCCACCGGTTTATTCCAAATACATGCCCCACCGAATTGAGGCCTTACGCAGGGTCCCGTGTGAGAGTAGAGTAAGAGCATGTGACCTCGCTCGAGATGGAAGTTTGTTAATTTGGACAGATGATGAATGTAATCTACACTATCTCAACTTAGACGGAGATGGTAATGGAAAATCATTTCCACTTGAAGAAGAAGTAGATCATCTGTTATGTCTTTCAAATAATTCAGTTCTGGTTGGAACAATTTCAAGAGATGCTCATTGTATCTCAGAAAAAGGAGAAATTCTATGGAGAATTAATGCCGCTGGGGGAATTGAACAATTAGTTGGAACCATCGACAGAACACGATTTTTAGCAATTGACGGGATGAGAGCTGCAATTCTATTCGAATCAGATGGCAATGAAATTTGTCGCCATACTGGTAGACAATATATTCTCTCTGCTATTCGACCAGACGGAGGTGCTTTTGCATTAGCAGACGATACTGGAGTCGTAGAATTAGTATCAAGTACAGGAAAAATAATCACTACAAAACAGCCAAGATCTTCAGAAGGGGACAGAATTACTGCCATGACTTTTAGGCCAGATGGAGTATTAGTTATTGCATCCGAATGCAACGGCTTAACCGATTCAGAAACACCTCAGATTGCATTAGATTGTATTTCTAACAATGGCGAACACCTCCACACCGTTGAAATTGACTCTAATGCATCAGTACTTTTCGGAACCACTCAAGGAATATTAGTTGGAATGGAAAATGGAGATGTTGAAGAACATAAAATTGGAACAACAGAACCTATTATTTGGGCTAAAACCGGATATGAAGTTAAGGATGTAAGACCTCATGATGATGACATTATCGTAGGGTCTTGGTTCCATCTTCGTAGATATCTTTCTCCGATGGAGGAGGCTTGGTCAATAGAACATCCAGGATTGATTGATAGAGTATCATCCGATTCAGGTGGAAGAATGATAGCAATATCAGGAGATAATCGAAATGATTACACAAGAATCGATCGTATTGATTTGTACAATCCAGATTCTCAAAGATTTGAAATTGAGGATGATGATGCTCTACTTATTGACGATCAAGACCTGTTTGGGGGCGCTGTAGGAGGAAATATTGGGACTGATTTAACCGATGCATTAGAAAATACTGAAAATGCAACTAATGAGGATTTTGAGGAGATTGAAGATTTACTCACAGAGGAAGAAATGGAAATCTATAGAACAAATCAAACAAGCGAAGATGATTTAGATGATTTGTTATCCGAACTCGAAAAAGACGTTGATTCTGAACACGGAAATATTTCTCAAAATGAAGGTATTGAAGATCTCATTGAAGGAATAATTGATGATGATTCTTTTAGCTCTCTTCCCCCTATTGCTGATGCAGGGCAGGATAGAGTAATTGATGTCGATGAAGATGGTACTGCAATGGTTACATTGGATGGAAGAAGCTCTCAATGCTCAGATGGAGAAATTGAATCATGGGAATGGAGGGATTCAGCAGGATTACCAATTGGCGATACTTCAGCGTTAAAGGTAAGACTAAGACCAGGAACTCATCAATTCACTCTGAGTGTTTTGAGTAGCAAAGGAATGGCTTCTTCAGACTCTGTAACTGTTCAAATCAAAGGCGAACAAGAATCTGATGATTCTTTTGACGTGCTACTCAAATAATCAAAGAGAGGACAAAGCATTCTTTAGAACTGGTAAAGCATCCTCCCAATTCGCAACAATGCCATAATCTGCGACTCCAAAAATTGGAGCGTCTGCATCTTTGTTAATTGCGACAATATATTTCGAAGAACGCATTCCTGCAAGGTGTTGAATGGCACCAGAAATACCTACGGCAATGTAGAGAGTTGGAGTAACAACTTTTCCTGTTTGACCTACTTGAATGCTGTGAGAAAGACCCCATTCATCAACTACTGCTCTGGATGCCCCAACTGCGGCACCTACCTGATCTGCTACAGTTTCTAACTGGCTCCAATTATCGATGTTGCCCATCCCTCTTCCTCCTGAAATAACAATATCCGCTTCAGAAACATCAAGACGTTCGCTCGCTTTCGCAATTGCTTCCATTACAGTAACAGATACGTCAGAGGAATGATTGACTGTAGATACTGGCGCAGAACCTCCTGATCCTGAAGGAGCAAAGGCATTAGGACGAATAGTAAGAATACAATCTCCGGATACATTGACTTCTTCCATTGCCTTCCCTGAATATATCGGACGAGAAATAGTTAGGCCCGATGAGACACCAGTAGCATCTTGAATTACAGGAATGCCTCTTGCTGCAGCTAATCTGGCAGCAATCTCACGACCACTTGAAGTGGCTGCTGCGAAAACAGTACCTCCGGATATCGCACTATTCAAAGCTGAAGACCAAGAACCTCCATCAAATGATGAAAAACAATCTCCTTCAACACCAATTACTGCTCCTACTCCATCAATTGAGGCAGCAGAATCAGTAGCGATACCTCCAGGGCAAAGTATAGTAGGGCTTGAACCCAGAGAAGTCGCTGCAGCAACCATTTGAGAAGTTACTGGATGTAGTCCGTTGTCGTTTGTCTCTGCAATTATTGTAATATCCATTCTAACACCACCTAGAGTACCTTCGCCTCATTCCTTAGTTTCTGAACAACTTCCGAAACACTATCTGCACCTTCAAACATCTGTCCAGGAGCCTTTTCATCAGGAGGAGATTGGCAATTAATTACGGCTGATGAACCCGAAACATCAATTCCTAAGGAATCAGGATCCATAGAATCAATTGGTTTCTTCTTCGCCATCATTATTCCCTTTACATTTGGCCGTCGTAACTCAGTAGAAGTTTTGTCGAAAGCAACTACACAAGGGGCACTTACACTTACCCTCTCAGAACCACTAGATGCAGGACGGAGAACACTAAAACTACCTCCATCATATGATATTTCGGAAGCATTAGTTACGCAAGCTGCACCAATTAATTCAGCAACTCCCGGGCCTGTACTTCCAGAGTTAGTATCTGCAGCTTGCTTACCACAGAAAACAACATTCGCACCTATTTGATTAACTGCATTGGCTAATAATCCTTGAATTTTCGTTGAATCAAGGGAAATTAAATCGTCAACAAGAATGTGAACAAGGGCATCCGCGCCAACGGCGGCAGCATCTCTAAGCCCTTTTTCTGATCGAGCAGGGCCACAAGTGATTGCAGTGACCTTAGCACCGGAAGATTCCTTCATTGTCAATGCGGCTTCCATAGCATATTCATCAAAGGGGCTAATTGACCACTTGCTAACATTCGATTCATCTACTCTATCTCCGCTAATGGAAATCTTTGCAGTCGTATCCGGAACGTACTTAATTAGAACAGCTATATCCATACTCCATCACTCTCGTAACTCGGCGATAGAAAACGCCTCTATCAAGATTGGGCAAAGAAAAATAACTTAAAAATGCTAGTTTAGTGGATAAGGATTCATTTTTTCATCAGGGAGTTCTCGAATCCTATCTAACGCCCGAACGGCAATTTCCCAACCAATTACCCCCACAATAATTCCGGTAAATAAGTCCCAAACATAATGTTGTTTAGTGGTCACAGTACTAATACTAAGTAAGAAAAATTCAATCCAAACAATTGCAATGAATATCTTAACCAAGGTTGATTCTGAGGTTCTAATTCTCATCCACCGGCTAATTGCTCTTGTTAGGAAATATGAATGAGCAATATGGAGACTAGGCCAAGCGTTCCAGGGTTCATCCATTGTATGCATTAAATTAAACAGACTACTGTACAAACCATCTCCTTCTAAAACATCAAGTGGAATTTGATCTCGCATATCAATTTCTGCTGGTAAAATAAGGAAAATTATAGTACAAAATAACGTTGCCACGGATAGCATTTGAATTCCAGCAATCAATTCCAAACGGGAGTGATCATCCTTAGGACAACAAGCGAGAGTCACTGGATAATATAGATATAGAGCCATGTAAGGTACAACCATCCAAGGAATAACTGGGATTGTGCGGTCAATTGCACTCTCAGGGTCCCACACTGTTACTCCATTGGAGGCGACAAATTGATTCGTAGAAAAATATGGGAATGCAATTGCAATTAATCCAAAAATCACGATATAGAATAGAAATAAATTTCCTCTAAGAAAATGTCTTTGATTCCAAGCAGGGCCCCATATTAATGGCCAAGGAGAAGATATTCTATCTGCGACCTTATCTAGAAGCTCCTGCAGTCTGTTCATAACCTTTGATTGATCATCAGGCATCTAATCTTCGCCATCAATCAACTTCACAGAATCACCTTTTGATACTATTCCTTCAATTTTCACTCGAGCATACCATCTAGACCAACCTGGAAACTTTTTTTCACTAATTCGGGAAAAAGAAGAATCTGAAAACACATGTGCTATTGTTTTACATGGAGGAGCAGGCGATGTAATTTCAATTACAGATTCTCCAATAGACACTATTGAACCTGAATTCAACTTAGACCAATCAATTCCTGAAATAGTTAGATTCTCCCCTACTGCTCCTTCATTTATTGGATGTCCTTCATTGATTAATGCATGAATTAACTCCGACGAATAAATACAAACTGCTCTTTCAGGCCCACCATGGTGTTTGAGATCATTCTGTCTATCTCCTTCAACCCCTGCAAACAAAAGTCTAGTTGATTCAACGGGGAACTTGGGTACCCCTCCATTGGGATTTACATTGATTGATGAAATAAATCCGGAAATAACACTAATCACCCCAATATGCTTCACGAATGGCTTGATTCGCTTCCATACAGGCAACTACATCAGAAGGACGGTCAGGCATTAATTCAATTCCAGCAAGATGGGAAAACATAGGTACCACATTAGACATATTCACCACCCCCCAACCTACTTGGGTACACGGGGCAATAGGAGAGATAGGAGCCGTACCAGAAGTAGGGTCCCAGGTAGAAAATCCTGGATACCAAGCCGAGAGATTCAATGCATCTCTTAGGTTATGATTGGAAACTGAAAGATTAGTGCCATTGACCAACAAACCATCTCTTTCTGAAGAGGCTCCTGAACCCATATCATCTGCTTGAACTCTTAGGTGAGTTAATACAAGACTCAAAATTCCTGCAGTCCTAGGTGTTGCAAATGAGGTCCCTGATGTCTCATGATAACCATCTATATCATCATGATTAGGTAGCATTTGAGTCCAATCAGCAGCAATATCTGGATACGAACCACTCATTATCTCTTTTTGATCATCGCCTTCTTCTGCATAACCAGATATACCTATCGACCAAGGAGGACCGGCTGTAGAATCTTGAACAGCAGGAGAAGGAGAATTGTCTGCTGCACCTGTGTGAACTTTATGATTTTCAACTACTGCAACCCTAGTTGCGTCTTCAATACCAGGTACTGGCACACTACCTATTGGCCCAAATGAAGTCGAAATAATATCCACTAGTGGTTGATTGGCAGCGGCTAATACTGCAGCATCACTGAATCCTTCAACAAAGAAAATTATCGCATCGGGATTTGCATCCAAAACTGCTCCAGTTACTGCAGTACCATGTCCATCTGAAGGATCATCTAGGATAGGGATATCAGTTCCATCATCTGGAGTTGTACCAATAATCCGTGTTCCGGGAAAATAGACAATGTCGCTTGAAGTAATTAGATCCCAACAATCTTCCTTATCTGATTCATATCTTTCTTCCCATGTTCCGTTCATAGTGAGGTTACAAGTCATCGTAACTCCTAACCCTTCTAACAACCAATCAGGTAAAGTTTCATTCAAAATAAATCTCTCATGATAGACATTAATCCCGGTATCAATAGGAGCAACTACACTGTATGCACCACCAAAGTTCCCAAAGACGGGACTATCGATTTCAATTATCTCATCCACATCATCTCCAGATAAACATCCAGACAATGATGAGCAAATTAGCAATATACTGAGAAGTAGTACTCTCGGCACGTGCATACCTCCCTCCAAAGAGGCATATGGTTTGAGGTTAATCACACTATGAACGAGCAACAATCACAAGAGTACCTGGCCATTCTTCATTCTCATTGGCCTTGAAAATCTTGAGTACATCTAAGCCTGCGGAATTTACCAATGAAACCCATTCAGATTCAGAAAATGTAGTCATTCTGACCCCTACTTTCTCAGGCCATTCTAAACTCTCTTTATTCTCAAGGTAATGATCTACTCCAAAGGCAAAAATTCCTCCCTTAACCAACCATTTACTTCTTACCGATTCAAGAAAATCAGGAATATCGTCCAAGTAATACAAAACTTCCATTGAATGAACTAAGTCTACTTTCTCAGGGGGTGACCAGGACATTAAATCAGCATGGAAATAAAGGCCTTCAGGATCTTTTTCCAAAGCACGAATTATCATTGATTTCGCACCATCCACACCCATTGCTAAAGAACAAGAAGGGTTGTCTTTTAGATGACGAACAACCCAGCCATTTCCACACCCTGCGTCAATTGCAGAGAATCCTCTTTCTATCGATTTTGTTGGCATTGAATCAAATGCTGCATCCAATATCTCTTGGACAGCAGGCCTATGCCCTCTTGCCATACCTTCGTCTTTACCGATATCTGCCCATTCACTGAAAACATCAACCGCTGGACGCATCAAATCCCTCATAATTTTCGAGTGAAAGACTGGATGCCAGTGATATGGCGAGCTAGAATCAAATTATGGATATCATGGGTTCCTTCGTAAGTTTTCACTGATTCAAGATTATTCATATGTCGCATAATTGGATATTCATCAGTTACACCATTGGCTCCATGGATATCCCTAGCTACTCTGGCAATCTCAAGAGCAATGTCTACGTTATTCATTTTAGCCAAACTAATCATCTCGGGGAACCAATCGTCTTCATCAATTCTACGTCCAAGGTGATAAGCGAGAAGTTGACCTTTTGTTATCTCTCTCAGCATCGTAGCGAGTTTCATCTGGATAAGCTGGTATGCAGCTATTGGATGATCGAATTGTATTCGCTCCATAGAATAGTTCTTTGCAGCATCAAAACAAGCCTGGGCAGAGCCTATCGAACCCCAAGCAATCCCATATCTAGCACGATTCAAACAGGAAAATGGCCCGCCGAGACCTTTTGCACCTGGTAAATAACGATCTTCAGGAACAAAAACATCCTGAAGAACTAGTTCTGATGTTACAGAGGCGCGTAGAGAGTGTTTGCCTTTCTGTTCAGGTGCACTAAATCCTTCATCGTCTTTTTCAACAATAAATCCTCGAATTACTCCATCTAATTTTGCCCAAACTATCGCAATATCTGCTATAGTGCCATTAGTGATCCACATCTTTGCTCCATTCAAGACATATCCTCCGTCAACCTTTTCCGCTTTTGTAACCATTCCACCGGGATTAGAACCGTAATCAGGTTCAGTTAATCCAAAGCATCCGATTATCTCTCCAGTCGCCATTTTTGGTAGATACTTGTGCTTCTGTTCCTCGGTACCAAATTTATGAATTGGATGCATGGAAAGTGAACCTTGAACACTACAGAAAGAACGCAGGCCAGAATCTCCGCGCTCTAGTTCTCTACAAACTACGCCGTAGGCAGTATAGGACATTCCTGCACAGCCATATTCTTCAGGAACGACCATTCCTAGGACACCCATCTCTCCTAAATCTTTGATCCATTCTTCTGGAAAATAACCTTCATTGTATGCCTTTTCGATATTAGGAATTACCTTTTCGTCTACCCAATCTCGAACCATGTCTCTAAGCATGATCTCCTCTTCGTTCAGCATTTTGTCTACATCAAAGAAATCCAAGGCCTCGTATGCCATCTCTAGTCCCCTTGTTTAGCCCCCTTGAGAGACCTGTTTGAACCTTACCGATGGTTGATTACTACCTAACACGCTTCTTTCGTTGCTCTCTCTTGTCTCTAAGAGTAGGCTCAAGGCCCTTACGTTTTCTTCGCCACCTATTGTAAGATGCTTGCATTTTTGGACTATTCATGAAAATTAGACCAAGAACGATTCCAGGTACACTAACAACAACAACAACAGCCAAGGCATAACCCGCCAGACTAGTTAACAATGGATCCTCGATCTCTATGGGAATGAAATTTATTGCATCACCTCTATTGTTCAAGACCCAACCCTCCGCTTCGGAAGTACTCCAAGAACATACTACCGGGCGAGTTGCCGCGTCAAGTTGTTGATTTGCAGCATCTACATGGTCATACCAAGGGAAGGATTCTTCTGAATCAGGACGATGATCAATCAACCCAAATGGAATTGTTGCAATCATCATCCTATTTTCGCTATGTCCACAAATTTTGGTAAACTCCCCTGATAAATCGCTAAGAATTACAGCTTCTAAGGTTGATTCTCCTTGAGTAGAATCATCGAGACGAATAGTTGCGATATTTCGATTGGAACCTACTGCAACACAAACAGGGATATTTCCTTGATCGCATTCAACATCATTCCAAAGCACCGCAGATCCACCTAACCATGTAATTTCATGGTCATCATCAATTATTCCAATCCCGTCTAATTCAGTAGAAACTACACATAGTCGAATTATAGGGTGACAATCTATGGAAGTTACTGGACTTTCTCGAGTATTTTCCAATGCATGCATCTCTCCTCCCTCAACCAACGAACGAAATCGCCAAATTCTTCCTGAATCAGCAGAAATATATGCCCATGCTCCATTTGTATTCCATGCTACTGCAGTGAGGGTACTTATCTCAACTAATCCAATTCCAGAAACATTAGATAATCGTCGATCTTGGTAATCATATCGAAGAACTCGACCGGAATCACCCACGATAAAGGCATTACCAGCGGGATGAAAATCAACTGCGTTAAGATCTTGATCGGTAATTGAGTCTAGTTTCAAAGATTCCTCAGGATTGTCATTAGGGATAACAAAAACAGCACCATCATCTCCGATTGCCAATGATTCATCAGCATTTGAATCTAAAGCATTCAGAAAAACTGGCTCTTCAGAAATGGATATTCTAGTATTAGATTCAACTATTGATTCTGCTTGAACAGAAACGAAAAGAAATAGCAAGAGCAGAGGTATTAATGCTCGTAACTGGACCCGGCCCATACCCCTCCGGAGACGCACGACTTCATCATGTGAACGGTCAATGCATATTTTGTAAGACAGGGAGGATTCAAGTCCTCCCTCCTCACCGGAGGGGACATGGAACGCTTCGCGACGACTAGAGGTAAAGTCAAAGATGTAACAGCAAATGGTGGATTGGCAGAATTAGCAAAGAAATATTTTGACAATGTTGAATCGACTGGTGAAAACGCATTTACTGGATCACATGGTATAATGAAAAGTATAGAAGCACATTACAAAGGAGATGCTTTAATTGTCGAAGTAGATAACGAAAAACCCGATTTTTCAAATCCAGAATCTATGAAGTCTGCTCGTGAAGATAGATTAAGATGGACACAATTTTTGGATGAGTCAACAGGATATGACTCAAAAAAGAGAGGAGATAAAGCAAAAGAATGGGGTAAGAAAGCGAACAAAGCAAAGTCTTCCATTTCAGCGGCTAAACATTTCATGACTTTAGCTAAGAATCTACCTCAAGAAACAATTGATAAAGCAAATGATCTGATTCAAGAGATTGAATCTGCACTTGAAGAAGGGGATAATACCAGAGCTGCTGGACGGGGAGAAAAATTATCCAAATTACTGAATAAATGAGGTAAATTCGATGACCCCTGAGGATGTCATGCGTCTCGTTGAAGAGACAAAGGGAGGTCCGGAACTATCTTCAGAAAATAAGAAGACTATTTCTTTGATGTTTGATGGTGTTGAAGAAATTGTTGGACTGGAACATATTGTGTCCATCCTCAACGGGGAAAGGTCCCATGGCGGAGATAATGTCCTGAGGGCATATATTGGACTTGAGCCGAGTGGCAAGGCACATCTTGGATGGATAATTCTGGCAGATACGATCAAGAAAATGCTAGAACAAGGCGTCAATGTTCTTGTTTTCTTAGCTGATTGGCATGCTTGGGTCAATGATAAATTTGGCAGAGATATGAAAAAAATATCTATCGCTGGAGAATATATGACAGAAGTATTCAGAGTTCTTCTTGGATTCCCTGAAGAGGGCGAAGAGGCTGGTCAAATTCGTTTCATGAAAGCCAGCCAACTAATGGACTCAGGAAAATATTGGGAACGAGTACTACGTTGTTCAAAGGGCATGAGCCTATCAAGAGCAAGGAGAACATTCAGTATCATGGGAAGAAGTGAGGATTCATCAGATGACGATTTATCTGCCTTCTTCTATCCAGCAATGCAGGCTGCCGATATCTTTGAATTAGGTGTAGATATTGCTTTCGGAGGAATGGACCAACGAAAAGCTCACATGTATATGAGAGAAGTAGGAGATAGAAACCATTGGGTAAAAGCCACATGTATACACACACCTATGCTATCAGGACTCAAGGGAAGAGGCGGGGGACGAATGGATTCATTCGATCATAAAATGTCAAAATCGGATCCTAACAACGCAGTATTATTACATGACACACCAAAGAAATTAGAAAAGAAATTCAGAAAGGCATTCCTCGAACCAGGAAATTCAGATTCTCCAGTTTACGAGATTGCAAAATATGTTATTATGCCCAGAAATGGAACAGTAGATGTTCATCCAAAACCAGAATTCGGAGAGCCATCTTCTTGGACTGATTTAGATGCCTTAATTGAAGCAATAGGAGATGGATCTGTTCATCCATTCGATGCAAAAATGGCTATCGCTCATGGTTTAGCAGAAATTCTTGAACCTATCTCAGAACATTTCACTAAAAATTCTGAATTACTTGAGGCAGTCAACCAAATGACTGGTCATTGAAGAATATTCAATTATTTACACTTCCAAGTTAATTTGAGAACACCAATTCATATGAAATGAGTTCTCACGCTTACATGATAACATGGAAGTAGGCATAGATGACTTCGCTATTCATTTCCCCCGTCTTTACTTTGATATGAAGGATTTTGCAAAATTCCGCGGAGCAGATTTTGAAAAATTAAACAAAGGACTGGGTTTGAATGCTATGGCAATTCCTGACGCCCATGAGGATACCGCTACAATGGGTGCAAATGCTGTAGCTCGACTAATTGACCGAAATGGATTGTCTCCTTCTCAAATAGGTAGGATCTACCTAGGAACAGAATCAGCACTCGATGGTGCAAAACCTACTGCGACATACATCATTGACATGCTTCAGCAAAGATATTCAAAACAATATGGACCTGATTGCTTTAGAAATTGCGATGTTGTAGATATGACATTTGCATGTATTGGAGCAGTAGATGCTCTTCACAATACACTAGATTGGGTTGCCCGAGGAGGCGAACAAGAGGATAGAATTGGAATTGTTGTTTTTAGTGATAATGCAAAATACGATATGGAATCTAGTGGAGAATACACCCAAGGTGCCGGAGGAGGAGGAATCCTAATTCGGGCAAATCCAAGATTGCTGGTTATCCCAGATATTTGGGGCGTATCTACAACCCCAGTTCATGACTTTTTCAAGCCTAGGAGAGAAGTCCCTGTGAAGAGTGTCATTGAAAGAGTACTAGATTTAGCAAGAGAGACAGGTCAATCATTCAAGGCTGGCCTTAGCGATAGGATGATGAGAAATCTGCGTGGATCAAAAATGTCCAATGATGAATTATTTGCAGAAGATACGCTAAAAATCCATAGAGACACACCTGTCTTTGACGGACAATTTTCTAATCGATGTTACATGGAATCCGTTAAACAGGCATTCATTGATTTCCATGGAAAGGCTAGAAGGAATGGTCGATTAGACCCTGAAAATGACCCCATTCTTACAGAACAATGGAAGAGAATCATTGTACATCTTCCTTATGCATTTCAAGGAAAGAGGATGTTTCCCGATGTATTTAGACACGATCGGAGAGGAACTCCAATTTGGGATGAAATAATCGATGAAATCGGGATTGAACCGCTAATAGAGGATTTTGAGGATACGCCTGAAGGAATTGCTGAATTTGATAAAGCGAATGATAGTTATAGACGCGCTATTTCCAAAACTCAAGCATTCAGAAAATTTGCAGATGAAAGAATTGAGCGGGGACAAAGAGCTTCGAGTCTAATAGGAAATCAATATACAGGGTCGATATTCTTAGCTCTTATGTCATCATTAGAATGTGATTATGAAGAAAATAATTCTATCGAAGGGAAACGAATCGGGCTTTGTGGATACGGTTCCGGAGCTAAAGCCAAGGTATTCGAGGGAATCATTCAACCAGAGTGGAAAGAGATTGCCTCAAGATTCCTACTATTCGAAAGATTAGATCTTAGAAGACCAATTCTTAGTGATGACTATGAAGCATTACATAGAGGAAGTACAACTGAATCAATCATTGAACCTAGTCAAGAATTCGCACTCGTCAGAGNAGTAAACGGTGGACTTCCTGGAGAACGTCGCTACAGATGGGTAGACTAATTATTCACTGATTTTGAATTCTCATCTCTGGTAATAGCTTGATTCGGAGAGTTCATTTCCGAATCATCATTTTCTATTGGAATCAACAAAGGCTCTAGATCTCCAAATGATTCGAATAGACTTGGTCCACTAGAAAGATAGTACACCGAACCTCTACCATCTCTAGAATCTTCAGCACTTGAATTCTCATTAGTTGCACACTCGCCTGTACAACCGTCAGCAAAGGCGACATAAACACGACCTTCTCTATCAATATGTAAATCATTGAAGTCCAACAAATTACGATTTGACCCCCCAATATCTCTACAATCCCCGGAATTTAGACATATAGACCCAATTTGTACGGGGTCTTCTGTAACTCTATAGGTATGGAAAGTAGGGTTCTCGTCTAATGCATTAATGCTGAAAGTAATGTAAAGATGATATGTGGCATTATTTGGAGCATAGTGTGCATTCCCATCCCAAGCATTGTCGTCAATGTCAGATTGATTCAACATCTCAGAATTTTCACTTCCTAGATAAGTAATCGCTATTCTTCCAGGGTCGCCAGCGTCGGTTTGAGGGAATACAGAAGAGATTACTCCTGCTGGAGAAATTCGAATACTTTCCTGTTCCCAAGTTTCTCCTGAATCTGTTGATCTGGACATGTAAACTCCCTCATCACCTCCGGTCCAAACATGATATGCATTTGATTCAGAATCGGTTGAAACTTCGGAATTCTTTCTAGGATAAGGAGTACCTACATCTTCCCCCATAGAACGTTCAAACCAGGTAAAACCATTATCTTTCGAAACGATTACTGTAGGAGTTTCTACGCGAGGAGTGACGTATACAGTTCCATCAGGAGCAGTTGATATTGCTCCATGTAGTCCGCCATTTGTAGTTGCTAGTCCAATTATTTGGCCACCTGCTTCAAACGTAGCACCTCCATCAAAACTAGTAAAACAAAAAATTCCAGCCAGTTTGTTGTAACAGTAATAAACTGCAGTTTCATAAAATCCGCTGGTAAATTGTCCTAATGCCCCATACCCTGAATCTGTCCATGGACCACTTGCGAGTTTGATATGGTCATTAATTGGAGTTGTTCCAGAGTCATGTGGATTACCTAACCAAGATTCTCCATCATCATCGCTCCAACAAATCCAAGATGTTTCTAATCCAATCATTTGAACATTGAAAACTCTGTCTGTGATTGGGTCTACCCATCCATATGGATCACTTGTGGTTGGCGAACATTGTACTGGATCTTGAGTTTCAATCCATGATTCACCATAATCACATGACCTCATTACTTTCTCCATCGCAATAAAGAAGATACAACCACTAGAAGTTACGCCGATACTGGGTTCTTTTCCTGTTTCCCCAACATCGCTGAAAGTGAATGACATAGGAATTAATTCTTCATCTACTGGAAGACCATCAACACCAGTTACAAACGTGGTAGGGGACTCAATATCCTCGACTGGCGGTAATGAGATTTCATCTTGTTTCAAACAACCTGACAATGATGTAGAAATAAGTAAGAAACATATCAACACTGAACTACAACGAACCTTAAGAAACAAGTTTCTAAAGTTGAGAGTAGGCATTGTTCACCTCATTATGGATAATTTTAGGAGTCCCCTAATGCTCGATTAATCACAATTCGCTGAACTTCTTGAGTACCTTCGTAAATTTGAGTTATCTTTGCATCTCTAAAAAATCTCTCAACAGGGAAGTCAGTCGTATATCCGTAGCCACCAAGGACTTGAATTGCTCTTTCAGCAACCCACATTGCATTATCTCCGGCAAATAACTTAGCCATACTTGCTTCCATGGTGTGTCTACGTCCACCGTTGTGATAATGTTGTTCTTTTGCCCATGCTGCACGATATACCATCAGTCTAGCAGCTTCAGTCTGTGTAGCCATATCTGCAAGATAATTTCCTATCGATTGATGAAAGGCTAGAGGTTTACCAAAGGCTTCTCTTTCGTGAGAATATTTTACCGCAGCATCAAGTGCACCTTGAGCAATACCTAAAGCTTGAGCAGCTATTCCAATTCTGGAGTTATCCAAGGCATTCATTGCTATCGGAAATCCTTTTCCTGCTTCCTTGAGAACGTTTTCTACTGGGACCTTGCAATTCTCAAGGACTAAAGTACATGTATCACTACTTCGAATCCCAAGCTTATCTTCCTTCTTACCTACTGAAAACCCTTCAAATTCTTTTTCGACAATGAATGCTGTAGTTCCTCCGTGTCTCTTAACCCCATAATCTGGGTGGTCAACATCCTTCGCAAATAATACGATTATATCTGCGCTTGATCCATTAGTCACCCACATTTTTTCACCATTCAAGATATAGTGACTACCATCATCAGATAATTTCGCCTTACAGACCATAGCTGCAGCATCTGTTCCTGCACCTGCCTCGGATAGGGAATAAGCACCTACTTTATCTGAAGCCAACATAGGAAGATACTTGGCTTTCTGGTCTTCATTTCCATGTAAAGTGATAGTCATACTACAAAGACCGACATGAACACAATAGAATACTCCGAAAGAAGGATCAACTCGAGAAAGTTCTTCCACGATAATTGCCTCAGAAATATCGTCTAATGGCGTACCACCGAATTCTTCAGGAATAGTACAAGTGTGAAGACCATATTCGATGAACTGAGACCATTCTTCAGTAGGAGGTTTTTGATGTCTATCTCTTTCTAATGCAGTCGGGGCTAATACAGATTCAGCAAAGTCTCTGACTAGGTCTCGAATCATCGTTTGCTCTTCGGTCTCTTTGAAGTCCATGGCATGCCCAGTAACGCTCCGTTTGTGAATGGTTCGGATAAATGGGAATACAAAAAAAAGCGAAAATAAACGAATAATTGAAATTAGATTGCAACGGCGGCGCCATGAGGCTAGTACATGAGCGACGAGGATGAGTTCAGCATCGCAGTAGGAAGAAGATATACGCAAGAACATCTCTGGTTCCACTTAATCAGTGGACCAAACGATGATTATGAAGAGTATAAGATTGGAGTTTCCGACTTTGTTAGAATCGAGTACGGGAAAATTCTCAAGGTCACTTTACCAAATATGACTGATGCGAGTGAATTTATGATTGGTTCAGATGACGATGATTCGGAAGAAGAAGAAATTTTATCGAAAGATGATGAAAAACAAGATGCAGGAGCATTGGGAGAACTCTCTACAGATGAAAACCTGGTGGGACTTCAATGTGAATTTGAAACGTTGAATATTCTGGCGCCAGTGGCTTGTTCTGTTATGAGCATGAATGGAGAAATAGAGAATAATCCACATTATGTTAATCGTGATGCTTACGGTGATGGTTGGTTTGTGATTATTAGAGTACATGATGGATTTGACTATGATGATTTGTTGAGTTCTGAAGATTATGTTGATTATTTAGCAGAATTGTAATCATACCCACATTCTATGTTCACCCAATGGTTTATCGATGAATCCTAGAGATTCTGCTTTCTCCCAAACTGAATCTGAATCGGGAATGTCATATTCCACTTGTATACGAAATAACCACTGTTTTATTTCTCCAAGAAGAGGACTTGGTTCAATTTTAAGTCTGGATAATATTTCACTTCCACTAACCAGAGGTTTATTTCCTCCAGAAAGAGCAGGAAGAAGACTTAGTGCTGTTCTTAATTTATCTGATTCTTCAACAGAATGACCCCTTTCTGCAGATATTTGGGGAATCAAATCTTCACCTAATCCCGTTCGATATCTTCTGAGACAACCCTTACTTTCTGTATTTGGAATAATCCCAATCCTTTTTGTGATTGAAATTACAGAATTTCGAACCTTATTGGAAACTAATAATTCTTTCAAAATTTGAGTGACCGATTCTTCATCAAATGATTTTAGTAGCAAAGAAAGACGTCCTATGATCAAACTATCATCTGAAATTCCCTCAAAATTACAGTTATCGACACCGGATACATCATCGCATCCCGGAATAACGTAATTCATTACACCATCATCGACCATTCTCTGAAGAACTTCTGACACATTTTGATAAGAAAGAAGAGTGCTGAACTCCATCCAAATCCTTTCTCTGGATATTGAATTTAGATTTTCAACTGAATTAATTAGTGCCTCAGAAAGATTCTGATCAGGAATAAAGGGGCCTGAATCATGGCACATGAATCGATATGCTCGCATTATTCGAAGGCCATCTTCTGCTAATCGTTGTGAAGCTTCGCCCACTGCTGATAATATTCCTGATTCTAGGTCTTTTTGACCTCCATGTGGGTCATAAAAGAGGAGATTGACTGGGTCGATTGCCATGGCATTTATTTTGAAATCTCTTCGATTCAAATCTTCCAACAGTGAAAAACCAAAACGGACAGATTCAGGTCTTCTTCTATCTAAGTAAGTACCATCCTTTCTGAGAGTAGTAATTTCTATGTCTCCGAAATTACCCACAGAAGGGATGGTTATCGTACCAAATGCAATTCCAGTAGGGATTGCAGATGGGAATATTTGCATTAACTGCGACGGTGTGGCGTTGGTAGCCAGATCAAAATCATGCAATGAGATTTTTGACAATGAATCTCTAACAGCCCCACCCACAATCCATATTGAAAATCCACTTTCAGAAATTTTTGATATAGTCGTTTTAAGATTAGAATCAAGATTCTCTATAAGATCCACGTGAATAGAAGAAAGTGGTTCCCCATCTACATCGGGGGTTGGCTCATCCGATGTCATATACAGTCGTCTATGTCAATTCAAATGAAATAACCGCATAAATTATACAAGGAATTTTGAATCAACACGACTTGGGCGAGATATGGAGATTGTTCTCCTTGAGATAAAAGAACTGCTTCCTCATGAAGAAGTCAAAGAAAAGAAGCTTAGGAAATTTATTGATTTAGTCAACAAGAGAGGCGGCATCTATGAACCAGTTTTAGTAGACAGAGAAACTAAAACTCTCTTAGATGGCCACCACCGATACAATACTGCTCTTAATTTGGGACTGAAGGCAATCCCTGCGATAGAGGTTGATTATCTTGAAGACGAATCTATACAAGTAGAATCTTGGCCAGGAAAGGAAGAAATGAAAATAACCAAACAATCTGTTCTTTCTATGGCTAAATCAGGAAATTTATATCCACCTAAAACAAGTAAACATTCTATTCCCATTGAATACCCTACACAGTTTTTCTCGTTGGAAGAATTGAGTTAAATTTCTCTTTTTGATGAAGAAAATGCTTTCCATAACTTATTCCCATTTCCAGATATAATCACTGGATGAAGAGGATCTTTGGCTGGAATCACATCAAATTCCATTATCCCTCCTCTACGTGAAATTGTTAACTTAACTTCTTCTTCTACCTTACCACGTAATGCACCCTTCAAATCTGATGATTTTCTAGTTCTTCTTCCATTGATAGCAATAATCTCATCCCCTGGTTGAAGCTGATTTCTTAACGGACTTCCTGCTATAAATTTCGAAATTCGTAATGGTGAATCTGCGAGATGAACCCCTAACCAACCTACTTGTTCATCTGATTCTACTGGTTCGAGTTTTCTGCCCATACCTTTGGACCATTTTAACATGTCAGGGGCCCCTAATCCATGTACTAGTCGGCGGACAACTCCATTCAATCTTCCTTTACTTAGTCGATTCATAGAAGATACAATATCTTTCTCAATAATCGGTCGAGGTTCTTTTCCTCCGGAACCTGAATCTCCCTCAATATGTAATCCATGTAATTTCCAAAGGTCAACCATAACATCATCTAATCCAATTTCTCCATTGGTTCTTTTTCTCATCTCTAAGTCCATGCACATTGCAGCAATTTCACCTTGAAGATAATATGAAATTGTAGTTTCAGGAGAATGAGGATGTGGACGATAGAGATGGTACCACGACTCAAAACTTGAATCTGAAAGACATTGATGATCCCAGCCAGACATAGAATGAAAACGAGTTAATTTCCTTTTCAAATCAGTAGACCAATCCTCATCTGACCATACCCCACTGCGAAGACAAATCATATCGCCAAGCCAACTGGTCACTCCCTCAAACCACCATAAAAGATCAGTATGCATCTCTTGAGACAAATCATAATCATCAAAGGTTTGGGGACGAAGACGTTTTACATTCCAAGCATGAACATATTCGTGAGAAATTAATGATATTAGATCTCTCCATCCATCTTTATCTCCAGGATCTAATGAACTTCTACGCATTTGACTAGACTGGCTCCCTGTGTGCTCTAATCCACCTCTTGCTTTCTCAGTTAAATGAAGAATAACTGCATAGTCATCCCATGGAGGTTCGCCAAATAAAGCGTGAAATTCAGAAAATAAATCGCTCATAGATTTGATTAAGAAATCAATTCTCTTAGACTCAATCTTCACCCCACCTGCATCCCAAAGTTTGAGTCTAAACGTACGGCCTCCGGCTTTGAATAATATTTCTTCATTGGCGTTAGCTTCTATGATACCATCGTATAATGCATCACGAGAATTTGCTGTCCAAATAGACTTAACAATGTCCCCATCTTTATTGCTTGAAACAAATTTCAATTGAGTTGTAGCAGACCAGTGTGAAGGATGCATTAATTCTACAATATATGGTCCTTCAGAATGATTTGAACCAGCAATTACTCTAGGGAATGTTGCAGATGGGATCATGTGAAAGTGGCTGGAATCAATATGATTAGTTCGTACACTCAAATCATTACCAAAAGCAAACCAACTAACGTAGATTGACGACGCCCCCTGCGGGATTTTTATTATGATTTCATCAGGACCTCTCCGCTCTATTTTACAATCCAAATTATTTCCAGATACTATGGCCCAAGCACTCATATCATGTACTAATCTTCTAGGTTCTCTGATGAGATATGAGCCAGGAGACCATCTTGGAAAGGCTAGGATTAATCTAGAACCTATAGGATTTGAAATTTCAACTGCTGCATAGAATCTTTGTTCATCTCTTGTGGAAACATCAAGAATATACTTAATTTCACTCATTACTTACCTCTCCTTTACCTAACGTATTCCTATCATTGAGAACTTCTATCGCCATAGATCTTACCGGTCCTTCATTCATTTCTTCTGAAATTTTAATCACTGAAGACAATGTTTCACTTCCAAAATTACGCCCTATCAAATCCTCAAGATATCTCATCTTCCGTATATCATTACATTTTCCAAGTAACAACTTAGCTCTGATGGAATCAACTTCAATTGAGGGAGAATTCCTAATTAATCTAGGAATCAAGGAATCAGAAGGAACATCCATCAGTAGACTTAGAATCTCTTCAGAAGCCCAATCTAAACTACCAGAAAAACCTTCGATGATTACTTCCATAGTTTCACTTGAATGATTAGAAATAATCAATTTTGTATCCTCAATCGTCAATTTATCCTCAGAATAAATTCTGCGATATGCAGAGGAACGAACTAAAGGCGATGAATGAACTAAAAAATCTCTAATCTTATCAATTTCTAAAGATTCAGAACTTATTGCTTCTATGGACTTAGAGATAACTATTGGAGAGGAATCTCCCAATCCTTTCAGTACAAGTTGTTCTATACCTCTGTCAATTGCACTTTCAACAACTGCTCTTCTTACATTAACAAAATTTGAGTTCAAACCATCATCTGCAATCTCACGAAATTGATTATCAGGATATTGTCTCAAAGATACGATCCATGCTCTTTTTGCTACTTCAGGATCCGAATCATTTCTCAATTTAGATAAAACTTGAATAGAATCATCATATCTACCTATTATCTCTAAGGAAAGTAAACGAATTTCACTAGATTTATGCTTAGACAGGCGCTCTAGAAGTTCTTTTTTTTCACCATTATCCCATCTTCTGATTGCTTCAATAGATTGATCAACAAACCATTGATCGTCTGAATTCAAAAATTGCAAAAAACCAGATAATGCAAACGGGTCATTCAATTCAAATAAATGCCTAATCGCACGACGTCTCTGACGAACATCCTTGTGAGAAAGCCGCTCCACCTCCACTCTGACCGATACCACGGGGTGTACTGTAGAAGGATGCTCATCAACCCGTCGAGTGAGTTATCCTGTTCTATCTCGATGAGATGCCATCATTGAAGTAACCAATATTCCAATAATTAAACCAAAGATGAAACCTCTTTCTGATGCCCCTGGGGCAGCCCCTGCAAGGTCCCTGAAAGCGAACGCTAGTGAACCTGCAATAGGAATTATTCCAATCAAGAAACGACGGATCCATTCTACCCTAGTTGGAGGACGCCCCATAGGCCTCAGCATGATATTCGAACGTTTTTCGATATACTGCCATCTGTAACTAGATGAAGAACGTCGTAGTTTAGAAGTTACATGATCTGCAACAGTATTGTCTACGCCCCCACTGTCTGAACCTCGTCCACTACCAATTATCAGGCGAACTCTACCTAATTCCTCTCGATGTTGGAGTAAATTTTTGACAATTAAATCAGCCCCCATAATATCAATTTCATGAAGGTCAATTGTTGGAGTACCGGCAGAATTGGTGACATATCTTCCTACTGACCAAGGAATATCCTTACTCACTGCTTGAATTTCAACCGGATGCAAGATTGAACGAAGAATTTCCAAGGTATCTTTCTTATCGACTGGTTGGGCTTTTTCATGGCCTAGAAGTCTAGAAACGCCTCCGTAAGTAAAAATTACTACTGACGCAGTCGCCCCAACTATTAATCCCATTCTCCCTGATGAAATTAGATCTACATCATCAACTCCTCCCGCAAATATAGCAAGAAAGAAGCCCATTGTTGTAAAAATACAGCCGATAAACAACGAAAGAAACAACATCTCTCGATAGGTCAAGGCCATGTTATCGCCCTTTACTCTGAGCATCACCGTATGATGTATTCGGAGAACAACATGCCAAAGAATCAAAATCCTTTGTTAGTCACGACATGCCAATGCTCCCAAACGGTAGAGAGGACCGAGACAGGGAGAAGAGAATGTCGATTTATATTTCCGCATTTTTTGGAGGCTACTTATTTCTAGTATTTTTAGCACCTATTGCTCTACCGGCAAATAGTGTTCCAGAATTATCCGGTAGAGCAAATGCAATTGATTACATGACGGAGGAAGGACGCACAGGGTGGGGGAATAATGATTGGCCAGATGGGTCGAAATTAGGACATAATCAATCTGCACATGGTGGCCCTTTTGCTTGGTCAGAATTGAATCCAATTTGGGCTTTTACCTATGGGTTTGCTGATCTTAACTGTCATCAAAAACATTACAGATCGTGGGAAATTAATGGAAATCAACTCGCATTTTGTGCCAGAGATGTAGGTATTTTTGCAGGAGTTGTGATTGGAGCTACTGTTTTCGGGAGATTAGGGTACAATCGATGGACTTTACGAGATACATTTCTATCGATTTTCCCTGACCAATGGCTAGAAACAGTATATCAAAAAAATCTTCGAGGTATTGCAAGTCTTTGCCTCGCATCAATTCTGATTATTCCAATGGGTGTGGACGGATTCACCCAATTACTTACAGATTATGAATCCAATAATTTATTGCGTTTAATCACAGGACTTGGCTTTGGTATTGCCTTAGGTCTGATATTTGTCGCAAGTCTCAGTGCACGTCCAAATGAATTTGAAGGAGCCTGGCAAGTTTCACTTCCAGGAGGAGCCTGTTTCCAAGTGAAAGAAGAGGAATAATCAATCTCCTCTATACCAACGACGGAATTCATCGATATCGACCGGTATTTTGCTACCTCCCCCTCTACCGCATCCAATTACTTCGAATCTCTGAATACATAATTTAACATTGGAAATTGTAGAATCGTCACCATCCTTTAGAAGATTTGTCAAAGCATCTTTCCACCTAGGGGAGGAGCCAGCCTTACGATGCCATTCATGCAATTTTTGGCGGATAGGGCTCAACAATAAGGCAATTTTTCCAAAGGCTTGCCAATCAGGTCTTAACTCGGATCTTGGGGCTTCACGACCTAATATTGTACGATGTCTCCTGATCCATTGGTGAAGATCAAGAAATTGGATCATTCTCTGAGTATGCCTGTGACTAACAGCACGAACGGGCCCTAATGTAGAACGAAGTTGTTTAACATCGGCAGATGAAATCATACTTAGGGTGCCAACAATGGAAAATACCGTTTCAGAAAGAGCGACCTTTGGTATAGTAGATGCTAATTTACGATTTGTAGAATTCCAGGCATCGGAATATAGTTTCATAGCATTAGAAATAATTTTCCAAGGAGCTTCTCCTTGAAGCCAATCCTCATGATCTCTACTCGGAGAGGCACCAACGTCAAGAGTCTGTTGACCATCATTTGCATCCATAGACTTTCGAATTAAGTTCAATTCAACCTCTTGCATACTCACATTTATTGGAGAAGATCGAGAAGCAAGAAATCTACGAATCGTACTGCGTATTTTTTCCTCTAATTCAGCTTCAGTACCATGATTCATTATTGGACCAACAATTGCACCCTTATCAAAAGGTGAAGGCATAGGAATATCTCCACCCAATAAATCATAAAATCCTGAGCGGATTTTTTTCTGTAACTCATCTGTCTCAAAATACTCAGTTTTATTCATAGTCTCCATCCGTAGTGTACCTTCATTGATTCTCTTTAATGCGACTTCAGGGTCACAATCCAACCAAATTGTGAGATCAGGGACCATCGCTCCAGAGTTAAGTCTAGCAACTTGATCTAATCCCAGGTCTCCTACTATTCCTTGGTAGACTAGTGAAGAATGTACATTTCTTTCGGATATCACTACAGAACCCATGGCTAATCTGGGACGGATCCACATGTGAGAATGATCTAATCTATCAGCAGCAAAAAATCCAGCTTCCTGTAATGGACCTGCATCACCTGTGCGAACTGATTCAACAGCCAACCTACCAAGAGGGTGATTTCTTCGAGGTTCAGCAGTAATTTCAACGGATGAAAAAGATGCCTCCTTAAGTAAAATTTCTGATACCATCTTAGTAGCAGTTCCCTTTCCAGAGCCATCCCCACCTTCCAAAGTAATGAGGTACATGGACTCACTCCTCAGGTTCTATTTGGTCCGAGAACTGTTGTTTTGCCAGACGATTTAAGGCCATCCCTCCTAAGATTAAACCCGGACCAATAAATACTCCACCTCTACTGAAGAGAGCCAACCCTGAAAGCCATTGTGCTCTCCTGTACGAATTTCCCCTGAGAGTTTCCATCGCTGCGCCAAAACCCAATGCAGAAGAAAATACAGTGAAAAATGCTACAATAGTTCCTAATCTTATGTTATCTTCTAGGTTACTAGCTAGTCTNAGATCGATTTCCTCTGTTCCTTCTCCTGCTCTAAGTGTAATCGTCAACTGAGAAATCTCACCTGGGATCAACACCCTTCTTTCGGTAATATTTCCCTCTGATTCTACTTCTATGACTCTTACCTCTGTAGGTTGATCTGAAAACTGGAAGCGACCATCTTGATCAGTAAATTGTCTATCAATTAGCTCATAAGAACCATCTAACAACCTAATTTCAACTCCTTCTGGAGAATCACCACCATTTTCATCATCTAAAATCTCGGTTATAATAAATCCAGAAATTGTTTGATCTGCATCTAGAAGTTGATTACTTTCTCCCAAGATATCAGAGGGGTCAGCTGCGATAGAAAGGACTCCGAACCAAAAACCGAGTAAACTACCTGTAATTATCAAAACAATTGCTGCTCGTCTAACAGTAGGTAAACTTCCGCTAAATTCTAAACCATCATGAATTGCCTTAATTGCGATTTCACTTGCTTCTTCACGAATATCTGAGGAATCCATTCTTATTTCATCGGGGTCGTGGTCTAACTCTGCTTCAAGATCGTCAAACTCGTCCACAACACGGACTTCGACAATATCTTCTTCCTCATCCATTTGGCGGCCCCCCAAGTCGACCGAGGGGTGGTAAGGCTTGAATCCCCTTCGGTCTTCTGATAGAATAGAAAAAAGAACCAATTAAAGGAAAAACAATACTAATTGACACTAAAATTCCAATCAGATAATTCACTTGAAAATCATCCGTTAACTCATTATCTTCTGTCACAAAAGTTAATCGATGAAAATCTGACCAATTCTTCCCTGTTACCCATAAATCTCTAGTGGACGGGTCAAAGGCAATTCCATTCAATACACCTCCATTTGAAACTGAACCATATTCACTAACTAATGTTGACAGATCGATATAACCGGTAACGATCCCAGATTGAACATCTATTTCATAAATACGGCTATCATACCATCGATTTGCATATATCTTATTTTCAAAGCACTCTAGTTCATTGATATTATCTAATGAGTTGCCATCAAATTCTACATTAACAAATGATAATTCAGACATATTAACAGGATCTCTGAAAGTTATCTTTGATGAACCATCAGAAATAGCAAACATATCATTGAATGAACATATCCCCCATCCTTCCCCTGGTATCACTGATTCATCATTACTCTCAAAATTTAGTGAATAACGTAATACTCTACCAGATTTCCAAGTTAAAACTATGATTTCCTCGTCAAAAATCGTTAATCCTTCTCCAAACAAGTCTGAAGAAAGATTTACTGTCTCGATTGGGTTACCTGAACCAACATCAAAAGAACGGACTGATGAGTGACCATAAAGTCCCCCTGATTCGTACATTTTACCATCATAAATTTCGAGACCTTGGGTAAATACTACGGTTTCTTTGACGACACTTTGGACAAGATTCCAATTTATTTCCTCGGCTTTGAAGGAATCAGAATTAGCATCAAATTGTGTTGATTCCAATGAACTAATCATCGGGGGGTTCAAAGACTGACTAAGCAGCATCAATGACAGGAGGATGAGTGCTGCCAGTATAGTGCCCCGAGTGCGCATGTACGAACCACGCTCCATCGAGACTTAAATACGACATCATGACGATGTAGGATGATGGAAATGTCAGAGAGCAGCACATCGATTACGAAGCGCCGAAAGGCGACTCTTAGTTCAACTCTAGTAATTGTACTACTACTGGCATCATTTCTTCCGATTCTCGTAAATGCCGAAGATGAGTATCAGGAAGATGAAATTTTTACTGGAACCATTGCAAATTTTGAGGGCGAAAATATGGGCAAGTCATACCTTACCACGTCTTCAGAAGACCCTATATTTTCTGCAACTCGACATCTCAAAAATCAATGGATAGATGCGGGAATGCCAGACATGATACTTCCGTTTAGTTCTGATTATTTATCCAAACAAAGTCGTTCTGTAAGCAGAGCATGTGAAAATGCTTGGAATCAAGGAGATGCTGTCACAATGCCAACTTCTGGAGGAAATATTGCTGCAGAGGTGGAAAGAGTCACATCTTCAGCAGCAATAATCGTTGAAAATGGAGTTAGCATTCCATCTACTACGATTAATGATATTGCATCTACATGGGACAATTCAATCTATCCAACTGTGACATCTTATTTCGGAAATCCTTCAGACGTAGACAACAATTGTCAAGTTGAAATAGTAATTTTAGCTATAGATGGACCTTCCAACATAGGAGGATATTTCTCACCAGGAATAGCTACATCTAGAGAAGCAATTTTCGTAGACAGTGATGACTTAGGATGGAGAAATGTAATCTTTGCTCATGAATTTGAACATTTGCTCCACAACGCAAGAGATCCGTTAGAGTATGCATGGATTGATGAAGGGGCTGCGGATATGGCAGCATTCTTAGTTCTGGGTGCCGAAGGATCGTTAATTGGACATAGTAACGGATGGGCGTCAAATGCATCATGTAGTGTTAGATGGTGGAACCAGCGTGCTGATTGTGATTATGGGGCTGGTTTCCTTTTCATGTTATATCTTGCAGACAAGCTTGGAGGAGGTCAGGCCATTCAAAGTCTTGTATCAGATACTGCAACTGGAGGAGCATCAATAGAAAATTTAGCGCGAAATCCCGTACCGGGATCGCCTGCAAATATTGGAACAACTATGGATGAAATCTTTGCAAACTTCACTGCTGCCGCAGTTCTAGATAGCCAACAAGGACGCTACGGTTTCTCCAATATCGATATGGGAGGGACTTGTGGGGGGTCCTCATTTTGCAAATTACAATTAACAGATCAAAATTTCAACTGGGGCTCATTGTATACCAGTCAAAATCATGACATGGAAGGATGGGGAGTTAGAGCATGGAGATTTTCCTCAGGCACTGGCGCTCCTCTAAATGTGATGGTTACTCCTTCTGAATTTGGTTTTGATGGAATTCTAGTTGTTAAAGATACAGCCGCCCAAACTTGGTCTACACTAGATTTGAGATTCGACCCCGGTACGGGAGTAGGAACAGGAGTGGTCGATGGATTTGGCAACACTACTGATGATGCATATCTGATAACATGGTACGCAAGTTCCGTAGACGATTGTGATTATTCATACCCTAATTGTGGATTTAGTGGGGGAGCGACTGCATACCCTACAGCAACTGTAGATGTTACTGCAGCACTGATTTCTGAACCACCAACTATTCGAATTGATTCAACTTCAACAATTGATAGAGATTCAAACGGCAGCCCAGATACCGTTAACTTAACATCAATTGTTAATTCGACTGCATTCTTTGAAATCCTAGATATAACAGTACATGCTTTCAAAGATAACATTCTATATGACACTATTGAATATGAAGTTGCAGCAGGAAATGGAATTGAAGTTGAATCTAGTATATTTTTCACAGTTCCAGAAGATGGGAACTGGGTGTTTGATGTAGAATTAAGAAACTATGGACAAACACTAGTCGACGAAGCAATCTCCGCACCTGTTTCCTTAACAAACATGAAACCTGTTGCGGTAAGTAATGCAGCATCTAATGCCACTCAAACCTACCTTGGATTGCAATTCTATGGTGCAGGATATGACGAGTGGGGATTTAGTACAGATAACGAAACATTTAGTCAAAATGAAACACCTGTAGCTTATTCTTGGGATTTCGGTGACGGTACCTTTTCAGGACTGAAAAATCCGATTCACGAATGGATTTTATCTTCGAACTACACTGTAGAATCAAGAATCGAGGATAGGGGCGGAGCATTATCCGAACCAGTAATTATGAATATTAGTGTGAACGATACATCGGATCCTATTGTCGGACTAACTGTTCAAGGAGTGGATATTAAGCAAGGATTGAGCCTTAGAACAAATGAAAGAGTGTTATTTAATGCTAGATCAACCGAAGATAATGTTCCAGATGAAGAGTTACTTTTCACATGGGACTTTGGCGATGGAAGAATAGTCAGCGGAGTAGGATTAGTAGAAATTGATCATGCGTGGTTAGTTGGCACAGCCGATGGAATGTTGAATGTTCTAAATCTTACAGTTTCTGATGGAGTACATATAGCCCATCTAGAAGTCAATATCACAATCTTAAACAGACCACCTCGCTTAATTTTCGATCAAGGCTTAGAAACATATACACTAACTCCGCTAACAATGCCTATGATTTTCATGGATGATGACGGAGTTATCCAGAATGTAACATGGTCATTTAATGAAACTGTAAATCTAGAGGGAGGAATCCTGAATCAACTCTCCCCATTTACCGAGAGTAGTAGCGAAGAAGTCACTCCATCTGTAGCCTGGAGAACTCCAGGCATCAAAATCATAAATCTAAGTGTTACAGATGATGATGGGAATACAAGTACAACAAGTATTACAGTTACCGTAATGAATCAGCGCCCCGTAGCATTATTTTCAAGACCTGCTGATGGTACTGTTTCTACACAATATACCTTCCAAAGTACTTCATTCGATCCTGATGGAGATGATTCTGCAATGACTACAATTTGGTCTATTGAAGGTGAAGAACCAGTGACAAATCAGAGTGCAGTAGTACATACTTTCCTTGAACCAGGAGTCTATACAGTGTCATTGCTTGTTAAAGATGAATTGGGCCTTGAATCCCATCTTAAATCATATCTAATATCCATAGAAAATCCTCTTCCGCTACCAGTAATGACTGCATATGAAGCATCATTGAATGGAGAATTAGTTACTTCCCCTAGTGAAAATATTAGTGAATTTGAATTCTGGCATCCATTATCCTCTGATGGAGGATTATTCGTCAAAGCAGGAGTGCCCATTTATTTCTCAGGTGGCGGATCGAGAGATGCAGATCCAAAATTTGAAGGAATGAATAATCCCGATCCAAACTCCCCTAGTTGGAATGGGATTACTTCATACACCTGGAACTTTGGAGATGCGTCTCCTATTTCATCTGGTGAAAATATTTGGCATACATTCACAGTACCCGGAAGTTACCTCGTTACCCTAACTGTTCGAGATGGGTATGGAACAGGAGATACAAACCAAACATATCGTATGATACATGTTAGTTCCCCTCCCACTATATTGGTAGATTCTCTTTTCGAGGAAGAAATTGATTTGGACTCATCTGTAGTGCTAATTTTATCATATGAAGATGAAGATATAAAATCGGGAATCTCTGCCTTCAGGGATACTGATATTTTGAGTGATAGCGATTCAGATGGTATTCTTGACAACGATCCAAACCAAGCTCTCAACGAAAACCTCAGACTGTTTTGGGATATTGACCCTTCTGTAGATGAAAATGAAGATGGAGATTTCCAAAATGACTGGATTATCTCCACAGAAATGTCCTCTCTTCGTTGGAATGAATCAGGAATATATACTGTAATTGCAATGGTTTGTGACGATACAGATTCTTGTACAATCAAAGCATTCCAAATTGAGGTAGCAGATAATGATGACAGTGGACCGAGGTCACTTTCAGACTTTGAGTTAAGTGATTTACTTCCAAGTGATAGTAGTAGTTGGTTAATTTTGGCTTTAGTCGCCATAGTTCTAATCCTTGGATGGGCAGTGATGAGACAACCAAACGAGGAAGAACAAGCAGTTGATGAACAACCTACTTATGATGTTACAGAAGTTCAGACTGAGGGTGGAATTCTCGGAATGGATCAGCATACACCCCCTACTAAACCAAAAAATCTTGATAGGGAAGATAGGCGAAGTAATGATTCAGGATATGTCAGACCAGTTGGCTCAAGAAGGAGATGAGAATCATGAAAAGAGGACGCTTATTTCCTCTTTTCATAATTATCTTTGCATTTATATTCCCTTCCACTGCTCCAATCTCTGATTCAGTTAATGCAGCCTCAACATGTTCACTAACTGGTCAAACCACGCCTGATTGGGGAGAAGATGCAGAGTTAATTGAAACAACTGGGAATAAAAATTTCGAAGAAGACATTTTCTTTGGCCAACAAGGGTTTTCAGTTGGTGGAGATCTCGACCCATTGACAAATGGTTTTGTGACATCTGTTAATGTATCAGATAGAGCATATACGGCTATACGAATGAATATGGTTGAGGGATATAGGTATACTTTCTGTATTAGTTTTGCAACAGCTCCTAATCAAACAGTTACAGGTGATCCTTTGGCAGATGTATACCTAATGGAAAATCTAGATTATGACCGATACAAGTGGGATGAAGCATTTGATGAAGGTGACGGAGGAAATCCGACATTTTTTTCATTCTTTGGATGGATTCCTTACAGAGATATACATGCATATGAAAATACTAGGAATGTCGATTTTTCAGTTACCTTTGAAGATGGCGGGAGTTCATCTTCGCAAGGAATTTTTGGTTCAGGAAATGATGACAGCATGTATCTAGTCCTAGATGCAAGAAATAATTCTAGGACGAATGATGCTTCATCAAGAGGTCAGAATATGGTTGCCCAAATTATAATTCTAGTTGAAGAAAGGGCTTTGTTACCAAAAACTACAGTCTACATGTTATGTTGTTCACTACCTTTGATGGTCATTGTAGCTCCAATTATCATTCATCAAAAATATGCTAAAGGAGCATGGGATGAAAGTAAAGTAGAAGTTGAACTTATGCCAATGGTTGAGAATAACTCTAGTACGCCTAGTGCATACAGAAATGAAGATTAATCACTCGTATTCCAATAAGTCCCAAGCAATGTATAAATCTTCAAAATTTATTCTTCCTTGGCGTATTACATCAAAACTATCTTCCATTGTAGAATAAACCAATGAAGAGCCCAAGATTGGAGCGTGGATCCTAGTCCAATCACCGCCTTCCCCTGTTCCCATTATAGCAATATCAGGTCCACTTTCTCGAGCACCGACAGCCTTAGCCGCCTCTAAAACTCTAAGTGCTTCTCCTTTAGTTCTTAATTTATAACAGATCTTGACTATCGATCCCAAAGAAGACATTTTCTCCACTTGGCCAAGAATTTCATCAACTGAAGGAGGAGAACCACTGTGTTCAGAAGCAATTACTTTAGTTGATTCTCCAGTTAATGAAATTAATTTAGAACGTTCATCAGAATCAATATCTATTTCCAAATCAATGAAAGGAACACCAGATTGAATAGCGCTACCTAGAATTGCAATCCTTCCTGATTCTTCACCAGGAAAATTTCCCCCCTGACGTCGAGGCCTACAAGTGAATATAAACGGAATTGTAATCCCTGTTTTGAATCCTTCAATACAGGTATCAACTTGTACATCTTCTAAAGGAATCGGGTGAAACTCCCACTTCTTCGTCTTACTTTTTCGTTGCTCATCACTTTGATCTTCTGGAATAACCTCGACACGCTTCAACCAGAGATTATCGAATCTAACCTCTATCAAATCTGCACCCGCTGCAGTTGCCAAAGCCGCATCTTCTAACATTTCTTCCAAAGTATTACCCGATAGGGTCACGCACACTTTTGGCAGAGGCATTGTCCCACCTGACTAGCGACACCTGTTTAATTATGATGTAAAGATAAAAATCTCCGAATCAAGAATAAAATGCTTTTCTGGTACAAAATAGGACGATTAAGCCGCCTTCTTTATATGCCCTCAACAGTAGTATAGAAAGTTCTCAAAGGGCCCCTACGGGGCCCTTTGGAAAGAGGGGGAAAAAAATGGAAGAAAGTTACGGTGCAGATAGTATTCAGGTACTGGAAGGATTAGAGGCTGTACGGAAAAGGCCAGGGATGTACCTTGGAGATCCACATGATGGTTCAGCCTTACATCACTGTATTTGGGAAGTCGTGGACAATTCCGTTGACGAACATCTTGCAGGACATACTGATTCAATTGACATTACCCTCCATTCAGATAATTCACTCTCTGTAAGAGATTATGGCAGAGGTATCCCTGTTGGAATACACGAGGACTATGGAATATCTGCTGCAGAAGTAATAATGACAAAATTGCATGCCGGAGGAAAATTCGACAACAGTTCATACAAAGTTTCAGGCGGGTTGCATGGCGTAGGTGTTTCAGCAGTTAATGCTGTTTCTGAATGGATGGAGATGACAATTCATCGTGAGGGAATAATCTACTTTCAGCGATATGAAGCAGGCATTCCTGTAGAACCTCTAAAAGAAATAGGAACTTGTGAAGATACTGGCACTACTATATCTTTCAAACCAGATCTAACCATATTCACTGAAGTCCTTGAATTCGACCTTGAAGAAGTTAATACTAGAGTTAGTGAAACTGCTTTTCTAAATGCTGGTTTGAAAATTATAATTTCTGATGAACGAAGTTCTGAACCCCATGTCGTCGAACATTTGTATGAAGGCGGCCTAGCAGAATACGTTGGACAACTCAATGAACGCAGAGAAGTCCTTCATTCCGAAGTAATCAAAATCAAGGGTGAAAAGAATATCGAGAAAGGCAATGTGGAAGTAGAACTTGCTTTACAATGGTCAGACGCATTTAGTGAATCCATTCGTTGCTATACAAATATCATTCGAAACAAGGATGGAGGCACACATATGTCAGGATTACGCACAGCCCTTACTAGCTTAGTAAATACATATGCCAAGAAAAAGAGTTTGCTGAAAGGAGATTCGTTATCAGGAGACGATGTTCGCGAAGGGCTTGCGGCAGTGGTTAGCGTAAAACATCCAGATCCATCATTCTCTTCTCAAACCAAAGATAAGCTAGTGAGTAGCGAAGTTACCGGCATAGTTCAAACAATAGTTTACGATAAATTAGGAGAATTTTTTGAGGAGAATCCATCAGTAGCAAAACAAATCGTTGAGAAAGCAGTATTAGCATCTAAAGCACGTGAAGCCGCAAGAAAGGCCCGTGATCTAACTCGTAGAAAAGGAGTCCTAGAAGGTGGGGGATTACCTGGCAAACTTGCAGATTGCCAGTCAAGAGACCCAACCGAATGTGAAGTATACCTTGTGGAAGGTGATTCAGCAGGTGGTTCCGCCAAAACTGGAAGAGATAGGCGAATCCAAGCAATTCTCCCTCTACGTGGAAAAATTCTGAATGTTGAACGCCAAAAGCACAATGCTGCAAAAGTTTTCCAGAATCAAGAAATTCAAACTATGATTCGTGCTCTTGGGGCAGGAGTCGGAAACAATAACGAAGAAGAAGGTTCTTTCGATACTGAAAAATTACGCTATAATAAAATCATTATCATGACTGATGCAGATGTGGATGGAGCTCATATACGTACACTAATGCTAACTTTCCTTTGGAGATTTATGCGGCCAGCAATTGAGAATGGACATGTTTTCATTGCACAACCCCCTCTATTCCAACTCTCTAAAGGACGGGTTAGCAAATATGCCTTTACAGATGAAGAAAGAGACGAGATTCTTGAAGAATTAAAAGGAGACAATCCGAATGCAAAAATCGGAGTTCAGCGATACAAGGGACTCGGTGAAATGAATCCTGAACAACTATGGGAGACTACAATGAATCCGGAAACTAGAACCATGCTCAAGGTGACTGTTAAGGACGCTGAAGAATCTGATAGAATGTTTGAGATTTTGATGGGAGAAGACGTTCCAGACAGAAGGGCATTTATCGAACGTCACGCTAAGGAGGTGACCAACCTTGACATCTGAAGATGAAAATGTAAACATAGAAAGTGGAGACACTGTAGAAACGGGTAATGTGCTAAATCGTTCATTAAATGATGAAATGAAAACCTCATACATCAATTATGCAATGTCAGTAATCATTGGAAGAGCTCTACCTGATGCTCGAGATGGATTGAAACCTGTTCATCGACGTGTTCTTTACGGGATGCATGAAGGCGGCCATACCTCAGAAAAGAAATTCAGTAAATCTGCGCGTTCTGTGGGAGAAGTGATGGGTAAATATCACCCACATGGTGACCAATCAATTTACGATACTATGGTCAGAATGGCTCAAGAATTTTCATTACGATATCCACTTATTGATGGACAAGGAAATTTTGGTTCTATAGACGGAGATCCTCCTGCCGCTATGAGATATACCGAAAGTAGACTGGATCGTATTTCCAAGCATATGCTTGAAGATATTGAGAAGAAAACTGTTGATTTTGAACCTAATTTTGATGATTCTGAAATGGAACCTGCAGTTCTTCCCGCAAGATTGCCTAACCTACTTCTGAACGGAAGTGATGGTATCGCAGTTGGCATGGCCACTAGAATACCGCCCCACAACCTCACGGAAGTTGCCGGTGCAATTCAATTACATGTAAGTCGAATTCTTGAAGAAGGGGAAGAAAGCACAGGCTTGCCTAATGTATCTATCAAGGAATACATGGACCATGTTCAGGGTCCAGATTTCCCTACTGGGGCAACAATTCATGGTGTTGACGGAATATTCGACATGTACTCGACTGGAAAAGGTCGATTTCACGTTCGGTCCAAGTGTGACGTCTATGATGATTCGAACGGAAAGAAAATTGTCATTCATGAAATCCCATATCAGGTAAAAAAAGCAGATATGTTGATTCATATAGCAGAATTAGTTACTAAAGGAACTGTCGTTGGAATAAGAGATATTCGTGATGAATCTTCCAAAGAAGGGATACGTGTGGTTATTGAGGTCAAAAATAATGCAGATCCTCATGCAGTTCTCAATCAGTTGTTCAAATCCAGCCGATTACAAGAATCATATTCTGCAAATATGATGGGGATATTAGATGGGCGTCCTGTCTTACTTACTCTTCCAGTCATGATACACACTCACGTAGAGCACAGAGAATCAGTAATTGAAAGAAGAACAAAATTTGATTTGGCAAAAGCAGAGGCAAGAATTCACCTAATAGAGGGATTGCTAATCGTTGCAGAAAATTCAAGAGAAATAACAGATATGGTTCGTGAAAGCGAAGACTATGAAGAAGTCCACTCAAAACTTAATGCAAGATTTGACATGTCAGAAATACAATCAAGAGCAGTATATGACATGCCTCTTGGACGGTTGACGAAACAATCTGTAGGAAAATTAAATGTTGAAAAGGGTGATTTACAAATTGCGATTGAAGAATATAATGCCATTCTAGGAAGCAGAAGTAGGAAACTTGGAGTTTTGTTAGAAGAACTGGCTGAAATGGTCAGGAAACATGGAGATAATAGAAGATCAGATATTGATCCAATGCCACTATCTATGGATCGTGAGGATCTAATTGAAGAACGTGCTATCGTAATTACATTAACCAATGACAATTACATTCGCCACCTGCCTGCTGAATCTTTCAGAATGCAGAATAGAGGGGGGAAGGGAATGAAGGGAGTCCAAACAAAAAATGAAGACTTTCCTACTACTCTAATGACCTGCTTTAGCAAAGATAGATTACTCATTTTCACTAACAGGCCGGCAACAAAGAAAGATCAAAATGGTAATGAAAAACCGTATATTGAAGGACGAGTATACGGATTAAGAGCTTGGGAAACACCACAAGGATCCCGAACCAGTAGAGGGGGCCACATTAGGAATATAATCGGATTAAAAGACGATGAAACGGTTGTTTCAATAGTACCATTAAGCAAAGAGTTAATGGAAAATCCTGCAGATAATTATCTCGCATTTGCTACACGTAAAGGAAAAATAAAGAAAAGTCTTCTTTCCCATTATATCAAAATTAATCGTAATGGAAAGAAAGCCATTGATCTAGCAGAGGATGATGAACTAATCTCTGTTAGATCCGGTACTGATGAAGATAATGTAGTGATGGTTTCAAGTAACGGACTAGCGACAAGATTCTCTCTAAGCGCAGTTAGAGCTCAGGGTAGAGTATCTAGTGGAGTTAGAGGATTAAAGTTGAAAGAAGATTCGTCATTAGTTGGAATGATAATTACCAATGATGAGAATACGAGTGTACTCACACTGTCTGAACAGGGCATGGGTAAGCGAACTAGAATTGGCACTGGAGACTCAATACCATTAATGAAAGAAGGAGAACCAGTGTTGGATTCAGAGGGTAAACAAAAGATGGAAACTGATGGATACAGATTAGCCAAGAATAGGGGAGGTTATGGTGTTAAAACAATGAATTTGAATGATGGAGATAGTATTGCTAGAGTACATCAAATTCCTGATTTAGGAGACCAATTATTCTTACTTTCTAGAAAAGGAACTGTTATTCGAATATCTGCATCACAGACCAAAGAAACTTCGGGTCGTGCCTCAAAGGGAACACGTGTGATGGAATTACGTAATAAAGATAAAAACGGATTTTTTGACGAACTAATCTACAGTGCAAGAATGCCGTCGGATTTAGTTGAACAAATTATTACCGAGAACACTAGCACTGAATCTGGTGAAGAAGAATAATCACCGCTTCTCTTAAGCCAGCCTCTTGGGTGGGCAAGAGTACTGCGGCAGTCGCATAGCCTGGCCATTGCGCTGGATTGCTAATCCAGTGGTGTCTCACCGCGAGGGTTCAAATCCCTCCTGTCGCGCCATTAACCAAAGAATTCTTCCAAATCATCTTCTTCGCTAGTAGAATTACGATCTCCAACTTTCTCCAATAAGAAATTTAAACGACGACGAATCTTCCTGTTTCTATTGATTACCATTGGTACAGCAATCAGATTTATTGCAATTATGACAATAGCAACCAATGAAGATGTTTGGAAATTTTGATCGGATATATCTTCAAGGAAACTATTCATCCAGTCATTCTCATGATTTCTATCTGGGGTAACTACATCTGGAATCAAATGAGGATTCTCTTTCCAAAACATATCCGAGATTAGAATTGATGCAGTATTGTCATTCCGAACGATATAGTCTGAATTTCCAACTGAATCTTCTGGAATTAAGATGTAATAATATGTCTGTCCTATTGAAAGTCCATCCTCTCCTGACGCTTGGACTTCAGTATATGAATCAGATGTGAATGGTTCACCCCATAAATCTGTCAATATAGGCTCAATGAATTCTACGGATTGAGGTAAATTCTGCGTACGATATAATGACCAAGTAACATTTTCTTCATCAGGCAATCCATCTCCGTCTTCATCAGGAATTTCGGGATAAATCCAAGTTACTGTTACGGAATGAAAATCCGATTCATTTCCAGGAGATATATCATAATCATATTCGAGGGAAATACGAATATCTTGCATCTCATAATCTGGAGGATGGGAATCACCACATTGAAGATCAGGATTCCCCACATCTTTGAAACCAGTAACATTGCCATGAGTATAATCCACTATACCTTGATGATCAATTGCTGCAAGAATATAACTTGCACATTTTCCTTCTTCAAGTGGGTTAGGATCCTTCCACTCTGTTTGATTACCCGGGAGATCTACAACAAAGTTTTGAGTTACTGTTGATTCAAAATCATCCATGCTATCATACGGCCATCTAAACGGGAATTCAACTCTCTTGTAAACTCTCCAACCCCCAAAATAAGGATCTTCAATTGGACCTTCAGAATCCCAAAGAAGAGTAAGTTCCCCACCTGCTGATTTTTCGGTTCTGAGATTCAGAGGAGTTACATTTACTGGAGCCATATCCCCTACCAACATAATCGAACCACTGGAAACGCCATTCAAACGAAGGTGAAACGAGTTATTTGATTCAAAGGCTTCGAATAAATCATCAGTATCTAGAGGAGATAGTACACCTGATGATCTATCAACTACATGCATCGCAACTACGGAGGCAGGACTAACACTGCTAGGAATCAAATGACTAATATTCCCCCAAAAATCGATATAATCTACGTTTAAATCTTGACCATTGGTAGGATATAATCTGAAATCAAAAGAACGCAAGGGAGTCTTACCTATATTTACAGCTTGAGCATGAACAATGGTTTCAGGGAATGAAACATCAAGAATTTCAAAGTCCATCTCCTCTATTGAAACTGCTTCACCAGTGGTAACAATAGGCATATCTTGGAACTGAATTCTGTTTAAAATTTTGACATTTCGAGTAGAAACTTCATCGAAATCTGTAGGGCTCATCAAACTATGACGAACATGGAGAGTAATCTGATGATTTCCCATAGGAAGTGTTGTAGTTAAGACTCGACCATATCCTATAGTTTCAATATAATCAATTTTCCAAGTATAATTTACAGGTAATGGAGAATCTGGTGCCAGCCCCGCTACAAACATAATCGGCTCTCCAGTCTCGAAAGTTACATCATCGACAGGGGGAACTGCAACGTATGCCCCGGTTGATGTTTGATTCATCATTATCTGAGTTTCGAAATAATTGTTAGCAGGATCGATATCAATTAAATTAGTTAAAGAAGTGGTAGTAGCATTCACTACAAATAACCCCAAATGATTGAGCGGGAAAATACATGAAACTAGTTCTCCTGGATCTATTCTCTTTGTACATGANTCAGGATATCCTTCAACTAATGAATATCCACTTGAAATATTGAATAATTCGATGTTTAACGTAGTATTCCATGGCATATCTCCATCATTTCTAAGTTGGACCTTTAGGGCATCTTCTCCATAAGGAAATTTGACGAAATTCTCAAATCCTACTTGCACTACAACTTCATCTCCCCTCGCTGGAGTAATTCCTACTACGACAATATCCACATCGTCACTAACCTCGACTCTAACTGTTTCACCCAGATTATTCCAAGGATTAGGATCTGCTACAGATTGCACCCATAATTCAACATCATAAAGCCCATCCGAAGGAAATTGAATATCCGGAAGGGCCAATTGGAGAGAAGATGATGATCCAGAAACTGTAACAGAGGATGAGGATTCAGAAATAAGAAGATGAGGGAGAACTAAATCAGCTCTAACACAATGAAGACCTTCTTCCATTTGAGAAAAATCCATCTGAATAGAGACATCACTACCATTAGATTGCCAATCATAAGATCCGGAATTAGAAGTATTAACTATTGATCCTGTAATAACCTGCCATCTCAAAGAATACGTTTCCCCATCCGATAGAGAAGTGGCATTGAATGTAGCATTAATTACATCATTTAGTGCATATGCTTCCACAGTAACGTATGGAGGAACTGTATCCGCAGGAGGGATAGGATTCTCAAAGAACCCTGCTCCGACATACATACAAAACTGAGAACTCCCCATCGGAACATCCACTTGGTTTAATGTCCAACCAACGGTAACTAATTCTTCTACAGGCCAACCTATCGATGTGACTGAAATTTCTGCTGGATAATCTATTCCTGGATTGAGGACTTCATCTGAATCTAGATCATTTGAATTGTAAATTATGTCTTGAAAAAATTCATCAAGGTAGAATTTCACAGCAATTTTATCATCAGCGGGACGAATATCTTCTGAAGAAAACCTAAACACAACGGTGTATGTCTGATTGGTGTATTCAACAGCATAGAATGGATCGACAAAGGAAATTGTGGTTGTTTCCTGAGGGTTTAATGTAGGAACAGGAGTTTGTCGAGAAAACAAAACTGAAGGGCATGTGGCTGTAGATACATGATCTCCAAGACAAATTTCAGCAACTATTGTTCTCCCACCTGTGGGGGTACTTGCATTACTCTGAACTTCTACCTCTAAGAAAATCGGATCCCAAACACTGTAATGCGCTTCACTAATGGGGTCAATACCACTTGTAATCATGAAATCTTGAATATTTCGAGAACTAGTCGCCTCAGTAGCAGGTAATAGGGGTAAAGAGGACATCAAAAATAGTGCTAAAACAAGTGGTACAGAGCGGATAAATCTAGAAGATGATCCATCCGCTGGTCCCGCCATGATTATGTTTAGCCGCTCGTGTGGTAAATAATCAACGCCCTAATACTACCCCGAGTATAGCAAAATAAGGCTCCAATGTCATCTTCCAGTATCTCTTTGAGCAAGGGTTCATGTTCTCCCTAAAGAATAGGATTTCATGCGGAGAGACTTTCGCTCTGACGATGGGGCGCTCACAGCAGTCATTGAGTTCCTTTCAGCCTTCGTTCTCTTCCTGGTTATTGTATCAGCATTCCTAAGCCTCAGTAGACTTAGCTTGGGCCCAAACGATCCTATGATAGATCGATTAGATGAACATGCATCTGATGGAATCATGCGTTTAACATCGAGTGAAGGATGGATGACCCCATATATCGATAGTACTAGAGATGAAGCAAATGGTACAAAAAATTGGCATTATGCTAACGCTAGCCAGTTATTGTACTCAGATGTGCTGCCAGGAATAGCTAATTCCAATGGGCAATTAGATCTTGAACGAATTACTGCATTGAGCAATATCACTGAAACCCAATTAAAAAATGGATTAGGATTCCCAAATTATGCTTCAATAAACCTATCAATAACCATCCTAAGTAGTCCTTATGAAGAGCGCAATGGAATGTCATTATTCCTAGACGGGACTCCAAGGAAAGCAGCACAGAATTCAGCCGCTTCATTTCGAATTTTACCAATGGGTAACGAAACAGTAGAAGTCAAACTCGAAGTACATGATGCAGGAGTAGTTCCACCCATAATGAGAATTACAGAATTTGTACCGAATCCAGAGATTGGAGAACCTGAATGGGTAGAAATACAAAATGATGGGGGATTTGCAGTCGACCTCAATGGTTGGGGAATTTCTAGAAATGGATTTCTTACTCTAATCGGGCAAGACGCCTTACAAGGAGGAGGCATACTACTACTCACAGGAGATTCAGAATCAATGGATACTGGAAATTCAGATCTAGTAATCGATCTCGGACATACTGGAGTTCTTGGAAAGGGAATGATTGATGGCCTGCATAATACTGCAGATAATCTCAAATTAACTTACAATGAACCTGGTTTATCCTATACACAAGAGGTGAATGTGGTCTCTTATGATTCAGATTGGGGATTCCAGTCAGGCTTCAGTGCAAAATTAGATTCTAGTGGTTCTTGGGATGTTTCCCAACTTACTTCACCTGGCAACGTCTAACCAACATCTTGGCGTGGACTTATGAACGACGTGTTGTGTGTTAGGTCCGGTCACCATGCTGGGCAACGCATCATATGAGCGTGATAGATGTGTTACAGGCATACGCGGGCTTGATGAAATCCTTAGAGGAGGTATCCCTTATGGTTCGGCTACACTTGTTGCTGGAACTTGTGGTTCTGGAAAGACTACTTTAGGAATGGAATTTCTAATGAACGGTGCAAAATCAGGTGAAGCCTGTGCACATTTCTCTGCTACTGAACCTTCTGTAAAACTACTAGAAAATATCAGACAATACAGTTTCTTTGATATGACTACTGTAGATAGAGGACTGATCAATGTTTTTGATATGGATGTCCTTTTCTCATGGTTAGGTCTGGACAAAAGTACATTCAATTTAGACGATATTGATGCAATGGTCAAAGCAATTACGGATATTGTAAATACAATCGGAGTAACTCGATTAGTGATTGATTCAGTGACTTCTCTATGTTATAAAGTTCCGAATGAACAATTGATTAGAGATTTTCTATTTAAGTTAGGAAAATCACTCTCAACCTTGGGTTGCACCACACTGTTGATTGCCGAAATTACATCAGTAGGTGGAACCGCTCACCGTTCAGCATTTGGAGTTGAAGAAGCAATTGCTGATGGAATTATTGTTCTTGGAGATGTTGAACGAATGGGTAATCTACTACGATATCTGCAAGTTGTAAAGATGCGCGGAACTGATCATAGTAGGGCCAAATATGCTCTGGAAATAACTAGAAGTGGAGTGATGCTAACGCCAATGCTAAAATGGGGGGTTAGTCAATGATTGAGTTTGATTTAGGGATCGCGGAACAATTAACCCAAGTTACCACAACGTCTAGCGTTCAAGTTAGAGTAGGCACAAGTAACTCTGACCTTGTAATTGCATCAATTCTTCAACCATTAATGCAAAATTTTGGTATGGGAGGAGTGTATATTACTGCTTCACAAACCGCCCCTAATGTCATAGAGATGATGAATACGATTGGCCTAGATGTATCTCCAATACATTTCATTGATTGTGTATCCTCAGGTATTTTGGGGGGCACTCAAAACCCATATTCAAATATCGGTTACATAGACAGCCCAATTATGCTTGAATCAATGATGTTACGAACTCTGCACCATCTTGAGAACTCTCAAATTCCACAAAATTTTGTGATTTTAGATTCAGTAAATGCTCTCTCAATTTATAATGAGGAAAGAATTTTGGCAGAATACCTTCATACTTTCATCAATACATGCAAAAATCGTCAAGTTCTAAGTCTCATTGTTAACGTACCCGATCAAACACCTGCAGGAGTTCTTTCTAATCTTGACTTATATTGTAGTGACCTAATAGATAGAGGTCAGGTAGTTATTTCTTGAGGGATTCGATGACAATAAATTTTGATTCAGATGACGAAGACTTCTATGGAGATATGGGGTCTATCGGCTCTGTGAAATTTGATAGAATCCTAACAGGTACGCCTCATAACACTGGAAGTATCCCAAGAGGATTCACCCTTCTAGGATATGGAAACACCGGTGCTGGAATAGATCTTTTTGCGAAACAATTTGTTTCTGTTGCAGAAGATCCTGAAAATACAATTTTAATTTCTACTTCAGAGACAACATCTGAAATTTTGTCTGTTTACAAAAAATATGACTGGCCTACAGAAATTCGTGTTCGAACTATGGGAGAGGAATATAATCGAGAAGTACTAACAAAAGAACTTGAAGCTTCAAAATATAGGATAGAAGGATTCTCACTTAGCGATATACAAAAATTAGCACAAACCCGTTTCGTAGACCAACAATCTCACGATTTTCTCACTGATTTAACTACTCAAGTTACTTCCTTGGGTCCTTACTTCCGCGCAGCGATAGATAGTCTGGATTTCTTTTACAGCAGATTTGATGCTAGTAGGGTTACATCCATGCTAAGGATAATGCAAGCTCACGCACAACGAAATCGTGGCCTTCTTCTCTTGACGGTTAGTGGGGATGCAGTTGAAAAGAGTACTGAGCGTGAATTGATGGCAATCTGTGACATTGTAATGGAATTCGAAGTAGGAATGAGAGGTTCAGATTTTGATACAAGAATGGTTATTCGACGTTTTAGAAACTCGCCCGAGAATCTAGCATTTATCACTTTCAGAGTAACTCCGGAAGAAGCGATTACCCCAGAGACTGTCGAACGAGTGGCATAACTCGCCCAAACTTCAAGACATTCAACCTTTAGAATAGGCCATGAAGAACCCGAGGGCGACGCAAGAAGCGGTGAGCCCGGTTATTGCTACGGTTCTTCTTTTAGCTATCACAGTACTTCTCACAAGTGGCATATACATCATGGTACAAGATGCTGTGCAAGCACCAGATAAAGGCACACCATATGGACAATTAACATCGCAATCCTTGGATAATGGATTCCAAGTTGTCAGAGTTTCTGATTTATCTAATGAATTAATGATTAATACCATTAAATTCCAGATTATTTCTGGTAATGGGACAATAATCGAAGGCTTGGCTAATGACGCATCTGTATACGGTGCTATTGGATCGGATGTTACTTTCCAAGATAGGGATGCAGGTCTAACACTTAACCGAGGCGATTATTTCATCATTAATGCAACAGCAATTGGTTCAGATGAAGGTGATTGGACATTTAGACTAATATTCATGGGAACTGGAACACGTGGAACTGCAGATTTAGGACAAGTTATTCTCCCTGCTACTGAACTGTAGTTAAGCGAAGAATCAAACATCAAAACCGATACAGATAAACATGAACGATGATAGAGACGAAGACTCTATCCAAACAATTCAACCCACTAATATCCAAGACGTGAATTGGTTTTTAGCTCCTTCAAAGTCCCATATGATAAGATGGATATTGCTAGCATCAATGTCAGATAAAAAAACAAGAATTTCTTTTTCAGGTAAGCCAGGAGAAGATATTCATTCTATGGCAAACTGTATAGAAAAATTTGGAATCGAAATAAAAAAGAATGAAAAATACTGGGATATTTTTGGTAAAGGAACAAATGGATTTTGTCTCCCAAATGAAGTTCTAGATTGTAGAAATTCTGGCACAACTATGCGTTTTCTAATCCCACAAATCGCATGTTTTTCCTCCCCTGTTATTCTGGATGGAGACTGGACATTACGAAACAGACACCTAGAGTCGTCTACAAATTCTATTGAAGAATTAGGAGCCACTGTTCGAATGTCTGAACGTAAAGGTGCACCATATTCCATTTCAGGACCATTACACCCTGGAACTGTGGTTTTAGACACTAGTACATCCAGTCAATCCCTTTCATCTCTTGTTTTACTAGGGCCCAGAATGTCGGGCCCAATTGAAATAATTACAACGGGGGAATCAGTATCTAATCGTCATGCTGCTTTGACATTTGAAATCGCAAAACTGACAGGATCTAAAGCAATTTTGGATAAAAAAGAAAAAATCATTATCCAACCTTGGACTCCTAAATGTCCTGAACATGTAATAATTCCATCAGATCTAAGTCTAGCAGCTTTTGGATTAGTCTTGGCGACTGTTCATGAGGCTAGTTTTGATATTGTAAATGCACCAAATCCAAAAGATGGAATAGGTGCAGAGATACTCTACGACATAATCGAAAATAAGCCTACAAAAGAGATGCAATTAGACTTACTGAATTGTAATGATTTACTTCCTGCATTATCTGCTTATCTTGCTTTAGGCCCCGGAGGGAGGATTAGAAATGCTTCACATGCTAGATTCAAAGAATCAAACCGCATATCAAAAACGATAGAAATGCTCTCTCATTTTGGACTACATGTAGAGGAATGCGAGGATGGAATTCAAACCGAAGGGAGACAGACTCCTATGATGCCAGAGAATATAGTTGATGTATATGGAGATCATAGATTATTCATGACTGCTGCATGTATTGCTAGTAAAACCGGTGGAAAATTAACTGATAAAGGAGTTTGGAAAATTACAGACCCACTATTTCCCAAACAAATTGGTTTTGTTTAATTTCTAGTTCTTACCACACTATGATCGTCTTCGCCCGATAGCGGATCTTTCCAATCAGGATCTCCAGGTAATACAAGACCGCGACCTATTGAATCAAGTATTTGAGCTAGTTCAACTTGAGATTCAGAAAGCTCATTCCAAGGAATTGATCCATCTCTTAATCTAAACCAACGGCGAAGTGTTTGCATTGCTCGAAGGCTACGTTGCCATAATCTAAGATGTAATCTCGCACCCACGCTCCATAATGGCATAATAACGAACGCAAGAAGTAACCATGGCACTGAAGTTATTGTAGGTTTAAGGAAACCAAGCGCACCTTGTTCAAGGATTGCCCAAACTGGACTGGATGTACCAGCTAGAAGCCATGCTATTGGAAATGAAACAAGAATCCACCAGATAGGAAGAAGCATGAAAGCCACAGCAATCTTCTTTGTACCTAGAGCATAAGGCTCATCTTCTGCAGATTTAGCAGCGATAGGACCAGCGATACGATACGGCGGATAAGATCCGATTAATGCACTCCATGTAATTAGACCAAGCATCCAGATCCAGCACCATATAAACTGAATCATAGCGGAAATCATAGACAATAAACCCGGACGTTTATTTCGATCATATAATTCGTATTCAGATAGTCCATAAGTTTGCATTATTTCTGCATGCCGCTCAACTTTTGAACGTAATTCATTCGCCCTGTTTGGTTCAGTTTCTTGCAAATATAACCACGCAGCACGCATTCTACGAGCGCCCAAAACTGCTTCCTCAAAGGTTGCTTTTCGATTTCTTCCCTCTGCCCTATTTCTATGAACAGACACCAATCCTCGTGTCCTCCAGAGCAACTTTCTATCCTCCCAAGAATCTAAACCATGGCTAGTTCGTTGTAATTCACCACCTAAATTCTCAGTAACATATTGTACCCATGCTCGATCATTTGCATCTTCTTTCCCAAAATCTGATATCATTTGTTCAGAGGGCTCTGGCGCACCATTTTCTCCTGGTAGAGGAGGGATTTTCATAGGAGAATGAACTTCAACTAATGCACGCTCTCTGAATCTATTGGGGTCAGAATAATGCAAACCTACCGGAATAAGAACGGGTTCCGGAACTCCTTTCTCACGAGCTCTTCTAATTGCGAGTAACAACATTCTGGCAGGACCTGTTTTTACTCGTTCGGGTTGACTAGATAGATGAGAAACACCCTCAGGAAAAATCACACATCTTCCTTGATCAACCAATATATCTGAAACTGTATTAATAACCGCTTGATTGCCCTTTTTTCTATCTCCTTGAATGTGTTCTTTATCTATAGAACGATAGATTGGTCTAGCACCAGCAGCTTTCATTANTTTGCCTAATATAGGGACTTTGAACAGAGTATGTTTTGCAATGAACGTAATTTGTCCAGGCAATGTAGAAATCATTAGTAATGGGTCGATAAGAGAACCTGGATGCCAAGCAGCAAACAAAACACCTCCTTCTTCAGGGATATTATCGGTCTCAATTGCTCCATGTTCTCTAAACCATGTTTCACTAATTTCTTTTGCTACCCATCTCACGGTCCGATAGGATCTAGATGGAGTAGACATAGTCCAGCGGAGTATGTCAATACAAATAGCACAATCGACAAAAAAATGATTTTTATCCTAAACGACCGAAGTGATCGTCTAATTGGGAAATATCCATTTTCAGAACTGTAGGTCTACCATGAACACATGCCCATGGATTCTCAATGGTGGACATATCGGCCAGTAAACGCCTCATTTCTGCTAATTCAAGTCGTTGATTTGCCTTGACTGCACCTCGACATGATTTCATGAATGCAATCTCATCTTGAAGTCTGTCAACACTATCCAGAACCATACTATCTGATTCACTAATATCTGACAATAAATCTCGGATAAAGCCCTTTAATCGTTTATCTCCAAGTAATAATCTAGGGACTGAATGAATTTCTCTTACTGAATCAATTCCAAATTTGAAACCTAATTCACTTAATAATTCTCTATTTGTTTCGATAAGACCCTTTTGACTTGGTGTTAATTCAATTTCTAAAGGATGAATAAGAGGTTGAGATTCCCAAGATGACATATCATTACGTAATCTTTCATATCTAATCCTTTCATGTAATGCATGTTGGTCAACAACAAATAGAGAATCACCACCTTGAGCCAATATGTATGTATCGGCAAATTGAGAAAGAGGTTCCATAGCAGGTACATCAGTCACAGGACCAGTAAATTCAGGCTCAGAAGTAGGAGATACGGGATCACCACTGCTGGAATAACGGTGCAATGATCTTTCGGCTACAGAAAGTGCTGGTGAAATAGGCATAGAATCGAGACCGGGCAATATTTCCTGTACTGTAGGAGAATGTGAAATCGGTCTATTTCGTGGATTTTTTACATTCAAATTCGGTGATATCGGTTGATTAAATCTAGTTTGGACTGAGGTTGCTGCCTCAATCCAAGGAGGTTGGTCAATTTTATCGGGATTTTCCTGACGGATTTTTTCAATCGTCCCGACGGAACCTAAAGGAAAATTTTCAGATGGAGGAGCACCTGTAGGAACAGAGAGTAATGTATGCGAAATAGCTCTCTCTAATCTCTCTAATATTCTCCAAGAGTTTTGTAATCTAACCTCTCTTTTTGTAGGATGAACATTGACATCGACCTCGTCATTGGGCATATCTAAGAATAAAACACAAACAGGATGTCTACCAACCATTAAACGTGTTTGATAACCCTTTCTGATTGATTGTAAAAAGGGAGTAGAAGCAACTGCTCGATTGTTTACAAAAACATGAATATCATCAGAACGACCACGATCGACTGATGGAGGAGATATCCACCCTCTCCACCTTTCTTCACCTGGAGCGGCTTCATCTGAATCAGGGCTAGTAAGAGATATAAGACGTTCAGAAGACCCACCCAGAACATCATAAAGACGAGATTCTGGAGTTGCAGGCCCAGGCGATGAAAGTACTGTCCTATCATCGACTTTTACTGAAAATCCAACTTCAGGATGAGCGAGTGCATATGCTAATACAACATCAACTATAGCGGCATTCTCTGTAGAGGGGCGTCTTTGGAAGGCCATCCTTGCAGGAACTGAGGCAAAGATATCTCTGACCTCTATTCTGGTTCCAATTGATTTACCAACAGGACCAATGGGCAATACATCTCCATCTTTCACTTCTATGAATGAACCTTCTTCGTCGACTAATTTCGATTCTATTCTGAGGTGACTGACAGAACCTATTGCCGCTAATGCTTCACCTCTAAAACCTAAGGTCCCTATTTTCGAAAGGTCTTCTGATGTCCTCAATTTACTAGTAGCATGTCGATTGACGGCTAATATTAATTCAGATCTTGGTATTCCATGTCCGTCATCTTGTACTGAAAGACGAGAAAAACCCCCTCCTTCAACAACAATATTGATGTTAGAAGAGCCTGCATCCAAACTGTTCTCAACTAATTCTTTTACAACCTGGGCAGGACGCTCCACCACTTCTCCTGCTGCAATTCTCCCGATGGTGGCATCATCGAGTTGTTTGATGGCGTTACGAGTCAAGAAAATCACTCCTCAACCCAATCTGGCATGTTCTCTTTGCCTTCTTCTTTCGCCTTTAGAGCATATAATGCATCTAACGCTTCACGAGGAGTCATCATATCAGGATCTAAAGAAGAAAGACGTTCTAACAGATCTTTCTCCTTGTTAGTTAAGATAGAAACATTAGGCGCAGATGTTTGGGCAGGATTTGGCTGTTGGTGCACAGCCCATCCAAATACAGAAGATTGTCCATCTGGTCTTGAAAGTGGAATACCTTTCCCGCCGGCTCTAGCGCCTTCGGCTTGTTGTTCCAAGAAAATCAACAAATCTCGTGCTCTCTCAATAACAGAAGTAGGCAATCCTGCAAGGGATGCAACTTGGACTCCATATGAATCATCACAAGGCCCATCAGAAACAGTATGTAAGAATGTCAATTCACGATCAATTTCAGCTACCTGAACATGGATATTGAATAAGCAGTCTATTTCACCTTCTAATCCTATTAATTGATGATAATGAGTTGCAAATAATGACCTTGAACCAATTCTCTTTGCTAAATCTTCAGTCACTGACCATGCAATTGCTAGGCCATCAAATGTGGATGTGCCTCGACCTACCTCATCAAGAAGAACCAAACTTCGAGAAGTAGCACGACGAAGAATATGGGCAACTTCTATCATTTCTACCATAAATGTCGATCTTCCACGACGTAGATCATCATGTGCCCCAACACGAGTGAATATTCTATCAATTAAACCAATTCTAGCCTTTGAAGCAGGAACGAAAGAACCAGCCTGAGCAAGAATAGAGATCAATGCTGTTTGACGTAAATAAGTTGATTTTCCCCCCATATTAGGCCCAGTTAACAATAGAAATTTTCGATTCTTAGAAAATTTTGTATCGTTAGGTACAAACCCTTCTATTTCTTCTAAAACCGGGTGCCTACCATCAATAATCTCCAACCTATCATCTTCAAAAATCTCTGGTCGGACCCACGATTTCCTACGAGACTGTTCAGACAGAGAACATAAAACATCTATTGAAGCAATGCTTCTGGCTATTTTAGATAGATCTGAACTTTGACTCTTTATTCGTTCTCTTAAGTTTAAAAATAAACGATATTCAAGATCGTTTGCTCTACCGCCAGCATTTAGAATAATATCTTCCCATTCTGCTAACTCATCAGTAGTATATCGTTCTGCATTTGTCAATGTTTGTCGTCTTCGATACTCATCTGGAACTTTATCTGTATGTACTTTAGTAACTTCAATAAAATACCCAAATTGTCTGTTAAATTTAACCTTAAGCGAAGGGATATTCAATCTCTCTCTCTCTTTTTGTTCAAATCCCTTGAGCCAATCCTTACCTTCGCCTGATCGATTACGAAGTTCGTCTAACGTATCATTAATTCCAATCCTAAATAATCCTCCATCGCGTATTGTATGAGGTGGCTCATCTATCAATTCATTTTCAATCATCAACCTAACAGATTCTAATTTGGTAAGACCTTCGCCTAAGGAAATAAGAAGTGAATCAGATGATTCGTTGACTAATCCTTTCAGGCGAGGCATACGACTAAGTGCATCAGAAATAGCAATCAAATCACGTGCATTAGCCCTGTCATATGCTAAACGAGTTGACAGACGTTCAAGATCTCTCATAGATTGCAAGCAGGATCTTATTTCAGACAATCTTTTAGAAGCTCGGACTAAAGAAGATATAGCCGAATGACGTTCCGCAATTTTATTCTTATTCATTAATGGACGAAGTAACCATTCTCTCAACATTCTCCGACCCATCCATGTACGAGTCTGATCAATAGCATGAAGAAGAGAACCTGTTCGCTCGCCGAGCAATGTTTGTGTTAATTCTAAATTCTTCAAGGTAGTTTGATCAAGAGACATATATTCTGAATCATCCTCAATTGAAATTTCTCTAAGAGGTACTGCATCAATCAAATGAAGAGATGAAATGTAAGACGCCCCAAGACCACAAGCTTCCATCCCATACGGACGAGAATCAAGATCTATCGAACCTAAATCTGCAACATCAAGATGGTGTCGAACCACTTCTATTCTACGCTTAGGAGAACATTCATGAGTTGAAAGAGAGATGTCATCTACATCTATTACGACTGAACGCAATGACTCATGTACCGCATCTTTACTAGATGTAACTAATTCTGTAGGAGACCATCTTAGCATTTCATCTCTGAGTCTATCAAATCGAGAAGGGCCTGTGAACTGCTGTGCCCATGCTCTACCAGTAGATGTATCAAGTAAAGCCAGACCTAAGGAATCAGATTTGAGCACTACAGATGCTAGTAATGCTGAACCATCTTCACCAATCAAGGAATCTTCGTATAATGACCCTGGAGTATAAACTCGGGAAACTACTCTTCTGAGTATCTTCTCTCCTGGTAAAGGCTCTGATGCTTGCTCACAAACAGTAACTTTGTGGCCCGATTGTACCATTTTTCTCAAGTAATCTTCAACACTATGCCAAGGAATGCCAGCCATTGGAATGGGATTCTCAGCATTCTTATCTCTACTTGTCAAAGTAATTCCAAGAACTTCAGAACCCAATATGGCGTCTTCGTAAAACATCTCATAGAAATCACCCATTCTGAAAAAAAGAACGGTATCGGGATATTCTTGCTTAATTTCCCTGTATTGGTCAAGCATTCCGGGTCCCTTACTAGCCATTCTTGCACCTCCTAATAACGCGTGACCATCTGCGCACAGCAGCGAAGTATGATGAACGTAACGCTAAAAAAAAGGATGTAGATCAGAACTAATGGACTAACTATATCACCATGCATCGAAACCCATAACTTGGAAATTACGTGCTAAAACTAAACAGGCACCTGCTGCAATTGCTAAGAAAATACCATCAAAAAGAAGAGACGGGCGAAGTATTGGATTGGACAATGCTGTTGAATCAATTACTAAAAGGCGATCTCCATTGTAGATCACATTTATTGTATCTCCATTCAAAACAGCAGATTGTGGGGAGAAATCCTCCGGGGATTCAACGCTGAGACTTTGAACCGATCCATCTGAATCAAGAATTACCACATTGGATTCTGCTCCAAATACCCATAATCTTCCTTCCGAATCGACTGTTGAAGCTGCTCCTCCCCCCATACTTATGTCAGATGATACAGACAAATCGTCTCCAATTAGGGTCAATTGGTCAGATGAAACAGCAAACCCCATGAGATTTGAATCATCTGAGATATGAACTGAGTGATACGCGGCACCTATGCTATGTTGAACTAAAGTTGCCTCAGGAGCAGAACCTAGAGATGCCGAAGCAACAAAAAGCACTTCCCCTATATCTGAAGGAGAAGTAGGATTAGAAAATACTGAAGATATCCCCCTAACTATTGCTGAATTTCCAGAATCATCAACATCAAAACCAGTAAGAGTAACAGATGTATCTCCAATATCGGCGGCAAAACTCAATGGATTCTGGATTCTTGAATCAAATGTACGAAGTTCCACATTTTGTCCTCTTTCAATCAATATCCACCCCGATGAACCGTCTTGTGCATGAAGATCCAATACTTTGTCTCCTGATTGCAATATTGGAATAGATGTTAGATCTTCACCGACTATTCTGACTAATAGTCCAGACTCACCACCAACCAACCAATCTGAACCAAACGAGGAAACTACTGTTGGTTCGGACAACAAAGAAATTTCTACAACACTTGAACCTTGAATTCTAAATAATCTGTTGGTTCCCGAATCGTCAATAACTGCTAATGAACTTCCGTCTTCAGCGAAGTCCATAGACAGAATGGAACTTTCATCGGGTAAAGTTGGGTGATTTTCAGTACCTGACGGAATTACATCAGCAACCTGAATTAAGGCTGCTCCTAGTATCATAACCATTACAAATGCAATCAGTGAAAGCCATTGCCCCTCACCTTCTTCGGTTAGAAGCACTGCGAATAGACCTTGACTTGGACTAGTTGCCATACAATAGTGTGTCACGGGCCGGTTCTTGAAGCATAGCCTGCTATCTCACCTAAACTGACTCATCTACTAGAATCACTGTGTAGAGAGGGGATTAAATAGAGACTGTAAGTCGCCGGTACCCGAGAGGGATTCCAATGGCACGTAAGCCCGCCAAGATGTACCGTCAAGTGAAAGGTCAATCCTTCACACGTCGCAAGTATACTGGTGGTGTTCCGAATAATAGAATCCTGAGATTCCATATGGGAAACCGTACTCGAGCAGAAGCGGGGGGATTCCCAGTAATCTTACACTTAACCGTAAACAATGCTTGTCAAATCAGACACACTGCTCTCGAAGCAGCAAGAATGATTTCTAACTCTAGAATTAGAAACGGTGCAGGAGAACAAGGATACGCACTAAGGGTTCACACCTACCCCCATCAGATTCTTCGAGAAAATAAGCAAGCTACAGGAGCAGGAGCTGACCGTGTTTCACAAGGTATGCGCCAATCATTCGGAAAAAATGTAGGTACTGCTGCTCGAGTAAAAAGAGATCAATGCATTATCTCTATTCAAACTGATCCTCAATTCTACCTTGATGCACGTGATGCTCTTCGAAAAGCGGGAATGAAATTTCCATCATCCACAAAGATTCGTTTAATTGAAGGTGCCGAACTTCTCAAAGGTCTGGTCTAGACGTCTAATTCAATACTGATGGCCAAAGTCGAAGGCCATGTACTCCGAAGCCGAAGCAGTGTCGATGCTTGAAGAAAGCGTCCGCACTGCCCCAGTTATTTGGAAAGGAGAATATCCCTATTTCATCCACCCACTCACAGATGGAGTACCTCGTGCTCCAAGTAATCTTCTTGCTGCTGCCAGAGATCTATTGCTTCACAGAATAGATTGGGAAAATATTGATCTTATTCTATCAATAGAAGCAATGGGCCTTCCGTTAGCATCTGTTCTTTCCTTAGCGACAGGTATTCCAACAGTGGTTGCTAGAAAACGCTCTTATGGTCTAGATTTTGAAACAGTTGTAAATCAAAGTACAGGTTATTCAAAGGGTTCAATCTGGATTAATGATGTAAATCCTGAAGAAAAGATACTGGTAGTTGATGATGTAATTTCTACTGGAGGAACGATGGAAGCAGTACTTTCTTCATTAGAAGCAAGGGGAGCTATTCTATCTGAAGTTTGGACTATTTTCGAGAAAGGTGAAGGTATGAAAAACCTGATTGACAAATATAATTGGCCTCTAAAAAGCTTAATTCGAATAGAAATGAATGGGGCGGAAGTAAATATTCTACCATAATGAAAAAGAAAAAATATCTCAAGGTTGTATTATTATGGATCTCTCTAGACATGAATTTGAACTCGATGACTTAGTTGAGAGAATCAAGAAGAATGATACTAAATTAGTTGCTCTTCAAGTTCCTGAAGGATTAAAAATGCAAGCTCTTGAAATGATGGATCAAATAGAAACTGAGACTTCTGCAAGAGTAGTTCTTTCGGCAGACCCTTGTTATGGTGCTTGTGACTTAGTCCATGATAAAATGCAGAATATAGGAGTTGAATTGGTTGCTCACATGGGACATTCTCAAATGAATATTGATTCTGGGATGCCGACACAATTTATCCCTGTAACATACGACGGTAGTCCGGAAATTGCACCTGTAATCCCATATCTAAATGCTCATCGAAAAATAGCATTTGAGAGAATGAATAACCCCTCAAATCCAGTTGAAGATGAACTTGAAGCGATTGAGAAATTTCAAGATATGGTGGGTAGAATTGCCCCTCTAACTGATACCAAATTAGGATTGGTTGGGAGCATTCAGCATTTACATCTCTTACCAACTTACAAAAAATATTTCGAAGAAGCAGGATTTGAGGTAACGATTCCAGTTGGAGGTGCTCGTTTATCCTTCCCTGGACAAGTTCTTGGATGTAATTATTCAGGAGACGATCCTACTGTTGGACACTATATTTTCCTTGGAAGTGGAGATTTCCACCCTATCGGACTTGTACTTCATACGGGCAAACCACTTGCTATGCTAGATCCATACACTGGTGAAGCGACTGAAATGGGGAGAGAGAGAATTGAACGGATTCTGAGACAGAGATCGGGACTCATTATGTCTTCAATGGATAAGAATCGATTTGGGATTCTAATTGGGGCTAAACCTGGTCAAATGCGCCGTAATTTAGCACTTAGAATGAAAAATAAATTAGAAAAACATGGAAAAAAGGGATACTTACTAGCTATGGAACATGTTGGTCCTGAATTAATTGATTTTTATCCGGTTGATGTTTTCGTAAACACAGCATGTCCTAGAATTGCGATTGATGATGCTGTAAAGTATGCTAAGCCGATGATTACGCCATACGAACTAGAAGTAGTCTTAGGCGAAAAAAAGTGGGAAGATGGTTACAAATTCGACGAAATTCCCTAATTTTCTTATCGATATCGTCATATCATCTGAGTATAACGCCTCAATATGTCGGATAGAGATTGGTCCACAGTAACCTTCGAAAGAAGATTGCAAATGGTGTATCACGGAATAATTATTGTAGCAATGGTTATTCTTTCCGCTCACTTACTAGAAAGCGTACTAAAACCACTTTTTCTCGCATTTGGGCTTTATTTTGTCTTGAAGCCTGGGGCAGATTGGTTAAACAACCATGGTTTCAATCCTTTACAAGCAAATGCAACAATGCTTCTTTTGTTAATACTAGCACTTTCTCTCATTGGCCTTTTTGCTTGGTTGCAAGTAGATTCATTTCTTTCAAATGAAGAAAAAATCAGTGAATTAGAACTCGCCTATTCAGCACTACTTGTAAGATCTGAATCATGGCCTATTGTTGGAGATTATGTACAAAATATGGACACATCGCAATCTCCGACTCAAATTCTTGGAGACATGGGTATCGAAATTGGATCTGCCAGCCAATTGGCTTCTCTCTCTGGAATGGTATTTTCGTCGCTAACTGTGTTGTTCTTTCTACTTTTCATTATCTTCGAAGCGAATTTGTTGCCAGGTAGAATCGAAGCTGCTTTCCCTGGAGATTCATTAGGTCGATTTCAAAGTATTACAGAAAGAGCACGAGATGGAATCAATACCTATATCGTAGTAAAAACGGGTGTAAGCATTGGAACTGGAACCTGCGCTGGACTAATTTGCTTATTTTTTGGGATTGAACTATGGTTTGTTTGGGCTGTTGGAGCTATTGTCCTAAATTACGTTCCATACATTGGTTCATTGATTGCTTCTGTTCCACCAGCTTTACTTGGAATGTTAATGATGAATGATGATCCATTCAACCTTTTACTATTCTTGGGCCTACTTGTTGCTAATCAACAATTCTGGGGTAGCTTGATTGAAACAAAATGGGCAGGTGAGGCACTCGACTTAAGTCCAGTTCTGTTACTGATTGTTGTAGCATTCTCATATTGGCTTTGGGGTGTTGTTGGAATGGTAATATCAGTACCATTCACAGTAATCATCAAAATTATTTTGGATACCGTGGAACAAACTAGACCATTGGCAGTGTTGATGTCTGAAAGAAGTCCAGATCTTCAGAAAGTCTGGAATGATGCTCTAAGAGATGGAAGATTAGATGACTGGGAATTCACACGTTTGCTTGAACTTCAAAGAAACTTAGAAATTGATGAACAAGAAATGAATATTACTGCAGGGAAAGCAGCAATTATCACTGCACTTGAGAGAGGATCTCTAAGTCCTATTGAAAGAGAATTTGTGATTCGTTATGCAAAAAATACTACTCTAGGCGATAAAGCAGTTGAATTGTTAGTGCCAGGTGCTCTTTCTCCTTCATCAATCGAATTAATGGAAAATTTACTAGAATCGAATGAAGAAGAATAACCTATAGCTCCCCAAGTTCCATCCACATAGCCATATTTGCAGGATCGTCCAAATCTGTAGGATCCATTGACATCGCAGGACTATCATTGTGAATTGGAGCAGTATAATCTCCAATATTAGAATTATAATTTTCCGAGGTAGAGATACCACGGCCTATTAACCAAAATAACACTAGCAACACAAATCCGAGGCAGAAAATAGTATCTAACATTTCAACCACTACTATTAGTTCACTGATAATCTACCCAATCGGTTCCATTCCACCATTGAGTTGCTCCGTTACTCATTTTTCTCCAAGTGTAACCTGAATCATCCGTCCATTGTTGAATAACACTAATCTCAGGAATAGATGTGAGGACTATTTCATCACCAGAGGAAAGGGACTGAATGTCTTCATTCTCTTCTGAATTACTCGAATCGTAGTAATTCTCTAGGAATGTAACCCTCTCTGGATTTAATCCGTAGGCTGATGCAAATGTTTCAAGCATTGACTTCTCTTTATCAGTGATTTTTCCATCACGCGCTGCTTCCGAATAAGCCTTGATGTAATCTAAATCTTCTTTGGAAAAATCACTAGAAAGTAATCTTCCGGAGAAGCTATCAATTATACTGATAACTGGTTTTCTGGCAATAACTAGGCTTATTCCGATAAATACTCCACCTGCAAGTCCAAAACCTAGGAGATTTTCCATCACTTCGCTTCCCAGTATGAATAAAAACGCCCCAATTCCAGTGAAAACAGCATTTCTAAATGTTGTTCTGAGATTTTTATCTATTCCAAACACGGTATCTTTCAATGATGCATTAACAAACATCATGGCTTCGAATGCAACACCAGAAACTTGGAACATTAGAGAAAAAGTCCAGACAAAATATTTCAGACGAGACATGAAAGTCCGATCTGCGGCATATCTCCATTCATTTACATCGATAAATCCTGCGGGGCCACCATTCAGTAGGGGTATCACAAATAGTATAGCAGAGAAAAAGAGAATATTTCCTATCACTTTACCCAAGAAGCCGATGTATAACGAATTTGAGGTCATACTCTCTTTTTCATAGATAACATTGCCATCCTTACTTTTCTTGATTGACGAACGGATTAACAACAGGGCCAATATAGAGACAGGTGTTCCAGTGAGAGCAATTAACCACAACCCGATACTCTCAGTGGCTACTATGGTATCTATCGCCGCTGGACAGGTACCAATTGAAGTTACTATTCCCTCTAGTTCAGTACTGAACTCACCAGTCCAAGTCTGAACTTCTGGTTGGGCCCCTTGAGATGAACAAGTAAACCAAACTCTGTTAGGAATTTGAAAGAAGGGAATATTTCGTAAAAATATCCAAAACACAGTAGAAAAAATGGGGATAGAATACCACATATGTCTCTGTAAGGATGGTCTGTGAAGAAATTTCAACCGCTCTATTCGATAGTATACTGGAATAGAAAGATACAAGAAAATTGAGGTTATTGTACCGATAATGAAAACATCAATTTTTACCAGCCATATTACGTTCCAAATCGGTTCAAACTGAGGTAAATATGGCACTATATCTACTGCTTGGAACAACATCTTCATTCCTTCACAGATAAGTAAAACTGCCATGAAACGGTTTTCAGATGCCCTTGAATTCGCTCTTAATACCAAATATGCAAGGCCTAAAACCCATAAAAACACAAGCATAGACATCCAATTAATCACCATTTGAAGACCGAAGAAACTATTCGAATCAAAGGATCTGATATAGTATTCCGTCAGAGATGAGGCCATGTATTATGCAGAGAAACGTAGGATATAATCAAAACCCCGAATTATTCAGAATTATAATTAATCCATTCTGTGCCATCCCACCATTGAACAGAATCATCGCTCATCTTTCTCCATGTGTAACCTGAATCATCAGTCCATTGTTGAATTAGCTCTGGGAAAAACACAACAGGGTTATCAGATTCAATATTTTCATTGACGAAGTTTGCCTCTATTTGCTTAATCCTTTCATCATTGATCCCGTATGCAGCTGCTAGTGTAACAAGAAGTTCTCGCTCATTTTCAGTAACTTTTCCATCCTTCAACGACTTAGAAAATAACTTCAGGTATTCTGTCTCTTCAGGGGAAAATTCAGATGGAATTAAACGGTCTGAAAAACCATCAATTAATCCAATTACTGGTTTACGTACAGCCAATAATCCTACACCAATTAGTACACCTCCAGCCATACCAAAACCAAGTGCGCTCTCCATCGCTTCACTGCCCAAAACGAATAGTGTAGCACCAATACCAGTGAATACCGCTGTTGAAAATGTCTTTCTGAGAGTCTTATCAATACCAAATACCGTGTCCTTCAATGATGCATGGACAAACATCAACGCTTCGAAACCCATCCCAAGTGGAACGAAAATCAAACCAAATGTCCAGACGAAATATTTCAATCGAGTGATGAAATCGGGATTTGCCCCCCATTGCCAAATTGAGGCATCTACAAAACCAGCAGGACCACCATTGAGCAGTGGAATGATTAGAATAACAGTGGAGAAGTAAATCATATTGCTAATTACCTTTCCAAGGAAACCAATGTAAAGGGAACGAGATGTCAAACCTTTCTTTATATCTAGATTTTCACCTTTCAAATGTTCCTTCATAGACGACCGGTAAAACAACAGGGCAATTATCGAGATCAACGGAGACATTAGAGCAATTGCCCACAATCCCATGGGTTCTTCAGAGATGTGAATATTTAGGTAAGCAGGACAGGTGCCAATAGCCGCTACTGCTTCAGGACCAGAAGCTGGAATTCCACCAAACCATTCCTGAAGGACTGGAGTTGCTCCAGCATCAGAACAAATCAACCACGCAGATTTTTGAATATCAAATAATGGATTTCCACTTATCGAAAACCAGAACACTATCCCAATTATGGGGGCTAAATACCACGCATGTTTTTGTAGTTTTTCTCTGTACAAAAAATTCAAACTACCTACTCGATAGTAAATTGGAATACAGAAATAAAGTACGACAGCAGTAAGATGGGCCATGAAGAATAAATCAATCTTAATCCAGAGAAGGTAATCCCATATCCACTCCCAATCACTTTCGTAGGGAATCGCATCAGTCAGAATGAATGTTGCCTTTATTCCTTCACATATTAGCAATACTGCCATGAAGCGATTTTCCATGGCACTTGAATTAGCACGCCATACAAGATATGCAAGGCCTAACATCCAAAGAAATACAAATCCTGAGGTCCATGAAATGATTAATCTCAATCCGAATAAACTCTCAGGCCCAAATCCTCGAACATAATATTCAACCAAGGATGTGGCCATACTATTCGCAGTTAAGTGTAGATTATAATTAAAACCCCAAGTTTCAATCTATTTTATCAAAGAGTATGTTCAATCCATTCTGTTCCATTCCACCACTGTATAGACTCATCACTCATCTTTCTCCAAGTGAAACCAGTATCATCTGTCCACTGTTGAACTACTTCTAAGGATTGAACTTCTGTTAGAATTACTTTTGAAGATTCAACTTCTGGTACAATAGACTCAGAATTTTCATTAGAAAAACTAGCCTCTAATTCTTTTACTCTATCTTCATCTATCCCATATGCAGAAGCTAGTGTGACCAAGAGAGATCTTTCATTATCTGACATTTTTCCATCTCTCATCGATTTAGAGTAATTATCGAGATATTCCCTCTCTTGATCTGAATATTGCGAAGGTATCAGACGTCCAGAAAAACCATCAATTATTCCTAAAACCGGCCTACGAACCGCGAGTAAACCTACACCAACGATTACTCCTCCAGCCAATCCGACACCCAAAACATTCTCCATTACCTCACTAGCAAGAATGAAAAGAAATGCTCCAAGTCCAGTGAAAACAGCATTTCTAAATGTCTTTCTTAAATTTTGATCGATTCCAAATACTGAGTCCTTGAGAGATGCATGAACGAACATCATAGCTTCAAATGCTAGACCTGCAGGGCCAAAGGCGAAAGTCAAATTAAACAGGAAATACTTGAATCGTGCAGTAAACGTGGGGTCTGCATACCTCCAGGAGATTACATCTTGAAAGTTAGGGACTACTCCGCCATTGAGCATTGGTAAAATAATGAGAAGTGTAACGAAAAACAAGATACTGCCGATTACTTTTCCTAGGAATCCTATGTAGAATGATTTCGAAATTTGATTCTTTTCTCTGACATCCTTACTTTTCAAATCTTGAACACCATTACTCTCCGAATTTTTCTTGAGAGATGAGCGAATAAATAGTAGGGCAAGAATAGATACGGGTGTTTGGGCGAATACAATAGCCCATATCCCAAACGGCTCTTCGCCAATTGTGTTATCTAGGGCAGCTGGACATAACCCGTTAGGAAATGTTGCATCAATTCCGCTGGTTACAGCAGTTGCAGAAGAAGTACCTAAGAATTCATGAATTCTAGGTTCCGTTCCCGCCGCAGTGCACTCTATCCATGAAAGATTATCAACAGCAAAGGGAGGTAGCCCTTGTATCATCAACCACAAACCAATACCGATGGCTAAGGGGAGGTAGTATGCATGTTTTTGCAAAACTGGACGATACATAAAGCCAAGACCTCTTATCCTGTAATAGATAGGGAAGCAAAAATAGAGGAATATAGCAGCGATTTGCATAGAGAAAAAGAAATCAAACTTGATCTTCCATGCTACAACCCAGAAGGAATTCCATTCATGGATAAAAGGAAGTACATCCATGGCAATCCAAATGCACTTGAATCCTTCAACAGCGAGTAGAGTCGCAATAAATCGATTTTGAAGAGATTTAGAATCGGCTCTCCATACAAGATAAGCAAGCGCAAATAACCATAACATAACCAATAGTGAACCGATATTGATAACCATCCTCAATCCAAAGAATAATTCTGGACTGAATGCCCTTGAATAGAATTCAGCAAGAGTTGTCACGTCCACTCCGAAACATAACAAGAATATAATCGAAGTGGATAGATATTCAATATCTCTAAGAACATTAGAATCCAATTTCAATCTGCATGGCGGGTTACCTAGACCGAATTGGAGCAGGCAAGATCCTGATCGATTCAGAACCTCTGTCATTCGACTGGTTACCTAATGAATTAGTTGGAAGAGATGATGCACTAGGAGAAATCGCATCAATGTTTAGGGGTATTGAATCCCCAAACTTCAGTGGAAGAGCGATTGTTATTGGCCCAGTTGGAAGTGGAAAAACTGCTATTGTTCGTCGATTCTCAGATGATTTGAAAAAACATCTTTCAGATACTCGACGGATACTACCAGTACACATTAACTGCCGAAATCACCCTACAACATCTCAAGTTCTACAACGTATTGCTCAAAGTCTAGATCATCGACATCCTGAAAGAGGTTTTAGCCCTGGAGAAATCATTCAAAATATTCGTAGAAATCTACAAAATAGTGGCAAGCACATGCTTCTTGTCTTAGATGAGGTAAGCGTACTACTATTGAGAGAAGGAGACAATCTACTGTATCAACTTCTACGTATCGACGAAGGAAGAGAAGAAGCAGGCACTCTATCACTAATTCTAGTGAGTCAAGAGCCAATGGTACATTTATTCGAAGCTGCAGTAAAATCAAGATTTGGTCAAAGTAATCGTATCAGGCTTAGTCCATACAAAGAAAACGAATTACGAGCGATTGTTGAGCAGAGATCCGCTGTAGCATGTAGAAAGGGGAGTGTTCGAGATGATGCAAAATCAAGAATCGCAGGTTTTGCTGCAGAAACAGGAGATGCAAGATTAGCTATTGAACTTCTCGAAAGTGCGGTCCGGCGAGCTGAAAAGAAAGGAGAAAACGAAGTTGCTCCCGAACATGTAGAACCAAGTAACACACATGGAGCAGGAATTGAACCAGATATGGTTGATGGATTAACTGAACATCAGAAAATGTGTTTACTTGCATTATGTCGCCGTCTACGGAGGGAAGAATCAGTAACAAGTGGAGATGCTGAACGTCTATATCATGTTGTATGTGAAGAATTTGAGAAAGAATCGAGAGGACATACCTCATTCTGGGGATATATCAAACGTCTTGAAGAAGTTGGATTTATCAATGCAGAGACTAGCAATACCCCAAAAGGACGTGGGAGAACAACTCTAATTCGTGCTGCAAATATACTTCCTGCAACAGTTGAAAAGAGATTAGAAAAAGACCTAAATCGAGCTATTATTGGTTAATTTCAGAACTATTCAGCAGCGAACCGCTCTTATAGGGGTCAATGGTCGGCGAAACGCAGTGAGTACCATGGCCGACGATCGAGTGTTCAAAGCCGTCGTAAATGATTCCACTACAAAATTGGAGAGGAAGAATGCAAAAGACACAGTCCGAACATATTCTCCCTCATACCAGACAGATGTTGAGGGTAACTATTACAACGCATTACTAGGTAAAAAAATTGGAGACGAAATACCTGGTGAAAATGTTCATGAAGACATGACAGGATATACGTTGAAAGTCACTGGTGGAAGTGACAAAACAGGTACTCCAATGCGTAGCGACCTACATGGTGGCGGAGTGAATGCAGTCCTTGTGGGTCCAGGTGTAGGATACAAAGGAAAACGCTACGTAAACAAAAATGGAAAAGTGTATCGTTACAAATATGGAGGAATCCGACGAAGAAGAAATCTTCGGGGAAATACAATTTCTACAGATACACGACAGATCAATCTCACAGTCGTAAAGAAGGGGTCGAGACCTCTTGGCGATATCTTCGGGGCCGGTGACGAAGGCTCTGAGTGATTGAGGAGTGGGTAAATCCTGGCAATACTTCCTCGTCAACCAGAAGTAAACATTGGTTTAGTTGGACATGTTGACCATGGTAAAACAACTCTAACAAGAGCTCTCTCGGGAACGTGGACAGATACACACTCAGAAGAGAGAAAAAGAGGGATTTCAATAAAATTAGGATATGCAGATACTGCGTTCTATTGTACAAAGGATGGACAGTACTATCCAATGGGCAAACATCCTGACGGAGGAAAAGATAAAGATTCAGAATTACAGAGAACGGTATCTTTCGTTGATGCTCCCGGACACGAGACGCTAATGGCTGTAATGATTTCTGGCGCTTCAATAATGGATGGAGCACTTCTCCTAATAGCTGCAAACGAACATTGCCCACAACCACAGACTAGAGAACATTTGGCTGCATTACAAATTGCAGGAATTGAAAACATTGTAATCGTTCAGAATAAAGTTGATCTAGTTACCAGAGAAAGAGCAATAGAATCACATAATGAAATTTCTGAATTCATAGCAGGTACAATAGCGGAAAATGCGCCAATTATACCAGTATCAGCCCACCATGATGTAAATCTAGATATTCTGATTCAAGCTGTTGAAGATCAGATACCAACTCCTGATAGAGGGGATGAAGATGGAATGATGCATATCGCTCGTTCGTTTGATATCAATCGACCTGGCACTAGACCTGATGGTCTGAAAGGAGGCATCATTGGTGGTTCGATAGTACGTGGAAGATTCTCTAAAGGAGATAATGTAGTAATTGCTCCAGGAAGAAGAAGCACACAAGGTTCCAAGCAAAAATGGACTCCCATAGAAACTAGAATAATGTCAATGAAGGGAGGAGGACTGGATTTAGAAGAAATGAATGCAGGAGGATTGTGTGGCATTTCTACCCCACTAGATCCTGCCATGACAAAAGCAGACAATCTATCTGGTCAAGTGATGGCAAGAAAAGGAGAATTACCACCCATATGGGAAGTGATGTCATTAGATCTAACTTTGCTAGAAAGAATGGTCGCGAGTGAGGAAGGAAAAGCAGACAAGGTTAAACCTCTAGCGCTAAATGAAATGTTAATGATTAATGCTGCTACTGCTACTTCAGTTGGAGTTGTGAATAAAGTGTCTAAAGGAGTGACAACATTGACATTAAGACTTCCAATTTGTGCTCCAATAGGAAGTAGAGTAACTCTGTCTCGAAGAATTGATTCACGATGGCGTCTTATTGGTCACGGAACAATCTCAGGGTGAGATTTTGCCAAATTTGTTAATTGATGCGTGCGGATGGGTCGCAGTTGTTGATTCTGGCATGAATATAGATTTAGAAATCAATAGAACTATTGGACCCAGTGATTGGATTTTACCTAATCAAGTCAAGTTAGAGTTAGAAAAAATGGGTGAAGTACGCACTAATCTATTACTCGATTTATTATTTTCAAGAGCAAGAGTAATTGAGTCGAATCATAAACATACTGATGACACATTGTTGATATTAGCAAAGGAAACAGGCTCGAGGGTTCTCACTGTAGATAAACAACTCAAAAGAAGATTAATTGCAGAAGGATGTGGATATCTCGAGGTTGTGAAAGATTGTTCCCTTCGTTTGATCGAATAGTCATGGTAATGTGAAGAGATGATCATCTCCATGTCCATCAAGCCAACCAATTCGAACACCTGCATCTATCCAAGCATGAGCATAGTATATGGCTCCAAATGCTCGGACATGGTCTCCAGTATCTAGAAAATGTTGGGCATCTCTACGATAATCATCACACATCTTCAACATATCTTGTAATCGAAGACCTTCCGAAGAATTAATTTCAACTATTGGTGTTGCTTTTTCTCTGGCAGCATCTGTTAGGGCTATCGCCTCTAAGACCATCTTTCTAGAAACTTCGATATTCATCACTCTGAACCCTCCTGAAGCCCTAGAATTCTCCTTACATCCTCTTCTCTACCTAATGCCCGATAAAGCTCTAAAGCTCTTGACCAAAGTCCTTCTTCTTCAGCCTCTTGAGCGGATTCAAACATTGAGGTTCTCTGCATCCAATCAAGACGTTTACGTTCTTCTGTCTGTAATAGTCTAAGATTATCCACTCTCTTACCACTAAGTGAAGGAGACTCACTCCATCGAATTAGTCCTTCACGTGTTGCTGAAACGATTACACCTGAACCATCTGAATGGAATGAATCGACAGAGCCTTCTCCAAATCCGGCATCTGAATCTTCAATAGAGTGGCGTATTCTTCCTTCTAGGTCCATTATCCACCATCCATCTCCAGCTCTAATAGCACGATGAGGATCGATACCTCCATCAGAAATACGTGAAATTTCATCCCATCCAAATGGATTCGGAACTCCTTCAAACAAAGCACCTGATGAATCTAGCATTAACATCCTTCCACCAGATAAACGACTACACCATGTCCAACGTCGATTTTCAATTATTCTTTGAGCATGTTCTCCATGTAATCGAATACATCGAAGAAGGCCATCATTATCTAAACAAAGAAGATGTTCTCTATCCATCCATCCTACTAACATTCGAGTAGGTCCAACTCTGAGACGCCGTACTCCTCTGCCATTTTCTCTAAAAAGATGTAAATGATCTCCTCTATCAGGGGCAATCCAACCCCCTCCTGTACGATAAAGCGCTTCTCGATAACCTCCTGGAATGGAACGACCGTCGCTAAGAGGGGAACCAGTACTTCGATTAAAAACATGAATTGAGGTTCCAGTTAATAGTGCCACGACTGAATCAGAAGATTCTGCTGAATAGGTATCAAAAATATGATCGCTACGCCAAGCAGTTGTTCCGTCAGAACGTAAAGCGATTAATGATTGACCTGTACAAATCAACATACCATTCGAATCAACCTTCACATCATTTACTGGTCCATCTATCTGATGACTCCATGCCACTCTCCATTCACTCACTCTTCCACCTCCGTCAATAGCCGCGATGCCGCAGCAGTCATTCTATACCATCGAGTTCTACCTTCTTTACGTACAGAAAGGAATCCATGACGTCTTAAGTCATTGAAAATCTGAGACAATCGAGAACGTCCAACCTGTAATCTTGCTTGTAATGCATCATCACTTGGAGATACATTACGAGTGGCAGCTGCTGTTAGCACTACGATATCCATATCTGAAACTTCTTTCAGACGTTCGGGCCTTAGAGGGGCATCTGGATCCCAACGAGGAGAACGGAAAGAACTGAGTCTTGTTACAATATCTTGAGGCATTACATTAGGGATAGAATCCGATTTTTGGTCGGGCTCATAAGTATTTGAAGTCGAAGATTCAGAACCTGCTTCAATCCAAAGATCTGCACCTTCGGAAGATATATCTGGAGGACGGGAGGCCATAGTATCATCAGGTAAATGATTGGAAATTCTATCACTAGATGAATTACTCTCAAATGTTTCAACAAATGAAGGAGAGGATTTCTTTGTAGAATTTGGGTCAATAATCTCGGGGATAGGCAAAGGGTCTATGCCCATAATCTGAGAAGTAGGGGGATTCGGTGGTAAATTTGCTGACATCCGAGCTTTCATCTCTTTACTTCTCTCAGCAACAGAGAACAAACCACCTCTTTTTGGAGTAGGGGGGGGGTCTACTATCTGATCATTGGTTTGAGAATAAAAAATGGATAAATCTTCTTCGATAGATGAAGGCGGATCGGTTTCATTATTCATTTCCAAGGAGTCTTGTGAACCAGAGAGGGATTCAGAAACTATAGGTAACGAATTAGACTCTTCTGACCTTCCTTTTTCGCTCTTATCCCAAGCAGCAAAGGGCTCTATTTGTTCGGGCTCATCTTCAATATCGAGATACAATGGGTCTCCTTCAAAATCGTCAATACCTCCACGTGATGCGAAATGAACTCCCTCATCATCCCATCCTACTTCACTTTCCATAGAATCATCGTCATCCAACATTAGAGAGTCTACAATAGGTTCAAAGTATGTTTTTTGGGGGGGTTGTGTTTCTACAGAAGGATCAGTTTCTATTTTTGAACCTTGAAGCCATGCATCATATTCATCCTCATGCTTTACTGGAGAAGGAGGATTTGGAGGGGGAAAAATAGGACGAGAAACTTCAGGAGAAGGTATAGACTGAGGAATTGCAGAAAACATTTCACGAGGAGGTGACTCTGATTCCGAAATTTGAGGGAAAGTAGATACATCAATTGATAGAAAATCGGGAGATGTTTCTTTCTCAGGATGTTGAAGATAGCGAAGATAATGATTAAGTTGACGAATTATTAGAGTTGGATTACCTTTAGAAAATGATTCAAGTTGAGTTAATTCAATTGGATCGGTAACTATAGTTTCATGAGAAACGGTTCCCATCCGGTTATCGATTAACTGGCGAATTTGTGATTGATTAAGTGCATTGAGAGAATGTATTCTATCAAACGATTCATGAAGAGAATTATCCCAACCATACATCTGTTTGGGAGTTACAGCAAATACTACCATTGCACGCATTCTTTTCAGAACTGGTAGTAGTGAATTGATTAGAATCTGTAATTCTTCAGAACTAGGCGTATTGTAATCAAATGCAATTAAAGGAAGAGGTCCTTGAAGACCATTGAGGTGATTTGTTAACGCATTAGCAACAGCATGTGGAGTAGGAGGCACTTTGAATACCTTGGTAAATGCCACTAAAGCCTCATCTAAGAAGCGAGATATAGGATCAGAAGTTGGCCAAATTGAACCGATGTGCCTTGTACCATTTTCAGAGAGACATTGCAAGAGACTTGTACGTCCAGACCCTGGTTCACCTACAATCAAATGAATGCCAGATGTGCCATTTATCATTTGAGAAGCGATTGGTGTCACAATTGATTCTCTACCTACCAAGTGAGTTTTACTCTCATGCTCGAGAGGAATCTGAGTAAATGGATTCCCACGTACATAGGGACCACTAGGTAAGTACTCAGTACCAGACATTGAAGCCCCATCAAACTCTAGATATAAACAATTCACACAAATTCACGCATATTTTTTGACTTTCTGAAGTATTTCTAATCCAGCCAAAAAGAAAAAAATGCACCTGTGAGGACATAATAAAAAATGTAGTAACGAATGTTAACGCATATTAACGCATTTATTCAAAGCGTTAGATACGTTAATGAGGCAAATTTTCTCTCTGAAATATTTCTTTTTACAAAAAACCATATAATTCGTACCCACTAAATCATCCTACAGTAATCATAAATATTGAAGGACAACATCTTGTAAACTCCACATCATATAAACACGGACTAGATTAATCAGATACCCAAGAAGAATACCATTACCATAAGTACTACAACTAGGATTAGAATTATCTGAGTTAGTAATTTAGGCTCATCCTTTTCACTTTGAGCCAGATCGTTCCAGTCTTCTTTCATGATACTTTACATTAGACACTATTCGTCAAAAATGTTCGTTTTCGAGATAGAATATATGACTATAGCCAGTTTGAAATATAACAAGGGACATATCCAAGTCTCTCCACGCATCATATGAATGGGGCAGATAAATGGATAGTCGAATTAGTGGATTCTACTCACTTTCAATAGAAGAAAGACACCAAACAATAGCTAATGCCCTATCTCTTAGTCCGAAGCATTTTCGCCCTTGGATCAATCCCGAATCGTTAGACCAAGACACAGCAAATAGAATGATTGAGAATGTAGTGGGGCAGTTATCATTACCCGTAGGAATAGGAATGAACTTCTTGATAGATGGTGAATCAAAATTTATTCCGTTCTGTGTGGAGGAGTCAAGTATTGTTGCTGCAGCGAGTAATATAGCAAAGAGAGCATACAACTGTGGAGGATTCACTACTAATGTTGACCCACCTCTAATGATTGGTCAATTGCAAATACTCGATATTGAAGATATTAACAGCGCAATTCAATCTATTGAAGAAAAGAAAGAAGAATTAATGGAAAAATGCAATGATATTGAGTCAACAATGATTCGCTTGGGAGGCGGATGTAAAGATATTGAATGTAAGATAATCGAAAGTGAATCTCAAAGGATGTTGGTAGTACACCTAATCGTAGATACAAGGGACGCGATGGGAGCAAATGCAGTTAATACAATGGCAGAAAGAGCAGCACCATGGTTAGAAACTATTACAGGAGGTCGAGTTTTACTCAGAATTCTCTCTAATTTAGCAACAAAAAGACTTGCTAGGGCTTCGGTAAAATTATCGCCTGAAGCAATCTCTTCTAACGGAAATGCGTCAGAAGGTACTGAAATAATCAATGATATAATACTTGCATACCATTTTGCAGATGCTGATCCATGGAGAGCAGCGACACACAATAAAGGGATTATGAATGCAATTTCCCCAATAGGATTAGCATGTGGACAAGATTGGAGAGCCATTGAAGCGGGAGCTCATGCCTATGCTGCAATTACTGGAAGATATCGGTCCATGACTAAATGGTGGGTTGATGAAGAAGGATGGATTAATGGATCTATCGAAGTACCTATTGCTGTTGGGATAGTAGGAGGAGCTTCTAAAATACATCCTGTAGCTCGATTAAATCTTGAATTAACAAAATCAAATTCAGCACAAGAATTAGCCGGTCTAATGGTTTGTGCAGGACTTGCGCAAAATCTAGGAGCGATGAGAGCTCTTGCCACAAAAGGTATCCAAGAGGGACATATGAGATTACATTTGAGGAACATGGTGATGAGTGCAGGAGCAACACCTGATGAAGTAGACGTTGTTGCAGATGCAGTACGCCAAGAAGGTGGGAATATCACCCAATCCTTGGTAGATGCAAAATTAGAACAATATCGCAATCAATCTTGATCTTCGATATCTTCTTCAGTTCCATCAGAATCAGGTATTACATCCATATCGCCGACCTGAGGATCTAACTCTCGAATAGAATCAACTAATGCTTGAGACGAAATTCCATTTTCTTCGGCCTGTTGCCTAAACCATTCTTTGACTTTTTTTGGCTCAGTATGCGGACATTGGAAACGTTCGGCAAAATACCGAGTAGTTTGCAAACGTCGTGTATTCCCTTTTCTACGTCTATCTACTAACCCTAATCGAGCCAAAGAACGAACGTAATCATAGGCAATAGGGCCCATCATATTAACCAAATCACTTTGCATCATAGGCTGATGATAAGCAATAAGTGCTGCTGCTCGTTGTAATCTATCAGGTATATCTCCCCTTAATTCAGAAGGCAAATATGATGAAAGGCGAGGATCTACTTCCATAGACCATCTCCCACCTACTTCTACAATCTGAAGAGCATTTCCTCTTCTACGCTTATATTGTCCTCTGAGATTATCAAGACACTGAGCGATCTGTTCTTCACCCATAGATGACTGGGATGCTAATTCTGAGCAACTAAGAGACCTACCAGAGCAAAAGAGTAAGGCTTCAACAATTGCATCGGCCCCAGGCTCACTCATGCCTCTACCTCCAGTAAGGAAATACCTCGTTCTTCGGCAATCTGGAGTCTTGCGTCGTCATACGATGATGAAGAAGGCCATCTATCCTTGATGAAAATACGGCCCTCTGAAGCCTCTCCCATCTGCCATATCTCCGCAAACCCTCGATGTGTAAGAAAGAGAGATGCCACAAATCCTGAAATTTCGCCCTCAATACTTGCCTCATCCTGACTTGCCCCCTCTTCTATGGCTAAAGCTTTCAAATGCTCACGAATTGATTCTAATTCAACTGGAGCACCATTTCTACCAATATCTCTCATTGCAGACCAACAACGCCGTATATCATCTTCAAGGTTCTCTCTGTGTATCCTAGACGAGACATTGGCCATTGCCTCAGCAACTTCAGCTTGATGACGAACTCTAGCCTGTTCACGAAGTTGCCTTTCTCTAGCATCTTCATGAGCACCTTTCAATGAGAATAGCATTTCAGAGAGGGTAATAGGTCTTGATTCAGTAGTTCTACGAATCCTTCCTTCAAACAAATTAGGCAAAACCTCCTTTGCTTGACCTGTCAAAACATTGACAGAAAATGAATACTCATCATCATTTAATTCACTCTCCCAACCAATATCCATAGTCCAATCATCTTCCAATAATTCTTCTTCCCAACGCTCATGGCGTTCGATAAGAGTAAATGTTTGAGCATGTAGAATCGACCATGCCATTCTTATCAATCGCCCACAACTAGGCAAATCTATATTTTCAGCAGTCTTAATTCTCTCACTGAATAAATCAATGAACGTAGAAAGATCAACATCCCATGGATCTAAAGATTCAGTCTGAAAAAGCTGGAATACAAGTGCTATCGACCTATCTATGGGATCCACCAACATCTGATGTTCTCCATTTTCCATTTCAGCGATTTCTACCAATCTATCGATGAATGGAGATGTCGCTTCATCTTCTTCTCCACCCAATAATCGATTTACAATATCTGAGCGAAGATGGTGAGAATCTAGGATATCCATTTAGTCACCTCACTCCTTTAGTAAATTCTCATTATCAATAATTTGCTCGGAAGTATCTACTGATTTTTCAGCGGCCTCTGCTTCTTCAAGGCGATTTTCCCAATCCAATTTTTCATCCAAATCCTCCTTTGTATCGGCCGCTCTATCTCCAAGTAATTCCAACGTAGAGGAATCTTCTTCCAAGGATTCTTCTTCCCTAATTCCTCCAAGACTTTCCGGATTAGGCAAAGGTTCTGGCACCATAGGGCGATTCTGGGGGTTTGGCAACTCAACCATGCTTTCTTTTTCTTCTGCAATCTTCTTTTGAGCCTCTAATTCCGCTTCCGCGGCTTCACCCATCTCAACAGCGGCATCTCTATCGAAATTCATAATTAATCGACTACATCCATCGCCACCGTGTGTAACACCAATATGATGATCTGCCATTTGGAGACTTACCTTTCTCAATGTAACCATGATAAATTGAGCACGACCACTTCTCAGACGACATAATTTAGCAATACTTTCAGCATTGAATGAATCTAGATTCTGATCGACTTCATCGAAGTAGTAGAACGGAGATGGTTCGAAATCTTGAATAGCAAAAATAAGTGCCAATGCTGCCATTGATTTTTCACCACCTGAAAGAAGGTTCAATCGAGTTTTATTGCTCTTACCAGGGGGTTGAGCCCACATTTCTAAACCTCCTGTGAAAGGATTATCTGGATTCTCAAGCTTTAGATCTCCCTTTCCTCCTGGTTGAAGAATTTGGTAGACTCTTGAGAAATTAGTTGCAACTTGATTCAATACTTCTGTGAGTCTTAAACGACGTTCGGATTCAAGTTGTTCAGCAATTTCAATCAAGCGTGTTCGTCTATCTCTTAATGAGGATGCATCTTGACGAAGTTGTTCGACTCTAGCTGCTGCTTCGTCATATTGTTCTATTGCAAGTTGGTTTACATTTCCAATTTGGCTAATTCTTCTTTCTAATCCTCGAACCTTTGATTCGATTTGTGTAAATGCAGGAATACTATCTCCTTCTTCAGGTATTGAGATATTCATTTGAGACATTTCTACGGACAATTCTTTGAGGACTGAGTGTTTTCTATCAATCTCTGAATTCAGCTCGGTGATTCTTGTCATCATTGTTATTCGTTTCGAATTCATTGCCTCAAGATTAGCACGCAATGTTGCACGTTCTTCAACAAATTCCATTCTCTGCTCGTCTAATTCTTTCTGTTCTTCACTTACCTGTGAATGTATCTCTCGAAGTCCTTCAAGTTCTTCTCCCCATTCCTTCCTCTTGGACTCTAATTCCTTAATTTGGGATTCATTTTCCTGAACAATAGAACGGGATTCTTCTTCTCTGCGCTCTAATTTTTGTACTTCTCCTTGAATTATATCGAGTCTTTCTTTACTTGTTGACAAGGAAGATTCAGCCTGAATTGAAACTCTTGATGCTTCAGTAAAGGCCTCCTGAGCATCTCTCAATCGTTTAGACAAATGTTCAGGAGTCTGGGAGCGTAATCTTTCCATCAATTCGTCTCTATTAGAAATAGCAGCAAGGTGATCTGCTTCTGCTCTTGCAGAAGCAATTTCAGAATTTTCGACTTCTTTTGCCTTCTTTTTCAATTCTATTTGCGCATCATTTAGTCTCTTCTTTATTTCAGATAGTCTAGAACGTGCTCTTTCTAAATCACCTTTAATCTCTCTAGCACGCATTGAGCCATCTTCTTGAGTTAAAGAATTGATACGAGTTCTAATTTCTTGTTGAGATTCTTGATTTTTTTGTACTGCGGATTGAACTGTCATGTGTAAAATCTCAGCAGAATCTAGGGCAGAGGCCGCTTTTTCAACAATGGACAAACCTAGGGCTTTGCCACCACCAAATGATGAAGAAGGAGTCCGACTAACCCCTCCCACCATTGCACCGGATGCCTCGAAAACTGTGCCATCTAGTGTTACCATACGAACACCGCCCATATTTCCTCGAGCGACATCCATATTCTGAACAATCAATGTATCTCTAACTGCGGTTCTAACTGCATTTTCAATTTCCGAATTATAATCCAAAAGATCTGCTGCGAAACCTACTACTCCATTTTGTCTTGAGACCATTAATGCACGGCCTCCGGCACGTCTTACCTGCATTTTATTGAGTGGCAAGAAGACTGCTCGTCCAAGACGTCCCTCTTTTAGACGACGAATACACATTGAGGCAACCTCATCATCTCTGACAACAATATGATTCATCCCTCCTCCTAAGGCATGAGATAGAGCCAATGCATGTGAATCGTCCTTAGGGACACACAATTCATTTAATGGCCCTAAAATTCCATCAATTTCTCCAGAGTCCCTCATCCCACATATTGCCTTAACTGCCTGAGCTTGATGAGAAGACCTACCAGACTTTTGTTCCATCTCTTGGCGGACACGAATAAGTTGTCTTTCAGCATCATTTCTAGCATTTTTAGCATCTATCTCTTCTTGACGCAGAGTTGTTTCTGCTTTTTGTAAGCGGATTAATTCTTGGCCTAATTTTGTACGCTCTTCGCCAGAATCTACCCCTGCGAAATCGTCTAATTCCATCTCTAAATCGGAAACTTCCATCTCTGCATCTCTGTGAGAATCTTGTAATTCTGCAACTTGTCCATGAACAATATCTGCAGACTGACGTGCCCTCTCTGTTTGTAATGTTTGAACTTGAAGACTGTCTGATAGTTTAGTAGCCTCATTTACTGCCTTTCCATATGCTCGATTCAGGTCCATTGTTGCCTTATCACCTTGTTCCATGGCTTTCCTTGCATCTAATTCGTCTGTTTTTGCCTTCTCCATATCTAGCTTAGAATTTGTCAAACGATTTTCAGCATCTTCTATTGACGACAGATGTTTCAATATAGATTCCTTTGCTTGACTAATTTCCTTCTCTAAGGTTTTAGCCTCGACTAATGCTCTTTCTGATGAATTATTCAATTCAAGGACTTTATCTGCTGCTGCTTCTATGTCAATCTCAAGACGCCTGATTCGATCTAGAGTGCCACGTTCAGAAGAACCAAGTAAAGCGTTCATTTCTTTTTGGATTCGGACTATCTCGTCATCCAGAAATTGAACTCTAAGTTCCGAGGATTCGCACGAATCTTTGAGTTCTTCGGAAGAAGAAATGTAACGTGTTCTCTCTTCGCCTAACATTCGAATTTCTTCAAATTGAGCTCTATGTTTTGATTGCATCAACAAAGACTTGGATTCTTCGAGTTCCTGGATTAAATCCCGGTATTTCAATGCCTTTTCTCTCTCTTTTTCTAGACTTTCAATACGATCAATTTGTTGTTTTTCAAACACATCGACCATTTCTAATTGGGATTCAACTTGTTTCCTTTGACGATCTGCCTTTCTCAACTCTTCATCGTATTGTGTTACTCCTGCAACATCTTCTAGCACTCTTCTTCTTTCTAAGGGAGTCATCGTAGAGAGACTAGCGACATCACCTTGTAGAACAATATTGTAACCATCTCCTCTTGCTCCTGCCTCAATCAATAATCTCCTAAATTCCGTGCTGGATGAGGGACGGTCATTTAGCCTATACGATGAAACTGCTGCTCCTTTTGAATTGATTTTGACTGCACGAGTAAAGCATACTTCCTCCGCATCAACCTTCAAACGTCTTTCTCCAGAATCATTTGAGGGATTATCGAAAATCAGAGTAACCATACAAGATTTTGCAGGCTTACTTCTGCTCCCCCCATTGAATATTAATTCCTTTACATTTTGAGCACGAAGAGACTTCGTAGAACGTGTACCTAAAACAAACTGTATTGCGTCTCCGCTATTCGATTTTCCCGAACCATTAGGACCTGTTATTGCAGTAAATCCTTCTTCTAAATCTATCACTAATTCACCCATGAAAGATTTGAAATTTTCGAGTTCAATTCTTTTTAGATGCATCGTTCCACCTCGTAATCCCATCCATAATCGAGCACCTCGATGACTTACAGCAAACCTGAGGACACTTAAATCAACACGGTCAGAGATTGTAATTACATCCGTTTTGAAGCACTGCTTACCAACGCCGAATCATATTGAACCTGTAGAATCACATTCTGAGCATCCAGAGCCACTACAATAATGACACACACGTCCAACTTTTTCTTCAAACTCATCAGAAGACCCCAATTGAAATACATCTTCCAAAATATCTAACCCCAATATTCTACGCATTTGCCCTACACTCATATCTGTACCTTCCAATTCCATCTTCCCGCGGTAACTGATTCCACTCGACGAACCTTTAGTAAGAATTTGTGTATGGGCGGTTGAACCTTTACGAAATAAAACGATACCAATGATAATCAAAACCGAATTAACGATTAAAGAGGGGACACCGATGATTGTTTCCCATTCAATACTTGAACCGCTAGAATTAGAAATACCGAGAATATCCATAACTCCAAAAACTGCTAATATCGCTCCACCAATCATTAAACCCCAAGATTTTCTCCTTGAGCGACCTTTGGAACTTAATCTAAGATTAAAGACAGAAGACAAGCCAAAGAATGCTAACGTTGCCCCTAGTCCTCCGACTAGCAGATCTGGAAGAGCATAATTTCCTAATGGATGCAAACAAGGAGATTGTCCAAAAGTTACATTTTGACTATCATCAGTTCCATTAAGTTGAGCAAGAACTTCTGCTTCAGTACATGAAAAAGTAGCCAAACCGATGAGATCTACCTTCTGATTGTATTCATCATGATGGGACCATAATCCAAATTCTACATTGTAAATTACCACGAATATGAGAAAACACCCGAAAACGGCGAGAACCAACCTAGATACCTTGGACACACGCCATGATGCAAAGATTAGGCTATTCACGCTATCGCCAAAAAAGGACACCTTTGCAAGAGTCTTATGCGAGAATGCCAGTACGGCACTACATGGTGCAGAGAGTGATAGAGTTTGATGCCGTTGTAGTCGGCTCAGGAATCGCAGGGCTGACCATGGCCGTAGGCCTAGCGAGAGAAGGCAGAAATGTCGCTCTAGTTACTAAAAAACAACTAGAAGACTCATCGACAAATTGGGCTCAAGGAGGGATTGCAGGAGTATTAGATACGACAAATTATCAATCAATTGAGAAACATATCCAAGATACAATAGATGCAGGAGATGGTTTATGTGACGAAGATATCGTCAGAAGTGTTGTACTAGAAGCAGCAGAACGAATACAATCGTTAATTGATGAAGGAGTGGACTTTGATCGCTCTTCAGACGGATCTTTCGACTTAGTTAAGGAAGGAGGACACCAAGAGAAAAGAATTCTTCATGTCAAAGACAGAACTGGAGCAGCAATTGAAAGCACTCTGATTAATCGATTACATCAAGAAAACGTAGTCATCTTAGAAGGGTGGATGGCTGTAGATTTAATTTTAGAAAAACAAAATTCTCCACAAGAGGGAATCAGAGGAATATGGTGCTTAGACCCCGAAGGAGTGGTACATTCAATTGTGTGCAAAGCGTTAATCCTCGCAACCGGAGGAGCAGGGAAATTATGGAGAGAAACAACCAATCCATCTGTTGCCACTGGAGATGGTATCGCAATGGCGCATCGAGCTTCTGTGAAAACTACACATATGGAATTTATTCAATTTCATCCAACAGCGTTAGCAATGCCAGGGGAAGAACCATTCCTAATTACAGAAGCACTCCGAGGCTCTGGAGCGATTTTAATGACCTTAGAAGGATTACAAGAGTATAGAAAATCAAAGAAAAAACCAGAGCATTTTTCATATATGAAATCTATTGACTCGAGAGGATCTTTAGCCACTAGAGATATTGTTGCCAGAGCTACAGATCTTGTTCTCAAAAAAACTGGAGATAGACATGTAGTTCTTGTCACTGAACATCTGAATGCAGAAGATCTGAAAAAAAGATTCCCAACAATAAATGAAAGATTAAGCAAACATGGTTTAGAATTAGGACCTGATCCCATACCTGTTACTCCTGCTGCACATTATCTTGTTGGTGGGATTGAAGTAGATAAAAAGGGTCATTGCAAGACATTTGATGGAACTTCCTATGATGGAATTTTTGCTGTTGGGGAAGTTGCATGTACTGGACTCCATGGAGCCAATCGATTGGCATCAAATAGCCTGCTAGAAGCAATTGTAATGACTCATCGAGCATTGACAAGTGCTCTAGAAGAAACTTCAAAAAATAAAGAAAATGAAACTGAAGTTCCACTTTGGAGAGCAAAGGGCCTTGATAATTTGACAGAGCATGTATCACTGAAGGCAGATCGAGAAGCATTACAGAGTATAATGTCTGACGATGTGGGACTTGTTAGAAGAGATGAACGATTGCAGAGAGCAAAGCGAAAAATTCTCCACATTGCAGAAGAAATTGATAGAATTTGGAGACGTTCTAAACCAACAAGAAAATTAGTAGAACTCAGAAATATGTCTATTGTTTCTTCGTTAGTCGTTGATGCAGCCATAGCGAGAAAAGAAAATATTGGTTTACACTACAATTTAGATCAAAATCACATTGACAAACCATGAACTAAATTCCATAGTGTTTGAGTCACTGGGACAGGAATACCATGAACTTCTGCCTTTTCCACAATAGCACCGCATATCCAGTCAACTTCGGTAGGAACTCCATGCATTACATCTTGTAGCATACTGCAACGATTGTCAGCAGTTGCTTGCAATACTTGATTCAAAGAATCTTCTAATTTTTCAAAATCAATATTTATTCCTTCATATTCTGCTACAATTGCACCCTCCCTCATCACTGAAGTTGCCAATTCATTGAGCGGAGAAGAGAGAAGAACTCCATTTCTAACACCACAAATAGCTGAAATAGGGTTGATTGCAAGATTAAGTAACAACTTTTCCCATATTGAGGGCAGAATATCTGCCACAGCATCTGGATACAGTTTAGCCTCATCTAACATTTCAATCATTTCTTCATAAAGCCCAGGTCTAACAGAAAATTTCTCCGGATCTAATGGACCGATGACTATCTTCCCTTCTCCTCCAAGTCGAATTTCGACAGGCCCTATTCTGTTAGAACCATGGGTAACAGATGCCCCAATTACTCTACCCCTCCCAACAACTGAGGCAATTCTATTCAAGTGACCTAATCCATTTTGAATCGCAATTACAAAACCATCACTTGCTAATTGTTTCTCGGCTATCATTACTAATTCAGATACCGAATTTTGTTTACAACAAATAATTGCAATGTCCAAAGTTTGTTCTGAATCAAGAATAGAATATTCAATTGGAGTTATTACATGAATAGAATCTTGAGAATGAACAATTATTCCTCTCTCTTGAATGGCCAATAATGATTCTCCTCTCGAATATATAAATGGCTTATTTCCAGTTCTTGCTAAGTTAAAAACAAGTAAACAACCTATTGCTCCAGTACCAAATATACCTACCCGCAATCAACCACCTACAGTACATTCTATTCCAGGATAACACATTGCAGCAAGGTGAATCTCAAGACCAAGTGATGAAGATTCAAACCATATTGCTGTAAACCCACCTGTGATATTGGCACCCGATGAATCAAAAGAAAACGAGCTATTTGCATCTATTTCTGAGGGGAATGTGATATTCCAAACAGAATCTAAAGAAATAGAAGAATGGATTACGGGAATTAATGAAACTGGTTCTGTGCCTACGTTAGAAAGGTTGACGGATTGATCATTTATTTTTGAATCTAAAACTAACATTTCTCCATTAATCAATATACTTGGTCCGCTTATCATTTGATAGATAAAGCGAAGGGATCCATCACATACCGTCAATATACCAAAATCAGGAATAGTAATTCTTCCGTTTATAGTATCATCAGAAATATGGATAATTTGGGAACCATTGAAGTTCTCATCGAAGGTTTGGTTACTATTCTCAGATAATTCTACAGTGACGAATTCTGGGCAAGGGCTAGACTGATTCACATGCCACCCCAAGGCCTCAGCATCAAATGGATTTGAATTACTAAATTCAAAACCATCTTCTATTGAAATGGCTGTTCGATTAACATCCAACAAACTCGCAGTCAACATAAAAGAAGAACCATCATCAGACTGATAATTGATTACAGGCCCACTTATTCTACCATCTAATGATGTTTGGGCTAATTGAATTGCACCTTCCAACGGCTCTACACATACTATCTCAGGGGATTCGGTTGTAATATTCATAGGATCATCTACGGCATGAGTTTCTCCTCCTACTATTGTCCACATTGGATCGTTCAAGGTTATGTTTGCAGGTAATGATTCTAGTCCAACTACCATTTCTACACAATGATTCTCTTCGTTGGAATACCATCCTTCACCCAATATTCTAACCGAACCTAAGACATTTACAGTGGTTTGATGATAGAATGTAATTCCGCTTGAAGTACTATGTAGTTCAAAATTCAATTGAATGATTCCTGTTATTGAATCAGAGGGAGGTTCTAGTTTAATCAACAGCTTTCCAGGAGAACGTTGAGAAATATCAGAATAATTACAATCTAATCCAGAGAAATTATCCTCACCGGGACACATTATTTCTATGACCCATCCTTCAATAACTCCAGAAGGAGAAAGATGAATACTTCCTGAACTATCTAATACACCCTTAGGTATGAGAGGATACTCTAGAGTTGAATTGTTACCAAACAAAATATCGTGATTCACAATCCATTCTTCTATATCTAAATCCTCATCCCAATCTTCTATTGAATAATTTACATCGTAAGTAGGCAAGGCAATAATTAGCATTACTACTGCAACAGGTGTAATCCAAGAAGGCATAGATGAGTTAGCAATATCTGTATCATTAATTACCAAAGGAACTGGTATTGAATCACTTTGAAAGCGTCTCCAAATCGCTAAACTTCCTATGGCTATCCATAACCAATATTGCCCCTGTAAATTTACCAAAAGTGCAATAACAACAGTGAATAGAAGAAGTTGAGCCTGCTCAGAAGTTTCTGTTGCCCACTTGGCCGCACCTCGAATGGCAGTGTACAGATGATCTCCTGGGAAATTAGGAATTGGAAGTAACAAAATAAATCCTACAATCGTCATTCCATGTCCTGCTAACAGCATGGGAGATGCCCATTGAGTTCTGAAAATAATTGATTCTCCAATTAACAATGAGCCAATTAGTTCTGTAAACCAATTCAAATCTAAAACAAATGGGATTTCTTCAATCGGAAGAGGATTAGTAGGAGTAAAATGTAAACCCGCCAACGCAAAACCTATTCCTGAAAAAATCAATGTAAATGGTAAAACTAGAGAAACATAAGCCAAACTAATTCGATTCGGGAACTGAATTTCATCGATACGACGAAGTTGGAGAATTCCAATTAATCCAAACGGCCAAATCGGACTTAATCCACTTATAGGAAATGGTATACTAATCGGCAGGAGGTGATCTACCTTCACCCCATAAGAATTAGCTACTAATCTTCGAAGAAAACTTGCTAGAGCAATTGTACCCATTACTGGCANGGCATATTCAATTCCACCAATCCTCAAAGCCTCGAAGGAACTAGAATCGATAGAAGAATTTACTCTTCCAATCCAACCCGCACCAATTATTGTTAAGAAAATAAAAGAAAGGAGCCACAGGAATACCTGAGTACCATTCCGGATGACTGCATTTCTTACACGAATAGGAGATATTTCCAGAATATATGGCTCATCGTCTTCAAGATTAGGAACCCACCCTAAAGGAGCTAATTTTAACCGCAGTTCTTCAAGACTAATTGCTACATTATCATCGGAATATACTGCATCAACCATCCATGCAAATCCATATTGGGGCTCATTTATTTCAGAAATTATCACGAAATGTTCTTCAGTTAATTGCTCAAGAAAATCACGTTGATTCCAAGCTTTTCTTTCCAAACGGAGTGCCGGCACATCTGGTTCCCCCAACACATCCACCAGTTGAGCGTCTAACTAGTTGGATATGTAATTATGTTAACACGTAAGGAAAATCAAGAATAGTAAAATTGAGTGGTTACTTATTCTTAAATCGCTTTAGTCTAAATGTCTCCTCTCTCTCCATCTCTTCTAACCTAAGTTGGATGAATGATTTGGCTTCCTCCATTTGTGGAATAACGACGAACTCAAGTGCATTCACTCTTCTTTTTGTTGCCTCAATCTCTTCTAGAAGGCGCTTGAGAGTTGCTTCCATTTCTGAGGCTTTGACGATCTTCTCAATTAAAGCAGAATAACCATCAGCAGCTTCATCAATATATGGAGAACCACCAACTAGTCCCATTCCTCTTTCATCCATAGTGGAAGAAAGATTTTCACCAGATACGCTAGGAACAACAACACCCATGATATTACGTCTTTCAACCATAACCTCAGGGTGATTTGAGATAGCGATTGCAGCACTCTGAACCTCGAGTCCACCTTCAATAGCACTTGCTAAATCAATTCCTTGTTTTGCCTCTCTAAATGTCTGAACAAGTTCTTCGCGTGCTGAAATCATTTCAGAAAGTAGGGTTCTAAATTCATGGAAAAGACCATCTCTCTTCATTTTCAGGAGTTTATATCCGTTCTGTGTTTGTTTGATTCTACGTTTCAAGTTGATGAGTTCACTCCGGGTAGGCTTGATATCTAACGCCATAGTAAATCACCTTCCTATTTTTCTTTCAATAAATTCATTCTTTCTTTTCAGTTGGGTGATACTTCGAAATAAGTTCATCATCCAATCTTTCTAGNTACTTGGTGTCAATATTTGCTAATAATTCCCAACAGAGATCTAGTGTTCCATCGATAGTNCGATCCTCATCCCTACCCTGTCTTACGAATTTATCTTCAAATATATCTGAGAACTTTAGATATTGTAAATCTCTTTCATTCAAAGCATCCTCACCAACAATTGCTACAAGACCACGAAGTTCACGGCCTTGCGCATATGCTGCATACATCTGATCACTGATTTTCTTGTGGTCATCACGGGTAGTTTCTTCACCAATACATCCACCCATCAGTCTAGAAAGAGATGGAAGAACGTTAATCGGTGGATAGATTCCTGCTTGATGTAATTCACGGGAAATTACAATTTGGCCTTCAGTGATATATCCTGAAAGATCGGGAATTGGATGAGTGATATCGTCACCAGGCATGGTTAAGATTGGGAATTGAGTAATACTTCCCTTCTTTCCTTTTACAATTCCTGCTCTCTCGTAAAGCATTGCTAAGTCAGTATACATGTATCCAGGGTAACCTCTTCGACCTGGAACTTCTTCACGTGCTGCACCAATCTGACGAAGTGAATCGCAATAATTCGTCATATCTGTGTAGATAACCAGTACGTGATAGTCATGTTCAAAGGCAAGATATTCCGCTGCTGTCAAAGCAAGACGAGGTGTAATCAAACGTTCAACTGCTGGGTCGTCTGCTAGATTAACGAACAAAGCAGCATTTTCTAGAGCACCAGTTCGTTCCAAATCCGCTCGGAAGAAGTTATATTCCTCAGCAGTAATCCCCATTGCACAAAATACTACAATAAATTCTTCATCGCTGTCTTTCAATTTAGCCTGACGAGCAATTTGTAATGCAATATCGTTATGCGGAAGTCCAGATGCACTGAAGATAGGAAGTTTCTGTCCTCTCACTAAAGTAGTACAACAATCAATTGCGCTTACTCCTGTCTGAATAAAATCATGAGGAGATTGACGCGAATAAGGGTTGATAGCAGCACCGATAATATCTGCTTTTCCGTCAGCAACAATATCTGGTCCACCATCCCTTGGGCGGCCTGCACCGTCTAAAATGCGTCCAACTAAACCTTTACTTACAGGTAGCTTAAACACATCTCCAAGAAATTTAACTCCTGCTTTCCTATCGATTCCTTCAGTTCCTTCAAAGACTTGAACGACCACCATATCATCAGATGTATCCAGAACTTGACCGTTTTTTGTGGAACCATCTGACAAACGAATTGTTACAATTTCTCCGTAAGCTACAGGTTCAGTCTTCTCTAGGAACACCAAAGGTCCCTTGATATCAGTAATTGTCTTGTATTCTTTACTTGTCATTTTTCATCCCTCCCTACTGGGCCTCCACGGAATTGCCAATCTGGCTAACCATTTCTTCAACTAGTCCCTCAATCTTCTCAAGGTAACCTTCTGCAAATCTAGCACGCATTAATTCGATACGTGCTGGAACATTCACTACATCTTCTAAAACTGCTCCTGCGGCCATTGCTTTCTTTGCTTCTTCTTGGAAAGTAAGTATTGCACGAGCCATTGCATATTGCTGCTCAACCCCACTGTAAGCATCAACAGGATCGAATCCGTTCTGTTGTAGGAAGTATACGCGAATCATACGTGCAACTTCGAGAGTTAATTGCTGATCCATAGGCAACGCATCTGAACCTACTAGTTGTACGATTTCTTGCAATTCTGCTTCAACCTTTAGAAGAGCACTAATTTCAGTCCGTACTTCAGGAAAATCACTGGCAATATTGTCCCTAAACCATTGATTTAAGCTCTGAGGATACAATGAATAAGAATTCAGCCAATTAATCGCAGGGAAGTGTCTTTGTCTAGCAAGACCTGCATCGAGACCCCAGAAAACCTTCACAATGCGCAATGTACCTTGACTAACAGGTTCTGAAATGTCACCACCGGGTGGAGATACCGCTCCGATTACAGTAACAGAACCATCATCTCCGTTCAATGTCTCTACACGTCCCGCTCTTTCGTAGAATTCTGCTAATCTACTAGATAGGTAAGCAGGATATCCTTCTTCACCGGGCATTTCTTCAAGACGACTTGAAATTTCACGCATTGCTTCTGCCCAACGGCTGGTTGAATCTGCCATGAGAGCAACATCATAACCTTGATCACGGAAATATTCCGCAATAGTGATTCCTGTATATACGGATGCTTCTCGAGCAGCAACAGGCATATTGGAAGTGTTTGCAATCATCACGGTTCGATTCATCAACGGTTTACCGGTGTTAGGGTCAATAAGATGAGGGAATTCATCTAATACTTCTGTCATTTCATTACCACGTTCTCCACATCCAATATAAACTACAATTTGAGCATCTGAATATTTAGCGAGAGATTGTTGAGTAACAGTTTTTCCTGAACCAAAAGGACCTGGAATACCAGCAGCTCCTCCTTTCGCTAATGGGAAGAGGAAATCGAGTATTCGCATACCAGTAACCAATGGTGTATCAGGAGCATATTTCTGATTAAATGGCCGCGGATGACGTACAGGCCATTCCTGCATCATTTGAATTTCAGTACCATCATCAAGTGTACAAACAGTCTCTGTTACATTGAACTCGCCAGATTCTATCTTCTTGATTTTACCTGAAGCCTTAGGAGGGACCATGATTTTGTGGGTAATTGTGTCAGTCTCTTGAACTGTACCGATTACTTGGCCTCCGAAAACTTCGTCCCCTACAGAAGCAGTAGACTCAAAAGCCCATTTCTTTTCTAAATCTAAACCATCTGCATCCACTCCACGAGTAATGAAAACACCCATTACTTCTTCCAAAGTCTGGAGTGGTCTTTGGATACCATCGTAGATCTGTGTTAGAAGCCCGGGACCTAGTTGGACAGAAAGTGTCTGACCGGTACTAAACACAGGCTCGCCCGGACGAATTCCTGACGTGTCTTCGTAAACTTGAATCACAGATTGTTCGCCGTGAATCTCAATTACTTCACCCATTAGTTTCTCGTGGCCTACACGGACCACTTCGTACATTCTTGCATCAATACCTGTCGCGGTAACGACCGGTCCTGAAATTCGATATATGACGCCTTCATTATTGCTCATGTCTTTCACTTTCCTTTGTTTTTTACTTCCATAAATCGACACCAAGTGCCTTTCTAATGGACTCCCGCAAGGTGTTATCCTCCTCAGTACCAATACCAAGGAACGTGGGCGTAATGCTCAGGTTAACCTGATCGCGTACACGCTCTGGTAAACGACCGAGGTCGCGGGAATCTAATACAACGATACCGATATCACTATCCGACATCAATTCACGGCAAGTTGCCGCTAAGTCTTCTATTGTTGTTGGATTATGGAGATGAGTAATACCTGCTAATTGGAAACCAAGTGTAAACTCAGGATTCCCAACAACAGCTATTTCCATTTTCTACCTCCTCCTATATTGTCAAATGCGCTTCAATAATGCCTTCAGGCAAACCTGCTGCTTTGCCGCGCACAAGCAAGCGTAGGTTTTCAACTTCGAGAATTTTCCTCTCTATGTAATAGACAACAGGAACTGCAGAAATGGGATTAAGATGAGAGAAACGAAGTAAGAGATCGCTTCTCTTGTGATGAAATAGATTTACCACTGGATCTAGCGAAATCCCTGAATCTACTAAATTCAATGCTGCCTCAAGACCTTCATCATCGAAACTAGGTGTTTTGCGAAGTGCCACAAGAATATCTTCACTTTTTTGAGCAGCAAGAAGGCCTTTTTCAGTGGCTTTGGATAGGCCGCTACCTGGGACAAATATTTGCGATCTCTTTTCGATAGACAGACCTTGGCGCATCGCTCTCATAACATTCAAAATATCACGATGAGCAATTTCCATTTTGAAGTATCTTTTGAGACACGCATGAGGGCCATGTGAAGGAATGGATTTTAGCGCCTGACGATAATATGCTCTATCTAATGCATCTTCATATTCAGCTAGGCCAGACTCAGGAGGAACTTCGGAGAAAATTTTAGTTCCTAATTTCATCTTACCTATCGCATGAGCCGCTTCGGCTAAGTCGGATGATGATTCAACGATTGATATCCATGGATTATTATGAGGATTTTCTGCTGGTAGAGCACCTTTACCTACTCGAGAACTGTCTGCTCCACTTTTCACTGCACGAAGAACGGCTTTGGCTTTATTGAAATCAACTTTCAAGGCCCAAACATCAACAATATCTGCAAGTTCGCCATTACAGAAAGCTTCTACTTCATGCACTTCTCTGTCTAGATTATGACTCAAAGCAGCTTCAACGAGTTCTGGTCCACTCAGTCTGTGACCGTATAGATCCATATCTGGGCGATACCCTGCATCACCGATTGTATTTGCAATACTGTCCGGTTCTAGTTTCAACAATTGTCTGATCCTAGTTCTGTCAAGTAAACGAGATCTACGTGAACGTGCCCTGGCAGCTGCATTTGCCCAATTCGCACGTCCAACCCACATTGAAATCTCTCCTCATTCACCAAATAATGTTCTAGTTACATCACCTAAGGAGTCCGTCCAGACTTCTTCAAGGCGATTATCAAACGTGTAATCCAGTCTTATGCTTTCATCTTCTGCTACAAGGATAAAACCGCCGAGCGCATCAATCTCGCCACCTATTTTGTAACCACTAGACTTCTGTTCTAAGGCAACTTTGTCAATTGAGGCAGGTAACAATGTCATTTTTCCTGAACTTTCTGACTTTGCTTCTTTTAGCATCGAATCTAACAAAGCAGACCTTTTTGTTAACTTGGGATCACCAAGCTTACTACGAATTGCTTCCAATGTAATATCTATCTCTTCTCTTCGAGCGATTAAAACATCTTTCTGATTCATCTGTCTAGCACTGGCTACTGATTCCTTTGCTATCTGAGCGGCTTCAAGATCGGAGCCCGAAAGAGTAGTAGTCGCATGTGCGTCTATTTGATTCTCTGCTTCTGATGCAATATTAGCCGCTTGAGCTTTTGCTTCAGAAATAATGGCTTCAGCTTCTTTTGCGGCTTCCGCTGCAATATCCTTAGCAAGTTTCTCTAAACTCATAGTACAATCCTCACAAATGTGAATTTATTGTTCGTCTTCCGAATGTTCACATTAGGAACATTGCAAGGAAACCGAACAATACGATGGTCTCAGGTAGAGCAGTGAAGATTAGACCAGTTACGAACTTGTCTCCGTCTTCTGCAACCATTCCAACAGCCGCTGCGCCAATCTGGCCTTGGCTCATACCTGTGCCTATACCAGTGAGGCCGAGGGCAATTCCAGCTGCAAGGGGCATACCCCATGCGTAGCCGGCGCCCGCTTCCGCTGCCGCTGCACCGGTTGCTGCCACTACGTCTGTTATGCCAACAATGGCTAACAGAACAATCATCATTCTCAATACTTTCATTCTCATCTTTGGGTTCATTTCTTATTCCTCCGTTGTTGTTGTCCTGCGCGAAAACACGCGGGAATGTCATTATTTCCCCGAATCCACCTCCACGAATTGGGACCTGCCTCCGAGAGGCGCAAAAGCCCTCCCTGACGCGGTATAGAATTGACGCATCCACTCAACAAAGTGGAGCCTAGCTGCATGAATATTAGGGCTGAATACCCCAAGAACCCATGCGAAAATCTGAACAGAAAACCACCCTAGCAGAGCTACTACAGCAACTAGAACTGATCCACCTGTAGAAAATCCTTCTACTATCATTGGATATAGTAAACCATTACCTGCTTCAGCAATCTTCACTCCAACGATACCTACAGCAAACAGTCTAACATAAGAAAGAGTGGTGGGTAACATCCCAATAGCTTCGATAGGACCGAGAATAAGCGCAACCGGCAAAGGAACGTTTTCGTGAGTTAGATGGACGATAATGAGGATCACACCGATTAGTGCTGCAATAGCTCCTCCCATTTGAATATCTGACAGTAATGCCTCGTATCCTGGTGAGGGACTTCCCTGAAGAATAAGGTAAGCGTATGAGAAAAAGAAGCCTCCTCCTAGAACTAACATCCAAGATACCTTTCCAAAGAGGGCTCCCGACCACCCATGTCCGTGCCTGACCTCATCTATTGCACCTAAAACAAAGGCTATCATCAAGTGGACAACACCCAAATAAATTGTGAGGAGGATTAAATCTGTCAGATTTCCTGTTACCCTGTGGAACGGGAATGCTAATACAACCCCCATGGGGAGGTTCGCCTCAAACAGATTGTGATGATTAGAGAATTCTCCGCCATATGGGTACATTACAGACAAAGAAGATGCCCACGAGGGAACTCCATCAGTAAATACCCAATGACAATTGGAACCGTAAGAGGCCCCAGCAGCATGTAAAGCAGCATCACAATGCCAGTGCGGAAGTATCTCAAAGCCTGCAAATTCTCCGTATATGTATCCGAAAAGAATGGTAGAGACTCCAATGTAAGAAAGAAGTTTAGCTCCGAGGATGCCCAATTCGTTTCCAGAGTCCTTAGTTTTCATGTACACTAGACCACCCAGACCAAGTGTCATCAAACCATACAACATATCACCTAACATCAAGCCGAAAAATAATGGATAGGTGAAAAGCATGAATACGGTAGGGTCAATTTTACCGTAATCAGAACGACCTACAGCGTCTGTTAACAATTCCATCGGTTTAGAGAGGCCATGGTCTCCAAAGGCGATTGGAGGACTAGGAGAATCGTGATCATCATGGTGACCATGTAATCCGTGATGTTTCGGGGCTACGTCGGTGTTCACATCTATGTGACTACAATATGCCTCGATAGAGTTCTTAACTTCTTCAACTCTATCTGCAACAACCCATCCATCTATGACGAATGCATTCTTACTAACTGCGATCTTTGTTGGAGCAGTAGACTCGACAAAATCTCTCTCGAGAAGTTCTAATCCACAGAGAAATTGTGAACCATTGAGCGACTCCCATTCCTCTAGAGCATTTTCTAAACTCTTTTTCTCTTTCAAGAGAGAGTCTAGATTCTTATTTTCCGAGGATAATTCGGACGAGGGCGGGCCTTCTCCTGAAGGTGGTTGGATGGCGGTAAATCCTAAAGAATCTAAAGCCTTAGACGCTGATTCAGAATCTTCGTTTCTTACTACTACCAAGCATAAACGGCCCCCATTAGTTTTCGCTTCCGCAACAAAACCATCAACTCCAGATTCCTTTAGGGCTACTCTAATCGAACTCTTTGATGAAAGTCGTCCAATTAGGGAGACAGCAGAGCGATATCCTTCTAGGAGGTCTAAATCGACTCCCAAGGCAGAAAAATCTTCCAAGGACTGTATCCGCTCTTTTGAAGAGTTAATCAGCGATTTTACGTCTTCGATTCTTTCTATTTTGGTTGCTATATCTTCTACAGCATCGCCAAGTGAAGTGGAAAGCCATTCTCTGACTAAAGACTCCGATTCTTTACCCTCCGGCTTTTCTGGACTTACCCAGTTTAACACGCTGCGATAGGTAGTCAATTGTTTTGCAATTACTTCATGATCTTCACGCGGAGAGCCCAACTCTAATCCTTCTTCATCCTCTCCATCAAAGTCAATAATGTCGATCGCATTGAGCGATACTAATCTATGCATAACATGGTCAAGATTGGACTTTAGACCTGCGGCAATAATGCGCGCCATGGGCCGGTTTGTCATTTCTCCAACCATGTAAATTCACCTAATTTCGAATGGCGTCTAATACAAGCGAAATTGCTGTATCTCTGTTTGATTCAGCACTTGAATGTACATCTGCTAGGGCGCTTGCACCGGATTTCTTTACTTTGGCTGCTTCTCCAGAGGCTGCCTCACGTGCAGACTGAAGATTACTTTGCGCGGAGGCTTCAGTTTCGCGACGTCCAGCATTAACAGACTCACTTGCCGCAGAGCGAGCATCAGAAAGAATTTTGGATGCTTTTTCCTTAGCATCAAGGATTGTTTTTTCAGCAGAAGCCTCGGCTTCTTTGATAGCACGAAGGATGTCGTCTCTTCCCAAAGTGAATCACCTTGCTCCCGCCCAATAAAGATGGGCTTATCATATTGACCGTTGAGAAATGATTTCAGAAAGTCACAACAAAAACTCATATCTACCCAATATCTGGGGTATATGTGGACCACACCTCGATAGGAGAAAGTGACTGGGTGACTCTCCAGTCTAATCTTGAGGCGACTATCCCTGTATACGACCGAATCAATCGATTTGCAACGTTTGGGCAAGATCAAAGATGGAGAAAAATGGTGCAACAAAGATTACCTGAACAAGGAAAAATCTTGGAAATAGGGTGTGGGCCCGGATCTTTTGCAGAAAATCTCGAAGGAAGAGACCTCACATGCCTCGACCCTATACCTGCTATGCTATCTGTTGCAGAACCAAGAGTAAACGAAAAACGACTTTCTAGGGGCTACTCAAAAGCAACATTTGTTGAAGGGACTGCTGAATCTCTACCGTTTGAAGATTGCTCATTTGATGCGGTTTGTACCTTGTTCTCATTTAGGGACTGGTATGACAAACCCAAAGGACTGTCAGAAGTACTACGAGTACTAAAGCCAGGTGGAAAAATAGTCATTGTAGACCCTGCAAAAATAAACAGAATACATGGCTTGCTCGGCTATCTTTACATGAGAGTATGGGTTGGTTCCTATGCAAGAATAATTTGTAAACAGAAAGAGCATCCTTGGAAATGGTTGACAAAAACATACGTTCACTTTGGTACCACGAAACATTACGAGAAAATGATGAAAGAAACTGGATTCAAAAACGTCAAATCAAAACTTATTTTCCCGGGTATGGCCACAATCTGGGAAGGTACGAAATAAACAAACATCAGATTATCCAAAACATTCGACGACACGTAACTGCTCGCCAAATGATTCCCCTAGTTAGTGGATTAAAGAGAATATTAAGTAAAGCATCTGGAAGTCTAAACAAAATACTCCCAATTTTGAAAGATCTCTTAGAATTGCGCATTACTTTACCCATCTGTTTGTTCCACCTTTTCTCGTAATCAGAGAGAGGGACTCCATCTCTCAAATGTTCTGCAATTACTTGACCTGCTATCCTTCCACCAACCATCGCTATTGTAATCCCTGCTCCGTTGGAAGGAAGTACCATGCCAGCTGCATCCCCAACTAACAAATAATTTCCTTTGACGAAATTCTTTATTGTTCCAGACATAGGAAGCGAACCTGCTCCTCTGAATGATATTTCTCCATCATATTTTGAAATGAACTCATCCGCATATTTGTTCATGGATTTACCTCTCGAAAAACTCTTCTGAATGCCTAGACCAATATTCGCACCACTTGATTTTGGGAACATCCAAGCATAACCTCCGGGAGCCATCGAACCAAAGTGTAATTCAACAGCATCCCCATAATCTCCTTCCATTAGAACAAATTTGACAGGTATTTTCAGAGATTTTTCTTTCCAATAATCTCTTCTTACAGGATCACTATGTCCTGCAGCACCCACAATTATTTTTCCTTTAATCGATTTACCACTTCTAAGTTTAACAGAATTTTCTACCACTGATTCCACATATTCATCAACAAGAAATTCTGCCCCACATTGTTTTGCCATCTCAACAAGAGCTTCGTCATGGGCAACTCGATTCAGAACTAAGCCATCGAAATTAAACTCCAGAGGTTTTCCAGAAGGAGGAACAATGTGCATTTTTGAGGACTTCCGAGATATTGCATGTTCAGGAGTTTGAAACAGATCATCCATGTCAGGGACATCTGGACAAAGTCGTCTCATCTCGTCATTTGTAGGAACTAATTCCCCACATTGGAGAGGAGAACCGATAGGATCTCTGCCATCAATAACCAATACATTTGCACCTCCTTCAGCAGAATAACGTGCAACTGTACTACCTGCGGGGCCGCCCCCGATAATTATCACATCATAACTATCTTGAACCATAATAATCATACCTTTCTTCCAAGGGATATCTCTGCTAAGCCTTCCATTAATTCTCTAGCAGGAGTGGGAGGTAGTGCCCTTAACTTATCTAACGCATTAATTAGATGAGTTTCAATTAAATTCTTGGTATATTCAAACGAACCTGCTTCATAAAGTAACTCTGTTAATTCATCCCAATGAGCATCATTAAAGGATTCTAGAATTTCTGAAATCCGTTGACGGGGGGCCCCATGTAGTACAGTTAATGCATGAATTAATGGCAATGTCATCTTTCCTTCGTGTACATCAGTCCCTCTAGGCTTACCCATGGATATATCCCCCGTTAGATCTAATAAATCATCTACCATTTGAAATGCAACACCTATTCCCATTCCGAAATCTTTCAGATTTTCAATTTCTGTCTCGGAAGCATCAGCTAAAATTGCCGCTGCTCCACATGCATTCGCAAAAGGGCCTGCCGTCTTTCCCCTGACTATCTCATCATAATCCTCTGGACGAGTAGTAAGGTCTCGAATATGCCTCATTTGCTTTAATTCAGCAGCAGCAATAGCCGTACAGGTTCTCGAAACAGATTCAACGATCTTAGTTTCTGCTCTTCCACCCAAACCGAAACCTAACACGAACAGATAATCTCCTACGATAATTGCTTCTGCATCACCATGAGTGGTATGTAATGTGGGTGCTCCTCGTCTTAGTCGTGCTCCGTCATATATGTCGTCATGAACTAAAGTAGCAGTATGAATTAACTCAAATGCGAGTGCAAGGTCCATTACTTCATCGTTAGGAATACCACCTGCGGCCTCATGGGCTAATAATGTCAGAACTGGCCTCCATCTCTTTCCTCCTGCCATCAATACCGTCCGCGCCATCGCCATTGCTTCCGCAGAAGGTCCAAGCATCTCTTCTGAAACTAATTCTTCTAGAGCGAACTCTACTTTATCGCGATAAGAGCGCAGGCGCGCCTCCAAATCTATGTCCGCAACCATAGGGTCGACCTGTTGTTAGAGGGTTTGCTATATCAACAGGTGTACAGACGGCAGGGCAATATGAGCAAGGAGAGTATAGATCGAATTGGCGTTCTCTCAAGTCTTTCCCACCATTGCGCTGCTAGAATAGATTCTCTTTCTGTTCATCTTTCAGATAGTGATATTAAACACGTTGACAGTTTTATTCAGGGATGTGAGAATTTAGACCATGGAGAAATTGATCTCTTTGTTGCACCAAGTAATTTAGTTTGGGATGATAGAGAAATTCTCGCAAACAAAGGATTGTCTATCGTAGCAGCATTACAAAGAAATCATCCTTTTCATGTATTAGTTTCAAGTGATGACCCTTGGCATCTCAAAGCAGATGCTATTATTCTCTGTGGTGAAAAAATCATACAACGACAGTTACTGAGAAGAAGAGGAAAAATACCACGCAGATTGGATATTAGAAATTATTCTGAATTCGATTTAGATTCAAATTCTGGCGAAGATTTGAGAAAGGCTCAGCAAATGATAAACGACGATAAAATAGATGGGTTTGTAATACCAAGAGGATGCTATTCTCTGGCTGGATTGAACCAAAGAAGGCATGCGATGCTACCCGATGCAGAAGAAATGGCGGGAATGCGTTTTGTTCCTGCTCCATTTGTTGATTTGATGCTTGTTGTAGCACGTCAAGGATTTCATCCTCATATTATCCAATCATGGACAGACAATGAAGCCAAAAATGCATGGCTAGTAACTAAAGCGATTCTAGAAAGAACACCGATTAAACTACATGACCGTATTGGTATTCATTACAGACAAAGAAATGTGGGACCAATATTAGAAGAAGCAGAAAGAGTGAAAGATCTATTCGTCCTAGAAACTCTTCATGATCCTGAAGGAGAAGTTGATGATTTACTGCGATATGAGATAATTGTCGAGACGATTAATGAAGATGGTACCATGACAACAGGTATCGAACGAGTAGGACCTGTGGACAAATTATACGTTGATATTCATTTTATGATGAATGATTGGAATGCAATCCTTGAAAGAATGCCCCTACTACATGAAGATCCATAACTTCGGCAATTCTCTATTTTCTTCAGAATGTACTTTTTGACTCTAACATTGGCGTAACCTATACAACACCTAAAGATGCGATGGATGCAATTGAGGGCTCAGAGATGCAGATTGACACTGAACGTCTATCAACCCTACATACAGGTAAATTAGAGCAACTCAAAGATATCGCATCTGAGGTAGGAATCCCTCGTACGGGCTCAGTAGAAAGATTACGAATCCGTTTAATTCAATCAATTATTATCCCTGAGGAAGATCTTAGTTGGGAGGGAATTCAAGATATTTCAAATCAACAATTGACTGATTTATTGAAGATATTCGGGATAAAAAGTTCAGGGTCTCAGAAAGACAAAAGACAACGAATATGGTTACACATCACTCATGATCCAAAAAAACTTACAATTGATTCACTTACGGAGATGAATAGAGATGATTTACATGAATTATGTGCAAGATTGGAGATGCCTCGTTCAGGAAATAAAACACAACTCGTAGGAAGAGTAGCCGGAGTACTCTCAAATCAAGAAGGGGCTTGGGGAAGAATCAAAAGATCTGTAAAACGAGGGTCTTCATCTTCAGTCCCCTCCCCAAGGCTTTCATCTCCTCCCCCTTCTATTAGTATTCCAATCCCTACAACACCTGTTCAAGAATTAATCCAAATGAATACAGAAGAAATGAATGAAGAACCCGAAACAGAGTTAATCGAAGTAATTGCTGATGAAGAAGGACACGCAGAAGAAATTGCAGTTAATGAGACTAAACCACTTACTCAAACTATTGAAGTAGGTGCCGAAATTGCATTTAGAGAAGTGGAAAATCGAGAAGCTGAATTGCGTTCTTTAATTAGAGATTTTCTCATCATAGGAGAACAATCTCCTGAAGATATTGCAGCTTTTATTGAAGATTTAAATCCAAGAGGATTCGAGGTATCCCATCATATTGTCAAGGAATTTATCCTGAATTTAATTCAAGAAATGGCGCAAAGAAAGGAAAAAGAACATCAAGCTCAATCGTTATTACCGGGATCATGGAGAGAAAGACAAGCAATAAGACGCTTTGAAGAAGAACGCGGAGAACTTCTTGATTCGCTAGAAGAGATCCTTATGGCTTCTAGAGGAGATATTCCGAGCGCTAGGATGTCATTTGAAAACTTTGCAAAAGATGCTGGTTTAGATCTTGAATTACCTGCAATAAGTGGAAGAGTTCATGGATTATTCGATCTTCAAATATCACTAAATGATATGGAAATGGATGTAGATCCAGTGGCTGCAAGAAGAGATAGAGCGATTAGATTACTACTTAGAAGGGTTGATGAAATCGATAATGTTGCTAAATCTACATTGGAACGAATGGAGCAACAGATAGAAGCTCTAGAACGAATTGTTGAAACAGTTATTCGAAGAAATGAGGGGAAATTCACCTCTCTTGAGCATTCGTTGATGATTAGATTCCTAGAAAGAAGAGGATGGGACGCTAATCATCCAGAGGTAAGGCCTAGATTAATTGCTGCCGCTGGAGTGTTAGCAGTAGAAATGGGATATATTTCTGAAGCACAAATGCCTACCCTTCCGGGTCAAATTGCATTGGATCCTGAAAGAGTATCCGATGTTGTAGATACACTAAATGATGTCCTTGAATCATTTGGGAAGAAGCCTGCGCGAAGTGTAGAAGAATTAAACGAAATTGATGAAGAAGATATTGATGAAATGGAATCTGCAAGAAGAACATTAGATTCAGCAGATGCAATACTAGATCGTCTCAGGCAATTAGGCCAAGAGGGTATTTGATTAGTTGACTGTTGAATGATATGTCTGAATCACACGAGTAACAGATTCGATATCTCTAATATCTCTGTTAACTAAATCTGTTAAAATCTGTTCTTTTTGTCTGACTACTGCTGCAAAATCTGCAGGGGTACAGCCTTTTGCAGTACAAATTATTTCTCTAACCTTGCTTGGAACACCTGTTTCGACAATTTTTCCTTGACTTGCATCATACTTCCATATGGGATTGAGACGTGGAGTATCTCCTTCCATTCCCGCAATTTCTGCAACTTCAGTGATTCTACGAATGTTCTTACCTCCAACATTTAGACGTGCTTGCATTATGATCAAATCTAATGCATTAAGCATTATTGATGGGACACTCATTGGAGGATTTACGAGTCTTTTGACGGTCTCATTAGCAGTATTAGCATGAAGGCTACCGAACGAACCATCATGACCAGTATTCATTGCCATTAGCATTGTAGCTGCTTCTGGCCCCCGAACTTCACCAACAATAACTCTATCAGGACGCATTCGAAGACTAGATTTCAAGCAAGCATTCATGTCAATCTCTGATGTACCATCTGGACGTTTATCTCTGGTTTCCATTCTCAGCCAATGGTCGTGATAAATTTGTAATTCAGCAGTATCTTCTACAGATAGGACCCTGTCGGACCACGGTACAAACATACCAAGACAATTGAGAGTTGTTGTTTTACCTGAACCGGTACCTCCTGCAATAACGAAATTCGCCGGTTTAGCCCCTAGACCATCAACCCAAGTCCAAAACATTGCTGCCAAGCGAGGTGAAACTGTTCCCCACTTTATCAAGTCAACAATTGTAATCGGATCCTCTCTAAATTTACGAATAGTGAGAGTTGGCCCATCAGGAGAAACAGGTGGAATAGTACCATTCACACGTGAACCATCAGGAAGACGGCCGTCGAAAATTGGCACCATTCCAGGGCCATCTCCAAGAGGTACTTCAGTATGAGAGGCAATATTCTTTGCTATCTGAATCCCTTCTTCATCTTCTACCCAAATATTTGTTCGGCACATTCCATGCTTTCTGTGAGCAATCTTGACACATTGCTTTCCTCCGTTATACATTACTTCTTCCAAGTCGTCATCATCTAACAAGACTTGAAGAACACCATAGGGGTTGGCAGCAATCTGACCATTGTATTCGTAAAATGGAGTAGGATGTCCTTCTTCACTGTAAACTATCACGTCGCCATATTGATCAATAATTTCTGCCATTTGAATCCCTCAGAACATATTCCCTGCCATGATGTAAACACCCTGGAATAAGAGAGTCGACATTAGCATCCATGCTGGTGCTGACCAAAGATATTGACCGGTTCGGCCAAGCATTCTACCACTAATCGCAACAGTTACTCCCGTTGCAGCAGCAGAGAATAGATAGAGAGCTTCTAGAGTAGAGGCTAGAGGATAACCAGTAGAAGGCGGAGCGAAAATCCCGACGATAAATCCTGTAATACAAGGCAACATTAAACTCATCAATACAATCATAGTAAATGCTTGTCCGAAGACTTTCTCCTCTTTCAAACGCATTAAAGAATTCAACTTTTCATATTCAATACTCATTCTGTAAGTTACCTCTTGTAACGGGGCCTGTTGTTCAAGAGCAGCATCCAAGAGATTTACTACTCTCTGAACCAAAGCACTTCGAGACTCTAAAGCGAATTTTGCTAATGCTGCTGTAAATGATGTTGCCTGAGCTCTAACCAGAGCTTGATCTAGTAGGGAACCGGCTACATCGTTCCTGGACTTTGCAACATCAGCAAATGCTTGCTCAAGACCTAAACCAGCCCCTAATTCGGCTGAAATTAATTCCATCATCTCTGGCAAAGCAGAATCAATACTACTTCTTCTTCGAGATTCTAACGCCAGCGGTATTGCTCCCCCTATTCCAATAATCGCTAATGGGAGTAAAAACATGGCAGTTGGGTTGTCATTAAGACGTTCCATCAATTGCCAAAGCATAGAATCACCTCACACCCCTGGATCCTTCGTATGTGCCTTCAATCCAATTATCCCCATAGCAAAAACACAGAATGCTAGGCCGCCAAATGTTGCCATTCGAGCCACTCCTGGTCCGGGGACGTCAATCAAACCAGATGCGCCTGCAAAGAGATACGGGGCTACTGCCATCAAAGGCAGTACAATTGGCCCCAACATCCCAACAGTTAACAAAGCAGTTGGCATTCCTTCTAAGGCTTCGATATACTTCATTATCCGATCTGTTCTTTCTTCTTCTTCCCTATCTGCTTGTCGTCGCAAATCTGAAATCAAATCCGTATTCGACGTCACATTGGTTTTGAGAGTGGTTAGAAGACGTTTGTAACCCGTAGATTTAGTTCGAGAAGTGGCTTTAGTGAGCTCATCTTCAATCCTTCTACCTGCTCTAACGCCATCCATAATCTTCTCCATATCTTTACTGATGGCTCCATACCCTCCTCGAGAGATATTGATCAGAACTGACTCGAGACCTACTCCTGCACCCAGAAGTACATCAAAAGCACGTAAAGCAGCCAACAAATCCCTTTCTTCTGCTTCCATATTATGCCTCCGTATCTTCGACTAAAATCAGTTCAACTTCACCTGATTCAGAATCATAACTCATTTCTTGAATGGCTACAAGCATCTCTCTGTCAATGAACGGGTCGATAAAAGAAGGTTGACCTGCACGAAATAATCCTTCTAAGACCTTGTACCCTCGAGTATCCACTTGAAGTCGTACAGTGTAGACTGCAGATTCTGAACCCTCGTCCTTGACATCATCACCCTCTCCACCGCGAACTAATTTACGTTCAAGACGTCTTTTAACGTTCACAGAAACGTGGCATCCCTCTAATTGCATCCACTCTCCGTCCTTTGCGCGGATGAAGCAAGAGATGCCTGACATGTCTGTCCCTAGCCGCTCACTGTAGACTTGGGGGCATCAAGGTATCGCACCATTGAGAATCACAAAATCTCAAAGAATCCAAATTCTGGCTCTTGAATTAATGCCTCTACATCGCGTAGGTCGTCAATAACTTCCTCTGCAGTTAATCTAACTATACCAAAGTCTGAACATGCACGTATCAGCGTGTCATAATCGATTGGATTATCAGATATACTCAATGATTGTAGGATTATTTCTTTCGCTTTTTTCCTAGCCTCATCACCCTCTAGACTGTCTACAGGTTGTTGAGGAGCAGGAGACATTTCAACTGGTTGGGATGAGGACATTTTTTCCTCAGGAGGAGAAAGCCCTTCACTCATACTGATAGCACGCATAACTGCAACTTCGTAAACAGAATCGTCTATATCTCCGTAATGCTCTCTGGACCTAAGAAGTCCTTGAATAAGATCTGTGGGAATCCCTCCGGACTTATATTCAGATTCTGATTTTCCTAATTCACGTGATTTCCTGTAGGAGTCTATACGTCTCATTGTTGCATCTGCAGTTCGAGCCAACCATACATGATAACGAGTTACATCAATTTCTCTGAATCCTTCAGCACGAATACTGGTGAATACTCCTCCATCCTCAGTTTCATAGTGTCTTGAACGACCTAACATCAACACAAGGAAACGATCTCCTCTCTCAAAACGTGCAAGGATTTCTTCAGCATCTGCATGTAATTCGGGAGTAAATGGAGTAACGTCAAACATGTGTAATCCGGTAGAATCTCTCAAACGACCTCTGTACCCTGGACCGCTTTCAGTATCTCTCCTTTCCATATTATCGATTACCCCTGCCACTAGCATCCTGGAGGTCATCGCACCAAGACGGCTCACCACAAATGAGGGATCAAATTCACCCTGGCCAACGATAGGCAATGATGATTGAGAAAACTCAACTGCAAACATACGCAATGCAGGTTGCCTCTGGCGATTAGAAGAACTAGAAATCAGAGAACCACCCCCCATGTTTCTCTAACTTCTGAAGCTATACTAACTGGATCTTCAGTTTTCTCAACAACACTATCCGGGAGTAACATTATGCCCCTATCATCAACAATGGCTCTTCCATTAATCGTGAGTCTCGTTCCAAACAATTTATCTTTGATTTCTTTGACAAAATTAGCAGATCCTTCATTATTAATTCGAGTTTGAATTGAGACCATATCTTGTTGTAAAAAATTCTCAGATGCTGCACGGCCAACTACTACATTTGCACTGGCTAGTCCATCATCAATTACAAAACGAAGTCGAAGATCGTCAATACCTTCAACCACAGCATCATTCTCTGGACAAACCCCTTCCCTTAGGACACGACGGCAATCAGGACATCTCTGGATAATTCCACAGTCATCTCTAACAACCAAAACATCTCCTTCAGTCAGAATCCCTTCTCTCGATCCACTATTCCTTAATTCCCCTAATGATGTTTCAACAACATGAGATTCTGGATCTATCTCACCCCATGGAGATTCTGCCAAAATTGTTACCTGTTTAGCGTCATCGACAGTAATATCTGGAGTTCCTTGATATGCTCGAATTCTAGCCTCTTGTACAGAAACAACTTGGCCAGGAGAAATATCTATAGGAGACCATACAGTCATTTTACATCTTCCAGAAGGATCTAAAACACGCACACTGGTAAGACTCTTTTCTTCTCCATCTTTGACGAAAGTTCGAGTTTCTATTGATTCGATCTGAACCGTGATGTCAACACCTCTCATCCCATCTCGGATATCCTCAATCTTAGCACGGTTCTGAGATGATAGTTCATCTGCATCAGGGAATGATGCATCCCTGTAAACTTCTATCTTAGTTCTATCACTAAAATTCACTTCAGGAGTATCGCGGAATCTTCTGATATTTGCACCTTCGAATCGAAGTAAAGAGCCTACCTCATGATTGAATTCCCCCCAACAAAGAAAACTCATCTGACCAGTACTATCTGCTAGACGCCCTCGAACAATATCGATTGTACCGCTACCATCCTTCTTGACAATCTGATCTGGGCGTGAAGCAACGACTCTAGCCACTAATGAAACCGGTCCTTCCATAGATGAAGCTGTAGCTAAATCTACTGGATCGGATGAAGGAATATTGGCCGCACTCCCTTCTTGAAGGACAACAACCCTAGAACTCTGATTAATATTCAAAGAACGTTTTCCATTCCACTCATTTACTGACACTCCCTCTAGTCTTACTATTGATCCAGGAGATAAATTTGAACTATGATTTCCCCAATCTTTGTAATCCCATCTGGTACTATTCTCATTAGAAAAGGGAAGGTCTTCAATCCATCCGAAAGCAATCTGACGTTCTTCTCCTGACCTCATTTTCTGCATCCGAGGAGTGTACGATACAACAGCAACCTCGATTGTGACATTTCGATCATCAGAGCCTAATTCAGTAAAACGTTCCACTTTCTTAGATGCAACCATACTTTCCATTGTTGATTGAATTGAAGAAGTAGAATCTGTCTTCTGAAATCTCTTCATGATAGAACGGACGGCGTCCTCTGGTTCAATTCTAAATTGAGTATGATATTTCTCAAATTCCTCACGAATTGCATCTCTATCGGCATCTGGAACTTCGGTTAAAACCTGTTCAATGTATGTATTGTACTCATCTGTCATTTTTTCAGTCTCCGCTTTAGAAAAGAGAAGCATCTCGCTCCAGCATACACCGAGTCATCCCTAAATATGGAGAAAGGAGGGATGACTCGGCGTAATGATGCTGAAGTCTGGACACCACATCTCCTCCGGAGAACGAAATGAAATCCGACGGTTCTTGAATCATCCTGATAAGAAAAACAACCGATGACATCATGACGAATAAGGGGATGCGATAAACAATGAGGGAGCCTTTTCACTTTGAAGGGATTGATGTTCTACCGGGCACTCAAGCCCGGATTCCATTATCTGTTGGTCTTGATCCTCTTGGAAGAGATTTGTCAATACCTGTTCATATTTTGCATGGTAAAGAGGAGGGACCCATCCTAACTATCACTTCGACCATTCATGGTGATGAATTAAATGGAGTTACTATAATTAGGCATCTACTTTATGGAATGGACTTGAAGCCAGAAACAAGTGATGATTTAGTTAGAGTAGAGGATATTCGTGGAACTTTATTGATTGTGCCCGTGTGTAATCCTGAAGCAGTTATTCTCGACACGAGAAGATCTAGCGACGGAAGAGATCTGAATAGATGCTTCCCGGGATCTCCAAACGGAACACATTCTGCTAGAATTGCGCATTCATTGTTTGAACAGGTTGTAATGAGGGGAGAATACCTCATTGACCTTCACACTGCACCTGCGAGAAGAACTAATGCTCCACATATCAGGGCGAATTGTGACCGTGAAGATTCAAAGGACTTGGCGAGAGCGTTTGGGACCCCAATAGTACTACATTCAATAGGGCCAGAAGGATCTTTGAGAAGAACCGCTACGGGATTAGGGATTCATTCCATCCTTTTAGAAGCAGGTACTGCAAATGTCTTCGAAGGTGGAGCAATCGCTGTAGGGGTTCAAGGAATCATGAATGTAATGATCCATCTGGACATGATTGATGGAAATTTACGACGTCCAGAATGGCGACTGATTGTTCGGAAGTCAAGGTGGATCAGATCTCCACGAGGAGGTATGCTTCATCCCACGATTATTGCAGGAGAATTAGTAGATGAAGGGCAACCAATTGCACATGTAACAAATCCTCTTAGTGGAGATGCAGAAGCAATTCTTAGTCCAATGTCTGGGGTGGCAGTGGGGTTAGCTACATCTCCAATTGTAAGAGAAGGAGACCCTGTAGCGAATATTGCATCTGTTCAAAACAAAAAAACACATCAAAAAATTCGTGCAGCTCCAATGACCGAATGGACAATTAAAGATGTCTCCGAAACTCTTGAAGATATTTCTGATGATGAAAGTGGAGCATCTATAGATGATACTCCAGAGGATGAATAATGGCATCTACAGAATTATATTTTGGATATGGTTCAAATCTTAATGAAGAAGACTGGAATTCCTCGGGAAATTTTTTGCCATGGAAAGAAGCATTAGAGATTCACAAATCAGGGTTTTTATTGGACTACATACCAACGTACCATTATTATTCCAGCGGCAGAAAGGGTGGAGCTTTAGACATAAAACCTGTCAAGGGAGGAGTAGTAAGTGGGATGTTATTTCGCCCTACTACTCAGGGATGGAAAAATGTAGATAAGAAGGAAGGAAATCCTGATTATTATTCACGTAAAGAAGTTCCAGTTCAGACAGTTTCAGGAGAGCTATTGCGGGCAGTCACCTATGTTGTAGTTAATGACAAAAGAAAGGAACATTTTGTCCAACCAACTGAAAAATACAGAAAAATCGTTGAAAGGGGGATGGAACAGCTTGGATTAGATCCTGTGGGACAAAATGCAGCCGCAAGAAATGATGAGGCTCAATGCATGTGCAACAATGTATTCGTATATGGGACATTGAAACAAGGTCACAGTAGAGAGAATTCAATGATTGATGGAAGAAAAGGTCTTCCTAAATTTGGGAAGATACAAGGTGAATTAATAGATCTTGGAGCATTCCCTGGATTAATTCAAGGAACAAATGATGTAATCGGGGAAGTACATTCATTCGGTGAGATAGGATCTGTTTTAGATCGATTAGATCGTATCGAAGGATTCCATGCTCATGGCACCCCTAACAATCTCTTTGAAAGGATACTTTGCAATGTTGAAACGACAGACGGGATAATGCAAGCGTGGACTTACAGATGGACTAGTTCAGAGGGGATACGTGTAGAATCTGGAGAATGGAGTGGAACATGAACCTCTTATGCTCTACCACTACTAGGTAACCACATGGACGCTAAGATTGGAGTAGTGACCATTTCCGATCGAGCTTTTACTGGCATATATGATGACGAATCAGGTCCAGCAGTTATTGACACATTGAATCAAATTATCAATTCTGAATGGATTCCAATTACAAAACTAATTCCGGATGAAAAAAATGAAATTGAAAAAACACTTATACAACTTGTAGATGTTGAAAATTGTTGTTTAGTAATCACAACCGGAGGAACTGGTCCCTCTTCCAGAGATGTAACACCAGAAGCCACTGAAAATGTTTGTGAACGTATGATGCCTGGTTATGGAGAATTGATGAGGACAATTTCTCTTGAATTTGTCCCAACTGCTGTTCTTTCTAGACAGACGGCAGGATTGAGAGGAAATTCATTAATTTTGAATTTACCAGGTTCGCCCAAGGCAATTCATCAAACACTAATCCCTCTATTTGAATCGATTCCTGCTTGTATAGACTTGATGGATGGACCGTTTATTGACACAAATTCAGAAATTGTGGTTGCATTTCGTCCTAATCATCGTTGAATCAAAAACAAAGGGTTCAACTCCTAACCACTGGAGGGCAGGGTATGGCCAAGATGAAAAGCGGGTTCACCCCAACTAGATCAAATGACGAAATACGTCAAATCGATGTAACACTCGATTTTACCCCTAATGCCCTTGCATCAGTTCTTTACCGGCAAGGAAATACAATGATTTTAGCCTGTGTAACCAAAGAACGTTCACTCCCCAGATGGTTTCCAAGAGATGCCACCAAAGGATGGGTACATGCAGAATATTCTCTAATGCCTGCTTCTACAGATTCTAGATTCAGAAGAGAAAGAAATGGAGCAAAAGGAAGAACTCAAGAAATTGAGCGGCTTGTTGCTAGATCGCTTCGTGCGGCTGTAGATCTTGAAGCATTGGGACCTATCGCTCTAAACATTGATTGTGATGTTTTAAATGCAGATGGAGGAACCAGATGTGCGTCAATTACTGCTGCTGGGATTGCGCTTCGTCTTGCAATTCGCAGATTAATTGCTCAAGGAATTTGTCTACCTGTAAATAAAAGAGAAGAAGGCTCTGAAACTAAAGTATCACTAACACAAGAAGAAGCAATGATTCATGAAAAATCCGTCATGCCACATGACGTGGCTGCTATCAGCGTAGGACTCCTAGACGGCGAGGTATACGCAGATTTAGATTATGATCTAGACAGTAATGCCGATGTTGACATGAATATTGTTATGACATCTGATAAAAAATTTGTAGAAGTACAAGGAACGGGTGAAGAAGCAACGTATTCTTCAGAAGAACTTGATGCTCTAATTTCTTCAGGAAAAACTGCGATAGAACAATTATTTGCGATTCAGAAGAGAACTCTTTCTGAATAAAAAATAATACCTTTTGTTAGCGGAACCCTTGAATGGCAATCTACAGTCCCAAGAGCACTGCGACGGTAACTCAGCTGGGAGAGTGCCAGACTGAAGATCTGGAAGTCGCCGGTTCAAGCCCGGCCCGTCGCACCTTCTCAGAAGAGGTCGTCATCATCGTCTTCTTCTTCGAATTCTATTCTACCAGTATCTGCTTTCTTCGTAGCGGGAGCCTTTCTTGTGTCTTGAGATTCAGGTTGTTCTCCAGACGCTTCATTTTCATTTGCTTCTAATCTCAATCGAGCTTGTTCTTTTTCTCTTGCAAGTAACTCTTCGGGATCAAGCCCTGCCTCAATTGCTAATTTTATTCGACGCTCTTCTAACGCTCGGCGTTCAAGTAATTTCTGCTTTGCTTTGTCATATTGCTGCAACATATACATTGCATCGTGTTCAAGTAGTGGAGAATCAGAAATAACTGTAACATCTAACCAATCACCTTCTTCTGCCAGATATTCAGCCAATGGTTCAAACTTAAGATCTGATTTCTTTAATTGTGTATAATGCATAGCNTTACCTGAACGATGTTCAATTCCAGAAAAGTGACAGTAGAATTTCTTCCCTCCGAATTCGGAACGTACTTGGTCAAATAATTCTGCAAAATCTTCAGATGTTCTTAGGGAACCATTTCCTCTAGCATGAATATGAGCCATGTTTAGTACTGGAACGGTTCCGTCTACATGATTTACGACTTCAAGTACCTCATCTAACGTACCCCATAGCGACTGTTGTCCACTTGTCTCGACTCCAATCAATGTAGGCTCTCCTTCTGTGACCCAAGGGAATGCTGCATAATCAACCTCATCCTCTTCTTTACCCCAAAGTTCGTGACAACGTTCGACTACACCTTCCAAAATATTAGCAAGATGTTCGTTTGTCTCTCTCCCTGGTCGCCTTTCGCCATACGGACCTACATGATATGTTATATGTCGAGCATTAACGACCTTAGCCGCCTGCAAACTTGTTTCCATTTTCATTAATGTTCGTTGACGAGAACGATTATCTCCAAGTAAGTCTGCATAATATGGGCCATGCATATTCATTTCAAAATCAGATTTCCAAGACAGAATACCTGCCTGCCAATATTCATTGAAGTGTTGTGGTGCAACCGTCCGAACGGTTTGAATCTCCATAGTTGAAAGACCAAGCGCGGTTATGTCATCCATTCCTTCAACAATTGTACGTCCTTTACACGACAGAGGTACCCCTGCTGGTCCGAAACGAAGTGGCATCCAATTGACCCCCGACCTCCTGCCCGAACGGGTGGCCCTTCAAAAGGGATGGCACGAAATCTATGATTTAGTTCGAGTAATAGTGAAAATAAATTAAGTCAAAATTATGCAAGATTAGGACAGCATCATAACCTCAATCATCATCGTAGAAACGATGACTGGACGCTGGAGTAGTTTGGGTGTCGCATCGCTAATGCTGCTTTTATTAATGATCCCTAGTGCTCATGCTTTCAGTATTGAGAAGGAAGATCCCGGACCTACTCATTGGCAACTCGACATTCCCGAGAAAGTTTACCCTGTAGATGGATTCGGGCACCACGAAGTAGATCCTTTACTCAATTCTCGAAACTCAGATTTAATCCGATTGATTCCTTCAGATGGAACAAATGAAACTGATTGGATTTCAAGAAGCAATCTTCCCAGTCCTCGGGAAATTAGTAATTCGATATGTTACAACCCTAATGGCATGGTTCTAGATGAAGATGGCCTATCAGATATGAACTGGCTTTGGGGGCAATTCGTATCGCACGATATTGACTTTACTCTGACCCAAAATGGTCGAGTAGAAGGTGCAGCAGAACGAATCGACATACCTGTACCATCAGGAGACCTATGGATGGATCCACAGGGAACTGGTTCAAACATGATAATGATGTTCAGATCAACCTACAATCAGTCAACTGGAATCGAAAATATACCCAGAGAATATCCTAATTCAGTAACAGGGTGGATAGACGGATCTTCTGTTTATGGATCTACTCAAGATACCGCTGATTGGTTAAGAAAGGGAGAAGGAGGGCTCCTAAAGGTCACATCCGATCCAAATGGCGATCTCCTACCATTAGCTGCGGAAGATGATGAAACGGCACCTAGCATGAGTTTTGTTGGATTCTCTGCCTCTGAAAGATATATTGCTGGTGACGCTCGTGCAAATGAACATGTTGGACTTACAGCAATTCACATAATCTTCGTTAGAGAGCACAATCGGATTGCAGAAGTTTTAGGATCACAAAATCCTGAATGGACAGATGAAGAAATTTATCAAACTGCAAGAAAATATGTTACAGCATTAATGCAACAAATAACCTATCAAGAATATTTACCTTCAATGAATATTTATTCAGACACAGGTGAATATGATTCAACCGTAGATCCATCGATAAGTAATGCGTTTGCAACCTTAGCATTCAGGATGGGGCATTCACAAATAGGGCCACTTACATTACGTTTGGAAGAGAACAGAACCTCGATACCTCAAGGGAGTATCGCATTGGAAAATGGTTTCTGGGACCCTAATTCTCTAGTAACAGATGGCGGAATAGATCCTGTTCTCCGTGGTTTAGCATTTACTACTCAAGAAGCAAATGATGTAGGATATATTCACGCTCTCAGAAATATGTTGTTTGGAGCACCAGGGATGGGAGGAATGGACATGTGTGCTATAGATATCCAAAGAGGTAGAGACCATGGAATCCCTAGTTACGGAGCATTCAGAGAATTAGTTGGATTGGCACCAACCAATAACTGGTCTGACGTTACATCTGATTCTGAACTTGCATCTCGATTGGAATCAGTATACCCGAATGTCAGTTTAGCAGATCCACTAATCGGAATGTATGCAGAAGATCATGATTGGGTACATCATTTTCCCGAATCAAATGAATTTCATACAATGCATAGCACTGTAGGTCCAACAATGCACTATATACTCAAAGAGCAATTTCACAGATTAAGAGTAAGTGACCCATTATTCTACGAATGGGATCCAGATCTCTCACACGTTTTAGACGAAATCCGAAACACTACCTTGACAGATGTAATTCTTAGAAATACTGGCATACAAGGAATGGTATGTCTATCAATGATTTCAGAACAACATTGGTTAGAGAACTCTGAAGGAGATTTTACAACATCTGAAGATTATTGTATAAATGAAAATCTAAATTTTGTTCCAGGCCCTCCTGTTGAAATAAATAATCCAATACAGGACAGATCTACTATTCTTAACGCGAAAATGACTGAAAGAACTGCTCGAAGTGGATTGGGCGGAATAGACTTGGGCATGACATCTGAATGGGCAAGTTATGGCCCCTCCATAGCTCCTGGAGATTGCGATGGAGATGGGCTAATTGACATTGCAGTTGGTGCTCTTTTCGACCAAGAAGGATGGGAAAATGGTGATAATTTTAGTAACGGAAGAATGTATTTAATGAAAAATATCGGCGATAACCAATTCATCGACATTACCGAAGACGCAGGACTACCCACATCTAATTCAACTGCGTTGGGACTTACCTGGGCCGACTTTGACGATGATGGTGACTTAGATCTTCATGTATCCAACTTTGGTGAAGCAGATCTTGAAAATATTTCCAGTGGAGCCCCAAATGAACTATTTCGGAATGAAGGAGGATGTGTTTTCACGGAGATCGCAAAAGAAGTGGGAGTAGACAATCCTGGCCACTCATCAAAGGGACTTTGGGCAGATTATGACCATGATGGAGATTTAGACCTATATTCTATGAATTTTGGAGTTTTATCAGAAGAACTATTACTTGTTCGTCAAGAATCAAATATCCTGTATCAGAATCAGTTGAAAGAAACAGGAGTTGCTAATTTTAATCCAGTTACTATTCTTGCAGGAAGGATTGATGGAGGAACCTCAGAGCCAAGTTCAGATGGAGAAGTTGCTGTTGGAGAACCCTTTTCCATAGCGATTACAGCTCCCGAAAACCCTTCTGCTCAAATGCTAACGCCTACAGATACAGACCCAAACGGAAAGGGATCTGGAATGTCTTGGGCGGGTATCTTTGTTGATATGGATGGGGATTCATGGGAGGACATCTTTATTGCATCTGATTTTGGATTCTCTCCATTTTACAATGGAAGTGATTCTGGAGAATTCAAAACTTCTACCTTTTCGCACAATTTTTCACTACCAGGAACCGGCATGGGAGCTAGTGTAGGAGACATAGAGGGTGATGGAGATCTGGATCTTTGCGTTAGTAACTTTGGTCCTAACTATCTTTGGATGCAATCTGAACCAACCAATTGGGAAGAAGTTGGAGTGGAAAGAGGAATTGCAGAAAATATTCTAGTAAATTGGGACTGTAAATTCCTTGATGTTGATCTCGATGGAGACTTAGATTTGTGGTTTGGAGTAGGTAAAATCAATCCCTACACCTCTTTCAATAACAATTCGCTTTACATTAATGATGGAACAGGACATTTTATTGATGGAATAGATGCAATAGGACTTCTCGATCAAGGTAAAACAATGGGATCAACGTGGGCAGATTTTGATGGAGATGGAGATCTAGATTTAGTATTAGGAGACGCAAATATTGGAATCAGATTCTTTGAAAACGATGCTGCTCAGAGGGATAATGTAAGATGGATAGCGATAGATCCAAAATCTACAGACTCAAATGATGATATCAATAAAGATGCCATTGGCTCAATAGTTGATATCAAATTTTCAGATGGGAAAATTGTCCGACAAGCAATTCTAGCAGGAGATGGATTCACTGGTTGTTCGATTTCAGAAATAAGATTAGGTATTCCACCAGATGTTGAAATCGAGGAAATCAGAATCATTTGGAATGATGGAGAAGTAACAACCATGGACAAGTGGACATTAAATCGAATTAATGTACAAAATTATGAACCCGATGTAAATTTGTTTAACGAAGATATGAATAGCATATTTTTCATTATAATTTTCTCTATTACTATTTTCTTCGTAGTCATCATTATATTCAAGTCAAAACAAATTGAAATACAAGTAGAAGATGTTGAACAAGAAAATGTTGAATGATGCTTGGAACCGAAAATAACGGGTATGAGAGGCCCCTCCGAGAGCCATGATGCCGGGCATAGAGCAAGCCATTGAAGCGTTTTCTAATGGAGAACCGGTTCTGGTGTTTGACTCCGCTTTCAGGGAGCAAGAAACCGATTTACTATTTCCAGCAAGTGCCGCCAAACCTAGTGCAATCAGACAATTAAGGAAAGATTGTGGAGGATTACTCTTTTTGGCGATAGGAGATGAAGTCGGAGAAGGATTTGGATTACCTTGGTTACAAGATTTACATATTAATCCGGAATTAGTTAAGAGAAATCCAGTTCTTCATTATCTAATGACAAATGATCTACAATATGACTCTCGTTCAGCATTTACTCTAAGCCTAAACCATAGAGATACTTTTACAGGTATTACTGATAGAGATCGATCTTTAACCACTCGACGATTTTCAGAACTGTGGACCGAAATTACTTCTAACAAATTAAGTGAAAATGAGCGTATGGAAGCATTAGGAAAAGAATTTCGGACTCCTGGACATATTCCAGTATGTAGAGAATCTCCAGGAGGTTTAGCAAATAGACAAGGGCATACCGAATTAGCCGTGGCAGTTGCTAGAATGGCTGGCCTTCCTCCTATTGTAATCGGTGCTGAAATGTTACAGCCTGACGGAGATGCAGCATTATCTGTAGAAGATGCTAGAGAGTATGGTGAAAAACATGGTATTCCATTTCTAAGCGGAGAGGATATACTGATTGCATCAGGGTTGAAGAGGAGCTGAAGGCATTGACGAAAATAATGGCAGTCGGTGTTTTCGATCTCTTACATGCGGGCCATCTTCACTACTTAGAAGAAGCAAAAAAACTAGGTCAACATCTGACAGTCGTTATCGCACATGATGATACAGTCAGAAAAAGAAAACATGAACCAGTAACAAATCACGATTTAAGACGTAGAATGGTTGCCGGATTAAAACCTGTAGACGACGCAATGATTGGAAATCCTCCAAATCAACCAATGTATGATATTCTCCATATTGTACAGCCAGATATCATTGCTTTAGGCTATGATCAAGAACATGCAGAAGTTCGAATTAAAACCGATCTAAAAGAAAGAGGATTTGGTAAAATCAAAGTATGTCGTGTAAGTGGTTTATCAGAAGATTTGGATGGAACACGAAAGATAATTGCTAGAATTTTAGAAATGAGACAGGATTCGGAGTGATATTATGTTCTCAGGTATAGTTGAAGGAACTGGAATTATAATAGATATCGAAGAACGACCTGAACATATTCATTGGAAAGTTCAACTCCCAAAAGGAAGTGGAGAAGGACTTGAGATTGGTGCATCAGTATCGTTAGATGGAGTCTGTTTAACCGCTACAAATATTGAAGATGGATTAATTGGTTTTGATCTAATTCAAGAAACTCTGCAACGGACAACTCTCAATGAAAGATCAATTGGTGATTTAGTAAATATCGAAAGAGCACTGCGCTATGGAGAAGAAGTAGGAGGGCATCTGGTTTCAGGACATATTATGGCAACGGGTACTATTCTAGACATCACATATCCTATCGAACAAAATGGAGAATATGCAGATGAAACAGCAGATATTCGAATAGGCATACCGAATTCATTGATTGACTATATTTTTGAAAAGGGATATATTGCGATTGATGGAATTTCTCTAACAATTGGAAACGTTGACGAATCATCAGGATTCTATCTACATATTATCCCAGAAACTCTTCGACGAACAACTTTAGGAACGAAATCTGTGGGCGATAGTGTAAATATCGAGATCGATTCCATGACACAAGCTGTCGTCGATACCGTCAAACGAGTGATGATTAGGGAGAGAGAATAATGAACATAGGACTAGTATGTGGATCATTCCATAAAAAAGAGGTTGAAGAGATGATTCAGTATGCTCAAGATGAAGCTAAAAAATATCAATTAGATATCATTGAAATTGTTTGGGTACCTGGATCTATGGAAGCACCTCTAGCAACTGCTCGTCTTCTAGAAAAGGATGACATTGCTGGAGTTGCATGTCTCGGAATAATTGAGAAAGGCGAGACTTCTCATGGTCTAGCCATGGGTCAAGCAGTGATCAAGACTTTAGTTGATTTACAATTAGGATATGACAAACCTGTTGGACTGGGTATAATAGGTCCTGGAGCGGAAGTACACCATATTCCACCTCGTTTGGAACCACATGCAAGAAGTGCCATATCTGCAATTAATGCAATGATATGAGGGGTTCGTGTGATTGAGAAACTACGATTCATAACATCAATCATACTAGGCGCCGCATTTTTGAAAATAGGCATAGATCATTTTCTCGATCCGGAATGGTTTGAGCCTATTGTTCCGGGAATACTAGGTTTCCCTCGATTCTGGGTTTTAGTAAGTGGTGCAGTAGAGATTATTATCGGAATAATGCTAATTTTTCCAATGACACAAAAAATTGGGGGTAAGAGTTGTGCAATACTCCTGATTATACTATACTGGGCAAATCTCAATATGTGGATTAATGACATTCCAATCGGAGGACAAAGTTTTGAAGGGAAATGGCATCTACTAAGATTATTTATCCAATTATTGCTGATTAGTATTGCACTTTTCATCGGGGAAATTATTCCAAGAAGAGATGATTCTGATGAAGATATTGCATTGATTGTATGAAAAACTGACTAGATGTATTGAAGGAGTGTCTGCTATTCCGCCGAAGATATGAGCGGCGACGGAGTACACAACGTGATCATCATTGGTAGCGGCCCAGCGGGATACACAGCTGGATTGTATACTGCCAGAGCAATGCTATCACCATTGATGTTTGCAGGATATATGTCTGGAGGGCAACTTATGCTGACAAGTGATATTGAGAATTTTCCTGGGTATCCTGAAGGAGTTGAAGGACCTGAAATGATGATGCAGTTAAGGAAACAAGCAGAAAGATTTGGACTTGAGGTACACGATAAAAACGTAGAACGAATCGATACATCAGAGCAACCTTACACAGTTTGGGTAGAGGGAGAGCAACACAAAGCTCACGCACTAATTATCTGCACTGGAGCTGAAGCAATTTGGCTTAATGCAGAAGGAGAAGCAGAACAAAAAGGTAGAGGAATTTCTACTTGTGCAACATGTGATGGGGCCTTCTTTAGAGATGAAGAAATCATAGTTATAGGAGGTGGAGACTCTGCTATGGAAGAAGCCACATTCCTTACCAGATTTGCTAGTAAAGTTACTCTTATTCATCGTAGGGATGTATTCAAGGCTTCGAAGGTAATGTATGAAAGAGCGGCGAATCATCCCAAAATAGAAATCCGTACTTTTAGGCAAGTAACGAAGTGGTTATCCGATGAGAAAGGACTGTCAGGAGCAGTATTAGTAGATCCTAGAGATGGAAAAACCGAAGAAATCTCGTGTACAGGCGCATTTATCGCAATCGGGCACACGCCCATTACAAATTTCTTGGAGGGACAGATCGAAACTGATGATTCGGGATATATCATAAATAAAGAACACACTATGACCAGTGTGCCCGGTATTTTTGCAGCAGGAGACGTCGTAGATACAAGATATCGTCAAGCAATCACGGCAGCAGGAATGGGATGCCAAGCTGCAATCGATTGTGAACGCTGGCTCGAAGAAAATATACATTAATGCAAACATTTCAAATCTGGAGGGAAGGATGGATAGTCATGCAGCCGGATCCCGATGAAGACCCTTTTGCATCTGCTGCTGCGGAATTTCAAGCAGCGATTCAAAATTACCAAGCAGAGACCACCAAGAAAGGGGCCCCAATTCCTCCATCTCCTGTTGCATCATCTCCTGTTGAATCTCCAGGATTATCACCTGTTCCTAATCCTCTAGAAGACAAACAAAGAAATGTTGCAGAACAAACAAATGTTCCTCCTACTCCGATTCAAAATCAAACCATACCTGGCACTATGCCCGGAACCATGCCTACCGTTCCCGGGACTATGCCCGGGACTATGCCTACCATTCCTGGAACTATGCCAACTTCTCAACCTAATCCGGTAATGTTGGCTGGACAACCTCAATCTGCAAATATGATTCCAATGGGGTCACCGATGGGGATGGCTGTTCCTCCTACCACAAACGCGGTTTTGGCTCTAGTTCTAGCGATCTTAGGTTGGGTAGGATGTGGAATCTGTACCTCTCTCCCTGCATTATTTGTCGCCCAATCAGCAATCAAAACAACATCTGCATATCCGAATCATCCCGATTCTGGAATGGCTAACGCTGCTAAATGGGTTTCACTAATCAATGTCATTTTATCGGTTTTAGTCATTTTATTCTATGTTGTATTATTTGCAGGATTAGCAGCAAGTGGTGAATTCGATGCAGGAGTGTTTGTTTGTGATAATGGAGACACAATTCCTAGTGAATGGGTAAACGACGGGGACAATGATTGTGGCGACTGGTCAGATGAGAGCCGTTAAGAAATACCCAAGTATGAAATCAACTTGTCCTTACCCCTAACCATGTCCGACGATCGCGAGGCGCGATATGCTAGGCATCTGATGTTACCAGAATTTGGACGGAAAGGGCAGGCTGCATTAGAAGAATCTAATGTTGCATGCATTGGAGCAGGAGGATTAGGATCTTCTGCATTACTGTATCTTGCAGCTGCTGGAATCGGAACAATTCGTATCATTGATGATGATGATGTTGAAATTAGTAATTTACAACGGCAAGTAATCCATGGAACAAAAGATATAGCAAGAAAAAAAGTTGATTCAGCGGAAGAACGACTAATGGATGTGAACCCATTAATCAAGGTAGAAAAATTCGCTGAACGCCTAGATGGACAAAATGCGTTAGAATTTCTTCATGGAATTGATTTAGTCATTGACGGAACTGATAATATCCCATCAAGGTACTTACTGAATGATGCTTGCGAGATATTAGGGATTCCTTGGATTTATGCAAGTGTTTTCCGATATGAGGGACAATTAACTGTGTTTAACCACCAAGGAAGTGCAAATTATCGGGATCTGTTCCCTAATCCTCCTCCTGCAGGAAGTATTCCAAGTTGTTCAGAAGCTGGGGTTTTGGGGGCATTGCCAGGCATCATGGGAACGATGCAAGCCATGGAAGCGATCAAAATTATTGCAAATGTAGGTCAACCACTATCAGAACGGTTAATGATTCTAGATACTAGAAATATGACTTCTAAAATTCTCAGTTATTCAAAAGATAAAACACGACAATTAGTTACAATACTTGACCGACAAGACGAATATATTGACTCCGGGTGCGAGGTACAAGGAGAGTCCGATATGCAGTCGATGACAGTAATCAATCTCCATGAGAGAATGGAGGGGAAGGCGCCATTTCTCCTCGATGTACGGAGAGCAAATGAAGAAGTAATCTGTAGTATACCTGGAACCGATTTACGAGTCGAACACACACAAATACTCGAAAATCTAGATTCTATTCCTAAAGACCGCGATATTGTAGTATATTGCAGAAGTGGAATCAGAAGTATGTCTGCAATAGCCGCACTGGCAACCAATGGATGGAAGTTAGAACAATTATGGAACCTAGATGGAGGGATCCTTGCTTGGTCGAAAGAAATCGATCCATCAATGCCACGATATTGAGAAACCGGCTTATTTCGCTCAACATATATGCAAGGTTGAAGACTAACTTAGCAGAGATACAGTCATGCAGACGGTCCTCATCGCCGATGAACAAGATGGGCGCAGGAGTTTATTGGCATCTAGTATTGAAAGACATGGCTTTGAGGTAACACGAATTAGTACTCTTCGACAATGTGAAGGAACTGCTTTAGCCACTATGCCCGATGTTGTTCTGGTCGATGGAACATGGGCTACCGGAGATCCACTGAGTTCATGTTCAAGACTTACTTCTGATCCAGAATTTGCATTGAAATCTAGAATCGTTCTACTTTCAAAGCAATCTGATGAAGATCATTTGATGGCCGCAGCACAAGCAGGAATTTCTGAGGTGATACTAAAACCAGTAGACATGAAGATGTTAGTTGGTCAATTGACCAAGCATGCAAACAAAGTGTTTGTTCCCCCTCCTGCAGAAATTAAAAAGGCAGGAAAAAGTACGGGTGTATTTGAAATAAATGTTACAGCAGATGAGCCAGGATGGGCGTTACCCATCCTAAAGGAAGTCCTCAATGATGCTACTATAGATGAAGAATTTGTTATGAATGTACTCGGAGATTTAGAACTTGGAGGAGAAGATGTAGAACCTGAAAGGGTAATGGCAATCCTTAGAACTGCATTTGATAGACTGATTGTTGGAGCGGATCAAGAACTTTCAGAATCTGAAGATGAAGAAAAAGAAGTAAAGAGAGCCGAAGTAAGTAGCAAAATGATTGAGGCTATGGAGAAACGTGCAAAGGAACTGGAAGACGAGATTGCATTGTCTCTTGAAAGACTAATGATAATGCCAGATAAAGTTGCAATGATATCAGACGAGAAAGAAATGACTAGAATCGACCCGAATGCATTGCAAATGACTCGCCTAAGTTTAGAGGTAATTTCAGACCTATTGTTTGAACTCAGTCTGCCCGGTAGAGTTGAGGATACAACACTTCTAACCCAAGTACAAGATGCAGCTCAAATGGCTAGTGATGCCTTAGATGCCATAAAAAATGGCCAAGAATAGCCGAATCGTTTGAATGGCGTCTTCCATTGGTAGATGCGAGGGCAGGGGTATGCAGGGCGAACTTCCTCCTATTCGAGGCGGAGAATGGCGGCCTAGAAGACATCTAGATTTCTATCAGTCAATCGATTCCGAAAATGTAAGAAGAGAATTACTTCGTTTTGCTGCTGAAAGACATGATGGCCATTTACGATTAATTGACCATATTTGGTCCGGGATTTACCCTAAATCGCAAAAATTAGATGGGGCATCTTTTCATGAAGTATCAGAAAAATTTCTGTCAAATCTTGAAAAGAATCTTGATTCCAGGAGATCTGAACCTTCACTTCAGCCCATGATTGATTCAGAAGTAATCCCGAGACGTCTTGGACATCTACACTTGAATAGAAGATTGCAGCGATTTCTAATTGATATGAGATTATGTCTCAGAAGAATTGCATATTCATCAGCAGTAACAACAGAAATGAGAATGGATTGGCAACGTTGGATGCACAGGACAAGAACACTTGATTCTCATCTGAAAGATCTCTTCATTAATGGGGTAGAAACCCCTGATGGCGGTAGTTTTGGAGGGAAAGGATTCAGATCAACATGGCAAGAAGCTGTAGTCGCTTGTGCATCTGCATTGAAGAGATCAGTAGATCTACCCTCTAATGAAAGAAATACTGCTGATGTTGTTGCCCCTATGATTCGTGATGTGGGATTAGCTCTATCAATGGGGCAAACACCAACGGAAATTTTTGCCGCTCAGATGGGTAAAGCAGACTCATACATGGATGGAGGTCATCCAGGTTCTGGTGGAAGAGATTTACATATCGGAGAATGGGAAAAAGGGGTTCTGCCACCAACAGCGCCTCTTCCAATTGCATCTGCTACCCTTACAGGTGTAGCACTTGCAGCATCGTTGTTAGATGTCAGAAGATTTCACTTAGCCCCTGTAGGAGAAGGNTGCAGTAGTTCAGGAGAATTTTGGGAAGCAATGAATCTAGCTGGAGCCAGAGGATTACCGATCGCATTCATGATTCAAAACAATCAAATTGCTCTGGATACATTTGTTACAGGCCAATCGGGAGTCGAAACTTTTGGAGACAAAGCATCGGCTATGGGGTTCCCAGGTTGGACAATAGATGGCTCAGATCCAGTACAATTTTACTCTTCGACTGCAGTTGCTAGGGAGTTTGCTCTTGGGGGTGGAGGATCATCCCTAATTCATGTTGAAACAATGAGAGGGTGTGGACATGCCCATCATCACGATGATCTGTATCTTGGAGCTCCTAGTGGCAATCCCCCTGGATATGTAGATCAAGATTTGATTGTATATTGGGAATCTAAGGACCCACTACCAAATCATAGACAAATCCTCATAGATCAAGGAGTGGAAGAAACTGAAATAGAAAAAATGGAATCAGAAGAAATTACATTCGTAAATTCTGCAAGAGAAGAAATGGAGAGAATGGAATGGCCAAATCCAGAGACTGTGACCAGAGGAATCACTAGTATCCATGATGCTGAGTCTCAATCATCTCGACTAAAGAGAATACAAAATCATACTATTTCCTCAGAAGAGGGACCTGTAGAAGTAGGCATAACAACAATGAAATTTTCAGAAGAAAGAAGTGCATGGACTATGGCTAGAGCGATTCAAAATGGTATGATTTCTATTGCTGAACGCTATGGAAGATCTACTGTTTTCATGGGGGAAGATATGGAAGTTGCTGGTGCATTTGGCATGAATATCCCATTAAAAACGGCAGGACATTCGGATCTTCTTCTTGATATGCCATTATCTGAAGCAGCGATAATTCATTCTGCTACAGGAGCGGCTCTTGGAGGTATGCGTCCTATGGCTGAAATCCAATTTGGAGGATTTGCAGCTCTTGCAATGAATGCCTTGATCAATAATGCGGCTCAACTGAGATGGCGGTGGGGGGCAGATGTTCCATTGACGGTGAGAATTCCTCTCGGTGCTAAAACTCGATCCGGTCCATTCCATGCAAACATGATTGAATCTTGGATGGCGAATGATCCTGGTTTGGTTATTTTATTCCCTTCATGCCCCCAAGATGCATATGATCTATTGATCGAAGGGGCCGCTCTACCAGATCCTGTAATCTTCCTAGAACATATAGGGATGTATGGCTTAAGGGGTGGACTAACCGGATGGGGAGACTCAATAAATCAAGATGTAGATATTGAAACCGTTAATCAACGAATTGATTCAAACAAAGATTTAGTGGAAATTGGACGTGCTAAAACAATCAGAGGGGGCAGAGATGTTACTATTGTCACTTGGGGAGCAATGGTCCACATTGCGAGACATGCGGCAGAAATGGTTGCTCGAGAAGGTATTGAAACAGAGATCGTCGATCTCAGAACATTATTGCCGTTCGATGCGGAGACTTGTGTAAAATCAGTACAAAGAACTGGAAGGATGATGGTATTACAAGAATCTCAATGGAGTGGTGGATTTGGACATACAGTATCGAGCAGAATATTGGAAGAAGCCTTCTGGGCCCTCGAGTCTCCACCAGTAGTTGTCGGTGCTCTGGATACTCCGGTTCCCTTTTCACCTCCCTTAGAGGATCATACAATCCCAGATGTAAACTTAGTTGCAGAACATCTTAGATTACTAATGAAAGCATAATTTACACCCGACATTGTCATTATGCAAAACTTTGACCGAATAACATGGAGGAGCGATTGGTGGTGTCTGGTTTCAAACTTTTATCAATCCAATCATCTATCGTTCTAATGGTAGCTATTATCCCTTTGACAATGATTTCTGAGGGAATTGGCATCAGCATTATTCTACTGATTTTATCTACTCTACTTCTGATCACTAGTGCTGAAACATTTGTAGATTCGGTAAAAAAAGCAGCAAGGAAATTAGGTGTTTCTGAACTTATTATTGGGTTAACAATCGTTAGTATTGGTACATCACTACCTGAGATATTAGTAGGAGTAAACAGTTCATTAGAAGTGGCCGCTATGGGAGGTTGCACGTCTGAAATATGTCCTTCTGATTTTGCATTAGGCAATATATACGGTTCAGTTTTAGTGCAAATTAGTCTTGTTCTTGGAATCGTAGTGCTCATCCATCCACTAGAAGTAAGACCTGATTGGTTAGCAAGAGATGGACTGCTAATGTTTCTTGCAGTGATTTTACTCACTGCACTGATACTAATTGACGCTAAATTAGATCGACTAGAAGGAATTATTCTTTGTCTAATTTACATATTTTATATTTTTAATCTACTTCATCAAAGTGATAGAATTCGAGAAGATGAGTTGCTGTTAACGGGTACAGAATTTATCAAAATTGAGGAAGTAAATGTAAAGAGAATTTTTCTCGGCATAATTTTAGGATTGAGTCTAGCAATTTGGTCCGCATCAATATTAGTTAAATCGGCCACTGATATTGCATCCAGTCTCTCAATTCCTTCAGCATTTATTGGAGCTACAATTACTGCAATAGGAACCTCTCTTCCTGAACTTGCTGTGGCACTTACTGCTGCAAGACGTTCGAAGGGTGTTGCGATTGGAACCCTAATTGGTTCGAATATTACAGACCCATTATTGTCAATCGGACTAACGGCAATAGTATATCCAGTAACGGTTGGATCATCTGCTATTTTCTTCGCACTAATTATTCCTGCAACAGTTCTAACAACTGGTTTGAGTTTATTGTTCATGTACACTGATTTCAAATTTCAACGCTGGGAAGGTGGCGTCTTAGTATTCTGCTACGCAATATTCGTAGGATTAATTGTAGTAGCAACTGAAATAGTCTAATCTTCTTAGGGTGAAGGCTAAGTTAGGTTAGCCTATGGCGTAGCATGGTCGACCTCACTCTATCCGAAGAGCAGGAGATGTTACGAGAACTAGCTCATGAATTTGCAAATGAGAGTATTAGGCCCAAAGCAGAGCATTGGGATGAAAATAGTGAATTTCCAATGGATACAATTGCTGAAGCACATGAAATGGGATTGCTTAACCTTCACATTCCCGAAGAATATGGAGGCATGGGAATGAACTGTCTTACTGAGGCAGTAGTTCAAGAAGAATTAGCATGGGGAGATCCTGGTTTCGCGACTGCTGCATATTCCAATGGATTAACAGCAGCGCCAATCATCACAGGTGGAACTGAAGAACAGAAAGAGAAATACCTTGGATGGTTAATCGAAAAGCCATCTATTGCAGCATATGCAGTAACAGAGCCAGGTGCGGGAAGTGATGTCGCAGCGATTCAAAGCACCGCAGTGAAAGATGGTGATGATTACATCCTTAACGGAAATAAAATGTGGATTACAGGTGCAGGAAAAGCAGATTGGTTTTTTGTTCTAGCATATACGGATAAAGATGCAGGTTACAAAGGAATGAGTGGATTTATCGTAGAATCAAACTGGGATGGAGTATCGTTAGGAAAGAAGGAATCAAACATGGGTCAAAGGGCCTCTGATACTCGTGCTGTCAATTTCGAAAATGTCCGAGTGCCCGCGGCGAATTTAGTCGGAGGAAAAGAAGGGGGAGGTTGGTTTAATGCAATGGCAGCATTTGATGTTTCCAGACCAAGTATTGCCGCTCATGCAACTGGAATTAGTCGTGCTGCGTACGAACATTCTCTACAATATGCAGACGAACGAATGACTTTTGGAAAGAAGTTACATCAGCATCAAGCAATTCAATTCATGCTAGCAGATATGAAAACAGAAATTGAAGCAGCAAGGTTACTGACTTGGAAATCAGCATGGATGATGGATAATGGAATGAGAAATACCGAATTTGCAGCTCATGCTAAACGTTTTGCTGCTGATGCAGCAATGAAAATCACAACTGATGCAGTACAAATCTTTGGAGGATATGGATATTCAGAAGAGTATCCGGTTGCGAGATTAATGCGTGCTGCTAAGGTAATGCAAATTTACGAAGGAAGTAGTCAAGTCCAACGAATGATCATTGGACGAGAAATTGTTCGTGGACTATGAGGGGCGAATGACACTGTTTTTTCCTTTGAGATGCATCATTCTTGCTGCTGGTGCAAGCCGAAGACTTGGTGAACCTAAAGCATTGATTGAAAAGAATGGTGCACCACTTATTCAGTGGATGGTTAATCGACTTGAATCTAAAGGAGTCGATCCAATTATCGTAACTAGGCAAGAACTAATGATAGACATTGCACTATGTTGTCCCGAGAAAACAATTGTAGTAAATCCAAATCCAGATGCAGGTAGAACCGGTTCGATTCGATGTGGGATATTACATATTAATTTAGAAAAATCAAAACTCCGACCATATCGCCTCCTGATGGTCCCAATTGATAGACCAGGATTTAGTGATGAAACATTATCAATAATGATCAAACAGCACAAATGCAGTGTTCCTTCCAAAGATGGAAAAGGAGGGCACCCAATCATGTTGACACAAAATGAAATTGAAATAATTCTTTCACAAAAAGATCCTGATAAGCCATTACGTGAAATAGTTAGACCTGAATATATACAAGTTAATGATGAGAATCTACATCTGAATCTAGATCATCAAATTGATATTGAAAAATGGAGAAATATGTAATAATCTACGTTTTTAATTCTCAATTAAAATCAATAATAGGGAGATCATTTGTCGTCTTTTTAGGTTCGAATCTATGAGAAACGAGGACTTCAGGAAGTTCAGTATCCTCTTCATTCTGAGCAACGTTAGAAGCCCAGTCAACAAGAGCAGAATAATGAGATTGTTGATCAAGTTCTCCGAGCCATATTCGTCCTTCTTTGGTACTCAAAAGACAAACATTGTTCATACTACAAGGACCAAGACATCCAGATATGGTGAGTTTTACATGTTCACCAATATCGTTTTCTTTCCATGAATTCTTTAAGAAATCAATCGGAACTTCACTATTCCCCTTCTCAACATTTCCACAACAACAACCATTACAGACGGTTACTCTAGTAGGCATGGTTTCAACTCAATGCATTGGTCTAACATATTGGTCTGAATCAATAGGTACCCAAACATTAGTTCTCTCTTCATTCATGACTTCAACTCGATATGGATTACCTTGATCCCAACATTTCAAAATTCTTCCAGGTACAAAATCTCCAGTATTGGCATACACCAAATCACCAGTCTTGAATCTTAATTCTTCAGCTTTGCATTCCATCAATCCTGCTTGTAGAGCCTCATGATCTAGATTACGTCCAATGAAAACGAAGCGACATTCTCTAGTCTCTCCTTCTTTCCATGGAGCGACTTCTGGACTAAAATTTCCTGCAAAGAGCATGTGAACTCCCTGGAAAACGAACTTTCTATCCATACCCTTTACTGCTAATACGCCCTTATACCGGAACAAATCTGCACTGTATTTGTCTAATAACTCTCCAATCCATTTCTCTAATTTATTTACATTGAGAGAACCTTCAAATTTGGAGCTTGTAGAAGTCACACGATCATCATGCTCATGCTCTGAATCGGTATCAAGAAATTCAGGGTCCATTTCTAATGTTCTCTTCAAATCAAATGAACCGATATTGATCAACTTGTCAGGAGAAATGACACTGTTTTCAGTGTGATAAATTGGAGCAAAACCATTGATTGATTTGATTTTATTTTCAACTTCTTTTAATTCTTCTTCGGAGACAAGGTCTATTTTGTTTAACATAATCCGGTCGGCAAATGCAAGTTGTTCAACTGCTTCGTTTTCTACTCCTTCTGGCTTTTCTTCATCGACATGTTGGATGAGATGTTTGGCATCAACTACGGTTATTATTCCATCCAATTTGTAACGTGAAGCGACGTTTTCATCCACGAAGAATGTTTGAGCAACAGGTGCTGGATCTGCAAGACCTGTCGTCTCAATCAATACTCCGTCGAAGTCTTTGATTCGGTCATACATCTTGTCAAGTAATTCGGTAAGGTCTCCTCGAACAGTACAACAGATGCAACCATTCATGACCTCAATAATACTCTCCTCGGAACTCTCAACCAAGATATTTTCATCGATGCCGATGTCACCAAATTCGTTCTCTATTACTGCAAATTTCATTTTATGTTCAGTGCTTGTTAAAATATGATTTAGCAACGTTGTCTTTCCAGAACCCAAGAAACCAGTAAGAACTGTTACAGGAATTTTCTTATTCACTTTTGATGAACTACTCATTTAAACACCTATGCTATTCTTAGAAGCAGTCACTATTTATGCATTTGTCAATTGATTAAAAAAAAAAATATATAATTTTGAATTCAAATCATCAAAATTAATCCCGTAATTATTGCAGGTAGAACAGTATGAAAAGTTGCCCAAAGGGATGCAGTGCGATGCCTTACTAGTAGAGGGAAAAGTGCATCTCCATCTTGAGAAATTGCATTTGAAACAAGGCCTGGGAAACCAAGTATTCCTTCTACATAGCTTGTCATGATAATAATTTGAGGACCACATCCCGGAATCACTCCAACTAAGGCTGCAACAAAGATTGCACCTACACCTGCTCCATATGCTACTAAATTTGATTCATCTACTCCTCCGAATAACATACTGAATTCAAACACAAAATAGGCAATAAGAACCCAGAAAGTCACAAAGGATGTTTCAGATGCAGCATGAATTGTCGTCTCTTTAAACGAATCTAATTTGTCACCTATACTCGCTTCAGTATCATCTCCAAAAATTGAGCGCTGACCCAAGAAAATAGCTACTGAAAGTAAGGTCCCCAACAAACCAACCCATGAAATGAAACCGCCCAATGTTGTAGGATCTAAATTCAAACCTCCGTCATCAAAATCGAGTGTCGGCCCCCCGTCTATCGCACCCCAGTAAAGGAGTAAAATAGCAAAAACAAGACCCAATAACGTTACACACCACCAAATCAAATATCCTTGATGAACTACTCTATAGGAAAAACCGTCTGGTTCTTCTCTTGGTAATTCATCTCGAACATCATATTTTTCATCATAGATATTATGAGTTATTTCTTCTTCAATTTCTGGGCCAAATCTACCCAACGGAGAACTGGGAGTAATACGTATGAAATCAATTCCTAATCCCCAAACTACTCCTACAATAAATGAAATTAGATGAACAAGTAAAACTGGTCCTATTAGATCGGGATTCGCGATTGCACCTCCAATTAGTACAAATGCAGAATCACCTAATGTTGCAATTAAGGTTGCTACAACGGTGCCATACGAGACATATCCTCTCGCATACAGAGGCATCATTACAATAGCTCCACCACAACCTGGAGTAAGCCCCATCAAAGCTCCAATAATCGGTTGTAATTTGGTCTTAGAACGAATCCAATCTACAAAACGACCTGCAGTAACATATTGTAGCCAACTGAATAAAAGAACCATTGCTGCAACAAAGACTGTAACAGCAAGAAACGCATCACGCATCGAACGAAGGATGATGTCAATGACTTCAGAAGACGTTGTCATCACTCTTCGTAAGTGGCTACAGATGATAATGTTAGCCTATGCTAACTTTCCCTCAAACTCAAACCTAAGACCCTTCTGGCAGGGTCATGACTGCGCGTACAATGGCTTGGGCTTTAGAAAGGCTCAACTTAGGGCAATGTGTTGCTCTGGCAAGTGTTGTCGAATCTCAAGGATCTGTCCCAGGGAAGGTAGGAGCAAAAATTGCAGTTTCAGAAAATGGTGAACGCCATGGTACTGTCGGAGGAGCCGGTCTAGAAGAGAAAGTAATTTCTCATCTTACTGATATAATTAACAGTGATGCTTCACCTGGGATACATCGATTTCAACTTAGGAAAGAAGCCATGCAAAATACTAGTAAGGGTATTGAAGCGACTCCTCTCAACAGTCTTTGTGGGGGGGTAGTTACAATCGTCAGTGAATTTCTCAATACCTCGCCTCATGTTCTCTTAGCAGGTGGAGGGCACTGCGCTATTGCAATCGGTAAAATGGCACATGTGCTCGATTGGAGAATAAGCATAATGGATACCAGACAAGAGTACGTTTCGGAGAATCATCATCCTCAAGCAATCGAACGAATTCACAGCTCTCCAGAAAGTTTCCTAGAGCGAGAAAATCCCAAATCTTTAGCCAGATTTACACATATTCTGATCATGGGACATGATTGGGCAATAGATCAAAATCTTCTGACTGGAATACTTTCAATGATGGATGATAAGGAATGGTCTACAACCGTGGGAACCATCGGAAGTAAAGCAAAATGGAATTCATTCTCTACTGCTGCCAAACAAATGGGAATTAAAACTTCGATTTTAAATCAGATTCTTTGTCCAATAGGAGTTGATATTAGCGCAGAATCACCTGAAGAAATCGCTATTGCAGTATGTGCCCAAATTATCGATGAAAGAGCAAGAATACTTCGCGGGGAAGATAAAATCAAACATACAGGATGGAGATCTACTCAGACTGATTAGAGCCGCCAGTAGATTCCCATTGAACGCTAACAACGCCAGCATCATCTATTCGAATAATTGGAACAAAACCTGGATTTCCGGTAGCAACCACACTTGCAATACGTGAAACCATCCCTCCAGTAATTTCCATTTGTAGATCCGAACCAAAAATAGGGAATCTCACATCTGATACCTTTCTTGGTATTTCTTCAACTATTTGAGATTCTTCAGTCGTACTAGGAGTCAATTTTTCTAATGCGTCAGCGATTTCTTCCTCCATCAAAGGCATAGGAGTTTCTTTATTTTCTTCTTCTAATTCAGTGATAGTTGGAGGAAGGTTATCGGTTTCATCGGATGCATGAATTTCTTTTTCATCTAAGGTTGGAGTAGTAACTCCAAACCCTGTTACTTCTAGAACCTTGACCGGATCTAAATGCCCATCTCCTTCTTCTTTAACCGAACCCATGCCCAATCCCCCTCGAGCAGAATACATGATCCCTTGAGCAATCATTGTCATAGCTGCTAAGAACAAAGCAACAATTCCGAATAATTCACCTAACTCGAAGCCTGTGAATATGATTCCTATTGGTAATCCAAATAAACTCATCAATCGTCTCCATCCATCGTTTCGATTAAATCCAAGGACTAGATGATGTCCAAATACTGTTACCATTGCAAATCCAGATAATGCTGCCAAATCTTGCCCTTGCATGGAATAATGGCCGTCAACAAAGAATAGAACTCCCAAAAGTGCATATAGTGTTCCAATTGTACCCGTTGCCCAACCAGTATCTGGTTCCCCAATTTCATTTTCAAAAATGTATGACTTGTACAGTTGATATAATCCCGAGATTACTAGGGTAAGTGTTGCGAGGTGAGTCCAGCCAAGGTCTGTGGAAGGATCATAAGTAGTGTAATCAAGTAATTCAGCCAAAAAGAAGGTCATTGGCAAGACCCATACTCTGAGACCAATAACTAGTCTATTGCGATACAAATCATATGCCAATATTGACATCATGAAAACTCGAATCACAGGTAAGAAATCATACATCTCTTGTGACGGAAATAAGATAAAAGCAGAATATCCCAGCAGTCGATTATAAATTCCAAACGCGGAGAAACTTGAAGGGGATTCCCCTAGATTGAAATCATCATCTAATTGAAGTCTATCGGTCTGAATCCAGCTGTGTAGATCGCCTCTAAGGTAAACAATGTATTGTACAAATGAAACAATACCAAACGTCATCAACGCCCCAGTATATGGTTCAAGGGTTGTAAGTTCACTCTCTACAGACATTTCCATGATACAAAATGCAGACCACATTGCTGCAAATGGATTGAACCAAAACCATCCTAGATAGCCACTCCTTAGTGCAGCAATAGTGGCAAAAATAGTCAAAATTGGAGGCACATATCGTCCATCAGGGACAATTACAGCAATGATGATTAATATCCAGAAAATTGGAAGATAAGGAGTATATTCTGACTTAGGTGTTGTGATTTTTCTATGTCTCACTACGGATATTATACACATTATTGCAAGTAATATAGTCGTCCATCTCGGTAATACATTATCGCCAAGGAGATTGGACATACCCCCAAGGTAAGGGATTTGTTCGAGAATTCCCCATACCAAATTTTGATTTTGGAAACCAGAAGTTGATACAACACCAATGAATAAAACAACTGGAGCAACAAGAATTTGGATAAATCCATGTTGATATCTAATGCTTCTATCAGCAACGACTAGTAAGACTGTAAGTGCCCATAATCCTCCTGAAATATCGAAAATAGATGCAATAAGAAGAACAAGTAAGACGCCACTATCTGTTTGACGTTCCTCAGCAGTAACATTTCCTGTGGCCTTGTACCTGTAACTTATTGCTAACAAACAAGAAATCAAGGCAACTTCTCGAATAATAGCTCCAGTTAGGCTTGGTTGATCAGTTATCCCTGTCAAAAAAAGAAGTGTTAGACTACCCAGTGCAGCCATCATTCGACTGTAAGGTGTTTTAACCTCGAATGCTCCAGCTTCATGGGCTCCAAGCGCCACAGTAACAATGAACAAGAATAATCTTATTTCTTGAATCGGGAGATTTACTGAATCAGATACAGTATTACTAGAAAGTCCAATGAATTGTGCTAATAACAACAGAAGAAATACAGCACCTAACGAAAGGCGTGTACCAGGATCTGCACTCCAAGTCCCATTAACATCCCAACTTTCTTTTTCCCTTATTGGGAAACAGATGATGTGAATTGCAAGTGCACAAAGAGGTAAGATGAACAAAACATATGGATCGGAAGTACCGCCCTCACCTACTGATGCAGGTCCAGAAGAGAACGATGTAATCAATATAGCAAGTAACGGGATGAATAATTCCCAAGTGGGTACATGTTCTTCATCTGAAGATCCTCTTACTTTCAAGAATATAGAAGTGAGTGCTGCGGCAATAACCAAAGAAGAGAAAATTTGATCTGCATCCACCAATACTGCAGTGGTGAGAGAACCGATTAGCGCCAAGCTTCCAACCATAATAGAATGGAATCTACCTTCGGATGTTTGCCAAATGGAGAGAATTACCAGAATCGGGAAAATTATGTACAACAGAAAATCACTTGCTTCAATCGCTCCAAACAATATATCTGAAGAATCGCCTACAATTATTGAGCTAAACCACCAAGAGGCACCTAAAGCTACAAATGTACCTATTACTACCCAATTTCTAGCATGATCTCTAGTTGCAAGATATCCAAAGGCTACAATCCCTACACACCAAGCAATTGCAGAACCTTCACCATGCAACATTGCGATTGCAAGGGCTAAACCGATAGGCATAGCCGGTGTTCTTTGCATATACGTAGATCCAAACCATCCAACTAGAAGTGCTGCCCATAATACAAATGAAAGATCATATGGCGGACTCGAAATTGTTACGCCTCCGAAGAGGAATGATTCTCCGGCTGAAATGAATTGTGCAAGTAATATTGCACCTACTACGAAACCTGAACTGTTCTCAATCATTTTCCTATCCAGTGATTTGTCAATTGCAGTGATTCCTGTAATTATTACTATGGGAACGAGTAATCCAATAGCATCAATACCAAAATCAGCAGTTGATGATAGAAGTAGAGGGAAAAGAGTAGCCGACCCGGCTGAAATTAGGAAAAGTTGAGCCCGATCTAGACGTAACGAGATGATTATTGAGGAAGTAAGTAATGCGATGTAAGATATTGAAGTCCACATACCTAGACCGGTGGCAGTCCAATCTTCCCAAATACTCATCACACTCAGAGCCATAGTGATTGGTGCCAAGACCAAAACTGTACGAACGGTGTTTCCTAAGTCATTTTTTTCTGTTTGCCAGACGCCAATAATTACCGCAATTAATACTGACAATGCTTGCACAAATGTCATCCAATCTGGAATCCAATCTACTTCCCCTGCTCCAATATCTGGAGAAATCAGACTTACTTCTTGAATCAAAAACCAAATACTGAATCGGCTGAGCCAAACCATGGATAATGTACCGAAAACGACAGCTACACTTCCAAGATAATCTGGAAAAACACCTTCGAATGTAGGTATTTTTTCTCTCTTCATTAATTCAAGAAAAACGATTACTCCTAGAGAAGTAGCACCCAATAAACATCCTAACAGCAAATAAGCATAATCGGAGTCAACTTGTACTGTAGTAACATAGTAAACTGCAGCAGCAAGTAACACGCTACCTCCAATAATTGATGCTAACATTCCCATTTTTGCAGCATCCATTTCAGATGAACTCAGCACAGTAGTTGTAAGCGTCCCACTTTGGTCCGACATTGTGCCCTTATGACTTTAGAGAGATATAACCAATATCCCGAATCCTAAATTTAATCAACAATTACTGCTCAGTTTTACAACTCTCAGAAGAATAAAACCCTAATCCTCAAAGATGTGGTTCTCTTGGATGGGACTACATGTCATCTCCCATCCATATCCCAATGGTCCCATCGGACCCAATGGAGACATGGACTGGGACAGTAAATGGAAAGGAAGAGACTCATTTAGCACATAGTCATTCAATTCTACTGGATGTTCTTAGGGATAAGATAGGTACTCTGGGAGTAAAAAGAGGATGTGACATGGGTACATGCGGATGTTGTGCAGTTTTGGTAGATGGTGTTCCAAAATTATCATGCCTAACTTTAGCCTTTGAAGCAGAAGGAACGAAAATTACTACTGTAGAAGGATTGGCTGATGGACACCACCTACATCCTATTCAACAATGCTTTGCAGATCATGGCGGGAGTCAATGTGGATTTTGCACTCCTGGTTTCTTGGTTGTGAGCGCCGCCTTGCTAGAAAATAATGAAGACCCAACTGAAGAGGAAGTCAAAGAAGCAATAGAAGGGAATCTTTGTCGATGTACAGGATATCAACAAATTGTTACTTCTGTAATGGAGGCAGGTAAAATGCTCCGTGAAGGAATCAGCGGGGACGACCGTACAGAACCTGCATCAGACCCTCATCCGATAGGCCCCGATGAACCATCATTGCCACCCGGAGATGCGAGGTGATATCATGAGCAAAGGATATCGTCAAGCACCTGGAAAGGGAGGAAAAAAGCGCACTGACGGGAAAAGAATCGCAGGAAAACAAGATTTCGGAGTACCAGGAAGCGGAGGATCAAATCCATTTAGCAATCTACAAGACATCGATAGGATTCCTGCTAGCCAAGGTGGACAACTAGAACAACCCAGAGGACCACATGTCCATGACCCCCATATTACTGGTCAAACCATAGGGAAGCCAACTCCTTTGGTCGATTCAAGATGGAAGGTAACAGGACAGGCAGAATACGGAGACGACATTAGATTACCCAATGAATTGTTTGGAAAAATTTTGAGATCTCCTCATCATTATGCTAGAATAATATCCATCGATACGTCAGTAGCAGAATCTCTTCCGGGAGTAAAGGCTGTAGCAACTGGAATGGATTCAGTAAATCGTTTCGGAGTACTTCCCGTGACTAAAGATGAACATGCTATGGCACAAGAGAAAGTTCGACATGTAGGGGATTTAGTGGCTTGCGTTGCTGCTGATTCAGAAGAGGCAGCGATTGAAGCATTGTCTCTAATTAAGGTAGAATATGAAGTATTAGAAGCCGTTCATGATATGGAGGATGGACTTTTGGATAGTAATGATCCCATCCATGATCGTGGCAAATATCACATCGGTGAATCAAATGTGCAAAAACGTGTTTTCCAACAATTTGGACATACTGATGCTATGAGAAAAGCAAAATTCCAATCTAAGTCTGATTGGTCTTTCGCTGGATTGCATCATGGATTTACTGAACCACATGCAGTAGTTGCTCATTGGGATCCTAATGGAAGATTGCAATTATACACTCCTCAACAAGTTCCTCATTATGTTCATCGAGCACTATCCTCAGTTCTAGATATCCCAATGCATCAGATTAACGTAATCAGGACCTTTGTAGGAGGAGGTTTTGGAGGAAAATCAGACCCATTTCCGCATGAAATGTGCGCTGCGATTTTATCTCGAAAGAGTGGACGTCCCGTGAGAATTAATTTCGATAGAGAAGAAGTGTACTGGATTAACCGAGGTAGACACCCTAGTCGTATTCAGATGGAAGTATTTGCAGATGAAGAAGGTAGAATTGCAGGAATAGAAACAGATGCACTCATCGATGGAGGTGGATTCGCATCATTTGGCCACGTTACAACCTACTACAACGGAGTCCTCCACACTTCTCCTTACGAAATAGGAGGATTTCACTACACTGGAGCAAGAGTTTGGACAAACAAGCCAGCTAGTGGAGCGATGAGGGGACATGGAGCAGTGAATTCCCGATGTGCTGTGGAAGTTGCAATTGATGAAGTATGTGAAGACATGGGAGTAGACCCTATGACCTTTCGTCTAGCGAATCTACTCCCACCACATAGTAGAACGATTACCGGATTCAGAATAACAAGTACAGGAATGAGAGAATGTTTAGACGAAGTAAGGAAACAATCAGGTTGGGATGATAAATTCCGAAAATTGCCTTTTGGTCGTGGAATTGGAGTAGGTTGTGGATTCTTTATTTCTGGTTCAGGCCTTCCTATTCATTGGGACCCGGAAAACTTTCCACACGCTGCAGTCCACTTACAATGCGATATGGATGGTGGAGTAACAGTACATACTGGGGCAGCAGACATCGGACAAGGGAGTGATACAGCAGTAGCACAAGCCGTCTCTGAAGTATTGGCTCTACCTCTAGACATGATTAGAATTCGAAGCAAAGAGAGTGATACAGCCCCTGTAGACTTAGGATCATATTCCTCTCGTGTTACTTTCATGAACTGTAATGCTGCAATTCGAGCAGCTATTGAAATGAGAGAAAAAGTATTGAAGGCAGCTTGGGAAATTACAGGATATCATCCGGATTCGTTGGTTTTAGGAGATCGCAGAATATACTACAAAAGAGACCCCGCTATTGGAATTTCTTGGTTAGAAGCCGTACACAAAGCACAAGCAGATACGGGGTCTCTAATTTCTTCAGGTGCATATAGAACTCCTCCAATGGGAGGCGTCCACAAAGGAGCAGCAGCAGGTTTAGCACCAGCATACTCATTCTCAGCATATGTAGCAGAAGTGGAAGTAGATCCGGAAACAGGGTTTGTTAGAATCATCAAAGCTTGGGCTGCTCACGATTGTGGAAAAGCACTCAACCCTCTTGCCGTTGAAGGCCAAATTATTGGATCTTGCCACATGGGAATGGGACAAGTTCTTTCAGAAGAAATGAGATATGGGCGGACTGGTCATTTACTGAATCCTGACTTGTTAGATTACAAGATAATGAGCGTACATGAAATGCCAGAAGTGGTACCAATTATTGTTGAATCAAATGATCCTGAAGGGCCTTTTGGAGCAAAAGAAGCTGGGGAAGGCCCTCTACTACCAATCCTACCTGCAGTAGTTAACGCAATTTACGACGCTATTGGTGTGCGAATCAATGAACTGCCTGTATCCCCTGATAGACTTCATTCAAGAATTGAGAAAAAGTGTAGAGAGATGAAAATAGATGATCCTATGGATTTACCAAACCCAAAATTCGAACCAACTCCGCTTCAAGAAAAATTATCCAAACGTGCAGATGAACACTCAGAAAGAGATCTTCAGAGAGATTTACTCAAAGATCGTAGTGCATACGTAAACGGAGTTCTTTTCGGATTCAACCCAGACCTTCCTTTACATGAACAATCTGAGGGATGGCGAGAATCGGTCACCCCTACTCCTGAAGATTTAGCAGATGATTCAAAGAGAGCAGCAAGAGCATGGAATCATGTTGAACGAAGACATAGAGGTGAAAATGCATGAAGACGCCTCCATTCAAATTCCATCGGCCAAAGTCCATAGACGAAGCGCTTAGAATTGCATCAGAACTCAAAAATCAAGGTGATTCATTTGACTGGATATCTGGTGGAACTGATTTATTACCCAACTACAAATGGCATATTAATCCAAAAAAACATGTTATTTCCTTAGCAAATATTAACGAAATGAAAACTCATAAATCCCATCATATCGGCGCAATGGTTAGTCTTCATGAATTAGAACAGGGGCCAACGCATCCATTAATTCGAAAGGCGGCGGGAACTATTGCTAGCACACTAATACGAAGATCAGGAACCGTGGGAGGGAACCTATGTCTTGATACCAGATGTTTCTGGGTTAATCAAACAGAAGATTGGAGAAGATCTATTGATTGGTGTCACAAATGTGATTGTGATACAGGAGCAGACTGTAGAGTAATTCCAAATCAAAATACTCTCTGTGTTGCAACTTATCAAGGAGATCTGGCTCCTTGTATGATGGTATTGGGCGCCAAAATACATCTTGCTGGTCCAGACGGAAAGAGATCGATGAACTTAGATGAATTCTATGCATTGGACGGAATGAAAAGAAATGTTCTGGAAGTAGGTGAATTCGTCACACACATAACTCTTCCAATCGAATCTGATGAACTAGAAGGAGACTATCAGAAACTTCGACTCAGGGAATCATGGGATTTCCCTGAAGCGGGAGTTGCAGCATCATGGAAAAGAAATGACAGCGGAATAGAACAACTCTATGTTGCTACTACTGCATGTGAATCAATTCCACGACTTCACTTGGAGCAAACATCTGTTGCATTAGAGGAATGGAATGGAAAAGAAAGTGCTAACGCACTAGCTGAAAATATCAGGAAAACAGTAAAACCGGTGAATAATACATATTTCCCCCCTGCATACAGGAGAAAAATGCTCAGAGTTTTAACAAAAAGAGCATTAGCAGGATCGTGGAGTGATTAAAAATGAAAAAATTACTTTCTTATTTGGTTATTTTTTCTATATTCTTAACATTGATGCCAATGATAAGTCAAAGTCAAGCAGTTGGAGGTTGGGAATTCGAATTTGTTGAAGAAGATGAATATATTTTCAATATCCCTGATTCAGATGATGCAAAAATTACTGTTGAATTTGAAATTACCAACTCATATCTAGTTGAAATCGAAATTGAATTAACTGTAGAAGGCCCTTTCAATGGTGAACTCCTAGGTGAGGACCCTCTACTTATTTCAATTGGCGCAGGCACTACAAAAACAGATGATTTCAAAATAGGAAATATCGAACTCTTTCAGACTAATTCCCCAGGGGGAGCTGAAGAAGAATTCAGAGCCTTAGCTACTCTGAAATCCATCGGAGGAATTGATGTATCTATGGCAAATGACTGGAAAGATGATCGTGGTACTGCAAAGATGCCAAGAATTTATGATTTGAGAATCGGAGATACATCGCAGAATCTTGAATTCAATCCAGATATTGAAACTTCATTTTCTATGGATATTACGAACCATGGGAACCTCGATGATCAAATTGGTACCGCAGAAGTTTCTGATGATTGCTCATTGATGACTGTCAAAATAGGCGAAGATTCAGAACTTACCAAAATCATGAAACCTCAAATTGTATCATCATCAGATTCAGCGACAATAAAAATCGATATAGAAATTTCAGCAGCACATCCATCAAGAAATTGTGATGTTGATTTACGGATCTCTTCAGGAGGATCTGGTCAAGGAGATGGCATTGTTTGGACCGAAGCATCATTCAGAGTAACGGTAAAAGAAGGCGAAGCACCTCCTCCACTAAATGATGATGATGATGATGATGAAAGAGGGCCGATAAATGAGCCAATTGTTACTGAACAGAATTTACCTTCTCCGGGATTTTCGATAATTATTGCTTCATTATTTCTCGCGCTAATAGCATATAGAAGAGAATAAAGAAAAATTACCTTATTTTAGACCAGGCATTCGATTTTGTCATAATCGGTATTGGACAACATATATGCGTGGCATAGGTTTGGAAGAAGCAGGCGTACCGAGAAAGACGCCCAATGACAGTGATTGAAATGGCGGTTGGAGAAGAAGGAAGTCGCTTCAATACAGTTGTTGCCATAGCTCTCATCACAACCTTGCTGATGGTCCTATTACTTCCAATGGCCTTTGCTGCAGGAAAGGAAACCTCCTACAGCGCATATGAGGATACGTCTGATGCATCTCAATTGTCTGATGTAAGAACTACTCTAGGACCCAGAGGTGCACAAATAGGAGAAGGTGTTGAAAGTCAAGGATACAATATCGCCAATACAATCTCTACTCCTATGCTAGTAAATGATTGGAAAAAACCACATCTTACAATGCTTCTAATTGTCGGTCCTGAAAAGCCGATAGATGAAACAGAAGCACAAGCGATTTATGATTTTGTAACTAAAGAAGGAGGAAAGGTCGTAGTAGCGGCAGATAATTCGAATGCCAATACACTTGCAGGAATGTTTGGATTAACCTATTATGATGCTCCTTTGTTTGATAGCCAACAAATGTATGGAATTATCAATGAGGATGGTGACGAATTCATGCATCCAACAAATGTATGGGGATTACAAAGTATCAACAAGGATGATTCAGAAATGCAAGAAAGTGAGAGAAACACGGGTTGTTCCGATCAAATGATTGAGGTAAAAAGTCTAGATTCATGTCGTATGCCGGTGATGTACCGTCAACCAACTGGAATAAAGGTAGGAGCACTGGAAACTGATGATCCAGAATCTTCTGACTACATTCAGCGTGACATCAATGTTCTTTCTTATGCTTCTAAAGCAGCCTTTATTGATATTGCAAGAGATGGTAAAGAAGGAACACTTCAAAATGATGCTCCAGGAGATATTGCATTAACTGTAAGGATTGATTATCCTGGAATCACGACCTCCGATCTTCTCAGAGGAGCCGCAGGAGATTCAGATTCAGGAATAGGAGATTTGACAGTAACTGGAAGTATCGTATTTGTTGCTGATGACGAAGTATTTGCTAATCAATATTGGACTTTATCAAGAGCCGAGGAAGCTGGACTTTCAGATGAGTGCACCGGTGCCACATGTTGGCAAAATGAATTAACTGGAGGAGATTTCTGGCAAGGCAATCATGCTTACTTCCATGCATTAATCTGGGACATGATGGAATTAGATAATAACGATCTGGCAAATACGATAAAAAATCAACGAGACAATTTCAACATTGTTTTTGATGAAAGTAGACACGTGACTGGAGTCGCTTCCCAGCCATTTATTGAGACAATTAGTACTATTGTTCTACTTACCTCTGATGATTTCTTAAAATGGTTGATTATCCTCAACCTTGGATTACTGCTACTAGTTTCTATCATGGTAGTACCTGAGAAGGCTAATTGGAGACACGTATTTGACCTAACTCGGTTTAGAGAACGGCCTACGAAACTTGATGCAACCCAATATCGTCAACGTGTACAAAAGGCTCTTTTCGCCAAAGTAAGAGTATTTTACGATCTTACACGTGACCAAATGGCTCTCAAAACTCCTGCAGAAGTACAACAGATGATTGGAGACCCCAGATTAGTGGAACTGGCTTACAGTACCACACGAACATATTCCCCCCAAGAACTTCGTGAGTTACTCACGAGTATTCGCAAATGGGGGAAGAAGTGAAAACCCCAAAGGATAGTGAAAGAAACATGGCAGCCCCACCTCCACCCCCAAACGCACCTGGCGCACCAGCGCCCCCAGCCGCCCCAGCAGCCCCTGCGCCTCCCGTTCCGGTAGCACCTGCACCTGCACCTGCAGCACCTGCACCTGCAGCACCTGCTCCTGCAGCACCTGCTCCTGCAGCACCTGCTCCTGCAGCACCTGCTCCTGCTCCTGCCGCTCCACGGCACCAGAGTAGTCCTGAAGTTAGAGAACGTCTGGCAGCTGTTGGACAAATTTCACAGGCAATCTCTGCTGAAGTTCAGAAGGTAATTATTGGAAAAGCCCACGTTATTGATAACGTAATGATAAATATTCTATCTAATGGAAATCTACTTTTCGAAGATTATCCAGGTCTTGCTAAGACTTTGATGACAAATACATTCGCAGATGCTCTAGGTTGTGATTTCAAGCGTGTACAATTTACTCCTGACCTTCTACCTGCAGATATCACAGGTACAAACATCTATGATGCGAAAAAGGGAGAATTTACGTTCAAACCAGGACCTATTTTCTGCAACCTGCTTCTTTCTGACGAGATTAACCGTGCTCCTCCAAAGACACAAGCGGCTCTTCTAGAAGCAATGCAAGAAAAACAAGTTACTATTGGAACTGTTACGCATAAACTTCCAGCCCCTTTCCTAACTATGGCAACTCAGAACCCCGTAGAACAGGAAGGTACCTATCCTTTGCCTGAAGCACAACTTGACCGTTTCATGTTCAAGATGAGCGTCGGATATCCAGATAGAGCGGATGAAGATGAGATTTTGGCTAGACGTATCACCAGAAAGAAGGATGCNGTCGATGTAGATGTTATCACTGATCCTGCNAGGGTTGTAGCAATGCAACAAGCCTGTGAGGACGTATATGTTGATCCAGCAGTTCGAATGTATATGGTAGAAATTGTATCTCGAACTCGGGAAGATCCCCGTGTTCTTGTCGGTTCATCTCCTCGTGGTTCTCAGGCTCTTCTCAAGACATCGAGAGCCGCAGCCGCTCTTCGTGGCCGTGACTTTGTTACACCTGATGAAGTGAAGGCAGTTGCACCAATTGCAATATCTCACAGACTAATTCTAAAGCCAGAACATCAGATTAAGGGACTAGAAACACAAGAAGTCGTTTCAGACATCCTAAGACAGGTTCCGGTCCCAACGGTCTGATTCTTGCTCGGAGTAATTTTGAGAGGGGTATTCTCATGGCATGGAGTAGGAAGTCTGCGATGTTTGCGTCGTTGGCAGCCGCTCTATACTTGTTAGGATTGGTACTGAGAAATCAGCAATTAGTCACTGTTGCAGTAGTTTTCTTATCATTCCTGACATATGCTGCTTTCAGAACATCACACGCAGATGTATCTGCATCCGGAAGAAGACTAGATGACCAAGAATTTGACGAAGGTGCAGAATTTAGGAATCTAAATGCAATGAGACAACTTTCTCAAGCACGTGTTTTCGAAGATAGCGATATTGACGTAACTCTTCGAATTCAGAACCTGTCAAACTTATCGAGAATCCTAGAAGTAAGAGATAGTGTTCCAGAAGTTATGAGGGTAAAGAAAGGGGCAAATTATGCTTTAATGGAGTTAGGTGGAAGGAGAGAAACTGAACTAAAATATTCGCTTGAGTGTCCTCTAAGAGGATTTTACACAGTTGGTCCAGTAGCTGTCAGAGTCCAGGACACTTTTGGCCTATTCCATAGAGAAAAAGAAATTCATCTATACGATGACTTTCTCGTATTCCCCAAAATGGAAGATGTCAAAGATGCATTTGTAAAGAGTAAAGTTCCGAAAATTTTCACAGGTGCAGTAAATATTAGGCAGCCTGGTGAGGGTTCTAATTTCTACAACCTTCGCGAATATGTACCTGGAGATCCGATGAGAAAGGTGAATTGGAAAGCATTCGCTCGCTCAGGAAAAATGATGGTCAATGATTTTGAAAGAGATGCAGTAAGTGATATTATCTTAATCATAGATAGTCGAAATGTATCGGAAACAGGCCCAGTAAGCAGAAACTCTCTGGTCTACAGTACAAGGGCAGCTGCTAGTTTAGCACAATATTTCCTTTCTCGAAGAGATTCAGTAGGTTTGGTAATTTATGGGGATGAAATTGTTAGTGTGGACAGAGATACTGGGAAAAAGCAGCTATACATCCTTCTCACAAAACTTGCTGGAGCAATGGCAAGAGGAAATACTCCGCTAAAGGTGGTAACAAATCGAATCATGCCTCACATTAACAAGGGTAGTCCAATTATTATTCTCAGCCCACTAGAAGACGACCCTACAGTTGTAGATGCAGTTAGAGATTTCCGTGCAAGGGATTTTGATGTTACTCTTCTATCCCCTAGCAGCCTTGAATTTGAATTTGATGCAAGGCGACTAGATAGAACTGGATATGAAGTCCTCAAGACTGAACGTGATATATTAATTAGCGAATTAAGAGGTCTTGGAGCGAATGTAATGGATTGGGAACCAGATATGCTTCTATCTACTGCTTTAGCCGGAGCTAGAGGATTCTAAGGAGGACGAATAATGACTGTAAGCAATGATACATCACATCTTTACGATGGTAAAACAGTCCGTTCTGGCGCACCAAGTAGAAAAAAGGCTGCAGGAAAAATTACTTCTTCAACCGAAATACCAAAAGATGCGATTCCTGAAGTTACAATCCCATCGTTTGTAGAAAGTCTGTTCGGTGGGCCCCTTGTTCCAAAAATGAAATTTCTTCCTGCAGCAAAGAATGTGCAAAATCTACAATTTGCTAGCGCTGGAGCGATGGTTGTTCTTGCGGTGTTAACATACATTGTAACTCCTCAGGTGGGTACACCTTGGTTTGCTCTCGGCGATATTCTAGATATTCCTGCAATTGGTACTGCACTACATGTTTTGATTATCCTAGGAAGCATTATGACTGGTTTCTGGGGAATTTTCCAACGCGATGCACGATTTTTACTTGGATCGTATGTTTTATTCATTCTAATTTCACTAAGGTTTGCTGCCAGTACTGTTACCTTTTCAGCTGACCTACTTCCTGACAGTGAAGGTGCTCAAAAATCACTATTAGTATTGTATGCAGTTTTCCTTGTGATGTATATCGAACTTAGTAACGGAGTAATTCGTTTCTCAATGCTTGATACTTCAATAAGAACAGGAGAAGTATATGTGATGAATGAGAAGAAAGTCTTGAGTCGTTATCAGGCATCTCTTATTTTGACTCCATTAATCGCAGGAACTGTCGCTTTTCTTACCTTATTCGTAAATGTAATCATACCATGGTTTATCCAAGTAATAGATGATACTGCTGCTCTTAGAATGTCAGAATCTGTAGAATTAACCAGCGTCTATGGAGTTGCATTAGGAACGATGTTGGTGTTCTTGATTGTAGCGGGAATGTTTGCAATTAATCTCCCCCTAAGAATTCAACAATTTAGAGAAAATGCAGATGATTAATCACTCTGCATCTAATAATTCAAACATCTCAGAAAGACAACCTACAGTATGAACTGCTTCGCCATCGGGAATCAATAAATGGATTCCATGTTCCGTACCTTCTTGATTCATTTCTTCAGGATAACAACCTTCGTTATTCAATGAATTAAGTAGAGAAGAACGAATTTCCTGATCAGAAGAAATACCCTGTCCAAATAAACTTAGTAATGCAATTGGATGGCCTAAATCGATTTTTGCTTCTGAATCAAATGATAAAATCGCTGATTCTACTTTCGGAAGATCTTTCTCATCAACTAATACTCTAATGCCAGCTTGGTCAGCCCGAATAGACCAAATTCTAATTCTCTTTTGATGTAGGGACCTACCTAATCCAATTAAGTTTCTAGATAATTCAGAACCAGATCGAATCTTCCAAAGGATATCAAATCGCCTTCTGTGACAAACTAAAACACGAACATGTGGTCGACCTACTGAAATGGTTGGGCCGACAAATGTTCCTGGTTCATTTGGTTGGTGTAAAGGTCGAATAATTAGAGGTATTCCGGATTCAACTAAAGGATCAATGGCATCAGGATGGAGAAGACGAGAAGAATAAGAAGCGATTTCTACAGCTTCATCATAATTCAAGTAAGGAATTCTACGTCCGGGCATCCCCCAAGAAGGATCTATGCTTAGGACACCTGGCACATCTCTCCAAATTACTACCGAGGACGCACCAATTGTAGAGGCAATGCATGCTGCTGTACAATCAGATCCACTTCTTGAAAGCGTAGATAATACATTATCTGAATCAATTCCATACCATCCAGCACATAATGGAATTATGTCGTTAGGAAGATGAATTAATTCAGAAGTTACCGATCTGTCTATTCGAATAAATGGTTCACGTCCTTTTACAATAATGGGAATTTCTTCAGCCCAAAATGATTTACAAGTCACTCCACGAGCGATTAAAGCTGCTTCTAAACAGGTAGTAGCCAATCTTTCTCCAGTTACCAATACTTCTTGTTCAGCACCTGGTGAAAATATTTCACACAAACTTGAGTTTAGAATTTCTAGCGCTTCTTCGAATACTTGTAGATTTGATGCAGTTAATATTTCGGGAGTAACAGTAGAATGATGTGTACGTATCCAATGGATAAATGTAGGAACATGTAATCTTCCTTCTTTTGCTTCATGAATAGCATCGAAAAGACGGTCGGTTACTCCAAAAAAAGCCGATACAACAACAACTGGATAGTGATCAATTTCTGAAATTCTTTCAGCTATCGCAGAAATATCCTGAGATGATTTAAGACAAGACCCACCAAATTTCAACACACTTCTGAATGTGTCGTCGGGTACAATCATACCCCTCGGAAGAAGTACTTACTAAAATGGACGTGTTTTTGTCAATAGTAGGTCAGCAATCAAAAAACGCACTACACCTTGAACAACTGGAGTCGCCCGAGGAGCAAGAACAGGATCGTGACGCCCCCCTACTACAAGAGGACGTAATTCTCCCGACGGGAGATGTAAAGTATTCTGGACCGTTGGAATACTACTCGGTGGTTTGAAATGAACTCTGATTCGAATATCAGATCCGGTCGTAATTCCTCCGATTGCCCCATCACCTCCCTCTGATTGAATAGGAGTATTATTTTCACCCGATTCCCAAACGGAATTGTGTTCACTGCCTCTCATTAATGATGATTTCACCCCATAACCAAATTCTACTGCACGGACAGCAGGGATACCAAACAATCCTTTCGATAAAGCCGGTTCAATTCCATCGAACCATGGATCTCCAATTCCAATTGGTAGCCCCCTGACAATAACATCAACTCGGCTACCAAGACTATCTTTCTCTTTCCGAAGATGCTCAATTTGGTCTACAAATCGATCTGCGGCAAGAGGATCCATACAATTTAATCTAGCCATGTTTTCCGAAATATCTGATGAAAGAAGAACTGCTAAATCGTCAGTCTCATCATCACCTAGAGCAGACATGTGAGCAAAAACTGAGCAGCCTACTGAATCTAAAATAGGAATAACTAGAGAACCAGCAGCTACTAAACCCCATGTAAGCCTTCCAGAATGGCTTCCCCCTCCACGTGGATCTGCTTTACCACCAGTTCGATATTGTTCAACTAAGTCTGCGTGTCCTGGGCGAGGATGATCAGGAAGAAAATCATAATCGGAACTTCGGACATCTGAATTCTCTGCAAATAAGACCAAAGGCCATCCTGTTGAATATCCTTCATGAACTCCACTGAGAACCCTTGGGATGTCAGATTCACTTCGCTGAGATAGCCCTTTTCTACCTGGTTTCCTTCTTTCAAGATCACGTTCTATAGATTTTAAATCGATAGGAATACCAGGTTGCAATCCTTCGACTATTACTCCTACTCCGGTAGCATGGCTTTCTCCAAAAAGGATTAGAGAGAGTGATTCACCAAGGCGCATGCCCATAAAATCACCTCACTCTGTGCGAATTGCCGTCTCGAAAACAGAGAGACCTCTCCCGCTTAAAGAATCTAAAATTCGATCTATCGCCGCTTCATTGACAGAAGGTATCATGAAAACAATCGCGGGGCCCGATCCTGAGATACCGGCACAACGAGCACCCCATACATGTAGATCGTTACAAATTTTCCTTCCAATTTGATCCGCGGTTGAAAGTGCTACACCTCTTCCATTTTCGGTCATTGCATTATCTAATGCTCCTTGTTGAATGGCCATTAACGACTTCTGGAAATGCATTTGTGCACGGGCAAATGATTGAGCATCTATTTCAGCAGTTCTTTCTCCTCTCTCAACAACGAAAACTGCCCATTCTTCAGGTTCAGGCCAAAGTCCTTGTAACGCAATCCCTTCTTCAACGGGGACTTGAGGATTGACTACCTTCCAACCTGGAGTAACTGCAGCCCATGTATCATCTACTGAACCAGTAACTGTACATCCGGCAGAAATTTGAGCACGAACTGCTAAATCAACAACTTGGAAAATTTCTAGAGAAGTGTCTGTAGCATCTGCTAGAGCCAAGACAGCAGCAGCAGCTACCGCAGAACTTGATTTGAGACCCATTCCCATAGGAACTTCGGAACGAACCATCCAATGGAATTCTTCACCAAAAGGAAGACCGGCTTCAATCCATGTAGTTTTTACAGCATCTAATAAGCCATGTGGATCGACAGTTTCTTGCCTATCAGGGTTATCTCTTACCATTACTTTTGCAGGCATGTCGAGCGACAGAGACGCACCGTAACCGGCACCTAAGGCATGAAGTAGAGAACATGAACCATAGGCTGTACCTCGACCTAGAACCGCCATAATCAGACCTCCTTGGCCGCTGAAGGTACGCCCTTACCCATATGCCTAGCGCTTCCAAGAGTCATTGCTAAGACCTTCTCTCCAACTTTCAGAGAAGTTACATCGATTGATGTTCCAGAAGAAGTCAGTAAACGTACGGTCTCCGCTTGTTGTAGAAGAATTTGTCCATTTATTCCATTATCTGAACTAAATCGAATTATTAAAAATGGTCGATTTTCAATCTTTACTCTTCCAACAGAACATGAACGATGTTGCCCATTTACAGAAATTATTGAGACTGACATACCTGATTGCAATTCTTCGAGATATTGCGTATTATTATCGCCAGATAAAACATAAGCATGTATTGCTCCAGCATTTACTCGAAAAGGTCTGGTAGGCACGTGTGGATTCTCATTTACCTCGGCCTGGACCAAAACCATACAAGATGAAAATGAACCTACACAAAGTCCTTCATCTGGCTTCATGCGCTCAATTAAATCAATACAAACTCGCTCACCAATTCCACCATCCTCTATTGAATCAACAGTAACCTCAATCATTTCTAAATTAGAATTCTCAGCTGTTCTATCTGACCTTTTAGATCGCAATATCTGTGCTTTTGACCACATATCTTCATCACAAGGCAGTAATAAGGCATCTACGCCAATTTCTAATGCAAATACTGCTCCCTGAATATCTTCAATCTTATTTATTTCAGCACATATTCGAGTACCTGTACCAGATGCATCTGCAATCAAATTCTCTAGAGGAATCATAGTCCAATCTGGACAATAGACTTGAATCCATTCAACCATTCCCAATAAACTTCGAATTGTCTCACGATCAGAATTATCTGAAATGTCTTTGCGAATAACTCCATCCGAGTTTTCTGAAAGTATTCTATCAGAAATAAATGGAAATTCTGGAGGATTTCTCACCTGTGACCAAATTTCCATATTTTCACCCTAGATTAATACCGATTTTATACGAGGAACTCTTCAATATCTTCAGCATTTAAAATTCTCAAAGCCTCATTAAGACTAAGGTCTCCATGAATTATAGAACGCAGAGCCAACAACCTATTCAAGGGGTTTTCTGAACCAAAAATCTGGCGACCCATGCATACACCTGAACCCCCTGCAATAATTGATTGTGAAACAATTTCAAGGGTATCTGAGAATGAAGAACTGGTACCACCTGCAATAAGTATTGGAATTGGAACCCCTGAAGTAACCTTCTGGAATGACTCGACCGATCCTGTCCAGGGTACTTTTACAACATCACATCCTAATTCAAATGCCACCCGTGCAGCATGTGCTATACCCTTTGTTTCGTCTTCTGGATCAAGAATTAAATTAGGACCTCTGGGGTAAACCATTCCTAAGGTTGGAACACCATGGTTCCAAGAATCGGAAGTAATTCGACCCATATCATAGAGCATCTCCGGCTCAGCATCATCTCCAAGATTCACTTGTGCTGAAACAGCAACCGCGCCTCTGGAAATTACTTCTTCGACATCACCTACGGTTACTTTAGACTGTGAATTAGGACCTCCGTGAACTGTCGAAGCAGATAGATGACAGACGAATTTATTCCAAGATGTACGCTGGTATTGATGAGTCAAGACTCCTTTCTGCAAAACTATTGCATCAGCACGTCCTTTGATTGCAAAATCAATCACTGAATCCATCCTATCCAATCCAGTTTCTGGATATCCAGATAAACCATGGTCCATCGGAATCCATACTCCTCGGCCCCCAGGTAAGAGTTTGGAAAGAATATCAGAACGACTGTCACTGGGTTCGTTCATGGTTCGCCCAAGAGTCAAGCACTATTGAGTTCTCGTCCTTATCCTCTAACGATGAATCTTCAGATTCAAGCCAGTGAGGCATGGAATTGATATATGTCCCAATAATATTTGATTCTGCATGAACTAAATGTTCAGCAACAGTAGATCTGCTGAGGTTAGAGCGGATGGCAATGTCTTCTAGCTTGCATCCTCTGGGAGCATTATACCAACCTAAATCAAAAGCAATTCTGAGAATTTCGTCTTGTCGTTTTGTTATCAGACCAGGCGCTAAATCTTCTGGTTGAACACCTCCTGCTGAAATCCTATCAGGCCTGAGGAACGTGACCAGCCTGTCCTTTTTTGCTTTTACAGCACTTCTACTTCCTCTAATGATGTATGTGAAACCACTGGAATCCAAACGAGTACCTGGCCTGATAATACAAGATATTGATTTCAAAATTAATTCTGCAAAAGATTCAATCATCGAGATAATTAAGACATACGCATCATCAGAAGAAGAGGGTTCAGCCAGAACTTCTCTAACAATAAACATCGAATTTCTTTGGACATCATCTAAAGAACGATTAGGGTTTAATTCTAATCTTGCTGAAATTACTAAACTGTTCGATGTTTGTTCTATAACACCTAAAATTGTAGCACTTTTACAATTTTCTAGAATAGGAGCAAGTAAAGGTTGCAGTCTCAGACGATCTCGGCGCCAGAAAAAAGTAACATCCCTGAGCCCAGATACCATATATATCCGCAGGTATCATAACATATCAATGAAACCTATGATAACTCAATAGGATAGAATGCCACAATATATTAGAGGTGTCTTATTCGCATTAATTAGTGATTATATGGCTCTGCTGAATATGGTTGGAATAAAAAAGCACTATGAAACTCCTGCCGGTGTAGTTAGGGCCCTAGATGGAATCGATTTAGAAATTCATGAAGGTGAACGAGTAATTTTACTGGGCCCATCAGGATCAGGAAAAACTACTCTATTGAATTGTCTTTCTGCTCTTGACAGTCCCACTGATGGATCATACATTTTTCAAGGAAACGAGGTGCCTAGAAATAGTTCCGAGAAAATGACTTCCTTCAGAAGAGAAAATATTGGATATGTGTTTCAGTTCTTTAATTTATTACAAGATCTATCTGTCTTAGAAAATATTCAACTGATTCAAGAATTATCTGGTAAAAAAAATCCAACGAGAGCAAAAGAACTCCTATCGCTAGTTGGTCTGGAAGAAGAGATGGGAAGATTTCCTGGAGAGATCAGTGGAGGTCAACAACAAAGAGTGGCTATAGCAAGAAGTATAGCAAAAAAACCAACATTACTGTTGGGGGATGAATTGACGGGAAATCTTGATACTGAGACTTCACAGAAGGTAATGCAAGCTCTAGTCGAAGCATGTGCAAAGGAAAAAATCACTGCTATTTTTGTTACTCATGACGAATCCCTAGTAGAATATGCTACGAGAGTAATTCGAATTGATAGTGGAAAAATCATGTCTGATGAGACAGTTGCTCAAATTGAGGTTTAATTCATGTCCGCACTTCTAAACAAGAGACTCGCTAGGAGTCTTTGGCGAATGAAACTCCGCTTATTTGCTGTAATCAGTATGGTTTTCGTAGGCGTATTTGCTGGAGTTACTTTTGGAGGATATGCTGCAAATTTGGAAACAATGTACGATACTATTTACGAAGATTCCGAAACAGGAACCAACCTTGCTGACTTATGGATAGATAATCAATCCACTGTTTGGTCATCTGAACAGGTCAGTGGATTTTGTGATTCTTTGCGACAATCATGGCCACCCACATCTGCATCTCTAGATTCCTGCGAAGGCCGAATGATTCTCAAGGGTGCATTATTCCATTCAAATGAAACTGGGGAGCACATCATAAATTCAGTGTGGCATGGAATTCCAGAAAATGCAGATATTGACAGAACGTGGTTCCCAGAAGGAAACTCTACAGTTGGGGGAAGAGTTGCTCAATCTTCAAATGAAATTGTGATAGATGCACACGTTACTTCTGCTCTATCAATTGAAATCGGAGATGAGGTAAGAATTGGAGCAGGTAATGGAAGTCAAAACTTTACAGTTGTTGGTATCGCTTACCATCCGACTAATATTTACTTGGCACCCGAAGGATCTATCTTCCCTCCAGAACCTGGGCAATATGTGATAGGATATCTATCTAATGAAGGAATAGAAAGCTTAAGCGGATTGGAAGGTGGTTCAAGTAATACAATAATGTTGGACATTGAAGGAACTCCAGGCTTTGATCTTTCTACTACAATTGAATACGAAGGTCAAGAGATTGATGATATTAAGCCAATTGTTAATTCTTCTATGTCAGAAAATGAAATGGATGGAAGAGTAAGAGATAGAGGGCAAAATGAGGCTGTAGAATTTATGAGACTTGATCTAGAAGGGACCCAAAAAAGTGTCACTCCGATTACTATAATGATTGGTTCAATTGCTGCAATTACGATTGTACTAAGTCTTCAACGTTTGATTCAAAGCCAATCACGTGAAATCGCTATTCTCAGGACACTGGGGGTTCCTAGAACTTCTTTAATGACAGGATATTTGATTGCACCGTTAGCAATTGGAGCAGTCGGGTGTGGACTAGGTGCTCTTGCAGCTCCATCTGGTGTAAATAGCATGTTAGACTTGTATCAGGGAATAATAGGTATTCCAATCATTGAAAGAACTATTCCTTTGAATTTGTATATGTCTCAGATTGGATTAGTCATGTTACTTGTTTTCATTTCAGGAGCGTTTCCTGCTTGGAAAGCAACTAGAATTGAACCGTTAACGATTTTAGGTGGACAATCTGAAATTCGAGTAGGATCTAGTTTACTAAAACGTCTAACGGGATGGATGCCAACTATGCTTGGACTTTCAATCAGATCAAGTGTACGTAAACCAATTAGGTTAGGACTAACATTCCTTGCAGTTGGAATATCCTTGATGTTAGCTGGATCTATACAAATGATGACTGTTGGACTAACTGATTCAATCGTAGGAGGATTGGAAGAGGATCAAACTTGGGATATTCAGGTATATGTTCAGCCTGGAGGAGAAGATGATGTAATACAATGGGCAATTGACAATAATGCTGATTGGGAAGAAATTATTGAGATGCCAATAGGGATATTAGAAGATTCTACAGGTATGCAACGTACATTTACTCTCGTTGCTCTACAAGGATATGGAGAGGAGGATTCCATGAAAAGTGTTGAAATTATTGAAGGAAATTCTCCAGAGGATGTTGAAGGTCAAATCCAAGTAATGATGGATGAAGGATCTCTGGTTATGAATGGCTGGTCAGTAGGTGAAAGTCATCAGGTTCAGATCGCAGGAACAGAAATTGATGTAAAAATTACTGGTTCAATTCGTGGAGAAGTTACTCGAACAATGTTCTTCCTTCAACCCGAACTATCATCAATTGTAGGAATGAATGCTACATCGGTGTATCTAGACTTACCAGAAGGAGTTACTGTTGACGATTCTCTAGGTATGATGTCTAGTGGAATCGTAGANCGTCAAAGTCTACTTAATGGAATTGAAGCTCTTCTAGAACAGCAAACTCAGATACTAACCGCAGTAATGGGCCTGGGAGTTTTATTCACTTTAGCTGTAATGTTCAATACCATGGTAATGAATATCGCTGAGCGTGACTTTGAACTAGCTACTCTTAGAGTTCTTGGGGCTTCTACTATTGGGATAGGAACCATGTTAACCTTTGAGAGTCTTCTAATTGGTTTCATAGGCGGACTAGTGGGTGTTGCATTTGCCTTTGGGGGAGCAGTTGGTATGGCTTCATCATTCTCTACTTGGGCATTCTACTTTCCAGTAATTTTGGTTCCTAGTGTAGCTTTCGAATTAATGTCAATTGTAATTGTCATTGCACTAGCAATGGTTCCAATTGGAATTTGGAGGATCCGAAGAATGGACCTCGTGGAGAAAGTTAAGGATCTATCGCAGTAAATTAGTCTTTAGACTTCAATTTCATTTGTTCTTGAGCACTCTTAGCACTTGCAATCCTAGTCTTCAGTAGTTCTCTTTGTCGATGTTGCTTGTTGGCTCTAACGTGAAGCATTGCCATCACCACAACTAAGCCAATAATTACAGGAAGTAATGCTTCTGCATGATATCGTTCCATAACTTCAATGATCCCCCGGGCAGTATATGCCCAAGTTACTGAAGCAGCAGTACCACCAATCAGACATGCTGAAAGAACTGTTTGAAATCGCATTCTGCCAACTAGACCTAACATTGCACCTACTAAGACACCACTGGCCATGAATGGAATCCAAACGAAAACAATGAGACCAAAGAAACCATATCGATCTATTCTTTTTCTATTTTGATGAGCAATAAATTCTACAGAAGATAGGATATCTGCAACGAATTCGTTTTGTAGAAGAGTTCCAGTAATTCCCTCTTGTTTCGCAACAAATGCTTCAGTTGCAACGGTCTCATCACCTTCTTTGACACTTAATTTCTCGGCACGACCTGCTGCAACACGATCCGCCCTAGTATCCACATCACTAACGGCACTGACAATTACCCTTCTATCCCCCAACATTCCACCTAACTTATCTCGAATTGTTTTCCGAAGTTCTCGTTGAACATCCTCATAAGAAAATGAGTTTCTAAAGAAAGATAAAATCTGGTTGCCTGGACGGTAATTAACACGAAGATAGACTGCAAAATCATCAGATGTAACATTGTCTTTGATGTGATGGAGAGGTTGTTCCGCAAACCATCCTCGAACAACTTCACGAATACTGTCATCGATTCTAGCAAAATTATTCAAATCAGTGAAAAATGAGGTATAATCCTCAACAGGTCCTTCAATTGATTCCAAGCCTTCTCTAATACTTTGATGAACACCACGACGGTCTTGTAATGTCTGCACATCTAATTCAGTACTCCTCATTTCCCCAAATACTGCAAATTCGCTCAGAATATCCTTCAATAATCTAGCACGTACTGATTCTCGATCTGAAAAAGAACGATCGGTATTTTCATAATTAACATGGATACTAATTATTAACGGCTTGACTTCAATCTCAGTACTTTCTGAATTATATTTAAGATGAAGGCCATCACATGTGGATTGTAACGTTCTATCAATCAATCTAGATGTCTGTTCATCGGACAACAAATCATCATCATCTCGATGATAGAGTCGATACATTAGAGGATACTGGATGAATAAGAAAACAACTGACATAAACAAAGATACGAATGCCATCCACCAAGGTGGTACCCCCGCAGATCCACCTGCTAACATTGCTGTCTCTCTACCTCCTGCCCATTCAGCCCCCATCAACGCAATTGACCAAGTACCCAATGCTTGGACCGTCCAGCAAGCTCGTGCCTCTTCATCAATCAATTCAATACCCTTTGAAACTGAAGCTTCTGAAATTCCTATCAAAGAAAGAAAACCGCCGGTCTCGATGTCCTTTACACGCACCTGACGTTGTGCTTCAAGTACAGATTTCTCTCCAATCAAAGCAGTCTGATTTTCATTTGTAAGATTCAAACCTGTCGTGTTGTATACCTTAACAACCAAAGTATATTCTGAATCAAGCACTTCATCAGTGTCTAATCGAATCTCGGTTTGATTCAAAGAGCCATTTAGCACCAAAGGATCTTCTTGAACTATATCTCTAGCAACATTTTCTACTACTGGCTCGACTAATCTAGCATGAATTACGATATTCTCAGGACCCATATTATACAATCTCACCCTCATATCGTGATCTTCATCGACCCAAATATTGAGCCAAGCAACTCCAGTTCTATCCTCGCATTCCTCTCCAGGATCAAATAAGGTCCCAGAAAGAGATTGGTCGATGGCAATTGAATCAGCCATTACCACACCGGTAGAAGAAAGGACAATGATTGCTCCAAAAATTATTGCTGTAACTAAACCAAAAGCCAACGTCTTTCCTTCTGGACCACTGAAAAATGGCCTTTTAACCCCTTCTCTACGCTCACGAATACGATCTAATTCTTCATCAATTTGCGAGAAATCAATTAATGCTTCATTGAGTTCTTCCTCAGATGAAATTTGAGGGACTTCGGATGCATGAATATCGCCATTGACGGCATCATCCTCTCCGCTCATGAGTGATGCTATAACTTACCCCTCATATCGGTTTTGCAGATTATCTAAAATTCATAAACCTTAAAATNAGAAATTTGAATGTATTTGACAAGTACAAAACAGGTATTCAAAACCTAATCTACGATGTAAGTTCATGTCGTTGGTAGATTTCTTACTAGCACCCAGAGAAGATGCTCGTGGCTGGCAGACACCGAACGAAGCCTCTAGAATTCTTTTGATAATTGTATTAATTTCTGTTTCCTTGTGGGCATGGCCTATTTCCGAGGGTAGGATTGTAATTTGGATTGGAATTGTATTATTTTTTTCAACACCGCTACTAACAGTTGGATGGTACATACTCTCTATTTTAGCCAAAAATAGAGCACCGAGAAAATTAATATCATCTGTTAACCTAGCGGACGATTGAATTCATAAGTGTAGAAATCTACCGATTTTTGTGTATACATTCCGTAAATGTGGGTTGGCCGATATTTCTACAATGTGGAAAATCAACCAACAAGGACTTCCAGGGACTGGGAAAGTTACAGAAAAAGAAATCTTTCACCTAATGGAAATTTCAGAAATTTGTATTGGAGCATTCAAGGATGATTCTCTTGTTGGTTTTGTCATTTGCCTTCTCCCTAAGAGAAATTATGGTAGCTTAAACTATTCTTGGTTCAATGAAAGATATGAGAAATTCATCTATGTTGATCGCATTGCAGTAGATACACAATTTCGCGATCGAGGAATTGGATCTAAATTATACCAAAGGGTAATTCAATATTCTATTGAAAATAATATCCCAATTACTGCAGAGGTTAGCCTGGATCCACCAAATCCGGGATCAGACCGATTCCACATCCGTCATTCATTCAATTCAGTTGGTGAATTCCATCAGGAGAATAAATCAGTCACAATGTACATCAGAGATTACCAATTGAACAAGAATGGTAAAAACAAGTAATACACAATAGGAATAGAAACCAAGGAAGATAGAATCGCCAGAGCAATATTCCACTCTTTTCCTTTCTCTGACTTAGTGGAATCCTCACCTCGTGACTGTTCCCATATAATCTTCTTATCATAATGAATTGCATCAAAAATACAAGATATACAAAAAAATACGACGAAGGAACTGCAACCAAAGATGAAGAGGAAAGAATAACGCAAACTCAGGATAATTGAAAGAAATAAACCAGTTATACCAATTGCAATTGAGAGACGATGTAATCGATGATATATTTCACCATCGTTAACTTCACTGTCCATGATTTCTCCAACAGTCGATGGCTAAAATAGTCTTCAGAGGAGAATTAATATAATCTCTCACTGAAAAATACACATGGAATTCTTCCTTGATACCGCTGACGTGGATGAGATTCGAGAGATTGCCGAATGGGGGATACTTGATGGTGTGACTACAAATCCCTCACTCATCAAAAAATCTGGACGAGATTTCAAAGAAACCGTTCGTGAAATAGCGAGCATCTGTTCAGGACCAATTTCTGCCGAAGTCACAGCGTTGGACACCTCTGGTATGGTTCAACAAGGTCGAGAACTCAAGGCGGAGCTCCCTGAAAATGTTATTATCAAAATCCCCTGTACACCGGAGGGACTTGCTGCAACTAAGATTCTAACCGAAGACGGTATTGACACCAACGTGACTCTAATCTTTTCTGCCTCTCAGGCTTTAATGGCTGCCAAGGCCGGTGCAACATATGTGTCTCCCTTTATTGGGCGCATCGACGATACTGGACACGATGGAATGGAGCTTATCGCTGAAATCATGANTACTTGGGCCAACTACAATCTAGACTCAAAAGTTCTCGCCGCATCTATTCGTCACCCTACGCATGTGCTTCAGTGCATGCAACTAGGCGCACACACAGTCACTATGCCCGCCAAAATCTTCCGTCAATTGATGAGTCACCCGTTGACCGATCAAGGTCTTGATAGCTTTATGCGAGATTGGGCGGAAGTCAAAAAGGCGGGAAATGCTTGAAATTTGACATCGAAACGAATCGAATAGCGCTTCGAAAATGATAGATGGTGCAGGGGACAGGATTTGAACCTGCGAAGCACTACGCACTGGGACCTAAACCCAGCCCCTTTGACCACTCGGGTACCCCTGCTTGATTTATGCGCTGAAGTCAATACGCTTGAATGCAACGCTCAATTTTACTCTTTTTCTAATTCGTCCAACAGAACTTCAGCGAGATACTCGTATTGTTCTAGACAGTTATGCAGATGAGAAGAAATTCGAATATAACGACCTTCAGGAGAAGGCCATGACCAAACAGGAATTTGTATTCCTAGTTCCAATAATCTAGAATGTAACGGATCAGGTTCATGCAATGGGATTCCAGCAAATCCTGAATTAGGGAGAATAAGAGTCGCGATGGTTGAAATCATACTGTCTGGACAAGGCGGTTGAATACCTAATTTTTCACATAATAATGCTCTAGCATCTAAAGCAAGAGAGCGATTTCGTTCCATAATTGCTTGCCATCCACCTTCGAATATTGAAGAAAAATGTTCAATCACAAAAGGTAGTGTGCACCATGCAGATGGATCTCGAGTTCCCGTCCAATCAAATTCATGTCTAAAGCGGGTTGTATCCCCTAAAGGAAATGTCATACCATGGCTGATTGTTAGCGGATGTACCTTATCCTGTCTATCTTTTCGAACATACAAGAAGGCCGAACCTTTCGGGGCACAGAGCCATTTGTGAGCATTGCTAGTAACATATGAGGCGCCCAGTTCCTCTAGAGAAAGTGGTATCATTCCTATTCCATGTGCTGCATCAAGCAGTACTGCAACCCCTTTTTGTTCGAGTAAATTTGTGAGTTCTTCAAAAGGCATCCTAAGTCCTGTGGGACTCGTAACTGTATCAATCATAGCTAATACAGTATTTTCTGTAATAGAATTTAGAATCAATTCAATGACAACTTCTGGACCCTCTAACGGGAATGGAATATTTACTGTGACTACATTTACCTCATTTCTTGATGCAACGAAATCGATAGCATTTCTACATGCCTGATAAGCATGATCTGGCACTAATATCTCGTCTCCGGGTTTGAAATCAAATGAACGTAGAATCGTATTTACTCCGCTCGTTGCATTTTCAATTAACGCTAAATCGTCAGGGTCGCAAGACAACATAGTAGCAAGAGCCTCTCGAGATTCAACCAAAGCAGGTGGTAGAAGTTCTTCAAAAAATCTAACTGGTTCTAATTCCATCCAATTTTGCCATCTCCTCTGCTCATGTAAAATGGCTAAAGGTGTTGCACCGAATGAACCATGATTCAGAAAAACAGTTTCAGGATCAAGACCCCAATGAAAGGCAAATTCACTTGGTTCTGGACGCATGATTTGGACACATACCGATTACTTACAATTCTGCCGGAAAGGCATTACTCGACTTCAACCATCCCCAACGGTCAAAACCTGATGGTACTGCAAGGAGAATAATGGCGAGCATTGGTATCATCGGGCTCGGTAATTGGGGAACTGCTTTAGCAAAGGTTTGGGGCTCCACTGGTCACAATATTGTTGGATGGACTATCGAACAAGAAGTATATGCATCAATTACTGAAACTGGAATCAATGAAAAGTATCTTCCAGGTGAAGAATTAGAAAATATTCAAGCTACTATGGATCTAGAATCTCTTTGCAAAGAATCTGAAATTCTGATTCTGTCTCTTCCTTCAGGAGTAGTGTTGAATGTAGTTGATGATCTTCTTCCTTTCCTTCGTCCATCTCATGCTCTCCTAGATTTAGCCAAAGGATTGGCACCAGAAAGTGAACAAGAGGCCTTTATCAGCGCTGCAATAGAAAGAAGATTAAGAGATTCAGGAAAAGCAAATCCTGTTTTTGTAATGACTGGGCCCACAATTGCTCCAGAGGTTGCACGAGGAGTGCTAACGACAGCATTGATTGCAGCTCATGATCATACAATGGCAAAAAGAATGGCTGATCGATTAACTACGAAGACCCTCAGTTTGCAACCCGCAGATGATCCCCTAGGAGCAGAACTTTGGGGCGCCTTCAAGAATCCTGTAGCATTAGCTTGTGGAATTGTAGATGGTTTAGGGCCAAGAGGAGGCGATAATCTCAAGGCTGCACTAGTTACTGCAGGATTCCGAGAAGGACAACGGCTTCTCCCTACAATGGGTGCATCTCCTGAAACTGCATTCACTGCTGCAGGTCTTGGAGACATGTATGTCACATCTACAAGTCCAAGTAGCAGGAATCGGACTCTGGGAGAAATGCTAGGATCCGGCCTTACTCTGGAGGATGCACTAGGGAAAATGCACATGGTGGCTGAGGGCGTTAGAGCAGCCAGAATGTTCCTTTCAAGAGCCGCAATACAAGGAACCCCTACTCCATTCTTACATGCATTGTGTGATTTCCTAGATGGAGGTATCTCGGTAGATGATGCACTTTCCAGGATGATAGGAAGTGAAGTTTAGCCGCGAGGTTCATGCATAAGTTCCCCCTCCGGTAACCATGGCAATGGCGGATTTGACCAAATTAGAAACGCGCCTCTTCAAATGGTTGTGCCTTGAAGAGAACGATTTTGAGGAGAATGCATGGTCCACAGAAAAGGCTGCAAAGGCATTCAAGGTCGATACCGATGAAATGTATGAAGCATTGGCATCTCTAACAGAAAAAATTCCACATAATATCTACATTCACTACAAAGATGGCGCTGTTAGAATCATCGCCTCAGAGTGATTCCATAGTGAATTGGATTTCAGCAGTGATTGCTTCGATTTTCGGTGCAGACGACATTATTGAAGAAATCTTGGAAGAAGAGTGAAATCATTTTGGCTTCAAAAAATCTATCATAGAAGCAGGGAGGAAGACTCCCCACCATGATGGTCTAGTGACATCTCCTTCTTCTGTGAAGAAAGATCTAGCAAAAATAGAAAGGTAATCTATCAAAAGTACGACAATGAAAATAATGACAAGGTAGGCAATTACTTTGTCGTATTGAAGAAATTTCAGATATAGATTGATGTAATATCCAATTCCACCTGCTCCTACAATTCCAATTACAGTTCCATGTCTAAAATTATATTCGAACATAAAAATTGCTTGAGAGATTAATCCATTTGCTGACTCAGGGATGATCACACCAAATGAACGTTCTAACCAACCATGTCCCATTGCATTTGAAGCATCCAAAGGAGGTCTCGGTACTCCCTCAATTGCTTCATACTGTAACTTCCCCAGATAACCAATAGTGTAGACAGTCATTGCAAGTATTCCGGCTAATGGACCTAGTCCGACTAAAATTACAAAGAAAATAGCCCAGATTATACTAGGCAAACTTCTCGAAGCCGCAAGAATAAATCTACACGGATATGAAATCCACCAAGGGTTTAGATTTCGAGCAGCAAATAGAGATAATGGGAGGGATATTATCATCCCAAATATCGTCGATACAAAGGCTATTTTCAACGTCTCTACAACACCAATCCAAGCAGTAGAACATGTAAATTGAAACCCTGGAGCAGTAATACAAGGAGGGTAAGACTGAGGTTCCAAAACACTCCAATCAGGTGGCCAAAGTGATTCTTCAATGAAAATAACTAGATTCTCGCCTCCGTTTGATAATCTGCCCCAGTCATCAACCATTCCATTGGTAACAATTGCAGTAAGCCAAAGTAGGAATGCAATTAGCAAAAACCAACGAGAGTTAAACCAAAGTGAATAGACAGGATTTTCGGAAATATTCGTTTCTCTCCCAGAATTAAATGATTCTCTACTCTTCACTTACTCACCTCCATAGCAATTGGAGAAGATACGAATGGATTAAGACGCCCGTCATCCATTATCAATAGACGATCTGCCATTTGTTTGGCCCTAGAAATATCATGTTCAACTACAATCAATGTTGAATTAGATTCACGAACATAATTTGTTACCTTTTCCAAAACCAAAGTCATTGTTTCTTCATCTAGTTCTCCTAAGAATTCATCTGCTAAAATCAATGAAGGGCGTTGTGCTAAAGTACGAGCTGTAGCAACTCTCCTCTGTTGTCCTCCAGAAAGACGACGGATGGGAGTCCTAATTTTTTCATCAAGTCCTACCGAAGATATTGCTTCAAGAGTAATTTGTTTTGCTTTTACAGAAAAGGGAAACCAAGGGGAAGTATGTCCTGCAGATGCTCCTAAGAGCACATTGTGATACACAGTGGCATGCCTAACTAAACCCAGTCTTTGAGGGATATATCCTAATTGTCCTCTTGCAGCACTTTTCTTCCCATTTATGGAAAGAGTACCTTGCAATGGTGGAACAAGTCCAGCAATCGTTCGTAAAAGAGTAGTTTTCCCTATACCCGAAGGACCTGCTATCGCTACAATTTCTCCTTTTGAAAATTTCAAATTGATTGAGGAGAGTAAAGGTTCATTCGACGAGTAACCGATTGTAGCATCCCTAATCTCGACGACTAGATCAGAATCCATTCCAACACCTCAATGTACGTCTTAGGGCGACCTAAAGCAGTATTTTGAGTTGTGGGAGTGAACAGAAAATTTTGCTTAGTGCAAGTTCATAGCAGGGGGGTGCGAATCCCCTGCTAGGAACCGCTTACCATTACTCTGTACTGATATCGAACTTTGTATCATAATACGCAGATATTCCAGGAACATTAGAAATCAAGGAAGAATAACTTCCAAGATGTTCTTGTGTATTCACTCGAACCAGACCTGGTGTATTCAGAACGTTAGACATTATTTCATCACCACATGTATTCTTAGCTGATGTATCATCAACTACGTGGATAGTTATGTCATAGCATCCTGTGTAAGAAGAACCTCCAAAAGTATAGTTCTCAACATACATTTCGTTATTCATACTCATCAATGCGTTGAGAACAGCTGTTCTAGTTTGCATGTCCAACTTATCCGGATTATACATTACTGGATGACTTGGTGCTTGACCGAATGCTGGAAGAGCAACATACTGATCTCGTGCTAGGCACCAATCTTCATTCTCAGATGTATCTTCATTTCCGCAATATGAATCAATGGTACTATCCTTTGCAAAAGCAACATCTCCCACACCTTCAGATAGACACTTTACAGCCCCGCTATACCCGTAATAAGGAGTCCCAGAATCTGGAATAGATGCATTTTCATTGAAAAATCCATGAATAGTATTTCGCAAAGTCTCAACATCATTAGGATCACCAATTACATTTGCGTATCCATGACCAATCAAATATCCCATAGGAAGTAGCATTCCTGCAGATTTTAGCCAACCAGAATGGCAAGATGTTTTGCCAGCTAATAATGAAAAAGGATCTGTAAAGTTACTATCATCAGTTGCAGCTAATGCCATCTCACTGTCTGCAAGCACCCAAGCATGAGCATCGTAAAATGCTCTACTATCTGATTTTTGATCTGCAGCTAAAACCTGTAAGTCATATTGCTGCCAACCTACCCATGCAGCACCTCCATCCATAATTGCAATATCTGCATTTCCGAAACGTAGAGCTTCAATCATTGCACCTTCAGAATCTACGTTATAGAGTGAAACATCATAATTCAATTTTTCAGAAAGATAATCTGCTAAAGATTGAGGGTTTTCTTCTACGTTAGTGTAATCATCTCTGACTTCGTATGCAATTACAAGCGTTTCAAGAGGAGTTGTTGTTGTATCATCAGTGTCCTCGCTGCCTATACAACCGGCAGCAGCACATAATAACATCAGAGATGTTAGGGTAATCGCTCGAATTTGGGCTTTCATTTTAGTGGACAATCGAGTCATTTTTAGGCTCACCTAAACATCGCGAAAAATATCTACAATATATATTTTAGGCCGTCCTAAAATTAAAAAAAATAAATTTAGAACATACACAAAGAACATCACTATGGAATGATTCGAAGAGGCATGGAGGTGCTTATCGAACTAGAAAAAGCCCGGTACCTTCATACATTATCTCGAGCAGTAATCTCTTCCGCCAAAAGACGCAAACAACCAATCCCAAAACGTGGTGTAGTTGATGCTTCTCTAAGAATTGAAGCGGGCTCTATTATTGGATTAGTTGGACCTAATGGCGCTGGAAAAAGTACGCTGATGTCGATTCTAGCTGGAATTCTTCCTGTACAAAAAGGAGTTATCAAATCAAATGGAAAACATATTCACTCTGAAGAAGATAGAGTGAACCTAAGAAGACGAATCGGGTTAATGCCAGAAAGAGTTGCTTGGTCTGGCCCTGGAAATCCACTTGAAGTAATTAGACGATTATGCATTATTCGGGGAGAGGATGCAAAAAATGCTGAAGAGATTCTTCAAAGAGTAGGACTTTTATCTCGTTCACGTGATAGACTTTCAAGTTTAAGCCAAGGAATGAGGCAACGTCTTTCTCTTGGAGCCGCGCTGATTGGAGATCCCGATATTCTACTATTAGACGAACCTATGAATGGTCTAGATCCAGTCGCACAAAGTGCATTTAGAATTATGATCAAAGAAATGGCAGGAAGAGGAACCGCCATAGTAGTAAGTAGTCACCAACTGAACGAATTAGAAAGATTTGTAGAGGGAGTAGCCATTATGAATCAAGGAAAAATTGTTACTCAAGGTTCTTTCACTAGTGTAGAACACGACTTAGGAGTAGGGCAACGTCTAATGATTTCAGGTATTGGACCCTCTCCTGCATCAATTATTTCAGAAAATCCGTTGATTACAGTAGATGAACTGGATGGCGAAGGAGACTGGTGTCTTCGACTTACTCGACATGATCAAACGTGGTCTCAGGATTTACGTGCTGCATTGATTGAAAGAATAAACAAAGGAGTTACAAAAGTAGCCAGTCTTGAGAGAGTTCCACCTGATTTAGAAGAAATTCTACGTACTGCTACAGGGATTTCAGCAGGAATTAATCTTCAGGAGGAAGAATGATGGCGAGTTCTTTTGTTTTCATTCGACTTTTACTTCATGATCTTAAATCAAAGATGATATCACCTAGAATGGTCATACTATATCCCTTGCTAGTCCTTTTCATTCCAGGTTCAGTTTGGGGTTTTGCCGATCCTAATGCTAGTCTCCCGGGGTCCATTTCAGTTGAAGGCGCATCAACTGTAATGTTTCTATCAAGTCTCTTTGTTCTCCTTTCTGCGACCCTAGGAGTTGTTCTGGTTGGATTTGATTCGATAAGTAAACCAAGACTAACCGGTGAACTAACAATCGAACTTGCTCAACCAATCAGTCGTACTTTACTCGGGATTAACCACCTTTTCGGAGTATGGCTAAGTGTAGCAATTCCTGTTGGAGTTCTTCAATTCTCATCATTATGGATAATTGAGCATCAAATGGGAATATTCCCCTCACTAAGTGATTCATTCACTTGGATAGGAATTACAGCACTTCTTCTCCTCTGGTACGCTTCGCTTCAGATGATTGCCTCATCAATGGCACAAGATTTGGGTTCATCTGTTACCTTTGGAGTTGCTACTTGGATGCTTTTCACATTGATGTGGCTTCTGGTAACTGTTGTTATTGCAACAATTCTTGGAGTAGATGCCACAAATACCGCAGATCCGACGTTTGTTCGTTTCCAAGAACATGCTGACCTTTTCTCTCCTAACGGGGTATACCAACTTGTTCTACAAAATAGACTGCCTTCGGTTTCACAGCCTACTGTTTGGGATGGATGGATAAACCTAGCAGTAATAGGGTGGACTGTAATACCAGTAGCATTCTATCTTCGACGGTTTCGCAAATTGAAACCATGAATAAAATCACAATTTTATCTCACAGACCATGAAATGGTATTTTACCCTCCATATGACTCGCAGAGACGGAATTGCCATGTTGAAGACCAAACACTTGCTGACAATTTTAATGATTTTTGCACTTTTAGGAGCCAATCCAAGTGCTGCATTAACAGCCGAAGACAACACACAAAACACCCAAGCAAGACAAACAGATCTGGTTGCAGATGCTTGTGAAGGAATAACTTTCGAAGATATGTTTGAATATTCATATGCCAAGTTTGAGGTAGATATCGATCCAAGTTATGAAACCGCTTTTGTAAAGGCAGAAGCATACATCAATGGAACATTATCCGATACAGTCCGAACAGATCTGGATGATTTGATTGGAGAAACTGGAGCACCCGGTGGAGGAAACGGATATCTTTCTTCGCAAGAGCGAGATGCAATAGAAGAGATAGCAAAGGATTGTATCGTTGTTACAAACCCGAGATTTGGATTCAGAACAGGGTTGCCTCACAGAGGTGGAGATGGAGTTGATTGGAAGAATGCTAGTTGGGTTAAGGATGACAATAATCCTATGCAATTAGAATATTGGAATTTGTTTCCATCCAATCATCCTGAAAATAGAACTTGCCCCCCGGGTTCGGCAATGAATCCCACAGCTGATTGTTATGAGATTCCTACAACGGTTGCGGATCCAAATGGACAGAGAGATTGTGATACTAGTGGAATGACCGGTCCTGACGAATGTCGAATTATTGTATGGTTGAATGGAACAATGACTTGGTCAGCAGATCTAACTGCCGCTGATTCCTTCACTATTGCAATGAATACAACAAATATGACTAATGCAGAATTGGAGATGACATTCCCGTCTAAAAATTCTAATGATGGAGATCCGTTAAGGCTAGCTATGTTTGAAGAATGTGACGGAAGAAATGTGTTAGAAGGAGTTGCAAATCAGGGAGATACTCCGCCTGTGGGAGGTTGTCAGAATGATGGTACAATCACCAATGAACCAACATCAAACTCGGATGGAAGTCTCACAGTATTTGTTCATACCACATATGATCTGACCCAATGGCCTAACGGACAAGATATGTTTGGTGACTTCACAAACCAACCACCACCTCCAAACGACCCGCCGCAGTGGACTGATGATGCTCCAGCCGACTCTAGTCACATTTCTGTGCCCAGTGCGGCGAATACAGAATTTATGTCAGTTGTCGATCAAGGACTATGGTTAACAGATGAAGCGGGTTTTTCTGCAATTGATTTACAATGTTCATCTTCAACTTGGCCAATTAGTGAAGATGCTAATGGATCGTGGTGGGTAACAACTCAAGAAAGTGGACAAGGAACTGTATCATGTACTCCTTTCGATGAAGACGACAATGGAACTGTTAGAGCTGGTGAGACTAGAACATTTAATCTCCTAGTTCCATTTACCATGGCAACTAATTCTGAAATTACTTCCCCTCATTTGTTTACCTTGACTCCTAGTTCATCATCACCTACTATGGATGTTACAGTTACGTTATTCCAAGATAATGCAATAGCTACAGGTACCGGTTCTCTGTCGGGGAGTGTAACAGATATCTCAGTAGATACTGGTTCATTGAGTCCAGGGGATATTCATGTTCGAGTAATGGCAACTGCTAGCGGTATGACCGACTTTGTCCATACCTATGATATCGTACTAACTAAGGATTCATTGCCCCCTACAATTACTGTCTCGTCTGCTGAATGGGATGGTAGCCAATGGCAAGTAAGTGGTACCTTTAGCGATCCAGATGGGGAAGATGTGACATTTACCATCGAGATTGATGGACAGAATGGCGGTCAAATCACTACTAGCGGTAATATGTGGTCGAGTGAATCAATTAATTTCGAAATTTGGGGTGAAGGAGTATTTACTGTAACGGTAAATGCTTGTGATGCCTCAAATGAATGTACAACAATCACTGAAACTGTAGATACCTCATTCTTATTCAATGACCAGACAATTACTCCACCCGCTATCGTTCCATCAGAAACAACGGAATCTGAAGGTCTTCCTGCTCCTGGAATTGCCTTTACTGTGCTATCTATCATCGGAGCGCTCATGTATACAAAGCGTCGCGAGTGAAACATGTCTTTTGAGGTCACAGTAGTTCGTGTGAGTCACGAAGGGTCTGTTCTGGCCACATTTGATGGAGCAGTCCCCCAGTTAGGTCAAAGAGTAAAGGACGGTAAGGGAGAAACCATTGGAAGGATTGATAGTGTAATAGGACCAATATCAAATCCATTAACAAATATAGTAATTCTAGACCCTCATTTGGACCCAGATACTTTGATTGGAACTACTCTAGTTTTTGCCCCCAGAGGGAGAAGAGAATCGAGAAACCAAGACAGAAGACGAAATTCAAACAGAGATAAACAAGATTGGATTTGTCAATCTTGTAACAATAGTAATTTTGCATTTCGAACTGAATGTAATAGGTGTGGAAAAACAAGAACCGATAGAAGAGATGGCGGTAATCGAAGAAGTCGAGATGGAGACCGTAGAAATCAACGATTTCAAAGAGATAGTCGGAGAGACCGCGGTAATCGAAGAAGTCGAGATGGAGACCGTGGAAGTCAACGATTTCGGAGAGATGATCGAAGGACAGGAGATAGAGAATTTAGAAGAAATAAATCCCAAGATCAAAGTAGAGATGGAGATTGGACTTGCAAAGGTTGTGGAAATAATAACTTCTCATTCAGAACTGAATGTAATAGGTGTGGAAAAGCGAAAAGCGGTGGTAATTCTGGCCCTAGAAGGGAAAGAAGTGATAGCCGAAGATCGGACAATAGATCCCAACGAAGGTCAAGCAATAATGGAGAACGACGTCAAAATCCAGGGAGTAGATTCAATCGTTCAAATAACCGAGGGAATTCTAGAGGTAGTCGTGGCTCAAACAACTTTAGAGATAGAAATAGACGTTGATTGACAAATAAAGTGATGAATCGAATGCCCCCCCCACCAAGAGGGGAACAGTAAATGTCCAGTAGAAAATCCGCAGACGATCTCTGGCTTGATGCCATGGAAGCACGTCAAACTGGAGATGTACTTACTTTCAATCTACTTAGACAGAAAACTCTGGAAGAAGATCCTGAATTTCCTGATGCTTTAATGTCAGAAGTTCGAGAATTATTTAGTGAGACTGGACCTAGGGGGGATAAGCCATCAAAAATGAGTCTAAAGGATGCAGCTATAGGATTGACAAAATGTCGAACTGTAGTAGAAGTAGAACCCGAAAGAGATGAAGCATGGGCCATTGGAGGTCGATTACTAGTTGACGAATTAGGAATGTTCGAAGAAGCATTGAATTGGTGGGATCAACGAAGAAGAATAGAACCTTTAGAAGTAATTCCCTTGGTTGAACAAGTGGCAATTTTGACAGAATTTGGAGAATATGCTGAAGCCGCAGATAGAATTGATCAGATTTTCGGAGAAGGGATGGACTCACCTGACCCCAGGAGTATGATGAGACTTCGGACTCTAAGTGAACAAATCAAACGTGCAGCATCAAAAAATGATGATTTCTTCCGTCCACAGGATCCAGATAATGATGGATGGATTAGGATTAAGGCATTTAGTGGTAGAAAGCCAACAACTGAAACATATTGGCTATTTTTCTTCGTGATGCCATTGATTTGGATAGAAGCAATTCTAATCAATCGAGTAATTCCTCCTACTGGAATTTCAACAATGATTCTTGGATTCATGATTATTTTTGCTTCATTCATGATTGGTAGTAGGTGGGTCAAAACCCATGTACATCGATTAAACCGGCCCGCTCACGAATTAACCAGAGCAATTAATTCTGAATTGACTAGCGGATTAGTTTGTATTCCAGAAAATATGCGAGAGTCTAAACTTTATTCTACACTAAGAGATAGGAGAGCAATCGCTGCAATGAGTAGGCATGACAAAGTGGTGGAGAATGCAGAAAAAATGGGTCGTAAATGGAAAATAACACTGCCAGAATGGTATGTTTATTCTGGAAATGAAGAAGAATAATCACGTTCCGACAGTGTAGTCGCTGTGATATTCTATCTGTTCATCAGTAAGAGAATCTATTTCAAAACCCATGGTTTCTAATTTCGTCTTCGCAAGACCTTGATCTTGTTCTAGAGTAATATCGTGAACAATTGGATCAAGAGATTTACCTTCTTTAGCAAGCCTACATAGTGCAAGATATTGATTTGCGAAACTCATGTCCATAACCTCAGAAGGATGACCCTCTGCAGCTGCTAGATTTACTAAACGGCCCCTGGCAAGCAAGAAAATCTTACGACCATCTGATAGAGTAAATTCTTCATTATCTGTCCTAATTATTCGAACAGATGAAGAGGATGCTTCTAAATCTTCAATATTTATTTCACAATCATAATGTCCGGTATTACAGACAATTGCTCCATCTTTCATAGAATTGAAATGACGTCCGACAATTACGTCAGCCATACCAGTTGCGGTGCAGAATATATCTCCCACGGATGCTGCTTCATCCATCTTCATTACTTGGAATCCATCCATTATTGCTCTTAATGCAGGCAAAGGATCAACTTCAGTGACGATTACATTTGCACCCATTCCTTTTGCTCTCATTGCTAAACCTCTACCACAATGACCGTAGCCAGATACAACGAATGTCTTACCTGCAATTAGAACAGACGTAGCACGGATTATTCCGTCCAAAGTCGATTGTCCAGTTCCGTAGACATTGTCAAAATCCCACTTCGTGATAGCATCATTGACAGCAATAACAGGGTATCGCAAATCTCCAGCTTCTCCCATAGCACGTAATCGATGAACCCCCGTTGTGGTTTCTTCCGTACCTCCGATTACTCCGTCAGCATAATCAGACATTTCGCCATGAACTCTAACAATCAAATCTGCACCATCATCAAGAGTAAGCGTTGGATTTGCTTCGATTGTTCTATCAATACACCAATAAAAGTCTTCGACAGATTGCCCATGCCAAGCATAGATAGAATATCCTTCTCTTGCAAGCCAAGCTGCAACATCATCCTGAGTAGATAATGGATTACAACCACTCCATGATACCTTAGCACCAGCAGCCTCTATTGTCTCGATTAATACAGCTGTTTCTTTTGTCACATGTAGACAACCAGCAACTACCATACCTTTGAGAGGTTTATTTTTCTCTGCTTCTGCTTTCAAACGAGCTAGTACAGGCATTCTTGCTCTTGCCCAATCTACTCTTCTTTCACCAGCATCAGCCAGGCTAATATCGGCCACCTTGTATGAGTTGCTCTCATCCATGTTTGTCCGTGAATCAAGTCACATATCATACCTTGGTTATGGGCTCAGCCTAACGGCTGAGCAGGAGTAAACCAAGTTTACTTTCGCTATTGTTGGAAATGTGAAGCATACTGCTCGGCGTAAGCCCTGGCCGTCTCTTCAGGATAGCCTTGAGCAATTAATTGCTGGACATATGCTTCCTTCGGATCCATAGTTTCAACACCACCGAATACTGCTTGCTCTCCACCAGATACTGTACTTTCACCACCGCGACCTCGCATCAAGAACAATGTAACTCCAACAACTGCCACCAATCCAAATATCAATCCTGCAACAATTAACAATAGACTACTACTTGAGTCAGCTTCAGTTCCCTCGGAATCGACAACAGTACCGCCACCGTCTCCAGTATCCTCTTCGATAGGAATCAGATTAATCTGAATCTGTTGATAAATTGCAACACCATCGCTGCCCTCTTGTATCTTGATGTAGACTGTTTGAGTCACACCTTCTCCAACCTTATACAGGTCATCAATTCCTAGNGCAAGAGTAAATCCATCTTCATTACCCAAACCAGATGTTGAATTGAATTTCATATCGCTCTTTCTTGAGAATTGTTGAGTTGGAGTTAGATTCAAGTCACTACCTGAAAGGGCAACTTGAATCATCAGGTCATTATCTTCTACTCCACTGTTTACAGTTCCATTTATCCATACTAATGGGCCCTGCTGGGAATCTCCTTCTTCTGGGGTTAAGATACTATAATCTGGGGGAGCATCTCCAAAGTCTTCAGGGACAACTTGGAAGAATAATCGATACTTCTCTGAATCCTTGTTTGCTCTATCTTGTACTGTTAAGTCCATTCGAATAGGAGTGCCTGCAGTATTACCATTAGGATCTACTGTAACATTCTTGAATGCATAAGTGAAATCAGGAGTAGAACGAACGTATTCATGATATGGACTTCCAGAAGGAAGTTGGTCATAACGACGATCGGAGTAAAGTCTCCATTCGTATGAGATAATTCCGGATGAGCCATCAGTTGAATCATTATCTGAACTCAAACCTGCATCGAAATAAACTCGCCTCTCACAGGGATCTGTACTCTTACCTGGACATGAAATTCGATAGAACATCCATTGAACTCCGTTTACTTCGTAATCATCTAATTGTGTGATATAATCAGCAGTATCTAGACGATCTACAACAGATGCATGCGCAACAGGGCGTTCTGCATCCGCTTGTACATCATTGGTTACAAGTTCAATAGATGCTTTGCGGACATGACCATCATCATCATGTAAGAAAAGTGTAACAATCCAGGTTGCATCTGTTTTACAATTTGTAGAGGAAGACGTATCTAACACACAGAATGTTGTGGTGTGTGTGTCATCACCCGTATGATCAATTTCACCTGCTGGTAGGTTAGTCTCTCCATCCCACTTTGTTACAGCGAATGAATCGCCTGACTTAATTTCCCAATTAGCATCAAGGTCGGTTAAAGTAGACTCAAAGGAGAAGGTTAACTCAGCATTACTCTTTAGATACATCTTACTGTAATCCCATGTCTGGATTTCCCAATCAGGGACTTCGCCATTGATCAGCATATTCCAACCATCAGGTCCATTTGTATCGTAACCAAACGAAGAGGAATATGGTGACACATGATGAGCTAATATGTTACTCAAGATTGGGAAGGTTGAATCACCAAATGAATTGGTAACTGACGGGTTCTCAACATCAATGGTTGTTACTATTAATCCACCTGCACCATATCCACAGGTTGCCAACAGAGACATATCTGGGTCTGGTCCTTCAATCAAGGTATGGAAAGCAGTATTGAATCCAGGCCGAGGTTGATTGATTTCACCACCACAAACGTAAGGCATTTGCTCGTTTCCGGTCTGACCAATATTGATTATTGCCTGAGAAACAAAGTTCCCGCTATTTACTCCTACAAATGAGCTAGGAGCAACATTTTCCATAATTGGATGGTATGCATCAAGGATAGTCATATCATTCCATGTGACTGCTGGAGATTGGGATGTGTCTCTATCAACTACATCAATTCCAAATGGTAACTTGTTATTCAGATAGGCGTTATGTGGCCCATCTGAATATGGACCAAGATGCATCTGAACTGTTCCACCACTGTTCATGAAAGTCAAGAGAGTATCCTTTACGGATGGGTTTCCATTGTAACTAGTATCTAGCTGACTGTAATATTGTCCATTGAGAACATTGTTTTCAGTTTGCCAAGGCAACAAAACTTTGTCATAATGAGTGAGCCAATCATCGGTAGCATATGTGGACCAATCGTCAGGCTTGAACTGAGTGTAAGTCATTCCCATAGCCTGAAGATCTTCTCGGACCGTCTTTAGCCGGTTTTGATCAGTTGGACCAGATAAGATTGCTACGTCAATTTCATCTTCAAAGGTAATGTGATAGAAATGGGTATTCCCAGAAGGAGTTCCATCAGCTAATTCAGCGTAGAATGTTATATTGTATGTNTTACCATCTTCCCAACCATTGTATGCATTAATCCATGAAGTATTTGCAGCCTGCTGGGGTTCTAATGAGATTAGATTATCTACAGAAGTAAATGGGGCTCCAGGGACGCTATTGCCGGTTGACATATCAACAATATCCATCTTAATATTATAATCTCCAGCAAGAACACCATTATTCATCTCAATATGGAAATCATGACCTCTCACTGAGTCTATTGGATAACTACAGGAAATGGATTCCTCAACACAAGACAAGACATCAGGCGCCCTCAATACCACATCTACGGATGCAACATTGAAGACTATTCGAGTNAGGTTGTTCGAGAGAAGTAGTTCATCGAAACCATACCATGCAGTTCCCTGAGTAGTATTGTCGAATACACTAATTGCATCTACTCTGTAAATACCTTGAGTAAAAGCGTGATTTCCAACAGTAACTATCTGTTCTTCTTGAGAATCAAGACCAGTAACAGATGCAGTATATTCTGCATCAGGAACGAATGTAAATTCTGTAACAGAAATATTGTCCATTCCGAAGCCTGCGAGACCATTACTACCATCAGCNGCATTAGGGTCTGACTGGAATCGCCATGTGAAATCAACCTCAAAGCCTGCGAAGGTAGCGCATTCTCTTCTCCATTGGCTACTGTCTGCACTAGTAGTATTCAAGAGATAGACGTGGGTCAAATCAAGAGTAACAGACTTCTTCAATCCTTCAGAATCGAACCAAACAACGTAATTTCCATCGTCAGATCGATCGCCGAAGGTTTCAATCTCATCCAAGAAGCCATCTCCTTCGTAGTCTTCACAAGTTTGGTTATTTAGAACTCCATTTTCATTGACGTCATTCCATGAACCATAAATTCGTCCGTTGTAGATACTACTACCTTGACGCCATTCGGCCTCAAGGCCTGTTTCTGCAGTCCATCCGACTACATTTCCATCAGCATCTTCTAGAACTTCCATCTCAGCGAAATAATCGAAATTCATGTAGGCAAAATCACCTTGCATGTTTGTTAAATCAATGGTTGCAAGGTTCAGTGTTTCATTCCAATCAGTACCATATCCATCATCTGGACCTCCGAACCAATAAGCTCCTCCTTGGAATACGGGTCTGTTCTGTGGAACTAATGAATTCTGAACAGATGGAGCAGTGTCATCAATTACAACACCAAAATTATCTCCATCATCACCAAATTGGAATCCACCAGAACCTGTCTCAAAGTCTTCGCTCAAAAGTTCAGTACTCTGAGCGGTGTATACTTTAGCAACAACATCGAAATCTGTGACAGTATTTCCGCGATTCTCTACTTTAACATCGATTGGATAAGTATCAGCAGCATACAATGCACCCTTCTCTAANGACGTAATCTCAGACGTCGCAGGATCGAATAAATTGGACACCANAGTCGAGAATTTAGAATCATCATTTGTGACATCTCCGTTGGTAAATCCGGAAGTGGACAGAATATTTGCCTCAATTAAGTATGTTGAACCATTGATAAAATTCGAAGTTAAGGTAACAACTTCTTCGTCTCCCGGAGCGAAATTATTCAGAGTCAAGGTCTGAGAAGAAACCTGAGGATTTGCCCCGAATGATGACACAGTCTTTCGGATTGAAATATTATCGAATGCGAAACCATCCCACTGCGTCTGATTTACTTCATCAAGAGATCCGACACTACCAGCGAAACCAGAACGGAATCTGAATCGAAGATCGATGATTTCTCCAGCCCATGGAGTTAGATCGATTGCATCTTCTCCAGTGTAGTTATTCCAATCATAAATCGTACCAGTAAAGTATCGGTTATTGTTAACTGCCCTTTCGGGTGCATATCCGTTTTGAATATACAGGATTCTATCATTATCATGACCACCCATGTAATTGATTGTGTCCCAACCGTCTGCTTCAGACCAAACATCGATGGTACATACATCGTCATACAATACTCTGTTTGCAATACCAGTAGAACTGTAATACACCATAGAATAACCAACAGCACACAACATATCGATATCCAAAGCAGCAGTATCAGAATTAGTTAGGTCGACATTCTCGATAAAGAAGGCTTCGTCCATATTATTGACATAGCCTGTTTCAAGAGCACCACCATCTGAAGAATTAGCATATCGAAGACCTGCCCACATAAATCCAGTCGGATTATCATGAGCTTCGAACTGGGTATCTGCCTTGTTTGAAGTATTAGACGCAGACTCTACATGCCAAGAACTTCCTGAACCCCATTCTCCTGTGTAAGAAGTAGAATCAAGGGAACATCCCGAACAATTTGAGGTATCTACATTACCATCAAAATCATTTGAATAAACTACTGTATCAGTTCCAGAAAGAATATCTCGAACTTTTACTTCAACATCTGCCGAACCGCTAACAGTCTCAAGTCCAGTGTTACGAATGGTGACATTCACGTTTCTAGTTCCTTCACCAAGTTGGCCACTCTGAGTAAATGGATTGTATGCCGCGGGGGATACTGATAGTCCTGTAATCCCTACATCTTGATTATCCAACTCAACAATTGTAACTGAGTCAACTGATCCCGCCCATCCTTTGGAATCAATCCACAAACTTCCGTCTGTGTAACTAAAGGTGTAATCTCTTTGTCCAACTGCGATATCCAATGCGCTGCCGCTTCCTCCAGCTAATTGTCCAACGATGGCCATAGTTGGTCTACGGCCAACATCAAAGGATTGTGGGTTTTCCCATCCTCCAGAGCCATCAGACAAAACAATCTGAACAGTGTTTTGATCTTGGAGGTTATCTGTGGAAAGAAGGGTAGTATTACCCAAAGCAGTAGAGGTAATTGAAGTGATGGTAAACAAACTTGGGACTACGAAATCAACATGCCCGTCTTGATTAATATCTTCAATAGATACTGAGGAACCCACAGCATTACCAATATATGCGTAATTTCCTGTAACCCAATTCGCTCCGTTCTTTGTTGCATATGTAACATTCTGGTCCCAACCGTCAGTCATAGCAACCAAGTCAACATGTCCATCACCATCAGTATCTGCAACATCGAAATATCCGTCATTGTCAGTTCCCAAGGCAAATTTATGCACGTTATTTGGACTGGTATTGGGGTTGTGGAACGTGTTAGCAGTACAATCGTACTCAATCGTTGTCACGTTATCCCAGTTACCGGGATCGAATCCAGATTGAGGACCGTTATACGGAGGAGAAGTCATCAACCAAGCGTCGAGATCTTCGCAATCGCCAAGTCCACCGCCAATTCCACCACCTGCAACAGTTTCGCCGTAGGAGCCTAGAACGAAATCGTAGTAATATGCTCCAGTTGTACCTCCGAGAGGCATTGTAGTAGTGGCTTGATTTGTTACCTGAGTAGGGTCTGGTCCGCGGTAAATAGCCAGTTGCATGTTTACAATACTGTAATCTAAGGTTAGAGAAACAATGTCATCATTTCCATCACCATCGACATCAGCGACATCAATGCCGATTATGTAAGGTGAAATTGTAATCGGGCTAGATTGAGTCCATCCTCTTGAACAATCACCGTAAATTACTGTTAAATTGCCCATTACACCTGGTCCGTTGACAGTTCTGATGTTACCTTGGAAGTAAATTATATCTGGACTATTGTCTCCATCGATGTCTCCAATCTCAACTTCTGAAGAGTCAGCAATATCATCGAAGCCGGCTCTACGTGAGTTGTTGTTCACTGTCCAAATATCTTGTCGCTCAGAAAAATCCCCGTTGTCATTGTACAAGATTGTCAGGAAATTACCCATTTCACTTCCTGTAACTATATCTTCATCACCATCACAGTCTAAATCACCAGCAGCAATAGTTGTTGGATTTCGTGTTGTATGGTAAGTCTTCTCGTGAGAAGCAAGCACAGTAGGTACAAGGCTGACCATTACTGAACTTAGCATCAAAGATACCAACAGTAATGATATGCGTCGAGTAGACTTTGGTTGATTCAAGGCGTTCGCTGGGGACATCATGACATTCCCACTTAACCGACTCTTATTGAGGGTTATGGGGTCATGATTACTCCTTAAGATTGCAAGTAAGTACCAGTGCAACGTTTTTACTGTTGTGAAAATCGACTAGATCTTATTACTCTTTTTCTAACCAAAATGGAAAGGGGGCATATGCATCTTCGCCGTCTGATCCAAATATTCTCTCTACTCGACCCTGTTTCCATAATCTTCTCAACCACTTACCAAATGCTTTCGAATCCATTGAAAAACGACTACCTAGGACTTCAAACAGTATAGATTCGCTAATACTGGGCCATCCGTGAGTCCTCACGATAATTTCCATTAATGCTTGTAGAACTCTTTCTTCTAATGCCAGTTCAGTACTAGCCTCTTCTAATGGTTCAAAAGGCTCTAATTCCAACAGTGCAGTCTTCAATTCTTCAGCAGAAGGAATTGGACTTAATGTGACGCCTAATTTATCGAATTCAGATTCAATATCCAAATTACCAATATCTCTTATCGAGGGAGGGATTCTTGTTGGATCAGGAGGAGGGCCTGGGCGTTGAGATGGACCTCCTTTTGCATCCGCTCTCGAACGATTAGCAGAGGAAATCGTCTCTTCCTTATTATTTCTGAAAGTGCCATGAATGGGCACAGTATAACCAGGACCATCTCCAGAAATACCCAATTCTTCACGCATATTTTCGACCCACGCTGCGTCTCCTTCAATCAAAACCTCGATATCAGCTTCAAGATCTCGGAACCGAAACCGGACAGGCCCATCTAGACGCATCTAATGACATTGGGAAAGCGAGGTCTTTCAATCAATCGAATAATCGTAACATCTTATGCCGATAAATAAACAATTAATTTNAATGCACATCTAAATGAAGTTCACAGGAGTCGGAGGGCCATGGATACAGAGGAGTTGGAGCAGCTCCTTTTGAAAATTATGCAGGATTTTCGGACTACTGCCCCTCTGCATTCGGGATTAGATTATGATGAAATTAAATCACGTTTGATGCCATTTACCGTCGATGAACCTGGTGGAATTGATGCAGTGGTTAGAGCAATTGATGCATATTTCGATACTTCAGTTAATACCGGGCATCCGGGGTTTCTACGTGCATTCTGGGGCCCTTCTGAGCCGTCATCAATTGTAGCATCTCTTCTTTCAGATGTTCGAAATACTACTATGCATTCTTTTGCAGTAGCCCCATCGGCAACAATAATCGAAACTGAAATGATCAAAGCGATTTCTAATTTGGCAGGNTTTCCNGGATATGGTATTTTCACTACAGGAGGGTCGAATAGTAACGAAATGGGATTTTTGTGCGCTCGAGAAGATGCTTTACCCGGTTCTTCAGTAACAGGATTAAGTGGGCAAAACCTTCGTGCATTTGCTTCTGCAGAAGCACATTATTCTGTTGATGCAGCAGCTAATATGATGGGGATTGGTACTGATGCATTAATCAGAATCCCTTGTATCAACGGACAAATNGATCCTCTAGCACTAGATAAGGCAATAATTCAAGAAAAAGAAGAGGGGAATCTTCCTTTCATAATTCTCTCTACTGCTGGAACTACTGTTAGGGGCTCTTTCGACGATCTAAATGCTATTTCTGAAATTGCTCAAAAACATGGAATTTGGCACCATGTTGATGCCGCTTGGGGAGGAGCAGCGCTTTTCTCGGATAGACACAATCATTTCCTAGATGGAATTGAAAAAGCAGACTCGTTTGCTTTTGATGCTCACAAAATGATTGGTTCTTCCATGGTATGCTCCGCGTTCTTAGTACAGGATGAATCGATTCTTTCTCGTGCAATGTCCCATACGAATCGAGGAGATTATCTCTTTGATGATCCGAACAAGGAGTTGAGTCTTGGGAGAATTTCTCCCCAATGCGGCAGAAGAGCAGATGCATTGAAATTATGGTTTTCTTGGCTCGAACTAGGTAAGAAAGGTCTAGGCAAGAGAGTTGATGCTTGTATTGATGCTTCCAAACACCTAGCAAGTTTGGTTAAAGAACATCCTCAATTGACACTAGTTTCATATTCNTTCTCAAATGTGTGTATTCGGTTTACTCCTCAGTCTAATGAAACTAGCGAACAAGGAAACCAAAGAGTGAGAAAAGTAAGAAATTATCTCGAAGATCATGCCAAATGTATGGTACTTGACTCGATATTGGATGATCAACTTGTNATACGATTTACTTCATCTCACCCAAATGTAGACAAAGCAGCAACAGAGGAGTTTTTGTCTAATTTAATTGAAGCTAATGAAGAGATTTCACTCTGATTCATCGAATGATGATTTCGATATTTTCGAACTTCTGAAGGATAGTTCGTTCTCTCTCAATTCGATTGCATTTCTAAGTACTAATCCGTGATATACCTTCAAACTCCTATTTCTCACTAATTCATTTACTTCTGCTTCAAGTTCACTAAGTCGAATTGCGTCTGTTTCAATTTCTATTAATGTATTAATTGTAGAAAATCTTCTCCGGCGGACAACGAAAAAGAAAACATAAACTGGAACAAGTGCAATAGGTATCACTAACTCACCAGTAAGTACGGAAATAAACCAACTCAAAGATATCTCAATTTCTCCCTCATCATAAATATCATCAAATGTGAATCCACCGTGATATATTATTCCCGTCTGAAAACCAAAGTACTGATTCAATGGGGTTTGATCGGAATCTAAATGATTGGAATTTCTTTCTATCTCTACTTCATCTGGCCATCCATCATTATCATTATCATCATCTAAAACATCAGGAATTGTATCAAAATCAACATCACTTGGAGTAGAATCAGCGCTAAATGGATCAAATAAATTCAATCCTGTAGATGCAGCACGTTCCATCTCATTACGAATACCATCTCCATCAGCATCGTCATCATACAGGTCTGGAACATAGTCTCTGTCGATATCAGAACATCCCTTCAAAATTACCTTAGAATATCCAGGTGTNTANGGACAATCATCCGAATCATCTAATCCAAAGTGATTTGGAAATCCATCATAGTCAAAATCCAACCAAGAATCATTTCTGGATGGAAAAGCATCTGCTCCATTCTCTATTGTCCAATTAATATCTGGATCGCTGTATCCATCTCCGTCAGAATCGAGACAACCTTGACGATCCATGGTAGAATTACCCCAAATACCGGGACAAGCATCACCTCCATTTTCGTCTGAAAAATCATCTAAATCCACGTTTTCTTCGGCAGAAACAAACGGAACCAAAAGAAGAAAAAATAAACAAAATATCCACAAAACCATTCTACGCATGAAACCTTAGAAATTGACCAAATTCATGAATACAGCGGAAAAAATTGGTAATTTATCCGAATATCTAAGTCTTGAGGTAGAATACAGGGGCCATGATTCAAAGATGGTTACTGGCGATTTTGGTTCTCCTTGCTCCTCTAGCAGGATGTACAGGTGATTCAACTGATTATGAAAAAATACCAGAATTTACGGTTCTTACTGAGGATGGAAATATCTCAAACAATAATTTTGATGGTCAAGCGTATGTGATTGTGTTCTCTGCCCAATGGTGTTCTAATCCATGTCATGCTAACCTACATAATCTGAATCTTAGCGTTCCCGGCATCGATGTTTTGGTAGTTTCCACTGATATTGATGCAGAACCTAATGGAGTTACTTTGAGTATGTGGAAGGATAGTGTGAATGAATTTGATGATGATAATGAAAATAATCAAACATTACAATATCCGTTTTCAAGAGTGGACCCAACAAATAATTTTGCTTCTGAAATGGGAATTGAGGCCCCGGGAACCGTCGTTTTTGTAGATTCTCTTGGCCATGAAATCTATAGGCAANTAGGAATGTTTGGGGCTTACAATGACCAAGCTGCGTTAGACACAATCAAAGGAATTTGGGAAGATACATTAGTTGGTTCTACTGAATGATTACTCGGATGCGAGTTTTCTAAGTACAGTTTGGAGAATTCCTCCATTTCGATAATATTCAACCTCTACTGGAGTATCCAGTCGAACTATTGCATCAAAAACCACCGTCGTTCCATCTGATTTGTGTGCGGTAATAGGGATGGTACTTAGTGGGACTAAATCTGCAGTTGTGGGAATATCGAATGTCTCAGAACCATCTAATCCTAGAGTATCAGCAGATTCTCCTTCTTTGAATGTAAGAGGTAAAACACCCATCCCAACGAGATTACTCCTGTGGATTCGCTCAAATGAAGTAGCAATTACTGCTTTAACGCCCAGAAGAAGAGTTCCTTTTGCAGCCCAGTCACGACTACTTCCTGTTCCGTATTGAGAACCGGCAAGAACCACTAGAGACAACCCTTCTTCCTGATATCTCATACTTGCATCAAAGATTGAAGTGACTTCTCCTGATGGGAAATGAGTAGTAAAGCCACCTTCAGTTCCAGGAGCAACTTGGTTTCTTATTCTGACATTTGCGAATGTTCCCCTCATCATCACTTCATGATTGCCTCGTCTGCTACCAAATGAATTGAAATCACGTGGTTCAACCCCATTAGAAATGAGATATTGTCCTGCAGGTCCAGACTTGGGGAAAGCTCCTGCGGGACTAATGTGATCTGTCGTAACTGAATCTCCAAGTTTCAGTAAAACATGAGCCCCTTTTACTGGTTTGATTGGAGAAGGACTTGGTTCAATTCCTTCAAAAAACGATGGTAAACGAACATATGTAGAATCTTCTTTCCAAGGGTATAATGGTGAAGAAGAACTCTCAATAGAATCCCAACGTGGTTCTTGCATGATATCAGCATAACGTTCTCTAAACATTTGAGGAGAAATAGATGAGGCAACAGATGCACTAATCTCTGCATCACTTGGCCAAATTTCAGATAACATTACAGGAACTCCGTCTGAGTCTATTCCAATTGGATCTTTTTCAAAATCGATATCTAACGTTCCTGCAAGTGCGTAAGCAACAACAAGAGGAGGACTTGCAAGATAATTCGCCTTAACCTTCTGGTGAACACGCCCCTCAAAGTTTCTATTTCCAGAAATGACTGAGCCCACAATCAAATCACCTTCATCGATACCTGATTCAATATGATCGTCAAGAGGACCTGAATTTCCGATACATGTAGTACAACCATATCCAACAACATTGAAGCCCATCTCAGAAAGATCATCAGAAAGTTCGGCAGCGTCATAATATTCAGTAACAACTCTACTTCCTGGAGCAAGACTTGGTTTAACCCAAGGTTTAACCTTCAAACCTCTTAACTTTGCATTTCTAGCCAACAAACCAGCCGCCATCATGACACTTGGATTGGAAGTGTTTGTGCAAGATGTAATGGCTGCTATGACCACATCACCATGTTGTAATTCAAAATTAGAACCATCGGGAGCAGATACATCGACAGAACGATCTGTTTCTGAAATATCTACTCCATGTCCTTGGTGACCAATTTCTGCATTCAAACTTTCACGCCAATGAGATTTCATCGAAGAAAGATTAACTCTATCTTGAGGCCTCTTAGGACCAGCTAATGCTGGATCAACATCTGATAGATTAAGACTTAATGTCGAAGTGAATTTAGGAGTAAGAGATTCAGGTGTCCAAAACATTCCCTGTGATTTCAAGTAATTCTTTACATCAACAATATGGTTCTCATCTCTTCCTGATAATCTCATGTATTCTAATGTCACTTCATCGACTGGAAAGAAGCCACAAGTGGCACCATATTCAGGAGCCATATTTGCGATTGTAGCCCTATCGGGAAGAGAAAGGTTCGCTAATCCCACTCCATAAAATTCCACAAATTTTCCTACAACTCCATGTTCTCTCAACATTTCTACAATCCTTAGAGTCATATCAGTAGCAGTAACTCCTGCTCGAAGTTCACCTTTCAGTTCAAAGCCAACTACTTCTGGAAGTAACATGTAAATTGGCTGCCCAAGCATTACTGCTTCCGCTTCAATTCCACCAACGCCCCAACCTAATACTCCCAATCCATTTATCATCGTAGTATGACTATCAGTTCCTACTAGAGAATCCATCAACCACATTCCTGATTCTTCACGAGCAACATTCGCTATCCATTCCAAATTTACTTGATGAACAATACCCCGTCCAGGAGGTACTGCTCGAAAATTATCAAGAGACTGTTGACCCCATTTCAAGAATTGATATCGTTCCATATTACGATGATATTCAATCTCTAAATTTCTCTCCTCAGCATCGGGAAATAAACCTGAAATGTCAACTTGAACGCTATGATCGATTACCAAATCTACAGGAACTTGTGGGTTTACTTTCGAAGGATCTCCTCCTAAAGCCACCATTGCNTCTCTTAATGCAGCAATGTCGACAACTGCAGGAACACCAGTAAAATCTTGTAAAATTACTCTACTAGGCATAAACGGAATTTCTGCTGGAGACTGAGTTGGGCTCCAAGAAGCAATCCTCTTTACATCTTCTTCAGTAACCAAAAATCCATCACATTTTCTTAATGCCGCTTCTAATAAAATTCGAATACTNTACGGCAATGAAGATANAACAATATTTTCACTTTCTTCTAATGCATGAAGTGAAGCATAGGACGCATATTTGCCAGAACTAGTCTCAAATTCTCTGATTGAGTCGAATGGATCTGAGGTACTCATAACACTCACAACCCCCATCTAAGAATGTATTGTCCATCAACCTGACTCAAGAAATTACAACGCTGACTAAGGTGACTGGATTGGAAGGTGTAGAGCCTTGTTGACCCCCTGTCTCAACTTCACTGATACTAGTAACGAATGAACATCCACTTGTTATTTCTCCAAATACAGTATGTTGACCATCTAACCAATCAGGAGTACTATCTTCAGGAATAAGGAAGAATTGACTTCCACCAGTATTTGGTTGGCTAGTCTTAGCCATGGAAATAGTACATGGCTGATGCAAAAGCCCATTGTCTGCTTCGTCAGGAAGAGTGAAACTAGTAGGATTTGAACATTCTACTGCGGTTTCAGTACCATCACAGTAACCATAGAATTCTGCAGCATGACCGCCAGTTCCATCTCCATTAGTGAAATCTCCACCCTGAATCATGAAGTCATCAATTACTCTGTGGAAAGGAGTATTATCATAATCTCCTCTTTGCGCTAGTTTAACGAAATTATCGACGTGATTAGGAGCTGCATCCCTATCTAATGAGAGCATGACAATTACCGTTTCCTGAGTAGAAGTTCCTTGAGGGACATAAGAAATTGTTAGCTGTGCCGTATCTGTACCTGAAAAATTATTCTGATCTGTTTCCTCATCATTGTTGAATAATGAAGAGAGGTTCAAACCTTCATCGGTATATCGAAGGGATACGAGCAATAACATTCCAACTACAACAATTGCAAATACCCCATAGATAGTAGGGGCGCCATCATCAACTAGTCTAAATCCACCCATTCCTATTCCACGCTCATCCATCTCGGTTCTAAGACGGTTCATTCTACGACGGACTTCTTTTCCTGCACCTTTATCCAATGCCTTCTCATAGTGTTTTATTGATTTACGATAATCACCTGGTTTACCGGTNGAAGATGCTTGGATTCCCTCTGCGTCTGCAACCAAACTCCAAGTCTGATGTACATCTGCATCCTTAGGATGAGAACTCCAAACATTCCTTAGACTACTTAACGCGGCTTCATGATCTCCAGAATCGATAGACTCCTTTGCATTTTTCCAAGCATCCTTGACTTCCTGTGGAGTCGGCATGTGGTATCGGAAGAGTCCGACCTTCAAAACGGCAACGGATGAATAGAAGCCCGACTAGATTCGGATGTATACTTCGAGTCCGAAAGGCTAAGTCATAAGCCCCCTCGCACCGACATACACAGGCAGGTCGTATCGAATGGATGCCGTCATCAATGATTTTACATTAAACATCGCCACTGCCAACGGAACTGGTTCTCAATCAGCAAACCTAATTTTACTACATTCAATGTTTGAAATGGGAGTCCCAGTTAGTGGAAAGAACTTGTTTCCAAGCAATATTTCCGGTCTACCGACTTGGTACATAATTAGGGTTTCAGATCAGGGATATCAAGCTCCAGGAGATAGAACTCACTTTCAGATTGTAATGAATAAAGACACTTGGTCCAAGGATGTAGAAAGTGCCGAACCAGGGACCATCATTCTGTATAATGAAGATGTTAAAATGCCAGTAGAAAGAGATGATTGCCTTGTTTTCGGTATGCCAATGACTAAAATGGCTAGGTCAATTAGTCCCAAGATGGCAAAGATGATCGCAAACATGTACTATGTTGGTGCTCTACAATATCTCCTAGGTATAGACCAAGATGCATTGGAACGTGCTGTTAATCGGCAATTCAAAGGTAAAGCAAGTGCAGTAGAATCTAATCTTAAAGCGATAGAAGAGGGTAGAATATTTGCTGAAGAAAATATTGAATGGGATCAACCATATACCCTTGAAGCTAGAGAAAAAATTGAGGGACAATTCTTAGTTGATGGGAACGAGGCTGTCGCTCTAGGATCAATTTATGGGGGCATAAATATGCTTTCTTGGTATCCAATTACTCCTTCTTCATCTATCGCAGAAGGAATCATTCAATGGCTTCCTGAATTAAGGAATACAGAAGATGGTGATGCTACATGCGCCGTTGTACAAGCTGAAGATGAGTTAGCTGCAGCAGGTATGGTTGTTGGTGCCGGATGGGCAGGAGGACGTGGAATGACATGCACATCAGGCCCTGGAATTTCTCTAATGTCTGAATTTATAGGACTAGCCTATTTCGCTGAAATTCCCGGAGTAATCTGGGACGTCAATAGAGTCGGCCCTTCTACTGGATTACCAACTAGAACACAACAAGGTGACCTCAATCTTCTTCGTGAAGCAAGTCATGGAGATACAGACCATATTGTTTTGATACCCGGAACTGTTGAAGAGTGCTTCGAATTTGGATGGAGAGCTTTTGATTATGCAGAACGATTTCAAACTCTAATATTCGGTTTTTCCGATCTTGATTTAGGGATGAACAACTGGCTTTGCTCCGGATTTGAATATCCTAGTGAACCAATGGATAGGGGAAAGGTCATCAGGACAAAAGAACAAATGGATGCTGTTGAAAACTATGGAAGATATCGTGACGTGGATGGCGATGGCATTCCCTACAGAACTTTGCCGGGTTCTGGATTAGATCCAATTCTTTACAGAGGAACAGGACATGATGAAGACGGAATATACAGCGAAGATCCAGTAGTATATCGAGAACTAATGAAGAGACTCAAGCGTAAAAGTGACAATGCTAGAGACATACTACCCGCTCCAATTCTCAGAGAAGAAAAAGAAAAAGAAGTTGGAATAATATACATGGGTTCAATGGAGAATACTATTCAAGAAATTGATGATATTATTGAAGAAACAGGTGTCAAAGTAAGTCAGTGTAGAGTCAGAGCTCTTCCACTCCATTCCGAAATAGAAGCATTTGTTGAAAGGCATGAAAAGGTCATAGTTTTGGAAATTAACCGAGATGGACAATTGTACGGTGTTTTGAGAAAAGAATTACCCATTCATCTGGTTCCAAAAGTAATCAGTGTTGCATATTCTGATGGATTGCCGCCTCGTGCAAGGTTCTATGCTGAAAGAATTATTCGTTCTTTAGAGGAGGCGAGCGAATGAGTGAAAACAAGAAAGCACGTCCTGTAAAACTTAACGTGATCGAATTACCAAAGACAGATTANACTGGNGGACCCTCTTCTCTTTGCCCAGGTTGTGGTCACGATCAAATTTCTAATGTGATAATCCAGGCATGTTGGGAAAATGGAATTGAACCACATCGCATAGCAAAAATGAGTGGTATTGGATGCTCATCGAAAACTCCAGCATATTTCTTGGGTCAATCTCATGGATTCAACACAGTCCATGGACGAATGCCTTCAGTGACTACAGGAGCAAATATGGTGAATAAGAATCTTGTTTATCTTGGGGTCTCTGGAGACGGAGATACAGCAAGTATCGGAATTGGGCAATTCATTCACGCTATTCGAAGAAATTTGAATATGGTCTATATNATCGAAAATAATGGAGTATATGGATTGACCAAAGGNCAGTATTCAGCAACTGTAGAAAAGGGCTCAAGAAAACGTAAAGGATTGGCAAACGAACAGCCTCCCATCGATTTATGCAAATTAGCTATCAATCTAGGTTGCGGTTTCGTAGCTCGCTCATTCTCTGGTGCTAAAAAGCAATTGACTGCTCTTCTAAAAGCAGGATTAAGTCACAAGGGGATTGCAATTATTGATGTTATTTCTCCGTGTGTTACTTTCTCTAATAATGATGAATCTTATCGTTCGTATGGATATGTCAAAGATAATGAAGAAGAATTACATGGAGTTGATTATATTCATCACTTTGAGCCTATTGCAGAAGTTGATATCCCAGAAGGTGAATTTGAAGATGTTAAATTGTTTGATGGCAGTACACTTCGATTAGAAACCATAGATCAAACATATGACTACACAGATCCTACCGCAGCTCTAGCCGCATTACATCATGCAGAGGTTGAAAAGAAACATATTACAGGATTATTACACCATAATACAGAAATGCCTACTGCTGATGAGGATCAAGGTTTGGTCGACATTGCACTATGTGATCTACCTGAAGATTTGATGCGGCCTAGTAAAGAAAAACACTCTAAGATGATGGCGAAATTTAGAATGTGATTTTACGCCGCTGCTCTGATATACAGGATTACTCTCGCTCAATCCACAGCCCCTTAGTGTAGTGGTCCATCATATGGCACTCTGGATGCCATGACCCTGGTTCGAATCCGGGAGGGGCTACTCTAGAAAACGCATCAGAAACTGTGATGTCCAAGACACAACAAGTATCACCATAAATGAGGCAAGTGCAATTCGCCCCCATTTTCGTTTCTCACGCTTTGGTGGGAATGGATCTATACCCATCTCAATAGCCTTAGAAATTAATTCTAAATCCTCTTCAATGGTTTGCGGTTCTTTAAATCCCATAATATCACTCAAGGTTCTGCAGTAGGATCCCANCCACTGACATAACTTTCTTCCAAAGCAGAAATTTCTGACATTACTTCTGTTAAATCAACATCTAAAGATGCTAAGTTTTCATTAATTCTATTTTCATTTGTTGATTTAGGAATAGTGATACATCCTTGATCAAGACACCATTTAATTGCGACTTGAGCAGGAGTTACTCCGATTTTCTTGGCTATCTCTGCAAGACGAGGGTCGTCTATTTTTTTGCCACGAGCTAAGGGAGAATATGCTTCTGGAATCGCTCCAATAGCCTCAGTAGCGGCTCTAAGACCGGGTCGTTGCAACCACGGATGAATCTCAAATTGATTTACAGAAGGAAGATATTGCGCATACGAACGCATGTGGTCGAGATGATGTGCACCGTAATTGCTAACCCCAATAGCCTTCACCATTCCATTTTCTAGACATTCTTCCATACCCTGCCATGTTGGTTTTCTGTGATATGGATCTTTAGGAGGTGCNTGAACCAGAAATAAATCCATATAATCTAATCCAAGATTTTCGAGACTCTCCTCGCAACGTCGAACAGTCTCTTCATGACCAACTGCATGAAATCGACGCAATTTCGATGTGACAAAAATCTCAGACCGGTCTATCCCTGATTCAATAATTGCTTCACCAACTTCTTTTTCGTTATCATAAGCCCTTGCAGTATCGATATGACGATATCCTGCATTCAATGCCCACAATACAGCCTGTTTACAATCTGACCCATTTGCTAAAAAGACACCCAAACCAAATTGGGGGATTTCAGATTTGAAAGCACGAGTGCCTTCGGGGGTTGTGTGGCCGAGTGAAAGAATAGGTCCCATGAACCTCGCTGAAAGTGAAGGAACATGAAGTTCGCGCTTGAATATATTAGGTGGATTGAAAGGACAAAAGGAAAAAGAGCAAATATGTCAGAGGGTGGGAAGGAGAGATCTCCTCTTCTAATTCTATTCTTAGTAGTATTAATTGACATGATAGGATTCACCTTAGTCATTCCATTCCTAACATATTTCATTCAAGATTTAGCTGAAGCAGATGGCTTTCTAGATGCTGGTTCTAGAGATAGATGGGTAGGAATTGTTCTCGCAGCATATACTCTTGGACAATTTCTCTTCACACCAATATTAGGATCACTCTCAGATAAAATCGGTCGGAGACCAATTCTTCTCTTTGGATTGGTTGCAAATACAGTTTTTCTGATAATGTTTGGATTAGCCTCAGCACTATGGATGGCCTTGCTTGTACGATTTTTAGCCGGAGCGGGAAATGGGAACATCGCAGTAACCAAAGCATACATTGGCGACATTAGTTCAAGCGAACAATTACCTGCTCGAATGGGAATGATAGGAGCATCATTTGGATTAGGATTCATGATTGGACCATTTATTGGAGGAATTCTGACTGATCCTGCCAGTTCGTTTGGTGGACCATTCGCAAACGATTGGTGGGAAGCACATCCATACTTTCTCCCATGTTTATTTTCAGGAGTGTTGTCAGCAATTTCATTCTTATTAGCAATTAAGTTGTTACCTGAAAGCTTACCAAAAGAAGAACGAAAATCTGAATCTCAAAATGAATTAGGCTTCAAAAAAATCATCAATAATCTAGTAGGTATCCGAGATCTAAATCCAACTGTAAGAAAATTGATTTTTGTTAATGCTTCATTTCTTCTTGCGTTCACAATGATGCATACAACATTCATTCTATTCACTGCAATGCCAATAGACAAAGGAGGATTGGGTTACGATGAACGTATGAATGGATACATATTTGCCTTTGTAGGATTGATTGGAGTGATTGTTCAAGGAGGTTTGATTCGCCCTTTAACCAAAAAATATGATGTNCGAAATCTTATGGTTTTAGGTATTTTTCTCACTGCTTTTGGGCTAGGATGGATCCCCTATCTCAATCCAACTCCATTCAGTATTGTTTTGCTGGCAATGACATTTATTGCAGCGGGTAATGGTTTGTTCCAACCCACTCAATCTACTCTGTTAACAACTGAAGCAAGAGGAGGAAATTTAGACCTAGGGAGAGTAATGGGGGCTCAAGAAGGNCTNGGTGCACTTTCCAGAATNATAGGGCCAATAATTGCAGCATTCATTTGGGCAGAAACTGTTGAAGGAGTGGGATTGTGGACATATCATACTGTTTTCCGAGCAGCCGGATTAATTGCAGTCTTTGGGATTTTGTTACAGTGGGGGATGGTTCTTACAAAATCTTCAGGTGATGAAGAATAAGCACGAATTCATAGCCAANTAGGAGAANGTNACGACATGGACGAANCACCTCAAGGACTNCGAATTCCAGAGGGACGGGTAGCTAAACCACGTCAATCTGTTTCAATTTTGTTAACAAGAGATGGNAAAAATGGGGTAGAAGTTCTCCTAGCACATAGGATTCCTACACTTCGTGCGTTTGCTGATTTCTGGTCTCTNCCNGGNGGAGGAATAAAGGATTTTGATCATGATACAGNTAACAAATTGGCNTCACTAGAAAATGTGGAAAATGAATGGAAAGGAACTATGGCTGCTATCCTCAGAGAAACAGCCGAAGAAGTAGGATTAGCAATTGGTGAATCATCTGTAGAACGAGTATCGATGAGACTAAGACATTCAATTATAGAAAACCCAGATCAATGGATCAATGCTGTTGATTCGAATCAAATACCTGCATCTGGTAATATGATTAGTCATATTGGTACTAGAACAACTCCACCATTTGCACCATTACGATTCTGTAACAAATTTATGCATGCTCATATGCCACCCGGTTCCCCAGACCCAGAATTACTAGATGTGGGAAGTGAATTTGACGAACTAGTTTGGATGTCTGCTGATGATGCAATCAAGACATGGGAATCTGGAAATATGCTTACAGCCCCCCCAATAGTGACTTTATTGAGAGATGTTGCTGAGTCATTAAATAATAATCAACAGAACATAAGCGCTGCGATTAATGAATTGTCATCAAATCCACCATCTGGAGAACATCGAATCGAATTAGCACCCGGAATAGAATGTGTACCAATACGAACACAAACCCTACCTCCTGCGACTCATACAAATTGCTTCATTTTAGGAGAAAGAGGAGGAGATAGAATAGTGATTGATCCTGCTGCAAAAACAGATCATGAACTAGAATATCTCCAAAGAAGAATCAAAGCAGTAGTAGAGGACGGCGGAAATATTCTAGCAACTATCTTCACACATAAGCACCAAGATCACATCGGAGATTTATCTCGAATAAGTAAAATGTACTCTGCTCCGATATGGTGTGCAAAGGAAACTTTTGAAGTAATTCCTAATTTTGATACAAATAGAGTACTGAAAGATGGAGATATTCTAACTCTGAANGGACCNAGTGGCAATAAAGATTGGAAAGTGTACATTACACCTGGGCATTGTCCAGGACATATTTGTCTCGCAAGCGATCAGTATGTAATTAGCGGAGACCTTGCTGTAATGGTTGGGACGATTTTAGTTCCTTCCTCAGATGGAAATATGGATGATTACATCGAAAGTTTGAGGCGGATTAATGCTCTTGAATCATCAATGCTATTTCCCGCTCATGGGCCATTTACACATCGACCTGCTAAGTTGTTGAATCGTTACATTACCCATAGAGAGGGAAGGCATGCTAGAGTCCTTGAAGCACTNAATCAAGGTATGAATAATATTGAAGAAATAGCCAATCATGCATACTCTGACACACCAGATGCTCATCCAATGCTAAAAGTCGATCAAACTCTCTCACATCTAATATCGCATGAAAAGGCTGGAAGAATTCGTAAAACAATAAAAGGATGGGAAATAATTGTCTAAAATAGCGACATCATGATTCGCTAGAACCCATCCTGCATACTATGGATGACCCGCTCAGTTCCACTTCTGCGAAATTTGAGGGTAGAATGATTGAGGGTGCAGATGGTTGGCGTCTCAATGTATTTTCTTGGACTCCTAAAGAACAAGATTCAGCAAACAGAAGACCAGTTATTGTCATTCCCGGATGGACATCTGTAGTAGATGGATGGATACCTCTTCTATCAGAATGGGTCCAACATCGGCCTGTTCATTACATTGAAACAAGAGAAAAAAATTTCACANAAAGTCCAGAAGGACANAGAGAGAAATCATCTGATTATGCGATACCAAATCATGCTAGAGACATGGATGCAGTTGTTCGAAATTTNAATCTCAATCCCTCTGANTGTGATTGGTTTGCATCATCTCTNGGNTCAACATGTGTAATTGAGGGAATCAAGAAAAGACATTTGGAAGTGAATTCAGCCTTCTTGCTAGCTCCGAATGCAGAATTCCGCTTTCCATGGTGGATGGTACTCATGACAAGTATGCCATGGTGGTTCTATCCTCCAATGATGAGAATGATCGCCATTCCTTACATGAAGTGGAAAGTCAAAGAACCAGGGCAGAAAAAACGCTACACACGAACTATGAGAAATGCGGATATGCGCAGATTGAAATTATCAACAAAAGCAAATCGTGCGTTNTCCATCTGGTCAGATCTTGAAACTGTAACTGCTCCAATAGCAATCTGTGTTGCCAAATCAGATGCCTTACATGCACATGACGATGCACTAAAAATTGCAGAAATTCTTCCTAATGGAGAAGTTGTAGAAGTACCAAGTAATCAATTCGCTCATGAAGCAGACGTAATACCAATAATCGAGGATTGGATTTCATCTGTTAAACCATAAAAAATCAAANCTCTCAATCGACATCCCCATGAACTGTAAGGTGTGAGGCAAGGTTATGCGCACATTACTGATCGTGGTTTTGGGTACTCTATTAATCTCCATTTCAGTGGTTTCAGCAGAGATATA